>ERZ1292629.3993-Hain-H43-01um-R1-3993-length-11041-cov-4_pt1 | contig 11041 bp, 10 predicted proteins | sample MGYA00564399_ERZ1292629 | MGnify/ENA primary metagenome ERZ1292629 (study PRJEB36523, sample SAMEA6512636) | groundwater metagenome | collected 2019-01-08 | study: AquaDiva: Metagenomics assemblies of 32 groundwater samples | reverse complement strand
TTTCCTCGGAGAATTTTGTCAATCCTAATCGTCCGGCAGATAGCGGTTTTACATCTAGCATAGAAGTTAAAACTGAATTAGACAAGCCCCTTAACTTTTTGCTAAATTATTTAGAGACTTTTATTTTTGCTGTCTTTGGGCCATTTCCTTGGCAGATTAGATATGCGAGGCAAGCGCTTGCTTTGTTTGAAACAATACCGTGGTACTTTTTGTGTTATTTTATAATAAAAGGATTGATCAGGAGTTTAAAACAGCGCAATAAATTTATAGCCCCTTTGTTTCTTTTCGGCCTTATGGCATTTGGGGTAATCGGTCTTTATGTAACTAATTTTGGAATTATTACTCGCATTAGAATCCCAGCTTTTTTAGCTTTTTCATGCATAGCCGCCCTCGGCTTTAGCGGAAATATCTTTGGCAGGATGTTAAAATCAAACAAGCTTGCTGCTGCGATAGCTGATTCTAATGGGTTCGCTAAAATAAGAAATATATGGGAAAAAATATTTTAGTAACCGGAGGAGCAGGTTTTATAGGAAGCTCTGTCGTAGATAAGCTATTAGATGACGGCAATAATGTTGCAGTCGTTGACAATTTATCCGGCGGCAGCAGGGAAAATCTGAATCCAAAAGCAAAGTTTTATAAAATAGATATTCAAGACCCCAAAATCTCTGAAATTTTTCAAAAGGAAAAACCGGAAATTGTTTTCCATTTTGCCGCCCAAATTGACGTGCGCAAGTCGGTTCAAAGCCCGGTTTTTGATGCCGGCATAAATATCTTGGGAAGCTTGAATATTTTAGAAAACTGCAGAAAATTTGGGGCAAAAAGATTTATTTTTGCTTCCTCGGGCGGGGCTATTTACGGAGACGCCAAAACCCTGCCTACCCCAGAGGATTGTGAAGAAATGCCGCTGTCGCCCTATGGAATAGCTAAGCTCTCAGTAGAAAAATATTTGAATTATTACCATGAGGTTTTTGGATTGAAATTCGTTTCTTTGAGATTCGCCAATGTCTATGGTCCAAGGCAAAGCCCGAGAGGAGAGGCTGGAGTGGTGGCAATTTTTTGCGATAAGATGCTTTCAAATAAGGAAGCAACAATCAACGGAGAAGGGAAACAGAAAAGAGATTTTGTTTTTGTCAAAGATGTGGTGGAGGCCAAGATTTTAGCTATGCAATCAAATAAAGTCGGATTTTTTAATGTGGGCACGGCAGAAGAGACAGATATAAATACTATTTTTAAAATGATAAAAGAGTTCATAAATTCAAGCTCAAAAGAAGTCCACGGCCCTGCCAATGCCGGAGAGTTGCAAAGAAGCTGTTTGGATTTTTCTAAAATTAAAAAAGATTTGGGCTGGCAGCCGAAATATAATTTTAAAAAAGGCCTGGAAGAAACAACCAGTTGGTTTAAAAATAAAAAATGAAAAAAATTTTAATAATCCACGTTGCCGGAATTGGGGACTTGGTTATGCTTTTGCCGGCCCTAAAGACTCTGCGGGACAATTTTCCAGATTCAAAAATTGATATTTTCATAGGGCAGCCGATGTCAGCCAGCCTTTTGACCGAAGGAGAATTGGTGGACAAAATAATAACGTTTGATGTGAGCAAAAGCAGTTTTTGGCAAAAGCTGTCTTTCATACACAAATTAAGGAAAGAAAAGTACGATTTTAGCATTATTACCGCCGGAAACGCCGCCGGAGTCAACGCCTTTAAGGGGAGCGTTTTTAGCTTTTTAGCAGGGGCGAAAACAAGAATCGGGGAAAAAACGGAGGGAGCAGTTAATTTTTATACAGAGGCCGTACTCATAGATGAAAAAAAGCATATTGCAGAAAGAAACTTGGCGCTGTTGGCCCCGCTGGGAATAAAAGTTTTAACTATGCCATTTATCCCTGCTCAATTTACAGAAAACCTTGTCAATTTTGCAGACGGTTTTTTGAAAGAAAGAAAAATAGAAGGCAAGGTTTTAATAGGCATTTTTCCCAGTTCTGCTGAATGGCAGAAATTCAAAAGGTGGCCATTGGATTATTTTGTTCAATTGGTTGCGTTGCTTTCAAAAGAAATTCCAAATGTTTCCTTTTTAATTTTTGGCACCGAAAAAGAGGCAGACAGATGCCAAAAAATTAAAAATGCCTGCCCTGAAAAATCGTTTCTGGCGCTTGGTTATAGCATCAGAGAGGTAAGCGCCCTTATTGATAAATGCAAGATTTTTGTTGCCGGCGATACGGGTTTGGGGCATATTGCAGCAACAACCAATACAAATTTAATATCAATTTTTGGACCAACACCCATAACATTGGCAAGACCCATCGGACCAAAGGTTGCCATTGTATCTGAAAAATGCAGTTATCTCTATGACATCAAAAATTTAAAGAATTATAACCTTGAAAAAGAACATACTTGTTTAAAAAAGATAACTCCAGAAAGAGTTTTTGAAGAAATCAAGAAAATAATGTCAAAAACTTGACACTTGCAGGAGGCGGATTTATTTGATAGTATATAGTCAGCGCAAAAACTTAATTTTTAATAAAATACATGAAAACAGTATTTGTCAACGGAATATTTGATATTCTGCATCCCGGGCACATTCAATTGCTAAAATTTGCCAGGTCTTTAGGAGATAAATTGATTGTGGGGATTAACTCTGACCGGGTTACAAAAATTCTCAAAGGAGAAGATAGGCCCATTAATGACGAGAATATCAGAAAACTTACCTTAGAATCATTGGGCTATGCCGACCAGGTAGTGATTTTTGATGATGTCAGAATTGGGAATATAGTCCGCGAATTAAAACCCGATATTCTTGTTCAAAGCGACGAGCATACAATAGAACAAATCAGGCAAATAGACGGGCTTCCTCAAGAATTAGAAATTAGGCTGTTTCCCAGGGTGGGGAGCTTTTCTACCACCAGCACCATTAAGAAGATTCGCGGAGAAAAATAAGTATTTTCTATGGGCAAGTTAGACATTATAGAATCGTTTAAACAAAAAAAGATATTGCTAATCGGCGATACTATTTTAGATGTTTATAGCTATAGCCACGCTGTATGCAAGGCATTAGACGCGCCAACCGTAGAGGCTGAACAAGACAAGTTCTCTGTGTCATTTGGCGGAGCCAGCCTGGTGGCTAATAACATATTGGAGCTGGGGGGTTCTGTAATTTTCTTTTCGGTGGTTGGCGACGACGAAAACGCCAGGCATTATGATTCTTTTGATAATCCCAGATTGGATAAGCATTTTTTTATTGATAAAAACCGCAGGACAACCGTTAAAAGAAAGTTTTGGGTAGACGGTTATAAATTGCTTCAAGTAAATGAAGTAGATAATTATGGCATAGATGCTAATTTGGAAAAGGAAATTGCAGATTCAATAGAACCCCATGTGGACAAGGCGGATTTGATGGTTATATCCGACCCTCAGCATGGGATGCTAACCAATAATTTGATTAAGCATTTAAAGGGATTGGCCAAAAAATATCAGAAACCCCTCTACGTGGATACGCAAATTTCCCACAAAGACAGCAACCATCACCTTTATAAAAACGCAGATTGCATTTTTTTAAACCAAAACGAAGCCAAAGCGGTTGATCCTGGTTTTGATACTGACAAACCCGAATATTCCTTAAATTTAATTAGAGAGGAATTAGAAATACCTAATGTCATAGTAAAAATTGGCGACAAAGGCTCATTGGCATTATTTAGCGGCAACTATATTAAAGCTTCTCCCTACGGGGTTAAAACAGTTGATGCTTGCGGGGCCGGAGACGCCTTTTTGGCAGCTTTCAGCCTTGGAGACACAAAGTCTATAGCCGACACTCTGGAGGTTTCTAATATATGGGCAGCTTTGTCAACCACCATTTATGGAACAGATGTTGCAAAGAAACAGGATTTAATTGATGCATGTTATGGCGAAAACAAAAATATATAAATACGGCTATGATATCAACAAGATATCAAAGCAAATCTACAAGCCAAAACGCATAAATACAGAATGGGGATATTTTTGCAGCCTTTTCGTGGGTGAAAAATATGACTTGCAGCAAGTTTTTCTTAAAAAAGGGAAAAAATTTACCCCAAGTAATTTTTTGGGCAAAGAAAAACTAATTTATTTAGAGAGCGGCCAAGTGTCTGTTGAGAAACACAATCTTGGACCGCAAGAAACTTTATTCGTCCCAAAAGGCGCTCTTTTAAAAGCCCCCGAAATTTTTGGCAAAGAGGACAGTTTTATTTATATTTTTTCCGGGCCCGCAATGAAATCCGGCAGCAGCCTGAAAAAATCAAAAACCTTTGACCGCCGCTATAAATACTGGGCGGAGAATTTAATAGAAACAATAATCAACAGGGAATTTACGGGCAAAAAGATATTTTTTAAAAAAGGAAACAAAAGCAGTTTGCACTTTCACTGCAAAAAAACCGAAACATATTTTATCCATTCCGGAAAACTTTTGTTGAGGCTTCGCGCAGGCCAGGGCAATGACAAATTTTTTGTTTTGAAACCCGGCCAGGCCGTAGACATTACCCCTGGGTTGATGCACCAGGCGGGGGGGGTGGAAGATACAGCCATCATTGAAATTTCTACGCGCGATTACGACACAGATTCCTTTATTGTGGAAAGCGAGTTTATGGAGATGCCAAAGCTGAAAGAAAATTTAAAAATACAGATTCCCAAGCGCATTAAAAATGTTTTGTTTGATATGGATGATGTTTTAGTTCGCACCAGAGCCCCCGACAAAACAGTTAAGGAAACCATTTTTGCTTCATTAAACCTAAAATGGTCTCAGATTATTCAGCATAATCACTTAGCGATGAAAGAATTATTTCCGAAAATTTTTAGGGAGTTCAACATTAAAGACGACCCGCAAAAATATACCGATATGTATTTTCGGGCATATAATAAGCTTTTGGCAGATACAATTGAGGAAAATACAGTGCCGGGAGTAGTTGAGCTGATTAAAAAATTGCATAAAAAAAAATACCGGCTGGCTCTGGTCACCTCAAGCACGTCAGCTCAGGCCAAAATAGTTTGCCAAGCACTTCATCTGGAAGATTTATTTGAGGTCGTTATCACAGCCAATGATATTACTCACTCAAAACCTCATCCCGAGCCCTACCAAAAAGGCATAGATAAGCTGGGGGTAAAAGCAGAAGAATGCGCTGTTATTGAAAATTTTCCAACAGGGGTTGCTTCAGCCAAAGCTGTAAGCAAAAATGTTTTTGTTATTGCCATAACCACTACTAATTCAAAAAAAGAATTGAGACAAGCTGATTTTGTTGTGGATTCATTTAATCAAATAGAAGTTTAATTAAAATTAAAAACAAAAATATGAAAATATTTTTAGACACAGCCAATTTAGAAGAAATTGAAAAAGGTCTCCAGAGGGGGATTTTTTCCGGGATTACCACCAATCCCGCCTTGTTCAGCAAAGAGCCGAAAAGCGATTATTTTTCCCATATTAAAAAGATAGTTGAATTATGCCAGAAATACAATCAGGAAATTCCTTTAAGCGTAGAGGTTTTTCAAACCGACCCGCAAAAAATATATGAACAGGCTAAAGAGTTTGTTTCAAAAATTAATTACAGCAATTTGAATATCAAAATCCCAATTGGCTTAGAAGAGCTGGAAGTTATTAAAAAGTTGGGAAACGAAGGCCTAAGGGTTAATTGCACTTGCGGTTTGAATGAATCCCAGGCAATTTTGGCTTGTGCGGCGGGAGTGCGCTATTTTTCTTTATTTGCCGGTAGGATCAAGGACATAGGAGGAGATCCAGCTAGGGTAATTAAAAATACCCATCAGCTGTTGCAGGGCACCAACACTGAAATTATTGTCGGCAGCATTCGCCACATGCAGGACGTGGCAGATGCATTTTTGGCGGGAGCCGACATTGTTACCGTTCCTCCAAATATTTTGGAAAAAATGGCCATACATCCTAAAACTACTGAAGCTGTCAATCAATTTCTCAATGACTTTCAGCAGTGGATCGGAAAATAAAAAAATCCCTGAACAAATTAAGGATATTTTATTTGGCGTGGATTACGTCTTATTTTTGCGCATGAACAACCAAAATATTGTAGAAAAATTCAAAGATATAAAATTATTTATTGGAGAAAAAGAACTGACTGGAACAAATAAAGAGATTTTTATCAATTTTGTATTCTCTTCAAAACCGAGAATTAAAAAAGCAATATGGCTGGTTTTAAATGGATATGCCTTCCATTTGGGTTGCCATTTTTTTAAAAAAATATTTTACCTAAGGTCGCACGAAAAAAGATGGAAAGATATTAATCTTAAAATGAATGGCGTATTGATTAATAAAATGTTAGTAAAAATAGGATTTGATAAAGCCGAAACTATTAAAGTGGTATGTAAAAACGAGCCATTATTATTCCCCCTTGAAGATAAAAATGCGTTATATTTTTTTGCGAACGAGTTGCCGGGCTATTTATTAAAATATAATATTAATGAAAAAGATGTTGTTGTGGACCTCGGAGCCTATTGCGGATGGTTTAGCATTTATGCTTCAAAAATGGTTGGTGATTCGGGAAAAGTTATTGCTTTTGAACCAGACAGCGAAAACCTGGCCGATTTTAAAAATAATTTGAAACTGAACAATTCGAAAAATATTATTTTAGTTGAAAAAGGGACATGGAATAATGAGGGCGAGGTGGCATTTGAGCAAGTGGGAGAGGGAAGCAACATTTCAAATACCGGAAAATCAAAGATAAAAGTTACGACATTAGACCAAGAGTTGAGAGGGCTGAATATCCCTTTTGAAGATGTAAAATTTATAAAAATGGACATTGAGGGCGCGGAGCTGGAAACTATTGATGGAATGCGAGAAGTGCTTTTAAAGGGAAAACCGTCTCTGGCCGTTGCTTCATATCATATTAGAGACGGAGAAAAAACGCATTACAAGGTTGAACAAAAATTAAAACAGCTTGGCTATCATGCAGAAACTGATTATCCCGAACACTTAACAACATATGCTTTCAAAGATTAAAAATGGAAAATATTATTTTAAAATTTAAGAACGTTGCCTACGAAATGATTTTTCAGGAGAAGATTTCTCTTGGCGTCCATCTGTTTATTAAAAACGTCTGGAATGTTTTTTTGGGCTATGGCGTAGCTGCGTTTTTAATTTTTCTTTTTGAAATAATAAACGGCAAAATGCTTGGCCCCAACGAATACGGAAAGTATGTTTTGGTTGCTTCTGTGGCCGGATTTTTATATCTCTTGATGCTTTTTGGATTGAACACGGCAGCTGTTAAATTTAATTCTGAAAAAGACGACTACCAAAGACAGTGCAGAATTGTTTCCAGTTCTTATCTGATAATAATTATCTTCTCTCTTGCCTTGTCTTTTTTATTTTATATTTTTTCACCGCAGCTGTCGCATCTTTTTTCCGTGCCGACGTATATTTTCAGATTGTCTATTTTGTTTGCTTTTTCTCTTGCGTTATATTCTTTAGCCGTGGATATGCTCCGCGGATTGCACAAAATTAGAAGTTTATCCATATTCCGATTGTGTTATGGAATTTTAATAATAATTTTGCTCATTTTTTCTATGGTGAGCGGATTTAAGGGGTTTATAGCGACCGTTTCTGTGATTTGCCTTTCTTATATTCTGCTTTTTTTTCTTATTACCATAAGCATGCGCAGATATTTTATTTTTCAATTTGACAAATCTTGGATAAGCAAATTTTTAATGTATGGGTTATATGCGGTAATAGGCGAGTCGTGTTTTATTTTTTTGCCCGGCATTATCAAGATTGCGGTAAATAAATATTTAACTACCGCAGACTTGGGAGTTTTTAACGCATATTATTTTTCTTCCATATCTGTTGCGCTTTTTTTGTATTCAACATTTATAATAGTTTTTTTCCCGGCCGCATCCAAACATCAGAATAAAGAAATGGTCTTCAAAAAAGTTGAAAGATTGTCTCTTTTTATTGTTTTGGCGGGTTTGCCGTTTTTTTTGTTAACCCAAACGGTAGTTTTGTTATTAATGGGAAAAAGTTATCCTATAAATTTTTATTTGATATTTTTGTTTGCCACCACCAGTGTTGCTATGGCAATTTTTGGCATATACAGCTGGCTTTTTTGCTCTGAAGGTGTGAAGGGATTGAGGATAATGGCTGCAGTCTCTGCGTGCATATTTTTGGTTAATATATTTTTTGCTGTATATATAATACCGCACTGGTTAATGTATGGGGCGATTATTTCCTTGGGGCTGGCTTATTCTGCTGGAATCTGCGGGTTTTTGTTTTTTAAAAACAGCCTTTTAAATTCTAATGAAAAAATCGACAAGAAAATTTTATGGGAAAATCAAAATTTTTAGATATTTTTTACTCGCTTCCCTGGGGTATTAGAAAGTTGATATCTCCTGGCGGTTATTATATGAAGGAATTTGCCCTTTCATTGTCGAAGGAACTAAAACCAGGCGAAAAAGTTTTAGATGCCGGAGCCGGGGAATGCCCGTATAAGGATTTTTTTAAAGAACAAGAATATACGGCGGTGGATACAAAATTGGGAGATGCTGATTTTGATTATTCAAAAATAGATTTTATTGTCGACCTGGCAAAGATGCCGTTCAAAGAAAAAACATTTGATGCGGCTCTTTGCACCCAAGTGCTAGAGCACGTAAGTGAACCGGGCCAGGTTCTAAAAGAGATATATCGCGTGCTGAAAAAAGGAGGATTGCTTTATGCGACCGTTCCCCAGTCTGACTGCGTACATGAAGCGCCCTATGATTATTTCAGGTTTACGCCTTATAGCCTGAAATATTTATTGGAAAAAGCGGGGTACGAAATAATGGATATTAAACCGTCCTGCGGATACTTCGGTTTTTTGGGGCATCGCTTGGCCTTTTTCCCGCGAATAATGTTTTGGCAGACAAAAAGCAGATTTAGAAGAATAATATTGTTTCCTTTGGAAATTTTATCTTACTTATTTTTTGCTCTTTTGTTTCCGATAGTTTTGAATGCAATAGATTTTCTTGATAAAGAGCGTGATTTCACGCTGTTTTATTTTGTAAGAGCAGTTAAACCTTAATATGAATGGTAAAATTAAAATATGCTATGTGGTACGGACCGATACGATGATAAAGTATATTCTGCTTTCTCACTTAAAATTCTTAAAAAGCATGGGTTACGACGTTTATGCCGTTTGTTCTCGGGGCAAATGGATAGAAGATATAAAGAGAGAAGGAATAAAAGTAAAAATAATTGAAATTACGAGAAACCTCAATCCTTTTGCAGACTTGCATTCCCTTATACGCATTTATTTATATTTTAGAAAAGAAAAATTCCACATAATTCATACACACACCTTAAAAGCAGAATTTTTGGGCCAAATTGCCTCAAGGCTTGCCAAAGTTCCTGTTTCAGCCCATACCTTTCATGGGTTTGATTTTGATGAAGACGCGCCTCTTTTAAAGAGAAAACTATTTCTTTTAATAGATAGAATTGCGTTGAGATATTCTGATGTTGTTTTTTCAATAACAAAAAAATTTAAAGAAATTGCCGCTAAAGAAAAAATATGCAACCCTGGTTTAATTAAATATGTTGGCAATGGCGTTGATGTCGTCCGTTTTAATCCGGAAAGATTTTCTGAAGATTTTATTTTAAATAAAAAGAAAGAGTTTGGCATAGACAGTAACAAAAAAGTTATAGGAATTGTGGCGAGGCTAACTAAGGAGAAAGGTTATCTGGATTTGTTTCAAGCCTTTTCGCAGGTTATTCTAAAGTTCCCCGATGCTATTTTGTTGGTTGTGTCTCCAATTGATTCTGGCAACAAAGACATGATACCCGCTGATGTGGTTGAACGGTACGGCATTAAGAATAACGTTTTATTTTTAGGCGAAAGAACTGATGTGGATGAAATTTATTCTGTAATGGACCTTTTTGTTCTGCCGGCCCACCACGAGGGGCTGGGCGTTGCAATACTTGAAGCTTCTGCTATGCAAAAGCCAGTGGTTGCGGGCAGGGCCGGAGGGTGCCTTGAGGCGGTTGATGACGGAAAAACAGGAATTTTGGTCCAAATAAAAAATCCGCAAAAATTAGCTGAATCTATTATTTACGTGCTGGAAAACCCTGAAATTGCAGAAAAAATGGGAAAAGCCGGCAGGGAAAAGATTGTAAACGAATTCAGCGAGGAACTGTTTTTTGGCAGACTAAAAAAAGGATATGATGAAATAATTTCAAAAAAACTTTTTTATGGCGTACAAAAATAAAATTTGTTATGTTGCCAGCGCGGATATAGCGTTAAAATTTTTATTGCTAAACCATTTAAAATTTTTAAAAGGCATCGGCTACGATGTTCATGCTGTTTGTTCTGAGGGCAAATGGGTGGATGATATAAGAAAAGAGGGAATAAAGGTAAAAACCATAAAGTTAAAAAGAAAAATAAGCCCGCTTTACGATGTCGTGTCTTTTTTGAAGCTGTATTTGTTTTTTAGAAAAGAAAAATTTTGCATAGTACATACGCACACTCCAAAACCAGGGCTTTTGGGCCAGGCGGCGGCAAGGCTTGCAGGAACTCCGATCGTTGTTAATACAATTCACGGTTTTTATTTTAGTGAAAAGTCTTCTTTTTTGAGAAGATGGTTTTTTACCAAAACCGAAAAAATTGCCGCTTTATTTTCTGATGCTGTTTTTTTTGTAAATCGGCAAAATACAGAAACAGCGCAAAAAGAAAAGATTTGCAGCGCAGAGAAAATAAAATATATGGGCAACGGAATTGATTTGGAAAGGTTTAATGCGGGTAGGTTTTCCGATGATTATTTGGATAAAAAAAAGAGGGAATTGGGAATCGGCTCAAAAAGCAAGGTTGTGGGCATAATTGGCAGGCTGGTTGAGGAAAAAGGATATTTGGATTTGTTCAGAGCCGCTGCCATTGTGTTAAAAAACAATTTTGACATGATTGTGTTGGCTATAGGCCCAGAAGACCCTTTTAAAAAAGATGCTTTCAATAAAAATATTGTTAAAGATTTCAACATAGAAAAAAACGTTATATTTTTAGGAGAAAGGGCTGACGTTGATGAATTATATCCGATAATGG
>ERZ1292629.3992-Hain-H43-01um-R1-3992-length-11044-cov-14_pt1 | contig 11044 bp, 10 predicted proteins | sample MGYA00564399_ERZ1292629 | MGnify/ENA primary metagenome ERZ1292629 (study PRJEB36523, sample SAMEA6512636) | groundwater metagenome | collected 2019-01-08 | study: AquaDiva: Metagenomics assemblies of 32 groundwater samples | reverse complement strand
GCCGTTCTTTAAAACGCGGCGCCAAATCTTTAAATAGTTTGTTTACCGGTTTTACTGCTAAACTTTTTAATAAAAGGCGTTTATTAGCAACAGTTTCTTTTTTTGCGATACTCACCATTTTTTCAATAAGCGGCCTAATTTCTTTGGCTCTAGCTTCGGTAGTTCTTATCCTTTCTTTCAAGATCAAACTGTTTCCCAGATTCGACAAAAAGGCCTTTCTGTAATCAGCCGTTCTGCCGAATTTTCTATTTTTTTTCAAATGCTTCATTGTTTTATTTAGTCATCTTGTCTAAGCGTAAGTCCTAATTTACCTAATGATTTTTTGATTTCTTTAAGCGCTTTTTCGCCGAACTCCTCCAATGCTAAAAGTTCCTTCTGGCTTAGCCGCAAAAGACCGGCTATAGTTTTTATATGATTGTTTAAAAGGATGTTTTGAGTACGATTTGAAAGTTTTAAATCATCTATTTTTGTTTTAGCTGCAATATCAGCACTCCCCTTTGAAGATTCACTTTTTACCGGTTTTTCGCTTTTTTCAATTTCCTTTTTCTCTGCTTTTCCCGTCTTTACGGGAGCAGCTACGATTTTAAGATGTTCAATAAACAAATCGGCCGCATTCTTCAGCGCTTCAGCCGGGGTTATAGTGCCATCGGTTTCGATATCAAATTTTAATCTGTTGTAATTTGTTTTGTCTCCAACGCGCATGTCCTCTACTTCAAAGTTGATAGTTTTGATGGGAGTGAAAATAGCATCAACCGCAATGGCACCAATTTCTTGCTTCTCCCGTTTGCGGGATTCAATTGTTGAATAGCCGACCCCCCTTTCAATTCGAATTTCCATTTCTAAAGACGCACTTTTTGAAGTTAATGTGGCAATGTGCGCATCGGGATTTACGACTTCAACTTGAGATGGTGTTTTTATATCTTCTGCCAAAATCTTTTTTTCTCCCTTAACTTTTAAAGTTGCGGTTTGTTGCTCGTCTCCATGAACTTTAAATCTGACTTGTTTAAGATTTAGAACTATTTCAACCACATCTTCAATAATTCCGGGTATGGTTGAAAATTCATGATTTACATCCTTTATTTTTATTGAAGTTATTGCAGCGCCAGCGAGAGACGACAGCATGACGCGCCGCAAAGCATTACCAATAGTCAACCCATAACCGGGATAAAGCTCTTCTATTTCTAAAATGGCCCGATACGGCGAAATTTGTTCAACTAATCGAGGCGATCTAGGCAGAGAGATTTTTGTTTCCATGGTTTTAATATAAAAAATTAATTAATAAAAATAATTTATTTATCTTGAATAAAAAGAAATCACTGAATTAACATTTAAATTTTTGGGCAAGTCCTCATTCTTGGGGGCAGATTTGATTTTTATTTCAAAGGTATTTTTATCAACAGCAAGCCAAGATGGCATTTCGCGTTTTTTTAGTTTGTTAGTTAAATCAAAAAACATCGCTTTATTTCGACTCTGCGATCTGATAATTATAATATCGCCAATTCGCGTTGGGTACGAAGGAATGGTAACTTTTTTATTATTCACTAAAAAATGCCCATGACTTACCAATTGTCGCGCCATGGTTCTCGAAGGCGCGAATCCGCTCCTAAACACCGCGTTATCTAGCCGAGTTTCAATAGCGCTTAATAGCAGGTCCCCGGCGATTCCTTTTTTTCGAACGGCTTCATTATAATATTTTTTGAGCTTTTTTTCAGTAAGAGCATAAGTTATTTTTATTTTTTGCTTTTCCAAAAGTTGTGTTCCGAATTCTGATAAAGCCCGACGTCTTGCCTTGCCGTGCATGCCCGGTTTGTAGGGTTTTTTCAAAAAAGCCGATTTCGGCGAAAATGACCTTTCAGCTTTTAGGCCTAGGTTTTCGCCAATTTTTCTTGATAATTTTTCTTTTGGTCCGGTATAACGCATATTCTTTATACTATACTCTTCTAACTTTCTTTGGCCGCGGACCATTATGGGGAGCGGGCGTTGTGTCTTTTATTAATATTATATTTAATCCGTGACTGACCAAAGATCTTACGGCAGATTCACGGCCGGAGCCGATTCCTTTTACAAAAATTTCAATTTCGCCAAAATCAATTTTTTTAATTTTTTCCAAAACGGTCTCAGCTACCTTTGAGGCCGCATAAGGAGTAGCTTTTTTAGGTCCTTTAAATCCCAAAGAACCGGCGGAAGACCAGGCTAAAACATTGCCTTTATCGTCGGTTGCGGCAATAGATGTGTTATTATAGCTTACCTGAATAAAAAATTTTCCCTTAATAAACCGCCGGCCAGATTTAACGGTACTTGCCAATTCAGAAGGTTTTTCCCCTTCTTGAATCTTCGTTCCTTCTTTAATAAGTTCTTCTTCAGTTTGTTTTTTTATTTTCTTTTTTCCCATGTTTTATTTATCAATAAAGCTATTATGTTTTTTCTGATGATTTTTTACGGCCCGAACCAACCGTTTTCCTAATATTCCCTCTCCGAGTTCTTGAATTGGTTTTAGTCCTTTGTCCTCTAACCGGTAAACCGCGACTGTGACGATATCCGCGGTAAGAACCAATTTCTTTTAGCCGTTTAATATTGCTCTGGATTTCTCTTTTTAACGCACCTTCAATTTTATAATTTTTTTCTATATAATCCCTAAGCTTATTCGCTTCTTCTTCCGTTAATTCGGAAGTTCTTTTGGAAATGTCAATTTTTAAAACGGAAACGATTTTTCTAGCCAAATTTTGGCCTATACCGTAGATATAAGCCAAGGATGCAACTATTTTTTTATTTTCTGGGATGGTAACTCCGGCGATTCTTAACATATTTTTAACCTTGTTTCTGCTTATGCTTTGGATTTGAGCAGACAACATAAAGGCGCTTGCGGCGGCGCACTATTTTGCATTTGGCGCAAATTTTTTTAACGCTTGCTCTAACTTTCATGTTCTTCTGGTAATTCGGCCTCGCTTTCCATCAACAGACAGTTCGACTTCAACTTTGTCGCCAACGAGAACTCTAATAAAATTAAGTCTCATTTTGCCTGACAAATGAGCTAAAACCTCTGTATTGTCGTCTAGTTTTACCCTAAACGTGGTATTGGGCAATGCCTCAGTGACAGTGCCAGTAAACGTAGGCCTTTTATTATTTATCACGACAATTATTCTTTGTCAAGAATAATATTAATCTTTTCCGGATTGCCAGGGGCCTCTCTAACCCAAAATGGCCACAGGGAAATTGTAGCGCTTTTGATAAAATTTTTATCGGAAATAATATTTCTCATTCCAGTTTCATTAAGGCCAATCAACTCTTTTTTTAATCCGGCTAAATCAGCTGTGAAAGCATTGCTTTCGTTAAAATTAAAAGTAAAAAATGTTTCGCCCTTTTTAAAATCTGATTTTACGGCCTGAGGATAAGTTATTTCATCCTTAAAATCAAAATTTTTTAAGTCAGGATATTTAGCGGAAATAAAATAACTGACCAATGACTTGAAATCTTTTTCCTTAAAGAATATTGCCTGCCAGCTTATTTTCAATGTTACCACATTAGAGGCAATATTGAACTCATCAACTTTTACCGTTGAAGCACCGTCTATTAACCTTAAATCTGAATCCTTAAATGTATTCATAACTTCATTTTTAAGCTCTGCTACAAGCGTATTTTCTAAATCTTTTTTGGCTTTCTCCGCGTCTTGATTGGCCATAGTTGAGCTGCCTTTTATCGGGGCCATTATTTCCGTACTTTTGGCGTAAAATCCGGCAAATTTTGCCATTCCATTAAATCCCGGAATTGTAAAAAAGGACGGTTCGATTTGATATTCTTCTCCAGCGATATCGCTAATAACTTCCGCTTTTATGAAACTGGGGGTCAAACTGGAACCTGACATCTTCGCCCCCGGAATAATAATCGGGTTTTGTATTCTGAATATTTTACCGTCCTTTGTTTCAAATCTGGTTTGGGCGACTAGTTTTTGAGGAGTAGTGCTATAAGCGTTATATATCTCTATGATGCCGCCGTATTTTGATGGCATATTAACGGTTTCATTTGATGTTTCTATGATTTTAGATCCTGACTTGGTTAATAGAAAATATTGTCCGGGAATAATTCCACTGGCAAAATCAGGCGTGCTCGTGTTCTTGCTGACAGCGACGGAAATTGTCGCGCTTACCGGCATTTCTTTTAAAGAAAGTCTAATATCGGCCTTAGGCAATACCAGATACATTGCCGATACCAAAAGTAAAACTCCGATAACCGCAAGAGTTTTAATTGCGCGGTTGAATGAAAAGAATTTTTTCGAAGAAGACTTATCTAATGGTTGATTATTGTAAAAATCTTCTAAATTTTTTTCTAAATCATTTTTATTAGCCGCCTCATAAACAACTACGGGCTCTGTTATATGTTCTATTTGTGGCTCCGGTTCTAGCTCCGGTTCCGGTTCTGGCGTTGGTTCGAATTCATAAATTGGTTCCGGCGGACGAACTATATCCAACATTCTTTTTATTTTCTTTTCCGCCATAATTGGAGCAGAATCAAATACAGGAAGTTGAATCTTTTTGGCAAATTCCTTAATGTCATCGCTTTCCGTGCTGATGGATAGATTTTTTCCAATACTTTCGGCTTCCTCTTTTAAAATTTTTAAAGAATTTAAATCAGCGGTCAAAATAGAGTTTTTAGGCAAAGCCAAAACAACCTCCTGATGTTTGGATCTCATCAATCGGTCAATTAAAATTGCAGCATCATCTTTAGTTCTTGCGCGGATTATTTCAAAACTTTCTGGCATTGTCTTTATTATAACCTATTAATAAATCCACAGCAATAAAATTATTCCAATATCGCCTTTATTCTTCTTATACCGGCTGAACTTGATTCTTCTTTGATGATTTTAAATTTTCCCAAAATTCCTGTATGTTCAACATGCGGTCCGCCGCAAATCTCCTGACTGAAAGAACCAATGGAATAAACTTTCACCTGTTTGCCGTATTTTGATTCAAATACTCCGGTTGCTCCCGCCGTTTTTGCTTCTTCAATGGACATTTCTTCCATTTTTACCGGCAGATCCTCCTTAATTTTTTCATTCACCATATCTTCTACTCGTTTAATTTCTTCAGGCGTCATTTTTTGGCCGTAAGAAAAATCAAAACGCAAGCGTTCGGGCGTTATATTCGAGCCCTTTTGCGATATTTGTCCTCCTAATACCTGTCTTAATGCCGCCAGCATCAAATGCGCGGCCGTATGATATTTTATTGTCGCTTCGCTGGCGTCCGCCAATCCCCCCTTAAACATTCCAGCCGAAGCGGTGCGTGAAAGATCCTGGTGTTTTTTAAATTCAGCGTCAAAATCCGCTTGATTTAAATTCTCCGCTTTAATCCCCGCAATATCCTTAATGATATCAAAAGTTAATCCATAACTTTCAAATAATTTAAACGCTGACGCAGCATCTAGTTTTTCCAATTTTTCAAGTTCACGCAATCCTTGTTGAATCGCTTTTTTGAATTTTGAGTTTTCTTCACGAAAAACAGATAAAATTAATTCCTCATTTAATTCCGGATAAAAATTTTTATATTTTTTTACAACTCGTTTCAATAAATTTTCAATGTCTATAAATTCCAGTCCCTTTATAGCCATTACTCTCCGCATAAGCCGTCTTAAAATATATCCCTGTTCCTTATTGGACGGAATAACGCCATCGGAAATAAGAAAAGAAATCGCCCGGCTATGGTCGAGTATGATTCTGTTAGTTTCAACAAGCGGTTTGAATAAGTCCGTTTCAAAAACATTCGGAACATTTTGCTCCGCCATTGCCAATCGTTCAAGTCCCATCCCCGTATCAACGCCCGTTTGTTCAAGAAGGGTTAAAGTTTTATCCGGATGCTGATAGTACTCGTTAAAAACAATATTCCAAACCTCGATGCCGTCAATATAAATTTCCGTTGTTGGTCCGCAGGGGCCCTCATTGCCGGTCGGCCCCCAAAAATTATCTTCGCGTCCGCATTTTTTTATTTTATCGTCGGCAAGCCCCAAACTTTTCCAAATGGCTATTGATTCTTTGTCTTCCGGTACATCGGCATCGCCGGCGAAAATAGACACATAACATCGTTCCGAAGAAATTTTTAATTCTTGAGTAATAAACTCCCAAGCCCATTTTATCGCGTCTCCTTTAAAATAATCGCCAAAACTAAAATTACCCAGCATTTCAAAAAAAGTAAGATGCGATTCGTCCCCGACACTATTAATATCGGAAGTTCTAAATGACTTCTGGATTGATGTTGTACGACAGACGCCGAAATCTTTTATTGGGTCTTTAATGCCGGTGTAATAGGGTTTAAATTGCTGCATTCCGGCGGTAGTTAAAAGAACCGATGAATCATCATCCGGAACAAGAGAAGAAGACAGCACAATTTTATGTCCCCTTTTCTCAAAAAATTCCAAAAACTTAACCCGTAATTCATCAGCTGTCATTATTTAGAAATTTATCACAAAATCACTCCTCCGCCAAGCATAGCGCCGGTTTTGTCATAGAACACCGCGCTTTGGCCGGGAGTGATTGCTCTTTGCGGTATATCAAAAATTACTTTTATACTATCTTTACGATCGTAATTATAGTATAAGTCAACAAGCCGTGCTTGTTGTAATGGCTGTCGGTATCTGATGCGAGCCAAACATTTCAGGGGCAGTTTGGGTTGTTTTCCGAAAATCCAATTGATATTTTTAACAATTAATTCTTTGGCAAAAAGATTTTCGCTTTTGCCTTCGGCGACCAATAGCGTATTTGTATCCATATCTTTTGCCGCCACATAATAAACTTTTCCCTGTTCGCCAGGTAAGCTTCCTTTAATGCCTATTCCTTTTCTTTGCCCTATGGTATAAAAAATCGCGCCGTCGTGAGTTCCTATGGTTTTTCCTTTCATTGTTTTAATTAGTCCGGGGGTCTTACCGAGTTTTTCTTTCAAAAATTCACCAACATTAATTTCTCCGACAAAACAAACTCCTTGCGAGTCTGGCTTTTCGGCTGTCGGCAATTTATATTTTTTTGCCAGCGCTCGTATTTGCGGTTTTATATATTCGCCGAGCGGAAAAAGGCAATGCTTCAACTGCTTTCGCATCAGCGTCCATAAAAAATATGTTTGGTCTTTATTTAAATCTCTGGCAATTTTCAATTTACAATTTTTCCCGCTCAGCGGGATCCCGCACAGCGGGACAATTTTCGCATAATGCCCCGTTGCGATGTAGTCGGCGCCAAGTTTCAGTGCTTTTTCCAAGAATAGGCCGAATTTTATTTCTTTATTGCACATCACGTCGGGATTGGGAGTTACCCCCTCTGCGTATCCCGAAACCATATAATCAACAACGCTTTTTTTAAATTCTTCCTCAAAGTTAAAAACGTAAAATGGAATATTCAAAGCGCCAGCAACTCTGCGCGCGTCTCGCGCATCGTCTTCGGCGCAACCGGTCAAAGACCAGCCCTTCATATAAACTCCGGTAACATCATATTTTTTCAGCAACAGCAAAACGGCAACAGAGCTATCCACTCCGCCCGACATGGCAACAAAAACCTTTGGTTTTCTTTTAATTCCCCTCACAAATTTATAGGTTTCGGAAACCTATAAAGTATAAAACAAATTTAAAACCCCGCCAAGGCGGGGTAAAGATTCATTTTAACAGAGAGTAAAAGAACACTCTCTGCATTTAGTGCACCCTTCTTCGTAAATTAAAGTGCCCCTATGACACTGCGGACAATAATTACCTCTAATTTCCTTTCCGTTTTCAACAGTCCCATTTTCGGGGTCCAAGTCAGCAATATTTTGATTTACCACTTCTTTTTCAAATCCAAATCGTTTCAAATAGATATCAATCGCCTTACCTATTCCATCAGCGATTGATTTTACCTTTTCTTTACCAAATCCGGTTGTCCGACTACCACCGATTCCACTCAAGTGATTTCTTATCCGCATCAACTTCTCAATTGGTGAAAAAGATGAGTTTTCCCTCAAGAGCTCCGAAGCCAATCGGCCCATTGCTTCCGCGTCGGCTGCGGCATCTGTGCCGGCTTTGGCCACGGTTACAAAAATTTCAAAGGGCTCTTTGGGTCCGACATCTACATCCCAATTTATGGTTATGAAAGCGGCTCCATCGGGCGTTTCAACTTTGATTGTCGTTCCTAAGACCTCGGGGCGGGAACGGATAAAACCTTTTGTTGTTTTAACTATCGGTTTTTCCCCAATCCCGACAGAGAAAACTTGGCCTTTACAACCGTCCCTAAAGACCGTTACACCCAGGCATTCGGTTTTATAGGCCAATAAATAAGTTTCTTTGATATCTTCCTCCGTTGCCGAGTTTTTCAAATTGACAGTTTTGCTAACGCCGTTGTCAACATGTTTTTGAAACGCGGCTTGCATTTTCACATGCCATTCCGGCGAAATTTCGTGCGCCGTCATAAAAATCTTTCTAACGTCGTCAGGGATGCCATTCATATTGCCTATTTCACCGCGATTTTTCACTTCTTCTTCCAGCACTTGAGAATAAAATCCCCGTTCTTTTGCCAGTTCCAAAAATCTTTCTAAGCTTGGAGAGAAAATATGCAAAACGCGGTCCTCATATCGATGAATCCTGGTAAGACCATAATTCGGTTCAATCCCCGCGGAACATCCTCCTAAAATGGAAAGTTCTCCAGTTGGCGCAATGGTTGTAACGGTGCAATTTCTTATCGGTGCTCCGTTTTTATAAATGCTTTTTTCCCAAAGCGGAAACGGCCCTCTTATTTTCGCTAAATTTTCCGACTCATTGTGGCCAATTTCATTGATAAAATTTTGCATCTTATCGGCAAATTCACAGGCTTCGTTTGAGGCATAGGAAATCCCCAAGTAGGTCAACATATCAGCCCATCCCATAATTCCGAGGCCGATTCGCCTTATTTTATGGGCAAATTCCATAATTTGAGGCATCGGATAAGGATTCAGGTCAATGACATTATCAAGAAAACGAACCCCCAATCGAACCGCGTCTCCAAGCGCATCCCAATTAATTACATACTTGTTATCTTCCAGTTTGGATAAAAATCTTATGAGAGAAACCGAGCCCAAATTACAAACGTCATACGGAAACAACGGTTGTTCCCCGCAGGGATTTGTTGATTCAATTTTCATCAAATCCGGAATCGGATTAGCCGGCCCACTATTAGTTTTATCAACAAACCAAAGACCGGGACAGCCGCCTTCCCATGCCATTTTAGCGATCAAGTCAAAAACCATTTTGGCCTTTAATTGACCAACTACTTCGCCATTTCGCGGGTCAAGCAAATCATACTCTCCGTCTTTCTCAAGCGCTTCCATAAAAATATCGGTAGTGGCAATGGAAATATTAAAGTGAGAAATTTGCGTTCCCAAAAGTAATGTTTTCAGCCCATCTAACGCTTTGCGGCTGTAAACGTGCGGTTTGATCCATTCGTATATTTCATTATTCTTGCCGCGAAGCGTGCCCTTACAGGTTATGGCTTCCAAAATATCTGGATGATGGACATTAAACATGGCCATGTTGGCGCCGCGGCGCGTTCCGCCTTGCGTTACTTTGTCTGTAGAAGCATCAAACACTTCCAGAAAAGAAATCGGACCCGAAGATTTGCCTCGAGTTGATCCGACTATGGCATTTTTTGGGCGCAATGATGAAAATGAAAATCCTGTACCGCCGCCTGACTTGTGAATCAAGGCCTGCCATTTAATAGCGTCGTAAATTCCTTCCATCGAGTCCTCGATCGGTAAAACAAAACAAGCGGAAAATTGAAGGCCATTGCCCGTACCGGCGTTATAAAGCGTCGGCGCGTTCGGAAAGAATTTTCTTCCTGCCATCAAATCGTAAAATTTTACAGCTAGGGCGACAACCTCTTTTTCGCTCGCGCCGTATTTCTTATCGGCAAAAGCAATATAATATGCCACCCGCCAACACATTTCTTCAATCGTTTCAAGAACTTTTCCGTCTTGACCCCGCCTTAAAAACCGCTCGTTTACAAGTTTCTGCGCGTCAAAAGTCCAATCATGAAATTGAATATTTTCCCTTTTTAAACATTCCGGCATTGGCGCGATATAAACGCTTTTTTCCTCTTCCATCTCATTTCCTCCCTTTATAGTTTATTTTTTTCATTCAATTTTCAAAGGTCTTAAAAACACTGAAAACATATCATTTGCTCTTGATTTTTGTCAAAGAAAGTATAGAATAGCAGACGATGATCAACTACAACGAATTGAAACCGGGAGTTGTTTTTATTTTGGATGGCGAGCCGTACGAAGTGCTGGAATTCAGCTTTTTGAGGATGCAACAGCGGAAACCGGTCGCGCAAACAAAAATAAAAAACATAATCACCGGCAAAATATTAAGCCGGAATTTCCAGCATACCGACAGTTTTCAGGAAGCACAGATTGATTATAAAAAAGTTAAATTTTTATTTTCGCATAGAGATAAATTTGTTTTTTGCGAAATCCAAAATTCATCCGCACGTTTTGAACTGCCTACCGAAGCCATTGGCGACAAAGCGAAGTTTTTTAAACCGAATTCGGAAGTTGAAACAGTCAGTTTTCAGGACAAAATTATTAATGTCAGATTGCCGATAAAAATGGAATTCAAAGTCATTGAGGCGCCGCCGGCAATCCGTGGTAACACGGCTCAAGGCGGCACCAAAACCATTACCTTGGAAACAGGCGCGCAAATTCAAGCCCCTTTGTTTATCAACGAGGGCGACATCGTCCGCATCAATACTCAAACTGGCGGCTATGACGAAAGAATAGAAAAAGGAAAGTAATTATTTTTTAGATACGTCTTCCAGAATCTTTTTTAGGCCAGCGACATCAACGTCTTTGCGAGGCCTCTTGGTTTCCGTGAATGATTTTTTTGGAGATATTGAAAGTACCGGCTGTTTTGATTTCATAAAACAATCCTTGCAATAAACCGGTCGGCCCGGGGCGGGCTTAAACGGCACTTGTATATTTTTATTACAACTAGTGCATACGGCATCAAACATCCCTGCAGAGAGTTTATCTTCAATTGATTCCGTTCCGATCACTACTCCGGCTGCTTCGGC
>ERZ1292629.187-Hain-H43-01um-R1-187-length-65071-cov-15_pt1 | contig 11045 bp, 7 predicted proteins | sample MGYA00564399_ERZ1292629 | MGnify/ENA primary metagenome ERZ1292629 (study PRJEB36523, sample SAMEA6512636) | groundwater metagenome | collected 2019-01-08 | study: AquaDiva: Metagenomics assemblies of 32 groundwater samples | reverse complement strand
AAAAATTACGTAATTTTAGTATTGCAGCACAGCTGAATCATATCTTATTGTCAGATTTATTTCGACAGCATCAGAAGCTGCATAATCAGTGTCACCGAACGTTACATTTGTGAGCCAGGCACCGATTATGTCCCAGAGTTCAACTACATTTCCGACGCCATCGAGCATTTTCAGACGAATATCACGTTTGTAGAAATCACTATATCCAGATCTACCCGATATCTGCTCTGTACATAAACGCACCCATTCCATGACCTGTTGCGCGCCGCTCGGTGCAATTGGGTCATAGAGTGTCACACTCAGTGTCTCAAATGCAAGCTTGCCAGCAAGGTACCGCTTCACGTTTATCCAGTCAATTGTGATTTCTTCGTGTGTTATTGTCGGTCTGGCAGTAGTTTTTATCATGTAGGCATCGAGCCCATCAATTTCTAAAATAAATCGATACTTCCTTTTGGGTTCAAATCTATTTGCGAGCATAGAAGCCGCACTGCCAACTGATGCTAGTGTCTCGACCATTTCTTTCGTAAACTCCGTAAAAGTTCTGTTGTATTATATATTCATTATGCAAGAAAAACAAGAAAAAATTACTGGTGTGTACTTCATTCAAAACAAGCTTGACGGAAAAAAATATATTGGTAGTTCTATCAATCTAAATCGACGATGGATACTACACCGAACTGCACTGAGACATGATAAACATATAAATGAGCATTTACAAAGAGCGTGGAATAAATATGGTGAAGAAAACTTTGAGCTCATCATCAATTATAAGTGTAATAATGAAAAAGAAGTAAGATTTCTAGAACAATGGTGGCTTGATTATTATTTTATTTTTGCAAAATCAAAACATAACGAAATTTATAATATTTCTGATAGAGCTGATGGTTGGTCGAAGTCAGAAGAGACAAAAGCTAAGCTCAGAAGAACTTTGAACACACCAGAAGTTAGAGCTCGTCGTTTAGATGCTCAGCTCAAAGTTTTACATTCTCCAGAAGAAAAAGCAAGAAGAGATGCAAGAAATATGAACCCAGAACTTCGCACTAAACGAAGTGCGATTCAGAAAGAAGTTCAGAACAAGCCAGAAGTAAATGACAAACGAATCAAAAGTCTTGCTATCACTAATGCTAAACCAGATGTGAAAGCACGCAGAAGTGCAATAGCGAAAGAGATAAATAGCAGACCAGGCGTGCTTGAAAAAAATAGAGCTAAGAATAAAGAGATTCAAAGCACACCAGAAATGAAAGAACTGCACAGTAAAGCTGCACGTGGTAGTAATAACAGACACGCTAAACTTGATGAAAATGATGTGCTAGAAATTAGAACAATTGCTTGCACAGATGAATATGATAAGCTCGATAAGATGTTGAAGAGAGAACTATCAAACAGACTGGCTGTAACATATGATGTAACAGCGTGTGCTATAGAGCGTGTGATAGAATGCCGAACGTGGAAGCATATCGTTGCTGTAGTCTCTAATTTATAGACGACTTACTACCGTGTAAAGCTGTTGTGAAGCAGACGATTTCACACCACGTAACTGTTTAGTTATCTCAATTATCTAAATGTTGCGTTCGAATTGCTAACTGAGAAGTCAACTGCTATTACTTCTATTGTTCGCGATGGGACCAGGAATATCTTCCCCTTGATAACATTATTGTCTATTTCTGCTTGTGTTGTCGTAGTTTCATCAAAGACAACCTTGAATCTATCTATCCCGGCTTGTGATTGTATTCTTTCAAGCAACGGTTCAATCAAGTCTGTAAATCTCTGCAGTGTTTCTCGTCTGTTCTGTTCAAAGATTATTTGATTAGAGACGAGTTTTACAGCGCGTCTGACCTCAATCAACAAGCGACGCACGTTTACTCTATCCAACGCACTTTGCTTCTGTTGTGTAGTCTTCTGTCCATAGACAACAGCTCCCTGTCCAACAAACGTGGCAATTGGGTTGATGTTAGCTAATTGTAATGTATCTCTGTCTGATAAGCTCAAATCAACTCGAGTGCTTACAACATTATTTAGAGCACCGCGCACAAAGCCTGCAGCAGCTGCCCATGGTTGAGCAATCTTATCATTGAAAGCAAATGCACCCAGGACAGGCACAGAAGCAGGAACTTCAACTAATCTGTTATTCACTTCATCGAATAGAGTCACATCGGGGAAATATGCAGCAGCAAAGTTTGAGTTCAGGCCGCGTGTGGTGTGGTCTGTCGCTGTTTCTTTTACAGATACTTTCTGGCTTGATGCACTAACAACATTCTTATCACCGTCTCTTAGCAAGACATCCATTATGTACATTGCATCGAATCTATCTTCTACTTTTCTTGTAGCGAAGTCTGTAATCAGCGGCTCCGTCATCCCTGGTGTCGCGAGTAAATTGATATCAACATCGTCTGGGTTAGACAACACTTCAACACCCTTCCTATAACCAGCGATCGCTGGGCCATTCGCTTGAAGTGCTGCAACAGTTGATTCTTTTACAGCTGCACCATTCTCTAATCTTGAGAACTCATCGTCAAATATATCTGTCCCATTAAACCCGCCCTGGAGAATAAATGTGAACTTTGCTATATTGCTATTTTGATTCAAGTCTGTAGCTGGGTCGAACGAGCGAGTTCCATTAGAAACAGTTACATTACCATTTCGCTTATAAGCCCACTCTGTCAAACGAGTCTGGTCTGCAGGGCCGCCCCCAGATGAAGTTACAACTTGAAGATTTTCAAGCGTGAACTTATTGTTATTGACTGTATCAGACCCAGTTGTCGGCGGTTGAACAGCTGAGAGGTTTTCATTCCCGAAGTATCTTGTGAATGCAGCTATATTCTCAGCCTTGTTTCCCTTATTTAGGTCATTGACGTTGACTGGCCTGCTGAATTGGACGCCCCAATACATTCGCTTGTCAACTTCTTTCTTGTTGCCCGTCCCAACATTCAAGTCTTTTCTAAGCGGGAGAGGTGGTTGAATAGCACTTCTAAGTGCTTCACGTAATCCACCATTATTTTCAACAATCGGTGCAACGAGTCTGTCAGAACCTGACGTGACTAAGTATTTTATTCCTGCAAATCCCATCGGGAGAGCGTTATCATTTACAGCGCCGTCTTTCAAGTCACTTGACGGGACTACACGTATAAGTCTTGATACATTATCATATTCACCCTCAACGACAAGTTTTTGTTGGCCTTCAAGCTGGTTGAAATCAAAATAAACTTTCTTATCACCAATCCTGCGACATACGTAATTTTCAGAGTTCAAATCAATGTTTAGATTATGAAACTGTTCAAGAATTACAGGGCTTTCATCTGTGTCATTGAAATCTCTGACAAGAAGTGAGAATGAACCGAAATCTGTTTCACTTGTTGTGCTTCGTTTGATGTTAGCTACAGAAATCTTGAACTTATCGTTCGCCCAAGCACCGTCAGAGATTGATTCAACTCTGAATAGTGATTGATGACTTCCACCAAACTTTTGCGAAATAACAAATGGTGAAGTCGGTGTTGTAAATCTATCTTCATAATTTTCATAATTCGGAATTGTTGAGTTACCACGGTTATGAGCTAAAGTTCCTGACAGTAGATGCACGATATCAGCACGCGTTGCAGAACCTGATGTTGCGACGACATTTGTGCCAGTAACTGTCACTAATGCGTCAGATACATCAAAGCTTTCGTACAGCACATATCCGAAATCCTTTAGTTTTTTCGGGTCTCTGTTGAAAACTTTACCAAAATAATTCGCTTTAGAAACGTCCATACTTGCAGTAACTGTTCGTGGAAAATCAACTGCTTTTGAGCCTGTTGAAGAGTGTCCGCGAACAACCATTGTGAAGGTTGAATCACCGTAATTATATGTCCCCGTCAAATCTGAGTAATTTTCGAATCCTTTGCCAGAACCTGATGCGCTTGCAGATAGCTGTAAGATTGTACCCGAAGCTGCAAACATTACACCACGAATAACAGACCTTGCTGCTGGGCTATTTTGAATGCCCGCGTCTGATAGATATGTTGAAGCTGCTGACTCGCTGTGTAGAGCAGCCAAGAAGAATACACGTCCTTTGCCACCAGTATTTGCTATCCCGCCGCCAGCGCCACCGCCGCCAACCCCGACAGTCATAGTTTCAGTTGTATTTCTGTTTCTGTCGAGCTGAAAGTTGAAGTTAGTTTCTATTGTCTGGCCACCTCCGACAACAAAACCGGCATTGTTTACACGGTTTGTGTTGCCGCTGCTGTCTGTTGCAGTTCCTTCTCGTTGTTTCCCGTCACCAACGCCGAGCACTCTCAAGAAGACAGCAGATTGTGCGTTTTTTAGAAACTCTTTTACAGCATATGCGCCAAATGATTTTCCATCAACATTGCCAAACGTATCAACAAAGTCTTTGAATGAAGCTAATGTAACTGGTACGAATGCGGGCCCGCGCTTTGCAGAGCCAGCAATACCGGCAGGTGTTCCAAATGGCTGTGATGGACCTGTAGTCGTCAGGTCTATTTCTTTGGCGTAAAAACCAGGACTTTTGAATACTTGCTCTCCCATTTATGGGTTTCTCCCGATTGTCAGCATTTCAATATATTTATTCATCACAATCATTTTATCTATAGAATTGCTCAAGCGTCATCATCTCTATTCAAATTGCACGCCAGCTTGACTTATAATGAACGAAACATCAATATACTCTGCTGTCTTCGTAGGCACAATATAGATGACTCCTCTCAATGTATTATTTTCTACATCTTGCGGTGTTGTTGTTGTGTTATCAAAAACAACCTTGAAATCTTCAATTCCAGCCTGTATCTGTATTCTTTCAAGCAACGGTGTTACTTGTCCGACGAACTTGTCAATTGTTTCTTGACGATGTGCTTCAAACAGAACTCTGTTCGCAACACTGCGGACAGCTCGTCTAACTTCAATCAATAAACGACGAACATTCACTCTATTGAATGCACTCGCAGATACTTGTAGCGTCTTTTGCCCTAGAATTACAACACCTTCACGTGGATACTTTGTCACAGGATTTATAGATGCATCGTACATCTCATTTCTATCAGTGAAGTTCAGTCTTACATCTATGTCTATAGCATCTTCGATTGCACCACGATTGAAGCCAGCTGGTGCAAACCATTTTTGCCCAACTCTGTCATTGAATGCTATAGCACCCATCGCAGCAACAGATGGTGGAACTGTAGTTCGTTTCTTTGTTGCAGTGTCTTCAAGAATAACATCTGGCCAATATGTAGCCGCAAAATTGTTATTCAAACCACGCATAGAAAACTTTTCTACAGTTTTTCTAACGTCAGACTTTACAGTGCTATCAGAAAACAGTCTGTTCCCACTTTTGTCAAAGTTCTCTATGTCCATTACATAAAACGCATCAAATCTATCGCGCATCTTTGTAGCAGCATAATCTGTAATTAGTGGCTCACGTATACCAGGAATAGCGAGTAGATTTATATCAACAGCGTCAGGATTAGATAGAGCTTCAACAGCTCGTCTATAAGAATGAACACCATTGTTGTTCAAATCTGTACCAGCTTGGCTTGCGTTTAGTGGGCTGAATGAGTACCCGTTTGCTGCGATGCCGCCCGTCTGTGTCGATGTAGCTTTGTCATTCAGCTGTGATTCATTTTTATCAAGAATGTTGAACCCGTCAAATCCGCCGTACATAAACATATTGAATTGAGCTATAGTTGAGTACTTATTGAAAGTCACATCAATGTCACCATTAGAATCTGGTGGCTCCATCAAAATGTCAGCGAGTGATTTGTGTGTAAATCTCTTGTCACGCTTATAAATAAAGTCTTTTGCTGCATCATCAACACTGCCCGTGCCAAGATGTGTAGTTGTTCCGACTCTCGTGTCAATCTTGTCAATCGTGAACTTGTTATTTGCAAGCCCGTCAGAAGCACCACCAGTTACAACCATATCTAATTCACGTATACCGAGCATCTTTGCGAAAGACTTTATTCCAGACTTCTCGCTTGATTCATTCGGAACAGTTGCAGCACCAGAAACTCTTTGGAAATGCACGCCCCAGTGTAAACGTTTGTCTACTTTTTCTTTATTTGAACCAATTGTGTTCTTCGTAATCTTTCGTCGCATCGGAATATACGGAAGAATCCAGGGCCCTTCATATTTTTCATTCAGGCCGCCGTGCAAACGACTTGTGCCACCAGAATCTTTTTCATTTGTTGTAGTCTTTAGAAGTTCATATCCTCTAAACCCACACGGTAATGCATCTTTCGGGATGAGCCTGTTCTCAAGGTCGTCAGACGGAATAACTCTAATAAGACTTGATATGAGTGGGTATTTACCATCTACGCGTAGTCTTCGCTCTGTATCATCGACTTGGTCAAAGTCAAATACAAATCGTTTGTTCCCAACTCTTCTGCAAATATAGTTTTCAGAGTCCGCATCTAAGCTAAGATTATGATAAGCTTCTAAGACTATTGGGCTTTCGTCTGTATCACTGAAGTCACGAACAAGTAGTGAAAACTTTCCCGCAGGATTTGAATGGTCATTTGATTTCTTTAGATTAGCAATACTAACTTTTAGTTTATCGTTAGCCCAAGCACCATCAGATAGAGCTTCAATTCTAAACAAATCGTATTCTTTTGAAGAATATGGCTGTGAAATTACAAAGGGTGTTGTCGGTGTTCTGAACCTTGTATCAAACTTTCCGTAGGCGGTACCGAGCGCAATCCCATCTTCTTGTGTTGCCGTTGAACCAGATACTGCAACTATAGTTTTGCCTCTTACGCTTGCAACTTCATCATCGACATCAAAGCTTGCATATAGTAAGTGTTTTTCTTGGTCAAATAATTCGGGATTTGTATTCAAAACTTTTGTTATGTAATTTACATTATTTGGATTTAGTGATGCTGTAAATACTTTTAGTCCCGCTATATTATCTGCATTTGAGAATGCAGTTCCGGCAGATGACGAAACATAAATCTTGAACCTATCATCACTATCTACATGTGCTAATGCGCCAGTTACTATGTTTGCATACGTTGTATCAAACGACCCAATAAATACACGTGTATTATAATCACCGAAAATTATTGCTCTAACAAACTTAGCGTTTGCAGTGTCTGCAACACCAGCTTCTGCCAGAACAGGATAGTTTGTCCCGTCAGTCTGGCTATGTGAAGCTGCCAAAAACGTTACACCACCGAGCGGTTGTTTTCTTGCGTTCAATGTATTACCGTTTGTCGGAACAATAAAACCAGCGTTTCTTACAGTGCCTCTGTTAGTTGTTGTATTTATATCGCCCTGTGTCTGATTTGCACCAGCGCCTAGCACTCTTACAAAGACAACAGAGCCACCATTTTTCAAAAATTGCTTTACAGCAACTGGTGCAAAGTTTTTGCCGTCGATTTCACCAAACTTATCTATAAACTCACGAAATGAACTTATAAGTACGGGTGCAAATGCTTGACCCTTTTTTGCGGTTCCGACGATGCCTGCTGGAACACCAGACGGTGCTGCAACTCTAAATGTTTGCTCAATCTCTCTGGGGAAGAAGCCAGGACTTCTGAAAACTTGTTCAGCCATTTTATATGTCTATCTCCCACACGTAAATCTATTCTAACTAATAAGTATATGTTTTGTGTGTGAAAAACTAAATAAGTGCAGAATTATTTGAAAAAACGGTCGAGCTCTTCAACTCCAGTGAATGTTATAACTGTTTCACCAACTTGTCGTTTTTTGATTTTTTTTGTTAGAGTTCTGTGTTCTTTACGTTTTTCACGCGGTCTTATAATCTTGTTAGCAAGCCCGTCTTCTATGTCTGTCAATCTTCCCTGTGCTTCTTCGATAGGATTTCTAAGTTTCAATGATTTTATATCATCTTCTATTTCATCACTGATAGCATACGTAGCAAAACTTATTTCTGGAGCTGATGTGAACTTGTGCACGAGATGTTCTTCGCCCACTTGTGTTTGAATGAAATACGCTTGACACTCAAGAAACATTGTCTGTCTTATAATTCTTTCTGTATCTGTAAACTCTTCAACATTACTCTCGTTTGCTATATCTGGTCTCCCGAATGCCATAAAATAATAGCCCGCTTCAGTGTTGACTTGAAATTGGTCTATAGAAAATATAGCAAAATCGTTGAAATAACGATGCAACATCTGATTTATTTCTTCTTGATATTGAGCCCAAAATGAAATCTCGTAATCTATTCTTGCAAAATCAGGATACGGAATTGTGAATACATCAACAATCTCGGGTTTTTTAGCAGAAACTATTTGCTTTCCTCTAAATATAGTTCCAGAAAATGCTTTTGCTGCAAGTCTTCTTGATGTTTTTGCAGCAGGTCCATTGATTGTCGTTCCAAAGTTTTTTCCAACGTTGCTTTGGTTTACAAGCCCAGTGCTATTTCTTAAGTTTTGAAAATTAGAGTTTTTTGCTGAACGTTTGACTTTGAAAACAACAGATTTATGTGCTGCATTTCCGGATGGGAGTGAAGCTTCATATGACCTATCAATTTCTGTACGTCTAATAGAAATTAGAGGAAGTATAATTGTCCCGTTTTCATCTCTAAGAGCTTTTCGTTGTCTGACAAGCGCCCAGCGTTCTCCAGACGCAAAAATGACGGGCACTTTTTTGAGTGTATTATCTGCTTTCACGTGAATGTTTAGCTTATCATTTACTAAATCAAAAATTGCTCTATCTATATCTTCAATCGTTAGTGTTTCTATATTTTCGTCAAAGCTTGGTGGGTCTAATTCAGCTTCGTTGAACAAAGAATTATTGTCGAGTATTTCTGGGATGTCAAACGTTTTGACCATATTCTATTTATCTTTGTCGTTGTTTATGAACTCTCTTATCTCATCGAGATTTACACCAATTGCTATGTTGTTGAACTTTGTAACAGTTTTTGTTATGATAGAAACAAGCTGCCCTCGTTTATCAAATACAGGAGAACCTGATGAACCGAATGTCGCTGGAATTGTAAGCATCATATTATCATTTGTATCTAATCCCGCATAATATCCATCAAAAATAAGTGCAACATTCGGCATAAAAATAGACATCGGTGATGCTATATTGTATAGTTTCTCACCTTGCTGTGGAAAACTTTTTGCAATTCTGATACTTTCTTCACATAGTTCATCATTATCAACAAATGTCAAGATACACAAGTCGCTTTTATCATCTAATTTGACAACAGATAGCTTATATGATGTTCCGTCAAACTTCATCCCATCGATGTCATACGAAACATCAATTACGTCTGCTTCACTAATATTATAAACTTTACTAAGCTCACCGATGAGTTTCTTGAGTTCTACACTTTTATCTTTGCAAAAATGTTCTACTGAGAGTATCGTTCGATAATTGTGGTATGCATCGCTCTTCACACAGATACCTGATGCAAAACTGTGGTCTATAATGGTATGTGTATCGTAAGTCTCTATGTGCAAGAGCTTTTTTAGATAAATTGTAGCTTTGTGCTCTTTTTGAATAAGTTTTGTATTATCTTGATTGTTTGAACGAGCACAAGAAAATACAATGATTGATAAGATGATTGTGATGAACAGCAACAATCTTGCCATCTCTAAAATAATTATCAGCAAGTTTATTTGAAAGACTGTATTATATTTTTAGAAGCTTTAGAGCTTGCGGCGGAACGTTAGAATATGTGTATAATCCTGCTGGCATATCTGGGTCTTTATAAAACTTCGTTCCCTTCAATAATTTAGATTTATTTATTTGCAAAAGAACTATTTTATCATCTGTATCTAAAAACTTCATTCCAACAATATTTTCTGGGTCTATACCGTACATATGTGAATATATGAGTGACATTACTCGCGATGTACGCTGTTGTTTTAAGAAATCTTTTGCACTTCTAAAATCAGAAAAAACATAAATGCGCGGCGGATAACTAGTTGTCGTGTCTTTAGATGCGCGTAATAAACCTTGCTTCATAATAGACTCTATCGCACTATTTGGTGCTATATGATAAAGCATTCTATCTGGCAATACGCGTTCAGAATAATATGGCTCAAAAATTACTTTAAGTGCTATTCCTCGTTGTGTATATCTCTTTAGAATCCATCCACGATTTTTAGCAAACAATTCAATTTCTTCACGTGTTGGCAATATCTCACTTATTGATGTTGTAGAGTGGCCACCAAAATGAGATTCTATAGAAAGATTATCTTCTGCTTGTGATAATTTTATGTCAAAATTATCTTCACTGAATAATTTGTTTTTCCAATATTCATAAGACATATCTTGTTTCCAGTAGCCATAATTCATTTCTATATCATAAATTGATTTATCTGTGACTTTATCAAGAATAAACTTTCTATATGATTTGATGAATAAATCTGCTGGTGATGGTGATTTTTTAATATGCTCAGTCAATAATATGTTTAGCTGCCAAGCTTCTTTTAGCAAACTATTATTTTCGTTTACACTTTTGATGCTCGCTTTCACCATCTCTATGAACTCTTCAACATTCTCTGCAATCTCTAACGCTGCACTAACGTCTTTTATAGAGACAGTACTCACTTTGTTTTCTTCTATCACTATCATCTCTGCACTCTTCAAGTCTTCTCGCAAAAACTCTCTGAGCTCTAACGAGTTTAGCCAGAAATCGAAGTAAGTTTGCTTGCTATAGCAATAAGTTTCATTCACTAGTTTTTTAAAAGCAGCATTTGAACTATACTTCTGCCAAAATGCATCTCGCTTGCCTGTGGCGAAGGCGCGGCCGCCGCCGCGGCGCTCGCCGACGCCGGCGGCGACGAGGGCGGAGCGGGCGAGGGCGTAATCTGCCGGAAACTTCTTGATAATTGCTTGAATTATGTCGTTGTTATTGCTCTGTTGCTCTGCAATGATGCGCTTGATGTATGCTTCGAGCAGTTTCATAATGATGCTTTCACCATCTCTATGAACTCTTCAACATTCTCTGCAATCTCTAACGCTGCACTAACATCACTTAGAGAAATAGCACTCACTTTGTTTTCTTCTATCACTATCAACTCTGCGCTCTTCAAATCTTCTCGCAAAAACTCTTTGAGCTCTAACGAGTTTAGCCAGAA
>ERZ1292629.3990-Hain-H43-01um-R1-3990-length-11055-cov-4_pt1 | contig 11055 bp, 8 predicted proteins | sample MGYA00564399_ERZ1292629 | MGnify/ENA primary metagenome ERZ1292629 (study PRJEB36523, sample SAMEA6512636) | groundwater metagenome | collected 2019-01-08 | study: AquaDiva: Metagenomics assemblies of 32 groundwater samples | reverse complement strand
TCTCTGGCTGTCCGCGCAGTGCAGACATCTGATTTTATGACAGCCAAAGGCTATTATTTTCCGCCAGTTGTTGTCGATGAAATAACTAGTGCGCTAACAAAACACAAAGACATTGTCCGCGTATTTTTCGACATGACCCCCAAACCTCCCGCCACGACAGAATTTGAGTAAAGATAAAATTGTGCTAATATTTCTCTATCATGCAAAAGAAAATCAATTCGGCGCTTGTTTCAGTTTTTAATAAAGATGGACTCGAAGAAATCGTAAGTCTATTAGCCAAACATAATATAAAAATAATTTCTACTGGAGGAACGGCAGAATTTATTCGTAAATTAAAAATCCCTGTTACAGAAGTGGAAACCATTACCAATTTCCCTGCAGTTTTTGGTGGTAGGGTAAAAACACTGCAACCACAAATTTTCGGCGGTATTTTAAATCGCCGAGAGAATCCCTACGATCAAAAAGAGAAAGAAAACCATAAAATAGAAGATATAGATCTCGTTATCGTAGATCTTTATCCTTTTGAAGAAACGCTTGCAAGTGACACAAGCGAGGAAGAAATTATTGAAAAAATAGACATCGGCGGAATAGCGCTCATCCGCGCAGCGGCTAAAAATTTTCAAGATGTCGTAGTGATTCCTTCAAAACATCAATATCAAGAACTCTCCTTAATATTGAAAAAAGGTAATGTTACTAGTTTAGAAGAACGTAAAAAACTTGCCGGAAATGCATTTGAAATAACCAGCGCTTATGATAGTGCTATCCGTGGATATTTTCAGGATGTGCCAAAGAGACACTTTGACATTGATATGTCAAAGTGTCTCTTTGGCACCAGTACATCACTAAGGTATGGAGAAAATCCACATCAAAAAGCAAAGTTCGTAGGCAATTTGGAAGAAAATTTTATCCAGCTTCATGGAAAGGAGCTTTCATATAACAATCTGATAGACACTGAGGCTGCGATTATGACTGTTTATGATTTTAAAGATCCAGCTTTTGCTATTATCAAACATATGAACGCATGCGGTCTTGCTGTCCAAAAAGAAGGACAACTTTTGGAGGTATATAAGGCTGCATATAAGGCAGACCCTGTGTCAGCTTTTGGGGGAATACTTGCGTCCAACAGGAAGATAGGCGAAGACATCGCAAAACTCACAAAAGAGCAGAAACTTTTTATAGAAGTGATTATTGCCCCAGATTTTTCGGAAGAAGCCCTTGCAATACTCAAGGAAAAAAAAGATTGCCGAATTCTAAAATGGAAAAATCCAACTCTTCCAACAAAACAAATGCGCACTTGTTTCACCGGAATACTTTCACAAGACAGAGATACTCACATAGAAAGTGAAATGGATCTAAAAATAGTCACAAGACGAGAACCAACCGATGAAGAAAGAAAAGATTTACTTATAGCGTCTGTCGTTACTAAACATTTGAAATCCAATTCCATCGCCCTGGTAAGGGGTGGCACGCTTATTTCGATGGGTTGCGGTCAGACATCCCGCATCGACGCTTTGAAGCAGGCCATTGATAAGGCAGAAAAATTTGGTTTTTCTTTGAAAGGCGCAGTGCTTTCTTCTGAAGCATTTTTCCCATTCCCTGACTGCGTAGAATTGGCTGGCAAAGTAGGCGTCTCGGCTGTTATCCATCCAGGGGGGTCAAAGAATGATCAAGCATCGATAGATATAGCTGACAAATATAATATGGCAATGGCAACAACTAGCTTCAGGCATTTTAGGCACTAATCAAGCAATATGTGACTAAATGCGTTCCGGGATTTTTTTTGTAAGGGGTAGTTGACAGAAACTTTTTTGTATAATATCCTTTAGATGAACTTGTCGCATAATGGAATGATCCGCATCGCCCGAAAGGGTTTGATGTTGTGGCAAAAAAACCTGATCCTAAAGATATGCATATCATACTTTTTCCGAAAGGTCGCCTGTTTCAGGAAAACCCTTCAGACGACCCGAGATTGGGACATGTAATTCCGGTCCCGCACGAACAATCAGAACAACCGAAACATGGGCACGGAAAAAATGTATCCTTGTGGTCGTGGATGTTAATAGTTTTACTCACAGGGATCTTTTGGGCTTTTGTCATCAGTAAGATTGTAGCCAATCATTGACTGATGTTCATCGTTGCGAAATGCGCCGTCGGTCAAACCCACGGCGCATCGCTATTTTAGGACAGTTTTTCAAGAAAATTCTCTATCATTTTTTCATCTCTTTCAAACCAGGCGATATTGCTTTCCAGACGTTCCATGACTTGCTGTATCGCGCGTTTAGCTCCCGGAGCATCGTGGGTAGCGAAAAATTTCTTAAATGATTTAAGATGTTTTTTTTCTGTGCTTTCTCCTATGGCTTTTACCAATCTGGCAAGTGTATGACCGCCATCGCCATAACGCGAAACGAGTGTTTTCCAATTCTTTTGGATAAAATGGAGCCAGATGTCCCGACCTAGGGGATTCATCCCCACGGAAGAGATAATGCCGATGGTATCTTGCACTCGAACATCCTGGCTGAACGCAAATTCGCAAGCAAGTTTAAGAATTTTTGGATCATGGAAATCTCCCAAAGCTCCGCCAATTCTATTTTTCTCTTCATGGAGAATCTCTTTTTTGTATTTTTTGATAAAAGTTTGATACTCTTTAATTCCGCCATGTGTTGCAATAACAACATATACAGCACCTCTTATATCTGGATGAATATTGCCTTTGAAAAATTTACTTTTTGCTTCTTTAATTATTTTTTCATTACCCGAGCGTCCAGCGCGAGAGATTGCAAGCGAACGGAGAAGCGTATCGGTATGTATTTCGCCCTTTCTTTTATTCCAGCTAAGTTTTTCGGCGAGGGGAGAGAATAAATCTAAAATAAGCTTATTCAAATTTCCCCGAAGACGGTCTTCGGGGAAAAGTAGCTGTTCCAGCCGTCCTAGACCTGAAGCAAGCTCGAGCCAAACGGTGTAATTATCCTCGTATTTATAAGCCTTCAAGAACTCAAGCGCATCTGTAGTAGGTATTATTCCTGCTTCAGTGAGAGCGAAGAGGTCACGAATCACACCAAGTCTATCTCTGGCACTTAATTTTTTGTTTTGTATGGGTTGATAAAGTTTCTCTAACAATTCTTTCGAATAAGCCGTGCGATAAAATCCAGTCTCATTGAAGTTTACTTTGTTTTGTTTGAAAGTTATTGGGATTTCCCATTTTGTATTGTCTTTAGATTTTTTTGCTGATATTGGACTGGAAAAGAATCTCTTTTGAGAAAAGTTTATTTTTTCTTTTACCATACTTGCACTTACGACTGGATAGCCCGGCTTTGAAGTCCAATTATGCATTATTTTAGCGACAGGTTTTTTGGAAATTTTCTCAAATGCTTGCCAGAGGTGGACGGTTTCGGTATTTTTATAGCTGTGTTTTTTTAAATAATACCGCAGTCCGTCTCTGAAATCTTTTTCACCCAAATAATCTGCCAACATCCTGATAATTGCTGCGCCCTTGGCATACGAAACCTCGTCGAATATTTCACCGATTTCATCAGGGTGATGCACCGGTATTTCTATCGGATGTGTGTGGAGAAGGGCGTCTAATCGCAGTGCTGCACCCAATTCATTTGTAGAGAATTGAGTCCAAATGTCCCATTTAGGAAAAAGTTTATCGACTGCCAGATATTCTATATATGAAGCAAAGCCTTCATTCAACCATAAATGCGTCCACCATTCCATCGTCACTAAATTGCCGAACCATTGATGCGCTATCTCGTGCGCAATGACCAAGGCGACCCATTGCTTGTTTCCTAGCGATGAATGATCTTCGTCAACCAAAAGAGCTGATTCCCGATAGGTAATCGCGCCCCAGTTCTCCATCGCTCCGGACGTAAAATCCGGAATCGCGATCATATCGAGCACGGGCAGGGGATACGCAATGTCAAAATATTTATCATAAAATTCTAGAGTTTTCACCGCGCACTCTAGCGCAAATTTAGCCTGATGTTTTTTTCCGGGCGTGGTGAAGACACGAACTAACACATCGTTTCGGGTTTTTGATTCAATATATTCAAAATCGCCGATAATAAATGCAAGGAGATATGTGGACATTTTCGGGGTGGGAGAAAATTTTACAATTTCATAACCTGCGCTGTGTTCTGCGACTGATACCGGTAGGGTATTTGAAATCGCGGTTTTACCTTTTGGCACAATTAGGCAGACATGAAACACAGCTTTTTGTGCTGGTTCGTCAAAACAGGGGAAGGCACGCCTCGCATCCGTCGCCTCAAACTGGGTCGTTGCCATATAGCATTCCTGATCCAGAATATTATATTTGCTCCTGTAAAATCCTCGCATTTTATCGTTGAGGATTCCTTTGAATACTAAAGTAAGCTTTGCACTTCCTTTAGGAATAAATTTTGGAAATAAAAAAGTCGCTGTTTCCACCTTTTCGTTATAGGAAATTTTTGCAAAGATTTTTTCTCCGCCGGTCATCATCTCCGCGGTTTCTATCCCAAGCTCCTTAGAGTGAAGAGTTAGTATTTTAGTTTTCTTTAAAATAGAAAGAGTTATTGTCTCGATGCCCTCAAAAGTGAAATTATCTAAATCCGGCTTTAATTTCATATCATATTCTATTGGGACAACCTTTTTCGAGAGCCGAACGTCTTTTTCAGTTTTTGTTTTTTGCATGTGTTTTAGTATATCTTTTTTTTCAAAAAATGCTAATATATAAAGGTGGAAAATGAAACTTATCAAATAAAGATGACAGGTTTTGAAGGGCCATTTGGGTTGCTTTTGGAGTTGATAGAAAAGCGCAAACTTTTCATCAACGATGTGTCGCTCTCGACTGTGACCGAGGATTACCTAAAGTATATGAATAATTTAAGCGATCGCAGTAGTTCTTTTTTGCCTGCGGAAATTTCCAGTTTTGTTCTGGTGGCTTCAACTCTCATTTTAATTAAATCAAAATCACTTCTGCCAAATTTAGATCTGACAATGGAAGAAGAAGGTGATATAAAAAGTTTAGAAGAGAGGTTGCGCTTGTATGAACTTTTTATGAAACTGGGAGGAAATATAAAAAATAATTTTGGGAAGAAGATAATCTTTGCGCCTCTAGAAAGAAAAAATGAAGTCCTTGTATTTTTGCCAGATGAGCAGATTACCAAAGAAAGTATGATGAGTTTTGCCAAAGGAGCTCTCGGCTCAGTGCCTCAAAAAATATTTTTACCAAAGGTTGAGGTGCAAAAAGTCATTAGTATTAATGAAATGATAGATAAACTTACAGAAAGAATACAAGAATCTGTCAAAATGAGTTTCAAGAATTTTACGGGCAAAGTGACTACTCGTGAAGAGAGGGTTTTTATGATTGTGGGATTTCTCGCAATGTTGGAGCTAGTTCGAAATGGGATATTGCAAGTTGCTCAGGAAAATAATTTTTCTGATATTATAATTGAAAAAAGAGAACAAACTGCGAATTAAAAATATGAATATAGAAAACAAAATAGAAGCAATACTTTTTTGGAAAGGTGAACCAATGTCTCGAAAGAAACTATCGGAGATTTTGAAGGTGGGAGAGGCAGAAATAAATGAAAGCATAGAAAAATTGAAGGAAAATTTAAAAGAGAGGGGAGTAGTTTTGTTGGAAAAAGAAAATGAAATTTCTCTCGGAACTGCGCCTGAACTCTCAAATCTTATTGAGAATTTACAAAAAGAAGAATTGAATAAAGAACTTTCTAAAGCCAATCTGGAAACATTATCTATCGTTCTTTATAAAAATGGAGTGAGCCGAGCCGAGATTGATTATATCAGGGGAGTAAATTCTAGTTTCACTTTACGTGCATTGTCCGTCCGTGGACTCGTAGAAAAAACATTAGATCCTAAAGATAACAGGCGCTATATCTATAAACCAAGTTTTGAAACATTATCTTTTATGGGAATAAAATCGGTGGAAGAATTGCCGGAATATATAGAAGTAAGTAATTCTTTAAATATTGCAGTAGAAAGCGAAGAAGAAAAAACTAGGAATGGAAACAATCTAAGTGAAAATTAACTACTTTACTTAACTAAAGTGGAATACAAAAAGGAAAATCGAATATGCCAAAACTGCAAGAAAGACTTTACGATCGAGCCGGATGATTTTGGGTTTTATGAAAAAATCGGAGTACTTGCGCCAAAAATTTGTCCGGAATGTCGAGCACAATTACGGCTTTCTTTTCGAAATGAAAGATTTTTATACAAACGCACCTGCGATAATTGTAAAAAGAATACTATCTCAATGTTTAGCGCAAATAAATCTTACCTTGTTTGGTGTCATGAATGTTGGCGAAGTAATGATTTAAAAAGCTTAGATTATGGAATAGAATATGATTCGCAAAAATCTTTTTTTGAGCAATACAATGAACTTTGGCAAAAAGTTCCCAAACCAGCTCTAGTTCATACGCGAAGTGTTAATTCGGAATATATGAATCATACTGCTGACAATAAAAATTGCTATATGATTTTTGAGAGTTCAAATAATGAGAACTGCACAAATTGCAATTGGATACAGCTTTCCAAAGATTTAACCGATTGTTCTTTTACCAACAAAGTGGAATTGTCTTATGAAGTGGATGATTGTTATGATTGCCATTCTCTGCTGTGGTCTAAAGGTTGTCATTCTTGTTTAAACAGCGCTTTTTTACTAGATTGCCGTGGATGTACGAATTGCCTTGGATGTATAAATTTACGAGGACAAAGTTATAATATTTTTAATAAACAATACACAAAAGAAGAATATAAAGAAAAATTAAAATCTTTGGAACTAGACACATATTCTGGCGTGGAAAATTTTAAAAAAGAATTTAAATATTTTACGAAAGATAAACCTAGAAAGTTTGCAGAAATTACAAATGCTGTTAATTCTACAGGAAATTACATGGTGAATGTAAAAAACAATCATCATTGTTTCCATTCTTATGAAGCAGAAGACAATGCGTATTCCATTCATGTTTGGCGTGAGGCCAAAAATTGTGTAGATTGCAATACTGCAGGACGAACAGCAGAGTTGATTTATAATTCTATGAATATAGGCATGCAATGTTCGAATATAATTTGCAGTTATTACTGTTGGGAGTCTAATTTTATGGAATATTGCCTGAATTGCCCTAATTCTAATAATTGTTTCGGTTGCGCAGGATTGATTAAGGGTTCTTATTGTATTTTGAATAAGCAATACAGCAAGGAAAAATATAAAAAATTACGCGCAAAAATAATTTCCAAAATGAAGAAAGAGGGAACTTACGGAAATTTTTTTTCACAAAATCTTTCGCATCTTGGTTACAATGAGTCCTCAGCGATGGACGAATTTCCACTTACAAAAGAACAAGCGATCACTCAAGGTTTCAAATGGGAGGATACTCCAAGGGGGACTTATGGCAAGGAAACGATAGTCTGGCAAACTTTCCCAGATTCTATTTTAGAATTATCTTCAGGTTTTGATGTAAATAAAGAGATTTTTGTATGCAACGAATGTAGCAAGAATTACCGTATCATAAAAGACGAGCTTAGTTTTTATAGAAGAATGAACATACCTATTCCTAGAAATTGCCCAGAATGTCGACATCTCAAACGTTTTAAAAACAGAGGACCAAATAAACTCTGGCATAGAGAATGTATGTGTAGTAAAGAAAATCATGCCCATAAGGGCCATTGTTTAAATGAATTTGAAACAAGTTATGCTCCAGACAGACCAGAAATTATATATTGCGAGAAGTGTTACCAGGCGGAAGTGTATTAAATACATAATATCAGCCATGGCGTAAGTGAGTAAATTAAAAAAATTATGAATAGTGTTACTAAAATTTGTCAGAACTGCAAAAAAGACTTCACCATAGAGCCGGATGATTTTGGGTTCTATGAAAAAATAAAAGTGCCTCCACCGACTTTTTGTCCGGAGTGTAGATATATTAGACGGCTTTTAGATAGAAATGAATACAATTTATATAGAAGAAAATGTGATGCTACAGGAAAAAATATTATCTCAATTTATCGTCAAGATACGCCATTTCCAGTGTATGAACAAGAATATTGGAAATCAGACAAATTTGATGCGATGAAATACGGTCGAGATTTTGATTTTAATCGCACCTTTTTTGAACAATACGAAGAACTTCGTCACGCCGTACCTCATCTAGCGATGGTGAATTCAAATAGTGTAAATAGCGAATATACAAATCAAGCTGAAGACAATAAAGATTGCTACATGCTTGTTACTAGCGAGTCATGTGAAAAATGCATGTACGGAAGTTGGTGCCAGCAAGGGTGTTATTTTTTAAGCGATTGTTATATGACACAAAAAAGTGAGTTTTGTTATGAATGCGTTAACATAACTAAATGTTCAAATTGTGCTTGGGTCTATGATTGTTCTGACTGCGTGAATGTATATTTTTCTAGTGATTGTCGTGGGTGTACTGATTGTTTTGGGTGTGTAGGGCTTCGCAGTCAACAATATCATTTTTTTAATGAAAATATTGGAAAAGAAAAATACGAAAAGAGAGTTAAGGAAATTGTTTGGGATAGAAAGTTTATAAATAAATCAAAAGAAAAATTTTTTAAACTTAGAGCAAGTCTTCCTGTGAAATTTTATCACGGATCAAATATTCAAAATTCTACTGGTGATTATATTCAAAATAATGAACGTGCCAAAATGGTATTTAATTGTAGAGATAACAAAGATACTGCTTATATGCAGGATGCATGGCAACAAATAGAAGATTGCCGCGATTGTACTGAAATAATCAATGCACAATTATCTTACGAAATTCAAGGCGTTGAAACTCCTCATAGAACGATTGTAGCTAGAAGTTGTTTCAATACGATAACTGATTCGTGCTATTGCGATATGTGTTTTAACACGCAGGATTGTTTTGGATGTTTTGGTTTAAAAAGCAAGCAATACTGTATTCTGAATAATCAATATTCCAAAGAAGAATATTTTATTTTGAAAGAAAAAATTATTGAACACATGAGAAAAACAAAGGAATGGGGTGAATATTTCCCGAGTAACTTATCGCCATTCGCATACAATGAATCAATGGCACAGAATTATTTTCCAATGAATAAAAAAGAAGCTAGAAAAGCTGGTTATACTTGGTATGATCGTCCACCTCGGGATTATAAAATAACCCTCAAGACTTCTAGTTTGCCGGAAACCGTTAAAGATATAAAAGAAAATATTTTGGAAGAAATAATACAATGTTCTTCGCAAAATTCTGGAAATCAAAAAGAGATATATCCACTATGCATAACAGCTTTTAATATCACTTCTTTGGAGCTTACTTTGTATAAAAAAATGAAAATTCCGATTCCTGAGAAATGCTTTCCTTGTCGCAGACAAGATAGGTTTGCATTACGAAATCCAAGAAAACTTTTACATAGGCAATGCATGTGTGGTTCGGCAAACCATTTTCATGGGGCGGGGAAGTGTCAAATAGAATTTGAAACAAGTTATGCTCCAGACAGACCAGAAATTATATATTGCGAAAAATGTTATCAAGCGGAAGTGTATTAAATAAATTTTGTTGTGAATTTATGCATATGCTAATTTTCACGACAAAATTTATTTTTTAGAGACAATTTGGGTTAATAGCTAAAACATAATTATTTATCAAATCTTCTCCATCCACGTACTCATCTCCGAGAAAACCTTTTATGTCTTCATTTTTCATTAAATTTTTATATTCTTGCAAAAAGTTGCTGGAAAGGGGCATGTAAGACCAATGCCATTTTTCTTCGTTGTAGCCAGTCGGTCTCTCGCTTCCTTTTAAATTGTACGTCTGGCAAAATCCAAACAGGAGAGCATTTTCTACGAGCCATTCATATTCTTCTTTGCCTTTGCCTTTTTCAAAATAAGATGGAGTAGCCCCATTTATGTCTAAATCCGTGCCCCAATGGTGGCGAGACGTACCGGGCACAGAACTGTATTCAAGTATTTTTTCAAACCTTTTTTTTTCATCCTGAATGCTTTTTGATAGGTCTTTTCCGTCGACAATTTTCACTCCGGTCCATTTATTATTCCAAAGCATTTTTTGATAATCAAAATTTCTAGTAGCGGAAGTTACTTTCAGATCAATCTTGTCTAGACTGGCAGCACTTCGCATTTTCAAAAAAGCGTCCAAGGTTTCCTTCCTCAAATACATTTTATACCCGCCGATATTGAATTCTGCTGGCACGGGAACAAAATCTTTCCTTTGTGCGGGATCGAATTTGCCGGTCAAATAAATTTTTTCCTGGGTTTCTTTTTCAATTCGTTTCCTGTCCAGCTCTTCCTTCAAGAGCCTCTGATAATTTTCTTCTTTTTCCTTTTTTTGTCTTAAATCCGAGAAATTTGTCGTGAAGTAGGGGATGAAAACAAAAAATATCAGCAAAAGCATTATCGAGGATAAAAAAAAATAAAAAATATATTTTTCCGCTTTATTCACTTGAAAACAATAACATATTGATGTATTTTAATCAAAAAATGATATACTGGCTCTATGGTATATTTAAACTTAATTAAGATTTTTCTGCCTACAACTTTTGCATTTTTTTTGGGTTTATTGCTAACGCCGATCGCCACGCATTTTTTCTATAAATACAAAATGTGGAAAAGATATTCTCGAAACACCGATGCAACGGCTCCGGATTTCGCGAGAATTCATAACGAAAAAGAAGAATTAAAAACTCCGCGCGTGGGCGGGATAATAATCTGGTTTTCTGCTTTGGCAACTGTGCTTGTTTTTTATTTTATATCAATTTTCTTTCCATCCGTAAATACTGAAAAACTAAATTTCTTGAGCCGCAACCAAACTCTGATACCCCTTTTTACGCTTCTCATCGGGTCACTTATCGGGCTTTGGGATGATCTGATTCAAATTTATGGAAGTGGTAGATTTGCCCGCGACGACAAGTCTTGGCGTAAATGGAAGGCGTTACTGATAACGCTCATATCTCTTTTGATCGGCGCTTGGTTTTTCTATAAATTAGGGATGGACTCAATTCATATTCCTTTTGGCGGAGAAATGTATTTGGGTATCTTAATTATCCCATTTTTTATAATAG
>ERZ1292629.3989-Hain-H43-01um-R1-3989-length-11057-cov-4_pt1 | contig 11057 bp, 8 predicted proteins | sample MGYA00564399_ERZ1292629 | MGnify/ENA primary metagenome ERZ1292629 (study PRJEB36523, sample SAMEA6512636) | groundwater metagenome | collected 2019-01-08 | study: AquaDiva: Metagenomics assemblies of 32 groundwater samples | reverse complement strand
TGAAAGAAAAAATTAAAGCTTTGACTGGCATCAACCCAATTGGCCATCGCGCACCAAATTTTTCCTTAGACTATCGCACCGGCTGGTGCCTTCAAATATTACGGGATCAAAAATTAAAATATGATTCATCGCTTTTTCCCTATCAATTACCTAAAATCATTAATCATATTTTTAAGGATAGCGCCTATGGATTTAACAGCGAGCGCTTCACGCCTTATATTATTAATCAAACCGAACTAATAAAAAAAGATCTCACCCATCCGCTTATCGAATTTCCTCTTTCTGTTTATCATTGGCGGAAATTCCGATTGCCTTTAACTGGAGGAATTTATATCCGTCTTATCCCCTGGATTGTTTTTAGTTATCTGCTAAGAAAAAAGCTAAAACGAGAAACTGCCTGCCTGCATTTTCATCCTTTCGATTTTCTCGCTCATCCCCCGAATATTCCCATGCCCCGCCATAAAAAATTCATCAAATTTTTTAACACTAACCGCACTTGGCAAAAATTAGAAACCCTAATGGCACAATACCGCTGTCTTTCAATTCGCCACTACTACGAGCAATATTATGATTAATTTATCAATTATCATACCCATCGCAAAAAATAACAGAATCAACCAATGCCTGGAAAGTATTGCTAAAAATCAATTAGGCGGGTTGCAAATTGAAGTCATTATCGTCGCCTTCAGCCGGGTTGCGATTAACCAGGAGCAATTAGATCATAATGCCATTAATTTAAAAATAATTCCGACGGAAATTAATCATCCGTCAAAGATGCGTAATCTTGGAGTAGCTCAAGCGACTGGAGAATTTTTAGTTTTCTTTGATGACGATGTGGCAGTTCCGATTCACTGGCTAAGCACCTGCCATCAATTACTTAAACAAAAACCCCTAGAAATTGTCTGCGGACCGAATATTGATCGAGACAATGACTGGGGCCATGTTTTAGCCAATGATATTCAGTCCTTATACATTACCGAGGGATTGAAAACCCATGAGGTTAAAAACCGCCGAGAAGTAAATTTTCATAATATTCCCCTGAACAATTGCGGCTTAAGCCAAAAAATATTCAAACGGGTCGGGGGTTTTAATGAAGAAGTTGATTATTATTTAGATGATGTGGAATTCTTCTATATCTGCCATAAGCTGGGCTACCGTTTCCAGCAATATCCCGAATTAGCGATCCAGCATTATTGCCGAAGGTTTCCCTGGGAATTCTTGCGCTACAAATTTTATGCCCGAAAAAAAATCGGCCGCAATGCCTTCTTCTTTCCTGAATTATATCGTGATAGCCGAGTAATTGTTATAATTTTTTTTAGTTATCTAATCATACCATTAATCGTGGCGTCGTTCTTGCTTCATCCCCTACCGACCTCAAAAATATTTTTATTGTTTGCCACATTATATTTATTGATAGTGATTTTATCTTCATTGAAAATGTTAAAGCGTGGTTGGCGTTATGGTTTGATTATTTTAGGAATCTTTTTAACCCATTTAGTCAGCTACATCGGCTTCGCCAGTGGCCTAATTTTGGGCCTGGCCAGCATAAACCAAAATAAAAAAATAAAAATAATTAAAGCCAAGAGATATGCGGTCTTCAATTAATAAAATATTAGAAATTGTCAAATCTTTATATTTTTCGCGCTTCCCGCCTTATGTGGTGTTTTTTGTTACCGCTCGCTGCAATGCTCGCTGTAAAATGTGCTTTTATTGGCGCCACATTGAAACCGCTGCTTCCACTTCAGAGCTGTCATTAAACGAGATCAAGCAAATCAGCCTAAATATGCCCCGCTTTTTCTCCTTAGCGCTTTCAGGCGGTGAACCATTTTTAAGGCATGATTTGGCGGAAATCTGCGGATATTTTGTCCGCCATAACCAGATTCGCCACCTATCTATTCCCACCAACGGCCTATTAACCGCCGCTATTATCCAACAAGTCGGGGTTATTTGTGAGCAAGCGCCAAAAACTAGGGTGGAAATTGAATTTTCCCTTGACGGTCCGGCAGAAATACATGACCATATCCGGGGCGTACCCGATATTTTTACCACGGCGCTGAAATCGCTGAAAGAACTGCTGAAGCTGGAAAAATCATATTCCAACTTAAAAATAAAAATAAATACCACTTTCAGTAATTACAATCAAAATCATCTCAAGGAATTCATTGATTTTCTGAAAAATAATCTTAAAATTGACCGCACTAATATCTCTCTGTTGCATGGCGAAGCCAGGATTAAGGAAGCTGAAAATTATGACCTAGAACTGTATCAAAACATTATTAATTATTTGACTGATAGACAAATTGTCTCTCCAGAATTATCCTGGTTTGATTTGATACTAATCAGCATTAAAGACCGCGCCAGACGACTACTAATTAAAGTGGCCAGAGAAAAAAAATATCCGATCCGGTGCCGGGCTTTAAAAAAGTTTATCGTTATCAGGGAGGACGGGCAAATATTCCCTTGTGAACCAATTAATAATCCTATCGGCAATCTTAGAAGTCACCACTATTCAATTGAGCGCCTTCTCGCCTCGGTTGAAGGCAAAAATTATCAGAAAACTTTCAATCCACAAAACTGTTATTGCACCTGGGGCTGTTCAATCCTTAATAATGTGCTTTATTCACCAGGGGAATTGCTTAAAATATTTTTTATCAGTTTAAAATATAAATTTAAAAAAATAAAATGAAGATACTGCTAATCAATCCGCCAACAACCAAAACCATCGCCAGTATCATGCCAAAAGATTTAGAAGAAGATTTGGATTTTTTGCCGCCCCTGGGATTAATGTATATCGCCAGCTACGCTCTTAAAAATACCAATCATGAGGTAAAAATTTTAGACTGCCCGGTCGAAGACATCAATTACTCCGATTTAACAGAGAAAATAAAACTGGAAAAACCAGAGGTGGTTGGGCTTACGGCTATGACCTTCACTCTAATCGATGTAATCTTGACGGCTAAAATTATCAAACAAATAAACCCTAATATTAAAGTTGTGCTCGGCGGACCTCATGTTAATATCTATCCCCGTGAGACGCTCGCTAATCCCGAAGTTGATTTTTTAGTGCTTGGGGAAGGTGAACAAGTTTTTACTGACTTGCTAAAAAACATCAACAATCTTGAAAAGTTAAAGCAAGTTAGTGGCTTAGCCTTCTCGGATGGAAAACAGATTATTAATACCGGTAAAAGGGACTTTATCACCAATCTTGATCAACTCCCCTTTCCCGCGCGCCATCTAACACCATCTAAAAAATATTTTTCAATCATCGCCAAAAAAAATCCAACCACCACTATGTTTACTTCTCGTGGCTGCCCCTACAAATGCTTATTTTGCGACCGTCCCCATTTGGGAAAAATCTTTAGAGCTCGCAGCGCTGAAAATGTGGTCAAAGAATTAGAAGAGATACAATCAATGGGAATTAAGGAGGTCTTTATCTATGATGATACTTTTACCATCGACCGGCAAAGAGTGGTTGATATATGTAATTTAATTTTACGGCGTAATATTAAACTAAGTTGGGATATTCGAGCCAGAGTCAACACCGTTGATGAACAACTTCTTTACTTAATGAAACAGGCCGGCTGTGAAAGAATACACTACGGCGTAGAGGCGGGAACGGAAAAAGTTCTCAACACGCTCCGTAAGGGAATAACCATTGCCCAGGTTCAAAAAGCGTTTATCTTAACCAAAAAGGTTAAAATTGAAACTGCCGGCTACTTTATGATTGGCTCTCCCGGCGAGACATTGTCAGATATTAAACAGACAATACGGCTGGCTAAACAACTCTTTCCTGATTATGTGCATTTTTCGGTCACTACCCCTTTTCCGGCCACCGACCTGTATTTTAAGGGCCTAAATGAAGGTGTTATTAAAAAAGATCATTGGCGGGAGTTTTCAAAAAATCCTCGGCCTGATTTTCTGCCGCCTGCCTGGGAAGAAAATTTTACTCGCCAGGAATTGTTTAAAATATTAATCAGTGCTTATAAATCATATTATTTGTCATTAAGATATATTGTAAAAAGAATTAAAGAACTAAGGAGTTGGGATAACCTCAAAAATAATATCAAGGTAGGAATTAAGCTTTTATCATTAAAAAATGAGTAGCGAAAAAAGTTTAAAAAACTTTAAAAAGTATTCGTTTCTTATCGGCTTTGTCATATTGGCGGCAATTATTAATCGGCTTAATTTTACTAACATTTATACCTCGCTTAGGGAAACTAATCTTTCTTTGGTGATAGTCGGTATAATTTTCTTAATTCCGGTCATCCTAATTAAGGCTTGGCGCTGGAACTATTTAAAAAAAATACAGGGTATTAACTATAAATTTTGGGATTCATTTATAATCTACCAAATCGGCCTAGCCATAGGTTCGGTTACCCCCGGTCAGATCGGTGAATTAATTAAAATTTATTATCTAAAAACTCGCTGTTCTATCGGCAAATCTTTAGTCAGCATCCTGGTTGATAGATTTATGGACGTGTTTTATTTAATAATTGTTGGGTATTTTGGAATAATCATCTATCTAAGAGAGGTGGGGACAAAACTCAATATTATTTATATCTTTTTGTTATTCTCCCTGATATTAATAATTTTTGGCATTCATCGAGATTGGCACAAAAAAATTGGAAAATTTTTTTTTAACAAATTAATGCCCTTAAAATATCAAATGATGTGGGAGGAAAATTTTTCTGATTTTTTAAATGATCTGAAATTAATTTCTATTAATAAATACCTTAATGCGTCAATATTGACCGTGCTGGGTTGGCTGGCATACTATTTTCAAGTTTATATCTTGACCCTAAGCATCGGCCTGGAAATTCCACTAATGAAACTGGCGCTGGCCTTAACGGCCGTGGGGCTATTGTCGCTATTACCAATTTCTTTTTTGGGAATTGGCACTAGAGAAGCGGCCTTAATTTTAATCCTAAAACCATTTGCCGATATTCCGGCCATAATAATTTTTTCTCAATTAATCTTATTGACCAATATCTTTTCCATCTTAATGGGCTTGGTCTTCTTAAAAATTAGACCATTGCCTTTTAAAATAAAAAATTATGAACCACTTGAAAAATAAAATCGTTTCACTATTGCTGTCAAAATTCAATGTTGGAAAAATTGACAAGGCGCTTTCGCAAATCCCGCTTATTAACACCACGTATAAATTTTTTGCCCAGAGAGCCATTGACTACCAATTTCCTACGCATATTTTTATCGAGCCGACCAGCGCCTGCAATTTTCGTTGCGAGATGTGTCCCCGGACTCACGGAAATACAATAATTGGCAATATGGAATTCTCACTTTTTAAAAAAATCGTGGATGAAGCCCGGCTTTACGGCCCTAGAAGTTTTTGTCTTCATCTGTTTGGCGAACCGCTCTTGGCGCCAAAAATTATAGAGATGTTTGAGTATATTAAAAAAAGTAATCCCAGCAACGCTATTTTGTTTACCACTAACGGCGCCCTCCTTGATGAAATAAAAGCCAAGGCCTTAGTCGATTGGCAAGTCGATAAAATTGCCATCAGCTTTACCAGCCCCGATCAAACCACCTACCAAGAAAAAACGGGGGTGGATCAATTAAAGGCGGTGGAAAATAATATTAATAATCTGCTAAAAATTAAAGCGGAGAGAAAATTGGCTAAACCATTGATTTTTGTTAGAATGATAGTTCAAGCTGATACGGAAAAACAGACCAGTGATTTCTTAAAAAAATGGCGGGGAAAAAAAGTTATCGCCGAAATCAGAGATAGGCATAACTATGGCGGAAATGTTAATAAAAGCCATGTTAAAAAAAATGAAAAAAGATACCCCTGCTATCATTTGTGGCTTGCCCCGGCTATTCATTGGAATGGCGATGTTTCAATCTGCTGTGATGATTATGCCAGAAAAGCGCTGTTGGGCAACGTTCAAAATAAAACCATAAACGAGATGTGGAATGGAGAAAAAATTAACCATTTCAGAAAACTTCACCTACAAGGAAAATATAACCAGATGCCTCTTTGCGGCGATTGCGATGTTTGGAATATGTACGCCGACATATTTTTCCACTGGCAAAAAAGATGAAAAAGATGAGAGCCAAAAAACTACCGATTCACAAAATTCCTAATAATCGTCCATGACCCTTTAAAATTATTTTTTAACTCCGGCCAATTCAAATTTCTTAGCCGCTTAAAGACATAGCTGGGCCGAAAATAAAATTCTCTCATCGCCTGATTGAACAGCTTGGATAATTCATCGGTTGTCATCCCGGTCGCGTTGAGATTGACTAATTCATAACTGTAATCGTTTTTTTCTTTGTTTAAAAACCAGCCGCGCTTCTCCGCCTCTTCGTAAAGGTCGGAACCGGGAAAGGCAGTAAGGTAGGAAAATGAAGCGTAATCGGGATCAGTGTCCTTAATAAAATCCATGGTCTCTCTAAAGGTTGTCTGGGTTTCGCCAACGCCACCGAGGATAATGTCTAGGGCGCATTTAATTTTGACTTTTTTAGCTAAAGTGATTGCCTGACGGGCTTGATCAGGATTAATGCCTTTTCTTAAACGATTCAAGATTTCCAAATTCCCAGACTCTACTCCATAGGTAATCAACCGGCAACCCGCCCGCTTCATCAAAGACAGAATCTGTTCGTTCACCATATCTACTCTGGCATTGCAGGTCCAGACTAAATTATGTTGCTTTTTTATCATCAGCTGGCAAAATTTTTCCACATTAGCCCGATCAATCAAAAAATCACTGTCGCGAAAATTGATTTCTTTCACCCTAAAATCTTTTACTAAAATATCAATTTCGGCCATAGTTTTTTCTGGCGACTGACAACGGTAGCGACGACCAAACATTTTTTGGACGCCGCAAAAAGTACAGAGGAAGGGGCAGCCGCGACTGCGAATAAAGGTTACATATGGCTTTCGAGTTGATGCCAAATTACTGTATTTTCCAATTGGTAAAAGATCATAGGCCGGGAAAGGCAAAACATCTAAATCATTGATCAATTCTCTTCTTTCTGTTTGCACCACCTCTTCGCCCCTTCTAAAAACCAACCCCTTAACAAGATTGAAGTTTCTAGAACCAAACAATTCCCGAATTAACTCCATTAAAGTTTGTTCTCCTTCACCAACCACCGAAAAGTCAAAATTTTTATTCTCCATTACCAGCCGGGGCATCACTGTTGGATGATACCCTCCGGCGATAACCGCAATTCTATTATTGGTTTTTTTAACCAATTCCGCCACTCGGCTGGCGCTTTCGGCTAATAAACTGGTAAAACTTATACCCACCACATCTGGCTTAAAATCAGCCAAAATCAAATTTATATTTCCCCAGGAGTTATCCTCAATATTAGCATCCAAAATCTTGACTTCATAGCCATTCTCCCTGGCAACGGCTGCTAAAAAGACGATACCCATCGGCGGATATTTGGTCTCTTTCTCTATTCTCAAACCAATAGTGGCCAGCGGATGAACAAAGAGAATTTTTTTTCTTGACATTATTTTTGACTATTTAACTACATTTAAAAACCAATTTTTATCGTAGCTTGAAGATATCTCGATCTCTTCCGGTTTCGGCCAATTGGCAATATTTTTAACATTGCTATTTTTCATAATTAAGTTGGACACTTCTTCACTATAACCAACAATATACCTAATATTAAATTTATCAAATCCCTCTTGTAATTGCTTATTATTGATTAATTTATTAATTGATTCCGGACTAAAAAAAACAATTGATTTTTCAGTCATATAATTAAGTCCAGGATGAAGCATGCGATGACCAACGGCGATAACTTCCTCATCGCCGATTTTAATTTTATCCTCTGTTTTTTCATTGATTACTAAATAATTGCTAATTTTATCAGCCAAATATTTTGTCGCTAAATATTGAGTGTTATTATAAGCTCTACCCCAATAAACATGATCAGCCAGAACGAGACTGTATAAGGTAATTAAAATAACAAGAATATGAAATACTTTGGCTTTCTTACCGAGTTGGTAATAATTTTTCAAAAGTGGCCCCAATCCAACCAATCCTAAGGCAACCAAAACCGCTATTACCCAGCTAAAATCCATTAAATGATTTCTAACACCCAAGGACACATAACTCACAAGAAGTGGAACAACTACTAACCAAATAGCAAATAAAGAATAAATATTTTTATCTCTCTGTTTCAAGTGATAAAAGCCAAAAATCATCAATAAAAAAATTAATGGTCCGCCCATATCCTCTATGGCCATAAATTTACTGATCTGTCTGACTAAATTAACTGTCCCCACCGACAGTCGTTCGACGAGATCAACTTGTCTTAGGCCCATATTGGCCCCAGCTTTTAATCGACTCACGTAATAAAGCCAGCCGGAATCGGGATTAGAAGTGCTTTCTTCAATTTCATTAGGAACGCTTTCTCTATCAAAATGATAAGTATAAGGGTCAATATAGGCGTGGCCATAGTATTGAAAGTCCGAATGTGCCGTTTCCGTTTTAATAAACAATTTTAGATACTCATTGGTGCCATTAAAAAAGCTTGGCAACCAAAAAGCCGCCAATAACAAACATACCGGCACAAAAATTAAAAACAATTCTCTATTTTTTTTATTGCGCCAGAGCCAGAAAAAAATAACTGGAAAAGCTAAAAACATGGTTTCTTTTACCAGTCCAGAGAGACCAAGAAACAGCCCGGCTAAAATCAAAAATGGCCACTTAATTCTGCGATCTTTAAAACAAAAAAACAAAACTGTAAACAACGAAAAAAATAATAATACAAATTCATAGCTGGTGGTAGTATTCGCCATTCGCCAATTAACCGGCAATAGAATATAAACCAGCGAAAAAACTATCGACTCTCTAAAGCCAAAGAGATAGAAAATGGTGATAGTAAAAAATACCAAAGATAGGGCCTGGATAGCGATGGCCAATAAAACCATCTGTCCCCAAGTCAGTTGACCCAATACTTTAAAAATGGCGGCATAGCCATAAATGGTGAGTTTATTGCCTAAAGAAGTGGGGTTAACCTTTGAGGCCACTAAACTTGGGGCGACCACAATATTTAGATCATCTTCCGACCCCAAAACCCCGTGCTGGACATAATTCCTGGCCATAATCGCCGTTCCCTGAAAATCCACTGGTTGAGCTGAATAGCCCTTGAAAACCACGGGCGAATACCAAATTAAGATCGCTAAAGCAAAAACAAATATTAACCACAAAAAAAATTTTATTTTTGGAAAATTATTTAACACCGTTTAAAATCAATTATTTAATATTCTTCGGCTTTTACTTGATAACGAATGGCTTTGATGTATTTTAGTATTTTGGATATTAATTTTAATAGGCATGGCGGCAACTTACGCTTTTTAGTATAAGCGAGATATAATATGTTAATATAAAAACGAATTAATAAATTATGACGATTATTAGTTAATTTATCTATTGTTTGTTTAGATAAACGAGGCGTAAGATAAATAATCTTATTAAATATATTGTTTTTTAATAAATGAAATTGTTTGCTTAAATATTCACTCTCATTAGCTAATAGTTTATCGTTCATGGCTCGCTGATGCAAATTTGTCCCTGCATAAAAAGCCAAAGAAAACATTGATAATTTAAATGGCTTTTGTATTTGATTTAAAACATTGATAGTTTGGATCATATCATCCCCCCGCTCATAGGGATTATCAACGATCACATCTATGGAAAAATTTATGCGACCTCGATACTTTTCAAACATTTTTATCATTTTTAAAAAATGCTCCGCTTTAACATGCCGGAGATAAACTTGAGTATTAACTCGATCACTGCCGCTTTGCAATCCTATTTGTATTTCTTTTAGGCCGGCATCAACCAATAAATCCAATTTTTCTTCGTTAATCGTCAAGGGACTAACCAAACAATAAAAAGGTAGGTTTATTTTTTGTTTATACTGTTTATTAAATTCCCTTAGCCAATCAACACTATTAATGGCAAAGCTGTCATCCATAATCTTAAAAAAAATAATAAAAGGAAATCTATTTTTTATCTCGACCATTTCTGCTACAAAATCATCAACTGAACGTTTTCTCAAATAACCATGGCCATAAAGGCCTTTAAAAATTGAACTGCAACAATAAGCGCAAGCATGTGGACACCCTCGGCCAGAAAGTACGCGATGGTGACCGCGCGACGCTGGAAAATATTGTTTAAAAACTTCCACCGAAAGAGAAACTAATTTTTCTTCGTGTAAAATATATTGATTATTGAGATCATAATCTGGGTGGGGCAAACTATCGATATCATAAATAAGCGGCGCTGGCCCGCCCTCAATGATTTTATCCCCGTCTTTATACCAGATGCCTTCAATGCCCAGATCTTTAAATCTATCCAAATTACCCATTAATTTTTCTATTGCTAACTCGCCCTCTCCCACGCAAACCAAATCGGCATAATTCAAACACCTCCTGGGGTCTATGGTGGGATGAATCCCTCCCCAAATAATTGGTGGTAAACCACTCTTTTGCTTTATTGCCTGAGTAACCGCGACCGCGCGAAAAAAATGATTGGACATTAAACTCATTCCTATTAAATCGGGCTGTAATTTATCAATTAATTCAATTATTTGGGTAATTTCAGCCACACTTTCTTTTTTACCGAAATACTTGCACAAAAACAAAATATTCACTTCATGGCCCTCTCTTTTTAAATAGGCTGAGATAGATCTGGCACCTAGAGCGCTAATATCAGCTGGCGCCTTTTTAAATTCCTCTACATCCTGCTGATTAAATGAAATTAAAAAAAGTTTCATGATAGTAAAATTGGATTAAAATTGAAAAAATAATAAAAGTAGCGTAAGATATATTTATTACTCATATGCTTGAAACATTAAAAAATAAAACTTATCGCTTTTTACACTGGACCGAGAAATGGACCAAAACCGATATGGTTTATTTTGCCAAGGGCGGTTTTTGGCTAACCTTAAGCCGACTGGTTTCAATTTTTTCCGCCTTCCTGCTTTCCGTTGCGTTTGCCAATCTCCTGCCAAAAGAAATATACGGCAACTATAAATATATTTTATCGCTGCTCGGCATGCTTGCGGTTTTTTCT
>ERZ1292629.3988-Hain-H43-01um-R1-3988-length-11057-cov-6_pt1 | contig 11057 bp, 19 predicted proteins | sample MGYA00564399_ERZ1292629 | MGnify/ENA primary metagenome ERZ1292629 (study PRJEB36523, sample SAMEA6512636) | groundwater metagenome | collected 2019-01-08 | study: AquaDiva: Metagenomics assemblies of 32 groundwater samples | reverse complement strand
TCGCTGAATGTCTCTTCGTTCTCAGTTCGTTGTGGCCCGGCACCGCCAGCGAACTTGAATTTATGTCTTAATAACCAACATAGCACCTTCATTATGCGACCTCTCCCAAGTGTATGGCGATGACACGACTATGGCTAGTGATCTGTGCATCCCTCTTACCCTGCTCAGACAGCTCTCTCCCCAAGAGGTAAGGAATCTGCTTTCACTAAGTCCTCTAGTTCACTCAAGCCTTCTCAATCACCCTTCTTAAGTTATGTCTCTTCTCAGCGGGCGAATTTTGTTATCAATATTGGGCTTGTAGACATATCCGGATTCAATCTTGATTTCCCCTAGGTCTGTCAGTATCTTCATGTATCGGTCGAAGGTTCTACGGCCACAACCTATATTTACACTTGCCAAAGCATAGACATATTTGTACTCTGCCTTTCGCGGTAGTTCTCTGATTATGGCCCTGAGGGTATGTACAGCGTCTCTACTTGCTTTCTGAAAAGGGTTGGTAGACATTGACCTCCACCTTCCGATATATTAGGCGCCGCTCAAGATCAATTTGCACTAGGCCTTCAACTTCAAGGGCCTGTAGATAGTCAAGCAGTTTTTCATAGGATATTCCTCGCTGAGTTAATGCGACTGATTGTATCTTTGGGAGACTGAGTAATTCTGTCTCTTGATTCTGTATAGCGTTGCGGAGCCATGCGATGTTTGCTCTACTTGCTCTCTGCGCCCAATGTTGAGACATACTCTTCCTCCAAGATTGTTATTACAGCTTTGGCGTAGGATTTGGCGGTGCGGTCACGCACCCTCATGTTTACTAGAGCATATTTGACTAATGTTTCTTGTAGAATTGGTCTGCCTTGCGCTCTGAGCGAATGTGCATAGTTGAGCAGTATGTTGATCTGCTCTCGATACCTCCGTGCTTGAGGATTAATTATCTGCGAACTGAGGACTGTCATCGGCACATATTAGGCCGCTATGGATATTAATGCATTCTGGTGAATTAAAATAGAGTCATAGGCACAAAATATGCGCTGTCGCATATAAGACTTTAGGGTGAACATTACTACACCACTTAGTCAAGTATTATTGATTTTTCCTAACGGCCCCTCTATCGACGTAGATTTAAGTCCCAGCCAGATAGTCATGATATAGATCTTAATATCTATCTATCTTCTTTATATGCGTCGGCACATTTTTTGACGGTATATGTGTGGTGTCGCATAGTAATTATCATATGATAACTATCTTCAAGCCTTCTCAACCTTCAGGAACCAGCATCGGAGATCCATCGGCGGATGCTTATCGTAGTTCAGGGGCGGTATGTGGATTCTCTGACGGCGTAAGATAGAGGTCTGACGAATATACACCTCGAGGGGCCCAAGCGGATAGGGCTTGCAGAGGTGAACTAAACTACTTGTTATCACTAATGTTTCAGTCAAGCCTAACTATACCCTTCACCTTGATCTTGTACCTATGTATCCTCCCGTCTCTGAATAGGTGGTCAAGCCTCTCCTCAACGTCGGGATGTTCGGCTTCATTCGCCTTCACCCTGTTAATATATGATTCATCCGTGATTTTATCGACCTTCACGTTTATGCCGCAGATAAAGCCGAATATATTGCTATAGTTCGCTTCGACCCAAGCGTATTTACCACAGTCACCGCATATCGCCGCCAGAGAGGTCGTCGGATCGTTATCACGCCTAGTCCCCTTCACTCCGGTTAGTTTCGGCGACCGGCACCACGGACAAACTACAACCACATCTTCACTTGGCAACCTATTGTTCGACCCCCTGAAAATACGCGGCCACATGATTATACTGCTGAAGATTCTCCGAGCCCTCCTGCGCCATGATATGCATGTTGTCAAGGCTTGCTAGCTGCCGCGGGGTGTAGGCTTTCGCTCCGCACGTCCGGCAGCCCGTCTTTGGATAATTTCGCTTGCATCATCATCCCAGCTACCCGTTTGATTTGCTAACTCGAAGTCACAATCCCAACAAACCATGCGGTCAACCCATTTCCCCGTCTCTTCATCGAACTGAGGATAAGGATACAAGTTGAAAGCATTGTTAAAACATCTCTCACAGACACCCTTCATCTTGCACTACACCTTCGCTTCAGGAGCCAGCTGATTCTTCTTTAACCATTCGTAGTTTAGGGCGTAGTGGCCTGTGCGGCCTTCTCCTATTCTGATGAAGAATGGTGGTGTCTCTATTTCGAGGTTAGCTAGCTCACGTATCCTTGCGTCCACAGTATTCGGCTGCACCTGTTTCCGGATGATTTCTGGATGCTTCCCCAGATAGGTTAGTATGTCTCCGAGCTCTAAATAGCCTTTGAAATCCAGTTCACAGGTCTTCCGCCTCCACAGCTCAAGTAAAAGAGGTTTGATGACTTCCCGTAGATCATCCATCTTATCCGCCCGTTCACTCCAAGTCTTCACGTCTTCCTTAGATATGTTTGGCCGTAGCTTCTGCATCTCCTCTTCAATCATCTTCACAGTCAACGGGTCACCAACCAGCTCCACTTTGCCTCGGAGATACTGTAGGAACGCTCCTAACGGGTCTAAAGCATCAAACTCCTCACCAGAATCTTTCAGACGAACCCTCATTCATCAACACTCCTCAAACTTCAAATCTTCTCACTTTCCCTTTTGGATATGTTGTTTAAAGCCGCCATACATTCCTCAATAACTATCTTCTTAAGTTTCTTTGCACCCTCTGTTAATTCGTCATCAGATGCCTGCCCATATTCTTGTATCAGAAAAACCAACTCGAGTAGTTTATCTTTCAAGCCTTCTCGTCCCCATTAGCCTCAACACCACTAAACCACTCTAATATGTGTCTAATCCTCTTCATTTCGTAATGTATTAACAATAAAAGGAGAATCATAAGTGTGGCAAACATTAAGGCTATCAATCCTATTATGGTTATCTCACTCAAGCCTTCACTGCCTCTAACTTTTCTCCTTTGACTAGGTCTCCGTATAGCCAATCTGCGATAGTATCTATTAAACTCTGATAGATTTCGTTCGCTTGCTTCACTCCATCATATCTTAAAGGCTCCCCCTGTAGCGGAAAGGAGTGTACAACTGTTTTCTCATTAGTCTTAACGACTAAACGTAGAGACACAAGAACCTCACCGTCTTTAAGCTTCCCCATATCTTGCACTTTCACCTATATTATCTGAGGGAGTAGATGTAGGCATGTGGCTCCTGCATCTGTGGGACGACATTTACCAGATCCTACAGTATCCGCCACAACCCACCTCCAACGAACATTGGCCACACACTCAGAACCCGTTGGAGACTCTTTCCTCATTTTCCCTCACCATGAGCGGGGCAGTGCTTCGCACAATACAGAAGGTGTCCTATTCTATGTAGCTCCTCAAGCCGGTAAAGTGTTTTAACCCCTAGCTCCCTGCAGGTAACACATCCATATCGTTGCTCACTCGGAACATGGGACACGCTCACTCTGCTTCAGCCTCCAAGTTCTCTATCCGCTCACGTAAAGCCTCATACTTCTGTTGCAGATTAACCAAACGCTCCCAAGCATCCCGACCATATGTCCGCTTTAACCTTCTATCATACTTGTTCTCACTCATGTTGTTTTCGCCTTGATCTTCTTTTCTTCCTTTGACCAATACTCTGAAAGCTTTTCAAGCCAGCCATAATCAGGATGCTTCAAGTTCTCAAGAACCAGATCAACACTGTCCTTTGAGAAGGTAGCCATCATCTTCCGAAGGAAAAGTAGGCGTGCGTCAATCTCAGCTTGCTCTGCATTATAAACGCCTATCTGATATTCGGCTTTAACATAGTGCTTGCCGAAGTCTCTGAGAACAGTATTTACGAATCGAACAAGTGTTTCCGTCACATCATCAGTCTCTATCCTATGATACCCAAGACTGAGATCTTTGAATCCTACAGAGGTGGCCGTGATGTGAAACTTCGATTTATTCAGATAGACCGTCCGCTCCTCGCTCATGCTTCCACATCCGCTTGTTCTAGCCGTGAAAGTGCTTCTAAAATCTGTTCTCTGAGCTGCCGAATCTTCTTTAGATTTGAAGTCACGCCGAGTTCCACCCCAATAGCCTCATACAGCTTCTCAGCCGACCAGCCGTGGCCGTCCGCAACCATATGAATCATCATAGCCTGTACTCCGGCTTCAAACTCAAGCAGACTCTTATTCAACAGAGGGATGTGGAGGAGAGAGCCGTCTGGGCCACGGCCCTCCCCGTCTTTGGTGTTCACTTTCCGCATAGAATGATTTCCCATGGTTTTACTCGCCATAGCCTTGGCCTACCCTTCTGTGGACTCTTTCCCTCGATTAAGCCCTTATGTTCAAGCTTTTCCCACGCCAATTCTAAGCTAGCGTTCCATAAACGATTTGACTCTGTTCTGAGTGAGTCTATGACATTTCTCATTCTACTATCTGGGTGTAGATTAAGATATTCACCGATTGCTGTCGTTGCTCTCGGTATCAAGACTTCTCTCATAACTGTGTCTTCTAGCTGTATAACTCGGTTAAACAATTGGTCTATCCATCCTCTATGTATTTCTTTTAGCTCATTTATCTGCGTCTGCAAAGTAGGGATTCGAGCAATCAAGCTAGCGCCATAGTCTGTAAGTGTTCTATCACTACTCCAAATATACTTAGGCTCTTCTTTCTGACTACTCATATCGCTTCATAACCTCATACAGAGGAAACAGATCACGAAGCCGAAGTTTATGCCGCCCGCAAATATCCACTTCAATACCTGTAAGTGTATAGCGAATCTTCATCTTAGCAAGAATATGCTTAATCGAACGGTCACACCACTGGCAGAGAGGCCGCTCAGAAACCTGCTCACTCATACTCTCGCTCTCCCTCGAACCACCTTACACATCACTTGCTTCCCTAGTAGAGAATTGTAGTAGTCGAATTTAGGCTTAGTGAATGGCCGTATGGTAGTCATGATTTTATAGCCCTGTGCAAGTATGAGAACTATAAGTTGGCCGAAAGACAGTTCATATCTGCCTTCAGAATGAGAGGTATCGTAGATCAGAAAAGAATTTGACAGGTCATGGAAGGATTTAACGACGAATATTTCAAGTAGTGTGAACGGCTCCGATAGATTGAATGGCACCAACTTATAGTATGGGTGACTGAACTTAATCACGGGTAGATCATTTGTCAAGTCTTCTCACCTAAGCTTCCCAAGCTGAACCCATCTACCGTCTTGTATCAGCCCGACTGGTTTGAGGACAATTATATCTCCAACTTCCTCACAGGCTGGGTTTCTACAGTAATACCTCGTTACAGTCTCCTCTTTACTAACTGTATAGAGTTCTTTTCCGCAAGCAAAGCATTTACTCAAGCCTTCTCAGCCTCCTCTAAAACCCATTTTAGAGCCGCTATGAATATCCTAGTCCTCTCCGCATGAGGATGTCGAGGTATAGTTTCCTCTAATCCTCTTATCGTATCTCGAATCTCTTTTTCGTTTTTCAAGCCTTCTCCCTCTTCTTCGACTTCGGCAGAGTCCACACCGCCCTAGCTACATTCAGATTCACCGCCACATCACCCTCAGAAGCAAGAACTTTCCATTTACGCATCTCCAGGCCCATATATTCAGCATCCTTAAGATTCACCCATCCAGCTAAATCAGCTGATCCTGTATAGACTCCCCGTAAAGCCTCTTTGTAGAACATCACCAGAATCTTAGAGCCTTCCCTCAAACCCACAGCTACTCAGACCCCTTCTTCACGGTGTCTACGGTGACTTGAACGAAGTCTCCCATCTCCAGCTTTAGGAACTCTCTGATCCGTGAGGGTATGGTGATTCGCCCTGACTTGATGATGCGTGCGGTGAATGTCTGCTTAGGCATATTTGGCTCCGGCGCTGTTAGAGGTGTGGGTGAGTATTAAAACGTATCTAAACGTATTAACAGATTGAAAGTCTAAGTGTTCTTTGGCTTGCGGCCCGGCTTCTTCTTCGGCGGGTTATGAATCTCACAAGGCCCTAAGTATTCTTCGATTCTAGTGACCTTTAAATTATAGCACCGGCCTTCCTGCAGACGGTGTTTAATGTATGTCTGCTCAGTCTTACTACCCATCTACCGCACCACCTGTATTGTATAATCCATGAATATCGTGCAACTCTTATGTTCGTCTGTACAACAGACTTCTCGAATGAAGTTCTTACCCGCCGGACTTTTGAATGTAAAATCCAACGTCTCAGGGTCACACCAAAACTTGATTGTCGGGCAACGATCTCTAAACGGACATATTATGTTCGTTCTACCGCACCAGCCCATGAGCAAGTCGAAGGTGATCCGCCCAGATCTCCTCATCCCGCCCCGTCAAACCCGCTTCCCTATCCAAAGCCTCACATAGCTGACAGAAACTACAATCCAGACTCAAGCCTCTTTACCTCTTCGTGGAAAATCTTTACTGAATACTTCGGGGTGGACTTCGATTAGATGCTGTAACACATTGTCTACGTCTTTTCCACAGGGAGCGCAATGATGTTTAAGCTTCAAGCCTTTCTCACCGCTTACTGTAATAAGCCCGAGTATTTATACCTTACTATGGTAAGGTAGTGTTTAACAGACTTAGTTTAACCTGTTTATCAAACTAACAGTTTACCATAGTAAGAATTAGGAAGTGAAAGCAAGATGCAGACAGTGAGGTTCTGTTGACTCTTCGAGAGGTGAGTCAACTTCCTAGCTTCGACTGACTTGTGCAACAAGCTCCATCGCTTCACTAGCTAGGCGTTCATCTACCGAGCGAACCGCACTCGGCTCTTTTACCAAAGACCTTACCAAGATGTTCTTGGCTGCATTTAGGTCTCTGTCGAGGTGGACTCCGCAGTTGGGACATGTCCACTCTCTTTCATATTTAAGAGCTTTGTTGACGAAGCCGCAGTAGGAGCATCTTTTAGATGTGTTTGCGGCCTTCACGTATTCGACAGGTATTCCTTCCCATCTTGCTTTATATTCGATTTGGCTTTGGAGTATGTGGAAGGGCCAGCGGTTCAACCTGCCTCTCATCTTTCTGCCTTGTCCATTGCCTTTACGGGAAGAGTTTCTGATATTGGTGAGCTTCTCCAAGACTATTCCAACGTGGTTCTGCTTGGCGTGTTGAACTATCTTCTTTGAGACTATGTGCAAGGCTTGCTTTATTCGGTTCCGTTTTCTTTTACCATACTTCGATAAGAGTTTCTGCTTCACTCTTCTGTCGGAGTGCTTGGAGTGGGCTATTGAAGCCGTGATTCGTGAATATTGGTGAGATGTAGATGCGGCCTTGGAGAGCTCATGCGTTTCTCCATCTGAGGAGACTAGACTCTTCTCATTTAGGTCGTATCCAACCTTTCTCAGGGCAGGTATCTCGGCTACCTCTTTCGAGAAAGCCACCGACAGTTGTGCAGGCTGTAGGGTGATACTTCCCCTTTTGAGGGTGGAGTCCCGTAGAAATGAGAGCTGATAGTCTCCCCCGTTGAGAGGTAGAATGATGAACTCTCTAGGCCTGATGGGTATTCGGAGCATCATATAGTTGAGCTGATAGGTCTGGTTGTCCAGCTTGAGGAAGAGGTGCTTGGCGTAGGGCTTCGTTTTCCACCTTCGGTTGCGGAGCATGGCGAAGGCGCATTCACAGGCCGACAAGATATAGTGGGTGTGGAGCCCATAGCGTTCCTTAAAGTAGCTATAGACTTGTGTGATGAGTTGAAACCTCGTCCTCGGCTTTCTTTCACATCCTATCCGAATAGCTTCGTTCACCATATCCCTGAAAGTCTCTAGCAATGAGAGTAGCTGAGGTGTAGGCGTGATTTTGAAGGTAACCGTCTTAACAGCCTGCACACCACAACCTATACAAGACAACTATTTAACACCTCTCGAAGAGTCAACAGAACAGACAGTGATTAGAAGTCTATGTCCTTTTTCGTCCACTTGAGTTTTTTCCGAGATGCTTTACGGGTTTTACTGCGCCATATTCTCTCGGGCTTTGCTTTAAAATAGCGTAAGGCTCGGCGAAATATTGAGTGAGGCATCACAGTTCCGAATCCTTCGGTCTTCATCCATTTAACCTGTTTTGTCTTTCCTATTTTCCATTTGACTGTCTTGTTAGCTGCCTCGGCGTTTTTTCTGAGCCATCTAGTGGATGGTTCTGTTGCGTCTTCTATATATCGGTAGCCAAGTATTCCGCCGACGATGATGATGAGACCGGCCAATACAAGCGTCGGTATCTTGGTTACTGCAACGCTGGAAATATATGTGAGTGCTACAGCCTCAGGTATGCTCTCAGGCTCCCTGCTCGGTGGTCCTCCTCCCATGCCTGCCCCCAAGTTTTGAATATCTACGTCGAAGTCTGTAGAGAAATCGTTAGCTTCAAAGTCAGCCAACCTATAGCCCCCCCATCTTACGCTTCAGTCGGCACACCGCTAAATCACCTGCGCAAGGATTTTCAATTTCTAATGCCTATCCTTTATCATAGTTGGGAGAACTGAATAAGTTACTACAACTGCCTCATTTGGCCTTAACTCGATAGAGATACCGGTCGCCGTCGCTACGGTTGTTGCGCCTTTTGATACATCTGAAACGGTTCCCCCATATATGTAAACGGTCTCCGGCGTTTTTCCACCAGTGTATGTGAACGGAGATGCAGTCACAGTTATAGCGGCCACACCCTGCGGATTATATCCTTCATTGTTAAATGCTTTCGAACTTGTGCCCACCATATTGACGGCAGCTGTAACGGCTCCTGAAAAGATGTTCCCTTCAGCTATGGTAGGAGTATCGGACGCAGCGTTCTCCGAGATATGGTATTTTACTTTGTTTGCTGCTCCTGCATAGAACATGTTCTTAGCGATTATGACATTAACTATGTATGTTACCGCATCATCCGTTAAGAAGATGTCTGAATAGGTGCCGTTAGTCTGCTGTGAGTTATCTCTAAATATATTTGCAACTATTAATACTCTGGAGGCTCCTGATTGAGTTAGGCCTAATGCTATGCCATGTTGTTGGCAAAGATAGATTGTGTTACCCGTTATTGAGATGTCTGCAGCTCCGTTTTGAACTCTTATGCCGATTGTGCAGCCTCGAACTATATTTCCAGTAACTGAGACTCTTGAAGAATTACCGATAAATATTCCTGATTCGGTGAAGTTTCCTAAAATAACATTACCTGTCACTGTGACTTCACTACAAGTCTCGACTACAATACCGTCTAACACCGCTACCGTATTTCTAAATATAACGTTATTAGCAAGTGAAACATATCTCGAACCTGGTCCGGATGCTCCCGCCATTAAACTCTCAAAGACATCTTCAAATATACATCCACTAACTACTGCATATCTATCTTGAACTGGAGTCGTGCCTAGATATACGCCGTATCTCATATTTTTCAGGTAAACATTGTAGATACTGATTCTACTTGTGTTCAGCATTGTTTGAATGCCGTCGGTATTTACTATGTTATAATCTGACTCCAGCTTCAGGTCTTTAACAGTGAAGTTTGTGTATGTGCTTACACCGTCGCCGAGCTCAATCATAGAGACTATACCTACGGCTATATCTTTTATGATTGAACTCCAGCCGTTTCCTGATAGAACAACATTACTCTTATTTACTACTATTGAAGCTGCAATTGTATATGTTCCTTCAAGCAATCTGACTTCGCCACCGGCCGCTGGTAAAGCACCTATCGCTGTATTAATCTCAACTTGATCAGCCACGCCGTCACAAACATAATCAGCTCGGGTAGAGTCTTTAGAATTGCTTGCTGCCACAATTAATGTAACAGGCGTCTTGCTGGCTCCGCCCGCCGGTGTCCCCCCAATAAGTGTTGTGCCACTTCTTTTCGCATATTCTCCGTCTGCAATAGCCCCTAAGGTCAGCGTAGTCGGCCCCGCACTCTCTTGCAGTCTCTTCACTATGGCTTCAAGCAAATCGGTAGATAGAAGAGCATCTCCGCCGCCGGAGACATGAGATGTTCTATGAACCCAAGTTTTATTCGTCAAAGTCTGAGTATTCGTAGTCCCCACTACCGCGCCCGTAGCGCCGTGAATAGCCGTCAAAGCCGCATGTGTATCTACTTTCGCCTGACTACCTGAAGCTGATTCAACCGTCGAGGCTCCGACGCCGTGAACTGCTGTTGTAGCGGCCGGATGTGTAGATGATACTTGGCTTTCAGCGTCCGGCACCTTACTATCAGCGCCTAGACTTGCATATCCCGAAGCGGCCCCCTTCTCAGATTCTTTCTGATACTGTGTGTGGTCATCGCCGGTCGTCAAGCCGGTGAGCGATGAATGAGCCTTCTCGGAGAGTGAGGCTAATCGAGTGAAGGTTTCTCCCCTTAAGACCTCGACCCATGCCGTCCCGTTATCCCTGTAATAGATACCGGTATCCGTAGCCCAGTAGATTCGGCCTGCTGATCCGGCGGCCGGCTTGGCCGCATCTAGGCCCGACTGTAAAAGCTGTCTTCCCCTGTGATCCACGGTGTCATGGGTGGGTGTGCCGTGTGTGTGATCTCCTCGGCTGAAGGCTGTGGCTACTCCGGCCACTGGGGTTTGGGCGAAGGCTGTTTCATTTACAACAGTATTAGAGGCAGAGGACCCACCTGCCGGGGTATATCCTATGAGGAGTGCGCCTGAACGTTTTACAGATTCGTTGTCTGCGATCGCACCCAGCGTAAGAGTTGCTCCACCAGTCTCTTTTAACAACTCTTGGCAAAAAATAACTAAGTTATCCCATTCCGTCCCCGCAATCTTAGATACTTGGTTTCTCAGCCGTAGCTCTGATGATGCCACAGCGTAAGCTCTAGGGATGAGTTCTGGCTTAATTAACCAAGCCTGCTGTAGAGCTAGAGGAAGAGCCACACCGCTTGCGAGGAGAATCTTGAACAGATCTCTTCGACTCACTCTGCGCTCTTCCACACCTCCGCTTCTCTTAGCCAAATCGTTTACTCCACCTTCCCCGCTTCCATTTAACTTTTCGGCTACTACTCTTAGCTTGTATTCCAGCCCACTTCAGAGAAGGCCTGAGTCTAGCTTGAATCTGATTGTACACTAGAACCACCGTTATTATAACA
>ERZ1292629.3987-Hain-H43-01um-R1-3987-length-11057-cov-16_pt1 | contig 11057 bp, 11 predicted proteins | sample MGYA00564399_ERZ1292629 | MGnify/ENA primary metagenome ERZ1292629 (study PRJEB36523, sample SAMEA6512636) | groundwater metagenome | collected 2019-01-08 | study: AquaDiva: Metagenomics assemblies of 32 groundwater samples | reverse complement strand
CGAGCAGGGTGGAGTAGGGGCTGGCGTGGCCCATGCCCCGGGCGAGCCGTTCCTCGTGGAGCAACTTCTCCTGCTCCGTAGCGAAGTAGCGGATGTTGTGGAGCAGGATTTTATCTTTCATTTCGGCTGGAGCCACCACATCAAGAATGCTACCCAGCCAAAACCGAGCACGAGTATTATGATTGCCCAAATCCATAAATTCACAGCACCCTCCGCACGAAGTTCAGCACTCCCTCCCGCCCGCTGGTGCCCGAGATGCGCTCTAGGACCTCCCTGGGGGAAAGGACGGCTACGTGGTGCTCGCCGTGGCGGGTGTTCTTGACCTCCAGCTTCTCCCCAGGGCAGATGACCAGCATCAACTCCCTCCCACAGCAAGAGCATCTTATCCCAGTCCCGTCATGCCCCACCGCTTCCCTCCTGTTTTGCTAGTGCAACTGCCTCTTCCTGTTTCGGCACTTCCGGCGGTTTCGGCGGCTCAAAGGGCAGATAAATCCCGTTCTTTATATGCGGGCTATTGGGGTCTATGGGCCGCCTATCAGGGGCCATAAGCAATCTCTGCCGGATATTCTCCCCCCTTTTCAGGCGCTCTTCAAGAGGGAGGCCCCGGCTGCCAAGTGGGTAGACGGGCCGACGCCCAACCTGGAGTTGCACACCGGTATCCACCCACAGTCGGTGACCATAATGCCAGAGTTTTTGGAAATGTATGCCCTCGTCGGCACCGATGGCATCGTGCCAGAACATAGGTCCCGTGCAGTTAAACACCGCCGTTTTGAACAGAAGCATAGAAAGCACAGTCCATTTGGCCGGCTTGACCCCCGTGTTCGCCTCCAGCCCTGGGCCGCCGAGGTATTTGCCCGTCCCCGGTTCAGCCACAAATGGGGCCACGATGGGGAGTTGCCAGCGGAGCAGTCTGAGGAGCAAATCAGGCTCCGGCCAGATGTCATTATCCAGATAACAAATCCATTCAAAACCCTGATTCATGGCCATGAGCAGGGCCTCGTTCCTCATGGTGCCCAGGGCGTCGTAAGGTTCGTGACAACGGTCCATGAGCTCAAACATGGCGGCCCTGACGCCGGAGTTCTTGGTGGCCACGAACATGTCCACGACACGGTTCCACGCCCCGGGGGCCCAGTGGTTCCCTATGGCGGCGATGAACACGGACTCAGGGGAGAGGTGGCCCCAGCCCTCGGCGTTCTTGCGTTCGTTGTGTTTCGCCTCCGGCTCCCCGCCGCTGGGCCAGAAGTAAATCTGACCCGGGATGCTGCGGACGTCGACGGGCGTATTCGGCGAATTGCCAGGTCCCAAGGTAATGCTCATTCCTCTATGCCCAGAAGTTTATCATATTCCCTTATCAACCGTCTCCTCTTCTCACCGAAATGGAACCTTTCGGCAATCTCAGATTTCACCGCGGGCAGGATGGTCGTTATGGCCCACCGGGAATATAATCTATCAATGATGGCCGCGGCGGGTAAGGCCATCCTGGTCACCACTGCTTCCCGGTAGGTCATCCGGTCAGAGATTTGGGATACCGGGAGGGGCAGGAAGGTCTTTTCCGCCTGGTCAATGCGGCGGATGACTCTGTCATTGATGACCGTCTGCGGTACAGGGAGCCAGACAATGATGAAGTCCCGGTAGGTGACGGGCTGGGGAAGGGCAGAAGGAATACGAGCAGGGACTGCGGGAACGACGGGTGCCTCTGGCGGGGCAGTGACAGCCACGTTCCAGAGCAACCGAGCGGTGTCCCCCACGGCCTGGGCCACGTGCCAGATGTACCGCCGGGCCAGGCCGACAGCTTTTTTGATACCCCACACGGCCTGGACGGTGCTGCCCATTATCTGCCTGACATTCCAGACATATTGAGCCGACTTGGAGGCCAGCCCTTTGACGTTCCACGCTGGCCGGACCGTATCCCCTACTGCCCGCCGAACATGCCAGATGACCCGGACGGTATCGCCTATCGTAGCTACAGAAAGGACATTCCATATGGCCCTCACCGTGTCGCCCAGCGTCTTCCGAATATTCCATATAGTCCTGACGGTATCACCTACAGCGAGCCGCACATTCCAGACCAATTTGACCGTGTCGCCGATACTCAGGGTAGCCAGAACATTCCAGATGGGCCGGATGGTATCACCAACGGCCTGACGGATGCCCCATATAGGTCTTACCGTATGCTCTATGGCTTTACGGGCATTCCAAATAGCCTGGACCGTCTCCCCCAGTTGCTTTCTCATGCCCCAGACGGCCTGGACGGTGTCGCCAACCGCCTTCTTGACGTTCCACTTCGCCTGGACCGTGTCACCGAGGGCCTTTCTGACATTCCAGATGACTTGAATGGTGTCGCCTATGTTGGCCAGGGCGGCCACGTTCCAAATAGCCCTCATGGTGTCCCCGAGGGCTTTGCGCACGCCCCATGTGGGCTTGACGGTGTCCCCGACAGTTATCTTCACGCCCCAGATGGGACGGATAATTTTGCCCTGGGCATATCGCACGTTCCACAGGGGCCTCACGCTGTCGCCCTGGGCCAGCCGTACCTTCCACATGCCTTGAACGGTATCACCGATGGCCGTCAGGCCCGCGGCGGGCTTGGCATAGCCTAGGGCATAGAAGTCTATCCCCAGGTTTCCAATATAGCCCTGGTATTGCTGTCCTCCATCTGTTCCTATAAAGCCCCAGTAGTGCCCAGTAGCCCGCACTTCACCCAGGCGGTTATCTGTGGAGCCATATTTCCTGAGCGTGCCTATGTATCTAGTGCCTGATGTGTTGTAGACCTCAACCATCAGCCCATCGGCTGTGGCTTCCGTATCTGCCGTAGCGTCCTGAGTAGTCCAGGCTCCAGTGGCAGCAAGACTCTCGTCCTTCCCGTTGGCAAACAGTGTAACGGGGGCCTTTACATAGCCTACCAGATACATGTCCACTCCTGCGTTGTCTATCCAGCCCTGGATGGTGCGGTTGGCATCCACACCAACCAGGGCATAGATATGACCATTAGCAGAAACAAGTCCTGCTGTTCTCTCATCGGTGGAACCCTTCTTCCGCACCGTGCCCTGGTAGGCTGTGGTGGTGGTGTCAATAATCTCCACTACCGCTCCTACCGCATCGGAGGGGATAGAAGCTGACAGGTCTCTATCGGTCCAGGTGGAGAGAGGGGTATCAAAGCTGATGTTCACTTTGTCCACGGAAAAGTCCGTCCCCTCATCCGTATAGCCGATAACAAAGATGCTGGTGGTGGTAGCCAGGTCCTCAACCCACGCCTCAAAGACCCTATTGGCGTCCAGTTTTGTCATTGCCCATATTACGCCACTAACAACAAGGTCGCTATTAGCCGAGTGGTTATCCGTGCTGCCATTGGACCTGACGGCCCCCTGGCGAGCAGCAGAAGTGCTATTATTGAATATCTCTACTATAACTCCAGTAGCCCCAGCAGGCACACCATCCCCTGAGACATCCACATCTACCCAAGCCCCTTTAGTGGCAGGAGTCTTATTAACAGCGTTGGTAAAGAAATTGAGACCACTGCCCATCTAAAGCACCACACCCCAACGGTTCTTAACCTGAGCCTTTTTCGCATTGGATAACTTAAACCTCCCCTCCAAGTCCTCTATTGCCTGAAAGGAGCGGAGTTTAGTCCCAGGAGTGAGGATGTTGCCATCCTCGTCCCTCTCCTCGTCAACATACCAATCAGGGTCATAGCCGCCAACTATTCTGTCTCGCTCATGGAGGACAGTCAGGTAACTATGAGCCTTGTCAAAGAGGGCCTGGAGGGCAGGAGTTATCTGCCCAGCCTGCTTCATGGCATAGAAGCGTTCCGTCAGTGGACCGTGTCTGGTCAGGAAGGCTTGGTCTATCTCAGCTTTAGTCGGCATTAGTTTGCCACCTCTATCAGGACGCCGTTGTCAAAACTAATTCGTTTCACGGGCGGCATAGGTCAGAGGGCGGCTAAATAACGCTCATATTTACGGGACAGCCGTCCGGTTATCTCACGCACTGGTATCGCCTTCTATTCTGCAGGTTGCGTCGTCTGAATCAACGGCGGTTGAGTTGGTCGCCGAACGGCGCATCCAAACCGCAATGCAGGAGCCGGCGCCGATGGTTCCCAGCAGAACGCCGGTGGCCTTAGTGGTCGCCGTGGACCAGGCCGTCCCCGTCCCCGAGGGGGCGGCATCCTCGTTGGCAACGGTGCCCGCCTGCTGGAGTGTGGTGCCCACGGGCCTGGCCCCAGTGCCGTCATAGTTCAGGGCGGCATTGGCGCCGCCAGCGGTCTCTGCCGACAGCCACATGTAGCACGTCGTCCAGGGCAGAGTAGCGTGGTTGTTGTGGACGAAAAAGCAACGGTACTCCACATCCGAGGCCGCGTTATCGTCGCCCGACACGTCGTCGAAGAGGTTGTTCAATGTGGCATCGGTAATCTGGGTGGTGGAGATATACTTCCCCAGAGAGTTGTTAACGTTCCCCTGGGCGTCCGTGTTGCCCGCGGTTGCTGTGGTCGTACTCAATTTGAAGAGCACGTCAGCCGTTCCAATAGCCATTGATATACCTCCCTTTTATTTCCGTTCAAATTGTATGCTTATAGGGAATTCCAGGGTATCCCCAGTCATCAGCTCACGTCTGGCCCGCAGGGGTTTCCAGTCCAGCAACATCCCGCTGCCATCGGCACTCGTCGCCAGGAAGTAGACGTCCACGGGGGGCCAGACGTCCTTCTGCGTATTGTCCCAGTGGACCATCCGGGAAAGGGCTGTGGTACCATCCACCATCCAGTCATCGGATGTCAACCGTTGGCGTCTATAACCCGCCACTTTTGGTTCCGCCATATCCGCCAGGGCGGGGGACGCCATAGCGGGCTGGCGGGCTAATCCTACCCAGAGTTCTTTGGGGGCCGCTTCTACCTTAAAGAGCACCCGCAGGAAAAGACCCAAGAACTCGTCGGTGAGCTGGCCCACACTAAGGGGCATCTTCCACCTCCACCTTCCGAATGGGTAGCCCGTTCTCGTCCCTCTGAAGCTCAGTCACGACACGCCTGGGTTTCGGTTTTGCCAGCGCAATTGCCTTCGCCCGACCCACAACGGGGGCGATTGAACATCGGCAATTATGGACAAAGACTCCGCTGGCGATGTATAATGACCCCAAAATGGACTGGAGGTCATAGACATGTCCCACAAAATTGAAATGGCGAACATCAACGAGCTTATCCAGCGCTACCTCAGCGGAGAGTCCGAGAAAGCCTTGGCCGTAGCCTTCGGGGTCAGCCGCCCTGTGATTCGCCGCCGCCTCTTGGAGCATGGCATCAAGCCTCGGAACCGTAGCGAGGGCATGTTTGCCCGAATGGCCCGAACTTCTCCCGAAGACCGTTCCCGGCTGGCTGAGGCCGCCCATGCTGCTGTAAGAGGGAAACGCCGGACTTGGGATGAGCTGCTCCTGAGGGCTAAAACTCGGGAGAAGACTGGGCAATATGTCGTCAAGACTGAAATGATTCTGATGAACTGGTTCCAAGCCAGGGGAGCCACATGCACACCACAAAAGGCTGTCGGAAGATATAATGTGGACATCGCCCTGTACGAACCGCCCATCGCCGTGGAAGTCCGTTATTCCCGCTGGCCTGGATGTAGCCGCCCCAAGAACCATATTCAACGCACCGTGGACCTGCTCAATGCTGGCTGGCATGTGCTCTATGTGCTTATTGACCGGGAGCATCCCCTGCTGGAGGCTACCGCAGACGAGATAGTCTCCTGGGCGAAGGGACTGCGCGGGCTTCCATCCTTTCCAAGTCAATACCGGGTGATTCGGGGTGACGGCGAGGATGCACCCTTTCTGAGTTCGCAGTTCCAGAGCGGGGCCTGCGTATTCAGCCATGCTACTGGAACAAATCCCTCCAGCCATCACCGTGTTCCCAGGTAAGATACAATTGATGCTGTTCGCAGGTTCGCCTTCCCCCGGGGCCATAATGCTTTCCCCCCCCACCAGGAACGGGGCCTCCAGGGGAACCGTCTGCCCGTTGGCCTCAGCATGGGTATCCCGGGTGCGGTCATCCATCGTCGCAATCCAAACCTTGCTTTCAACTACGCCCGACTGCCCGTAGGCCTCCAGGGCCCCCCGGTTGGTAGCGGCCTGCATCTCAGTCCTGGCAATGCGTTCGGAACGCACCTCGTCTGAGAAACGGAAGACCTTTTCCACCCGTCCCTGTATCTGGGGGATGGACTCGCCCAACTCGTGGGCCTCCTGAATCTCCTGCATTAACAGCCGCCCCGTCTCTTCGTTCACCCGGTTGGCCCAGAAGTGCATCCGGTTATCCAGCCATTCTTTCACCAAGGGGCGGGAGACGTCAAACGCTATCCCGAGACCGAACTGGGAGACGTGGGCGTCGGCGGAACCCTTCAGGGCCGCCAGGAACACCGGGAGGCCTAACTTGATGAACAGGGGCAGCCAGTCGGCAGGAGAGAACAGATCACCTTCAAACTGCTTGACACTCTTCTGTTGGCGCAGCCGCTTGAGCACGTCCTCCCGCTGCCTGCCCCAAAGTTCTTTCTGAACCCTACCGAAATTGCGTTCGTCCTGGGTGAGCCGCTTGACGTGGAGTAACGTGGCCCGCTGTAATATCTGCTCCGTCCCCTGCCACTTTTTCCAGCCGTTGGGGCCGAAGGAAGCGGCTGTGGGGGCCTCCAGCATGGGCTGCTCCTCTTCAGGGGCCGAAGAGCCCGACTTCACCGGATACAGGTTGAAGGGGGCCCACCAGGCGTCGCCCCAGGGCACGGGGTCAAGTCCCATCTCCGCCCGAGCCTCGTTGGGGGTCACCAGCCCCGCCTGAACGTTGGCCCGCAGCCGGGTCCACTCTTCATTGATGTTGGGCTGGAGGGCTTCCACTTGCGAGAGGTCAAACTCCACATAGAGACCTTCCCCGAACTGGGGGCAGAGCATCTCCGTGACTTCCTCCTGAAGGAAAATCATGTATGTAGCCATAGTGCGCCAGAAGATACGCTCCGCAGCATCCACGTTGGCGTAGGTGCTATGAGTGAGGTCCTGGAGCATAATAGTGGGCACGCCATAGACCCGGGCAATGTCCTCCAGGCTCCACCGCAGGGAGGCCACGTATTCCATTTCCTTGGCTGAGAAGCCCAGGTTCACAGCCTTCATGCCCTCGGAATATATCAGGGGCCGATGGGCCGCCGATGGGGTGGCGTAGCGCTCCTTCAGCCGTTTGTCGAACTCCAGTATCTCGGCGTCCGTGGTGGCCCCAGGGACCTCCAGCCCTATCTGGGAGAAGTTCAACCCGTTCACGAAGGCGTTGCGGTTGTATTTCACGGCATCAATCCCCATGTCGGCGGAGAGCCGGGCCGAGGCCAAAGGCGATAGGCCGGCGAACTCGTCCAAGGGATTGAAGTGCCGGAACCAGACCACCTCCTCCGGGAGTAACGGGGTGGGCTTCCCCTGCCACTGGTACATGAAGCCTTTGATGTACTTGTCCTGACTGGGGATCACCCGCATCCGGTCGGGGCGTGCGAGCCATATTTCTGCTGGGGCTGAGTTCATCCCCGGTTTATCCAGCACCCAGAAGGCCGAGCCCCAGATGTCCAGATAGGTGCTCGTCCCCCGCCACAGGTCACCCCGGGTCCAGAACTCGTTGACTCGGTGGAGGAGGATTGACAGGGGGTGCGTGTCGGGGACTTCTTCCCCTTCCCCGTCAGCGTTTTTCTGATAGATTCTCAATGGCGCACGGATTAGGGCGTCTGCCCGGAGCCTGACCGCCGAGTAGACTAGGGCCGACTTGGCATAGTACTCCCCGTATTTCGCGGGGGCCCAATCGGGGCCAATGCCCCAGGACTCCGCACCCACGGGCACCGCCGCCTCGGGGAAACTGCGTATCCTGGGCTTCAGGCCCAGGATGTTACGGGCTATCCAGAATTTTATACCCACAGTTTTATCCTCCTGGCCGCAATCGGGCTGAAAGTGAGCGCCAGGGCGTCGGCCTCGTCCGGGCTCCTGCCCCCGGCGGCCTTCAGATCGGCCTTGCTTTCCAGCTTTATCCTCCTGTCGGACTGTATTTCATAACGCCGGGTGCAGAGCTGGGCTATCAGGGCCGGGTCGTTGTCTATCTTGACCGCCCCCTCCCGGAAGGCGTCGGCCATGAGGCCCCACGCCTCGGCCTGGGCGTTGGCAAACCGCCGAGTATCTCGGGCCTGCTCCCCGGCGATGAACTCGTTGACCTTGACCCCCAACTCCTTGAGGCGGTGGCATATCCCGACGCCGATGCCCGTCTGGTCCACCGTCACCCGCATGTCCAACTCAGCGTGCTCATCAAGATACATTTTAACACGCCCGACAAGCCCCATGACATCGGGGGTGTGCCCTTTCCAGGCTATTTTCGCTACGGGGCCGTCCCTGCGGCACAGCACCGTCTTGTCCCCTCCGGCAGCCACGTCAACGCCCAGGATGTGGGGCTCGCCCGATTCCAAGATGGAGGTCAACGCCTTGTCCACCCAGGCCCTCTGTATCAGGCTGTCCTCCAGGGACTCGGGGAACTCCCCCAGCACCCCGGTCTTGTAAAGCACGCTGTCCTCGCCCCAGTCAGCCCCGCGGGCGTCAATGAAAGCCTGGTTTGCCAAGCCGGGGACAATATCCCGCCCTTGCTTGACATTGGGGGAGTCAAAGGCCGAAATCTTGATGGTGTGCCACAGGTCCTGACGGGTGTGGAAGGCATCGTAGAACTCCCCCATCAAAGTCAGGGGGTTGCCCGTCATTAGTATCTTCTCAGGGTTAAGCCTTTTCCCGGCCTCTATGTCGTCCTGGCGCATGTTGTGCGCCTCGGTGATGAGTAAAAGCAAATGGGGGCTATGCCAACCCTGAAGGTTATAGGGATTGTCGGTAGATATACCCAGGGCGAAACTCTCGTCGTCCAGCCTCCAGTAGGGCGTCTCCAGCATCTTCCCGCCAAGAGGGACCTTTGACGAGTAATACGCCTTCCGGGCCTCCAGCCATACGATTTTAGCAACCTGCGCATGGGTCGGGCCGAGGATAATGACCTTGGCCGGGTGGAACGAACTCAGCCACCAGAGAATTATCCGCCCTGCGCACCAGTCTTTGCCCGTTGCTTGTGCCCCGTTGACAGCCACCCGGGGGTGCTCCCGCACGGCCTTCAGCATCTCCATCTGCCGGTCGTAGGGCTCGGCCCCCAGTACCTCCCGGAAGAAGGCCGTCGGCCTCCCCGAGTAATCAGCCGCCGGGTTTTGCTGGCGCAATTTCACCCGCAGGGCCGCCAGGCGCACGGCGTCGTTAACGGCTAACATATGTCCCATCATCCTCCAGGATTGTCTGCTCTATGAGGCCAATAACTCTGCCGCCAAAATGCAAAGTGTGGTGGCAGGGGAGGCATAGGTGCCACAGCATTTCCGCCGTATAGACCCTGGAACTACCGCCCATCCCTCGGCTAGGATTGTGGTGATATTGGATGGCTGGATTCTGGTGGCAACGCTCACAAATCCCGCCGGAGCGTTGTCTGACAACCTGGAGGACTTTAGCAATATGTCCCATAATGGCTACCCTTTGGGCAACCCGTCAAGGCCGGGTTGTATCTATCCCCACCACAGCCAGGGCACCTATCAGGTGATATTCGGGAGACATAAAAAGGGAGGGTTTCATGCACTTCAACCCATCCTTTGCTTTCGCAGCCATAGCAGGGTAAATCATTTGTGCCAGAAGATAACCTTCCCCTCCCTTCGCAGACAGGACACAGAACAGCTTTCACGGCTCCTCCAATCGGGCGATGACTTCGCCATCCACCGTAACTAGGCACGGCAGGGCCTTCTTAACCTGGGCCGCCGTCTTCAGCTTTGAAAGCGGCACCCTAGATAGCCGACTATCTGGGCAAATCATAGTTGTATGCCCCGCCGAAGGGACTTGCTTTTGGCAACTGGGGCAGACTTGAGGCTTCACTTCCCCAGTATCCTTTCCGCCTCTTTCATCACTTCTTCTGCATCCAGCCCCAATTCCTTGGCTATGCGGGTCGCCTCTTCCCGGATGTCCACCTGGACCTTCATGGGTGCGTCCAGCCCCAGGAGCTGGCGCATGTCAGCCACGGCCCGGAGCACCATCATGCCGGCCTTCTCGTCGCCCGATACCATAGCCGGATAAAACACTTGGACCACCTTGGTCAAACGCTCTAGCGTCAAAGTGCGGAAACGCTCGGCAGGCTCTTTCGCCGTCCTGTCCAAGAGGGCTTGGACCGCCATGATGGCCGCCGTATAGGTCCTGTAGCCGAGGGCGTCCCGTATTTCCTCCCAACGCCTTCCGGCCATCCTGAGTTCCAATGCCTGTATGCCCCGCTTTTGGGCCGCTATCCTTCTGGGGGAGAGACGGGGCTCACGGGACCGACGTTTACGGGGCACGCAGCACCCCCAGGATGCGGGCCACCGGGTCGGCCTCGTGGGACCACACCCTGAAAACCCGCCAGCCGAGGGCGAGCAGGGCGGCATTGACGGCCCGGTCCCTCCCCCGGTTGCACCGGAACTTGGCCTCCCAAAGGGGGCGGTTCGCCCTCGGCAGCCCCCCGTGAATGGGGCAGGCGTGCCAGAAGCAGGAGTCTAGGAAGACGGCCAGCCTGTGGGACGCGAACGACAGGTCGGGGGAGCCAGGCAGGCGCCGGTCGTTCTTCCGGAAACGGAAGCCCGCCCGCCACAGGGCCGACCTGACGGCCACCTCCCAGGCCGTGTCCCGGCTTTTCACCGCCCTGCCCACCCTGGACGCGAGGGGGGAGGACGCGGGCCACTTCACGCGGCCGCCTTCGGGTCGTTGTCCACCGCCAACCTGATGCTGTACCCCGCCGCTTTGTAGCCCAGGCTGGACCCCCCGCATCCCGCGAACAGGCTCACGAGGGTCAGCCCGTTACCTTCGAACCCTGGCGTGCTCGTTGCCGCACTCCGGGCAGACGCAGACCGACATCCCGTCGGCCAGGGACTCGTCAAGTTCGGGCCCCAGCAGGGGCAGGCTTTCCCCGTTCGCCAGGGCCTCCAGCAGGTCCTTCACCGCCTGGCTCCCCGTCTCCACCTGGGCCAGGAGCTTTATCAGGG
>ERZ1292629.2431-Hain-H43-01um-R1-2431-length-15715-cov-6_pt2 | contig 11057 bp, 13 predicted proteins | sample MGYA00564399_ERZ1292629 | MGnify/ENA primary metagenome ERZ1292629 (study PRJEB36523, sample SAMEA6512636) | groundwater metagenome | collected 2019-01-08 | study: AquaDiva: Metagenomics assemblies of 32 groundwater samples | reverse complement strand
GCGGCAGTTTGATTTCAATTTTTGCGAGGCTTGGAGGCGGTATTTTCACCAAGGCGGCTGACGTGGGAGCGGACCTTGTCGGCAAGGTGGAAAAAGGAATTCCCGAAGACGACCCGCGCAACCCGGCTACCATAGCGGACAACGTTGGCGACAACGTCGGCGACGATGCCGGCATGGCCGCCGATCTATTTGAAACTTATGTCGTTTCCACGGTTGCCGCGATGGTTTTGGCCGCATCGCTTTTTAAAGCCAGTTCCGGCTTGGAAAGCGTCGTGCTTTTCCCGCTGCTTATCGGCGGCGTCTCCATTATAGCATCAATCATCGGCTCTTTTTTCGTGCGGCTTTCCCGCTCCGGACAAATTATGCGCGCGCTTTACGTCGGCCTGACTGTAAGTTCGGCGCTGGCGCTGGCAGCCTATTATTTCGCCAGCGTTAAACTCGCCGAAGCGGTCAACGCCGTCGGCTTCACACCGGCAAAAGTTTTTTATTCATTGCTCGTCGGTATTGTTATCACCGGTTTGATGATGGCAATTACGGAATACTATACTTCAAAAAAATATCGGCCGGTTAAAGCGATTGCCCACGCTTCCACCACCGGACATGGCACAAACATCATCGCAGGACTTTCCATGGGCATGGAAGCCACGGCACTGCCTGTAATTGTCATCGTTGCCGGTGTGATTATCTCATTCCAGTTTCTCGGGCTTTACGGCACGGCATTGGCGGTTATCGCCATGCTTTCGATGACCGGCATCGTGGTTGCCATCGACGCCTTCGGCCCGGTTACGGATAACGCCGGCGGAATCGCCGAGATGGCCGGCTTGCCGGAAACGGTGCGGACTGTTACCGACGAATTAGACTCCGTCGGCAATACCACCAAGGCGGTTACCAAATCCTACGCAATCGGCTCCGCCGGACTGGCGGCCTTGGTGCTTTTTTCCGCCTACGTGGAGGAATTGCACGCGATAAAAAAATATGCCGAAACAACATTTGACCTATCTGACGTAAGAGTCCTAATTGGCCTGCTTTTAGGAGCGTTGATACCCTACCTTTTTGCCTCGATTAGCATGCGGGCGGTCGGTAATGCCGCCGGCGCAGTTGTTGAAGAAGTCCGGAGGCAATTCCGCGAAATCAAAGGCATTATGGAAGGCCATACCCTGCCCGATTATCGCCGCGCCGTGGACATTGTGACGCGCGCCGCTATCCGTGAAATGATCGTGCCGGCGCTGTTGCCTGTAGTCATCCCGATTCTAACGGCATGGCTTTTAGGGCCAAAGGCTTTGGGCGGATTGCTAATCGGCTCTTTGGTAACCGGATTGTTCGTCGGCATTTCTATGACCAGCGGCGGCGCAGCCTGGGATAACGCCAAAAAATATATTGAGGAAGGTAATTACGGCGGTAAAGGTTCGGAGGCGCACAAAGCCGCGGTCACGGGCGATACGGTCGGCGATCCTTACAAAGACACGGCCGGCCCGGCGATTAACCCTCTAATAAAAATCATCAACGTCGTGGCTTTGCTGATAGTTAGTCTTTTCTAGAGGAAAAGAATCACGAGTCACGAGGATTCCCCTTGTTGTGACAAGGGGAATCCTCGTTTTGCATTAGAGCTTAGCTTAAAAAAAATACGACCGTTAGTCGCGGTCGGTTTTTGTTGACAAAGGTTCATTTCCCCGGATCTTCCGGTTTTCTCCCGACGACCCTTTGGCTTCTGCGTTTGTACCATTTGAACCGGCGGAGAAACATCTCCCTCTTCTTCCTGCCTGTTCATACGCCGGAGCGATATGAGAGTTAAGGCGAAAAAGACAAACAAAACGCCGATTCCTATATACTGAAACATTTTCTCCATAGCAAACTCCTCCTTCAATAACATCATGAACTAAATGAAGAAAACCGCTAATCTTCTAGCTCAAAAACCACAGACACAGTCGCCGTTATTTTGTTCGTCCCCGGCATAATCTGCGACGCCTCGGCTGCCATCGCGTCACCGCCACGGCCATAGCTGTCATACGCGTAAGGATACGGCTCGGGAAAAGAAATTGATTCCTCAGAAAAACTTTTCACCTTGCCTAGCTTCACTCCGGCGACTTTAGCCAGTTCATCGGCTTTGGCTTTAGCGTTCTCCATCGCTTTCTTTCTGGCTTCCTGCTTCAGGCCTTCTGGCTGATCAATTTGAAAAGAAACATTGTTAAAGGTATTTGCGCCGTTTTGAATCACTCCCGTAATAATATCGCCAACGTCATCAATCTGCCGGATCTTCACCGAAAGTCCTTGCGATAAAACATAGGCGTCTAATTCCTGCCGACCGTCGGGATAATTGTACCGCGGATACATGCTGTAATCCGAGGTGGTGATATCTCCCTCTTTTACGCCTTTCGTTTTCAAATAATTTATTACTTGTTTGATTTTTGCCGTGTTGTCAGCTTGAATCTTCTTGGGATCTTTTCCTTCGCTGACGACCGCGAAACTGGCCAAAGCCAGATCGGGTTTTGATTCTATCTCACCCACCGCGGAAATGGTAAGCGTGTCCTTTGCTTCATCGGACTTCGCGGTCAAACTTTTATAAGTGCCTACTCCGTACCAAACGATTAAAACCGCCAATAACACCGAAAGGATTATCAAGAAACCCTTGATGTAGCGGTTTTGAAGAAAACTTGGTTCCATATTTTTTGTTTAATTTTTATATCTCACGTCTCCTATGATATTTTATACGATTTGTAAAAAACTCGCAAAATTAGAAATCCTTCGGTCCCAGGAGTACACCTTTGTTGGATATTCGCGTTTATTCGTCATCTCTTCAGGGCTTACGTGCTTGCCGTCCCGCTCTTGACAAAAGGACTGTATCAGGTAAAATTTAATACGATACTAACTGACATGAAAAAAACCCGGCATCGCACCCGCGTGGCCGGGACCCGCAAGCACGCTGGAGGGTGTAAAGGAGGAAAGATGAACGGTTATTTGTGCTGTTCGGACTTTGGGGCACGATAAACCTGTCCTTTCCTCCCCCTCCGCGTGGATTTTACGCGGTTTTTATTTTACTTTCGGCGGATAAATCTTGTAAATCACGCCTTTTTTATCGTCTGAAACAAACAATATTCCATTATCAGCCGCGAGGATATCCACAGGCCGACCTAAAACTTGGTTGTTGTCTGTTAACCAGCCGCTAACAAAATCTTTTTTCTCATATTTTAAAATTATTTACCGCTCTCTCCACATTTTCGACATTTTCCGTCGCCATTAATTTCACGCGCAGTTCGCGAGCGCCCGGAAAACCGGCGGCGTAAGCCTTAAAATGCTTTTTCATAACCGCGAAATTTTTTTTCCCTTTAAACAATTTTTCAAACAGATGGGCGTGCTCCAGCATAGCGTTGAGTTTTTCTGACATGCCAATTTCGCCTAATGACGCGTTTCGGTCAAAAAACCAGGGGTTGCCGAACGCCCCTCGGCCCACCATCACCCCGTCGGCTCCTGTTTCCGCCGCCCGTTTTTTTCCCTCCTCCAAAGTCGCGACATCCCCATTGCCTACTATCAGGGTTCTGCTGTTTAATTTATTCCGAATCTTCACCGCGCGGGCGATTTCTTCCCAGCGGGCCGGAACTTTCGACATTTCCGCCGCCGTCCGGCAATGAATGGTAATCGCGGCTGGCTGGGTTTTTAGCAATTTACCGATCCAGGATTCGGTTTGGATTTCCTTAAAACCGATCCGGGTTTTAATTGAAACCGGCATAGTGCCAGCGGCCCGCTTGGTCTCGGCTATAATTTTTAACGCCAGCTTAGGATTGCGAATTAAAGCGGCGCAAGCGCCGTTTTTGATTTCCTTGGGTTTGGGACAGCCCATGTTGATATCCACACCGTCGAACTTCAACTTTTTTAAAATTTTGACGGCTCGGGTGAAATTCTCCGGTTTGGTACCCCAAATCTGCGCCACAATGGGCCGCTCGTTCTCAAAATAACGCAAATCTTTGAGCAAATTATCCCGCCCGGCGGAACATAGGCCGTCGGTTGAAACAAACTCCGTGAACATCACATCCGGCTTGCCGTAGCGGACAAACATTTGCCGGAAAGCCAAATCCGTCACGTCGGCCATCGGCGCGAGCGCGAAAAATGGTTTCGGTAATTTTTCCCAAAATCCCAGATTAAATATATTATTGCTCGGCATAAAATTTCAAAGTTTAGCCACCTCTTCCAAAAAATGTTCCAAAATTTGCGTATGGTTTCTAAACAAAAAACGCCCCCGAAATTTTTTGCCGGCTTGTAAAAGCGGGTACCACAGCCGATCGTCAGGCCACATTTCTTCAAATGGGACACTTTCACTCTCAAACCACCTAGGCTTCATCTCTTGGGTTTCGACAGGTTCACCTTGAAATTCGCGCGAGGAAAAAATATGCACTTCCTTAAAAATCGGATCACCTTCGTTTTCAAAAATCAAAACTCCCCGCTTATCAAGCGACAAAAGCTCCAAACCAGCTTCTTCCAAAACCTCCCTGCGCGTCGCCTGCTCAATTGTCTCGCCGGCTTCGACTTTCCCGCCGAACCCGTTCCAGCGCCCCGCGCCGAAGCCAATTTTCTTCATACCCAAAAGAACCTTGCCATCCTTTTCAATTAAGCACAACGTCATCACTTCTTTCATAAAAACTATTCGGAAGTAGTCTCAAAACCCTAAATTTCTCGTCATTCTGAGCGGAGCGAAGAATCTCGTCGCTAAATCTGCATAACATGGGATCCTTCACTTGAGTTTAGGATGACGGGAAGGAAGGTTTTAAGACCACTTTTAGGATATCGTTACTACCAATTTTCACGGCCGTGAAAATTGGTAGTATGTAATCATTGAAAAAAATTTCAATCTACGATAAGGTCATCACTCATCCCTGTTTCTTAAAAGTAAAATGCCTATAACTTCTCACCGGGATATGATATTTTTCTTCGATAATATGCCAAGCAGTGCCGAAATGCGCGTCTTTCCAGTCCAAGCCAAGCTTAAGCGCCGCCTCCTTTAAGGCTTGCTCTGACGGCCCTTCCAGCTCCAAATAAGTCGGGACACCGGGCCAAGTGTCGATATCAACCATCACTTCACCAAGGCGAAAAGAGTGGCGTTTTTTCTCCTGCTCGCGAAAGCGCGTCAGGCCTACCGCTTGTAAAAATTTATCCGCCATCGCCCTGTCGTCAACGCCGAATTCAAGTTCAATGGTGCCATCCGCGGTTTTTTCGTCCAAAGTTTGCTTAAAAGTGAGGCGCGCCCCTTTTTTTGTTTGGCGGATCCTCACGAATTTGCTTTCTGAAAGCCACCGAAAATCCTTATCGTAAAAAATAATTTCATTAATATCATCCTCTCCCAAATCCATGGCTCCCGCTTCCGTCAGCCGTTTTTTCATCGCCAGAAGATCGATCTCTAAAAATTTCACTTCAATTTCCCTATCTTCAAGTTTTTGCATCTTTATGATTTCTTTAGAATTTTAAAAACGGCGAATTTCTCGGAACTAAAAACTCCAAAACCAAACCGGGAAAGCATTTTGATTTTCCCGGTGATGGCGAAGACTTCGTAGACTTTTCTTTTTCGCGCCTGTTTTAGACACGCCTCAACCAATTGGGATCCTATCCCCTTACCCTGCCAGCGCTTTGCCACAGCCAGGCTTCTAATCTCGGCTATTCTTCTTGAATACACTTCCAATGCGCAACAGCCGACGATATTGCCTTTGTCTTCCGCAACGAAAAAACTGCCGACTTTGGGCAAATGCTTTTGCACAAGTTGTTTGGGATATCTCCCAACTAGTTTTTTGATCCCCTTATAATCGCTTTCTTTGGAGCGGCGGATAATCATCTGGTTCGACTATATAACCCAATTAATTCTGCGGAAGCTAAAATATGGCCGGCCACTGCTTTTTTTAACTTTTCTATGTCGGCGTCGGCTTGAAGATTTAAAGTCTTGTCCAAGGCGTAAAGCTTAAAAAAATAACGGTGAGTGCCGGAGGGCGGACAATGGCCGATGTAACCGACTCCGTCCGCGCTATCCGAGTAAAACACCTTGCTGTTCAAACCTTCAATTCCGCCGAAAGGGGCCGAGCCTTCCGCAACCTTCAAAACATTCGGAGAGATGTTCCAGACCGTCCAATGCGTGAAGGTCCCGCCAGGCGCGTCCGGATCGTCAACAATCAATGCGAGCGATTTCGCGTCAGATGGAACGTCCGAAAATTTCAAGGGCGGATTAATGCCCTTGCCGTCGCAAGTATATTTGGCCGGGATGGTTTGCTGGTTTTGAAAAGCCGGGCTTTCGATTTTCATATTATTACTTCACTCTTCGAAAGATAAAATCGATAATCTTTCTCCGTTTTTCAGAATCGCGCATTAAATGAATGAAGCCGGGCGCAACGGAGAGCAGGACAATTGCCGCAATTATAGGCAATAAGTAGCGATCGACGTTTGGAACGGCTTCTCCTAAAAAGTAGCCTAGCACGCAAAGGCCTACGGCCCAAAGGAATCCGCCGATGATATTATAAAACAAAAACGCACCATAGCGCATTTTTCCCACGCCGGCTAATATCGGCGCGAAGGTCCGCACAAAAGGCATAAAACGCGCCAGGATCAGAGTTTTTCCGCCGTGACGATCGTAAAAAATTCTTGCCCGTTCCAAATACTCTTTTTTAAAAAAAAGTGAATCTTCTTTGTTGAAAATAGCCGGGCCGACTTTTTTACCGAAGGCATAACCGACGCTTACGCCGACAACCGCGGAAATAAAAGTCCCGATAACCAGCGCCCAGATATTTAAAAATCCCTGCGATGCCAAAAATCCGGCCGTGAACAGCAAAGAATCGCCGGGTAAAAAAAATCCGACAAACAGCCCCGACTCAGCGAAGATGAAGCCGAAAATGCCAAAATATCCGATGGTCTTGATAAGGGAAACAATATCGAACATAAAAGAATTATATCATAAAAATGCCGATAAAAAAAATTCCGCTCGGTAGCGGAGTTTTTTATAATACCTTGCTTTAGCAACTAAAACCCTTCGTAATCCCGCACTGTCAGCTGGGAATCAATCTGCTTGACGGTTTCCAAAACCACCGCTACGACGATGAGCAACGACGTGCCCCCGATCACAAGATTATTGGAATGCGAGATAGCCTGAAAAAGCAAAGGCAATACCGCGATCGCGCCCAAGAATAGCGCGCCGGTCAAGGTAATGCGGTTTAAAACCTTGAACAAAAATTCCGCCGTTTGGCTGCCGGGCCGCAGGCCGGGCACAAAACCGCCCTGCCGCTGGATGTTTTCAGCTACCTCTTCGGGGTTAAAAACCACGGCTGTGTAAAAATAGGTGAATAAAACCACCAAAAGGAAATACATTACGCCGTAAAAAATTTGGTTGTTGAAAAGCGCCAAGACCTGTCGGGCCGCAGAGACGACAAAAGCGTTATTGGCCTGCGTCAAAAAATTGGCGACGATGCCGGGAAAAATCATAATCGAAATCGCGAAAATTATCGGAATCACGCCGGCGGTATTAATACGCAGCGGCAAATGGGAAGCCACGCCGCCGTAAAGTTTGTTGCCGCGCACCCGTTTGGCGTAAGAAACCGGAATATTCCTTTGGGCTTCAGAAACCAGAACAACACCGGCAATGACCAAAAGTGAAACGATAATAAAACCGATAATCGAAACGATGCTTAAACTGCCGGTCTCGATGTTGGCCTGCAATTGCGGCACCATACTTGGCAAGCGGGCCACAATGCCGGCAAAAATAATTAAAGAAATTCCATTGCCGATTTTATATTCGGTAATCCATTCGCCTATCCACATCGTCACCATCGTCCCCGCCGTCACAGTAAGCAGCATTATTAGCCATTCCATCGGCGTTAAAATTCCGACGATGCCGGTGCCGCCGCGAGCGTATAAAGTAATCGTGCCAAAAGCTTGTAAAATCGCCAAGGGGACAGTTAGCAGGCGGGTATATTGGTTAAGTTTAGCCCGGCCAGCTTCACCGCCCTCTTTTTGCAATTCTTGCATGCTCGGGATTAAAATTGTCAAAAGCTGGATAATAATCGAGGCGGTAATATAAGGTGAAATGCCCACCATGGCAATAGACACGTTAGAAAGGCCGCCGCCAGCAAAAATATCCATCAGCCCAAACAATTGATTGGATTGAAAAAATTCCCGCAAGCGGGCGGTATCGATACCGGGAATCGGCACGTGCGCCAAAAGCCGGGTCGCCGCCAAAAGCAAAGCGACCGCGATAATCTTATTGCGTAAATCTTTCAATTTGAAGATCCGAATGAATTTATCCATAAATATTACATCTGACACTTAACCATTGACATTTGACAGAATTGCTTGTTGTTAATTGTCAAAAGTCAATTGTTAAATGTTAGCTATGCCGAAATTACTTCTCCCCCGGCCTTCTCAATTTTTTCTTTCGCGGCGGCGGAAACCGGCACATAGACTTTCAGCTTTTTTTTCAAATTTCCTTCGCTTAAAATTTTCACCCGACCGTACTTGAAAAGTTTCAGGCGCTTCAGAGCGGCCACGGTAACTTTATCACCGTCGGCGAATTTATTCAAACTTTCCAAATTTACGCCGAACCAGCGCTCGCTTCCCGAGCGAAAACCGTCACCGCGCATTTTTGGCGTTTGGATAATTAAAGTGGTTCTGCCGCCTTCAAAACCCGGCCTGGTCCCGCCGCCAGATCTGGCGTTCTGTCCCTTAAGGCCTTTTCCGGAAAAAGTTCCGTGTCCCGAAGCGTTGCCGCGCCCGACAATCTTCCGGCGCTTTTTAGGCTGAGAGGGTTTTAAGCTGTTTAGATTGATCATACCCAGTATATCAACTTCCAGTGTCAGACGCCTGGTGGCGTCTTAGTTGAAAGAAAAAATTAAAATAGTTTAAATGATTATGTAGTTAAAACTTTTATTGGCGTCTGACAAGAGGTTCTTCCTTGTACTCTTCCGGATTTCCTGAAGCCAGAATACAATCACTATTTCTCGTTATCCCTTTAAATTCGACCAGGGAAGAACCTTATGGAAGTTGTATTACTGGGCATAAAATTTTCGACAACTATTCTCTGACTTTAAGGCTTTGCAGAGCCGCGAATACCGCTTTGACATTATTAATCTTGTTGGAAGAACCCAGCATTTTGGCGACAATATCGGAAATTCCAGCAACCTCAACCACTGCCCGTATGGATCCGCCGGCGATAACGCCGGTGCCCGGACGGGCGGGTTTTAATAAAACCGCGCAAGCCTTGTATTTGCTTCGCACCTGGTGAGGAATCGTGCCGTTTACCAAAGGAAACTTAATCATGCCTTTTTTAGCCGCGGTGACCGCCTTATTAACCGCTTCCGAAACATCCGCGCCTTTTTTTACCGCCATCCCGACTTTTCCTTTCTTGTCTCCCAACACCACCAATGCCCGAAAACGCATGCGTTTTCCGCCGGCTACGACTCTGGTGACGCGCGTCACCTCGACAACGTTTTGTTCGAATTCTCTTTTTTCAAACTGTTCTCTAGCCATAAATTTACATCGAACTACTAATCTTTTACGAATATACGAATCTGCGCTCTACTATTCGTATATTCGTACGGACTCGTATTTTGTTGTTATTTGATTAAAACTCCAAACCTCCGGCTCGCGCTGCTTCGGCTAAGGCCTTTACCCGGCCGTGATAAGCGTATCCGCCCCGATCGAAAGAAACTTTGTTAATCTTTTTCTCCAAAGCTTTTTTTGCAATCTCGCGGCCGACCAAAACGGCGACCTCGGTTTTTTTCCCGCTCTTTTTGGAAAGTTTTAAGGAAGAAGCGCTGGCAAGCGTCTTGCCGGCTGCGTCGTCGATAATATGCGCGTAAATGTGATTGAGGCTCCGAAAAACCGATAAACGCGGCCGGGCAACCGTTCCCTTGATCCGGGAGCGGATGCGGTTGTGCCGTCTGGCTTTGTGAATTTTTTTGTAAATTGATTCTTTCATAATTACTTACATTTGACCTTTAACCATTGACACTTGACTGAATAACACTTGACTGAATAATCTTTGTGTTAATTGTCAAATGTCAACTGTTAAATGTTAGCTTATCCGCCGACTGCTTTAACGACCTTGCCGGCTTTCCGACGAATAACCTCATCGGCGTATTTTATGCCTTTGCCTTTATAAGGTTCTGGTTCGCGTCTGCTTCGAATCGAGGCGGAGAACTCGCCAACTGCCCGCTTATCAATACCTGTTACAGTGATAGTATTCTTTTCAACTTTAACCTCCAAATCCGCGGGTATGGCAAGCTCCACCGGATGCGAGTACCCTAACTGCATTGTTAATTTATTCTTATCAGCCTGGGCGCGGTACCCGACGCCGATTATTTCGAGCTTTTTAGAAAACCCAGCCGACACTCCGGTAACCATGTTGGCCACAAGAGCGCGAAGAGTGCCCCAAAGCGCCCGATTTTGCCGATCTTCAGGTGAATCCGCCAAGACAAAAATCTGGCCGTCCCTGTTTTCGATCTTAATGCCTGAATTTATGGTCATTTCTAATTTACCCTTTGACCCGGCGACAAAAATCTTACCGTCTTTTACGGCAACCTCAACGCCTGATGGAATCATAATAGGTTTTTTTCCGATTCTTGACATAGAAATTAGCTTTTAGGTTTTAGCTTTTTAGCTGTTAGCATTCAGCCTATAGCGTTTTCTATAAGCTAGAAGCTGTTTTTTACCAAATTTGACATAATACTTCTCCGCCCAAATTTTCCTTGCGCGCCTCTTTATCGGTCAACAAGCCTTTTGAAGTGGAAAGTATGGTTACGCCGAAACCGCTCTGTGTCTTGGGAATTTCTCCGGCTTTTGAATAAATGCGCTGACCCGGCTTGCTGACGCGATCCAAGCCTTCAATAACCGGCTCACCGTTTAAGTACCGAAGTTTCATGCCCAAAGATTTCCGATCAAGCTTGTTGACAATAAAAACCTCTTCAATCAGTCCGTGTTTTTTCAGAACGTCGGCCAAAGTCTGTTTAAATTTCGAATGCGGCAAAATCACCTCGGCTTTGCGCGAGGAAAGCGCGTTTCTTATTTGCGTTAGCATGTCGGAAATGGGATCGGTCATA
>ERZ1292629.3984-Hain-H43-01um-R1-3984-length-11064-cov-3_pt1 | contig 11064 bp, 9 predicted proteins | sample MGYA00564399_ERZ1292629 | MGnify/ENA primary metagenome ERZ1292629 (study PRJEB36523, sample SAMEA6512636) | groundwater metagenome | collected 2019-01-08 | study: AquaDiva: Metagenomics assemblies of 32 groundwater samples | reverse complement strand
TTTTATGCCTTCTTTTTGGAGTTCTTGGGTTATTTTGCTCGGAGCAATATCCGAGCCCGAAACAGCCCATTTTTGGCTTAAAAACAGGCGAGCAAGCGCGCTTGTGCCAATTCCGCCAATGCCAATGAAGTGAACTAAAGGACCGGGCGGGGAAGTGGTATTTTTAGCTGTTTTCATTAAAAGCTATCCGTCGCACAAGAATGTTTTTGCGTCAGATAATATTATTTAAACCATTTCCAGTCTTTTCCACGACTTTTGAATTGTTCCATTTCTTTTTTAATTTCTTTTAACCTTTTTAAATCCGTTGGATTCCATTCTGTTTTTTGAAAACCGTCTTTACCAAACTCAACATTTAATTTTAAACGTTGATTTCTCTTAAAGATAGTTACTGCTTCCTTCCATAGGTTAAAGTCGTTGCTTTTTTTAGCGCGAAGTTTATGTTTTTGAAAGAACGGTACGATTTTATCGGTAAGGTCGTTTATATTGTTGACTGCATACCTTGCAGCACCACGTTTACTAATACTGATTTTTCCACAATTAAGTGTGTTTTTTATCTGATCCAAGATATTCTTATCGTCTTCGCGCAATAAAATTGCAAATTCTATATCCCAATAAAAATAAACCGGTTTACTTTTCCGTTCATGCCGTATGTCGCGCCTAAATTTTAACGCGAAGCACCCTTCACCGTCTACAAAACCGGCAATATAATCGCCAGGCAGTTGAGGCATTGGGTTTATTATAAAAGGTGTCGTACAATAAAAGCAAAAGACTTATCCACAATTATTCTTTACAACAACATTATCACCCATTCTATTAATTTTATCATTAGCTCCAAGAGCCAAATAATTAAACTGCCGATTGCTTTAAGAACCTCCCGAAATGGCCAGATGATTGTTTCCAATATTTTGACAATCTTCTCAAAAATTTCACCTAAAGCGCCGAAAATGTCCGAGGGGTTCTGGATGATGTTTTTAAGCCACTGGATTATTTTTTGAATAAAAGGGACGTCGCTTAGGTCGGGGTCAACTTTGCTTGCGGCGTTCCAGACGTTTGTGACCGGCTCCGGTATATCAAAATTTGTGATTTGGGCAAAAGAAGTTTGAGCGGCGAAGATAAAAAGTATCAAGACGATTAAGGCCTTCATTTATTTTCAATTTAATCAATTTTCGGCTTTTTGGCAAAGAGAAATTCTGCGGGGTTTAGATAACCGAATTTTTGAGGATAGTCGGGCATGTAGCCATAGCAAGGTCGGTTTTCACCGTTCGGTTTTTTGCAGACCTCGCCGCCAGTCGGGTTCTCCAATACGCCCGCTTTTTTTATTTCAAGATGCAGGTGAGTGTCTGATGGCGATTTTTGGTTGCAGCCTTCAGGGCCGATCCGCCAGTAATTGCGGCAACCCTGGCCGCTATTGCCGACCGTACCGATGATTTCGCCGCTTTTAACAATACTCCCCTCTTTTAAATTAATTTTTACGGAATCAAGATGGCTGTAGAGAGAATAAATAATTTCATTGGTTAAATTGTGTTTGATAATAATCGTATTGCCCAAACCGTGATCTTTGCCATCGTTGGTTTGAATTTCAACAATTTCGCCTTTGGTAATCGCATAAACGTTTAAGTTTTGATTGTTTCGATTGGGCGCGAAATCAACGCCGCTATGGAAGTTATAATCATTTTTTAGATTCTCACTGCCGCCATTTGTCCAAGACGCCCGATAAGGATTACCAAAACGTTGGCGAATCCAAAAATTTTCCAAGTCAACCGGTTGGCGGAATTCGGGTTTAATTTCTAAATCATCAAAGGTTTTATAAACGGTGATTTGGTCATTAGTTTTTAAAAAGTTATAAATTTCTTTTGCGATATTATCTTCAAATCTTAAACAGCCGCCGGTAAAATTGGAGGAAACCCTTGTTTCGGTTTCTGGATAATAAGGAATGCCGTGTAGGAAGAAATCTTCGTAATACTGAATGGCAAAAGGCATTGCTACTGGAAAAATTGAAGAAATATGATTCTCTTTTTTTACGCCGATGCGATAATAGCCGGTTGGCGATTGATACCATTTTTCCTCCGGCGCTTGATATAAAAGCGGCAGGATTTTTACAAATTTTCCGTTTTCGTAGAGAAACGCTTTATTGTTCGTAAGATCAACTTCAACCCCCTTTTTGTCGGTTAATTTTGGCTCACGGAAGCAGAAATTTTTTTCTTTTTCTCCTAAGGTGGCGAAAAATTTTTCATCGCAGAAATTTATTGTTGATTTAACCGATGTTGAAGAAGCCGGTTTTTGAATGTTTTGTGTGCTAGCGGTGGAATCAATGACGGTGACGGTTGTTTTTATAATCGCCGCCTCTTTTTGGGAGTCGTAAATTGGCAACTGGCCGCTTTCTTTTAAGAATCTCATTAGTAATCCGCCCAAGACGCCAAAAATAATTATTTCTAAGCCAAAAGCAATTTTATAAAAAGTTTTCACCCCGCACTTAAAAAGGATTGCGAAGCTGACGCAATTCCTTATTGGTTATCATTATATGACCTTTTGATGAATATATGTTTTTTAATAATGTTGTCATGGCTTCGGGTAATTTTCATCCTTTCTAAGTGACGGGGTAAATATTTTAAAGATAATCCGCCGGATCGATGGTTATGCCGACTGGCACCAAGCCTGCCCCGGGGAATGATTTTAAACTGACGCTTGGCGTCCAGTAAAGCGTGAGGTGGATATGAGGCCCGGTTGAATAACCGGTATTGCCGGCATAACCGATTATATCCCCTCTTTTTACGATTGCGCCGGCTTCCACAACATATTTGGATAGATGGGCGTAGAGAGTGCTTAAATTATTATCATGTTCAATCAAGACGTATTTGCCGTATTGGAGGCGACCGTTGTTGCCGACAGCTTTAATGGTACCGTCAGAAGAAGCTAGGATTGGCGTACCGATCCGGGCATTGAAATCCACTCCGTTGTGGAATTTCGTTTTATAAGCCCTTTCGGCAAATTTTGTTTTGCCGTATGGTTGGGTAACAAGCGGATTTTCAATCGGATAACCGAGAACGCCAGGTCTTTTAACCGGCAGAAGAGTCGGATCAAAGGATGCTCTTAATTCGCCTTCGATTTTTTCAAGCTCATCCCCTATCTCCAATTGTTTTTTTTCCAACTCGGCAATCTGCTGTTGATATATTTTTTCCTGATTTTTTGTTTGAGTTAGGATTTTTTGTTTTTCGTTTTTTTGCTCTTGAACAATTGCTTGGCGGTTAAGAAGGTTGGCGGTTTCAATTTCCCGGCTTCTTTTTTTCTTTTCGCCTTCGTCTAATTTTTTCGTAAGCTGATTCTGCAATTCTTGAAATTGTCCGACCGCGAGTGAGAGATTATTATTGAGTTTAGCTATTGATTGGGCTTCGGCTACGCTTCCGGCCAAACTTTTGTTTTTAAGGAGAATAGTCAGAATGTTTTCATTATCGCGTTGTTGCAATTCTATCATTAGTTTGATGATCGTGCTTTTTTTATTTTGGATGCTTTCTTCGGTGTCTTTGATTTCATTTTTGAGCGAGTCAATTTCCAATTCCAATTTTTCGAGCAGCAGTTTATTGCCTTTGACAGAAAGATTGAGCTGATTAATGTTCGCGTTAACAATTTGAAGTTCTTTTTTTAGGCTCGTGCTGGTTTTGCTTACGTTCTCAAGTTCCTTTTCGATGGCTTCGCGCTGGGACTGCAATTGTTGCAGTTCTTTGTTCTTTTCTTCAATAAGTTCTCTTAGATTAGGGGCGTTTTGGTTGCTGTAAGTGGTTTGTGCCTCTGACGTTGGCGGGATAAATTTGACGTTAAAGAGAAGGGATAATCCCCAAATTAGAGCAATTGGTTTAAGAAGAATTTTCATAGCGAATTTATCCGTTTTTCAATTTTTTGATGGCGATTTCAATTCTTGCAACGGTCTCATCTTTGCCTAAAATATCAATAAGTTCTATGGGCCCGGGCGAGGCCTCTTCGCCTGAGAGCGCGACGCGTAGCGGCCAAAGCACTTCTCCCCTGCCTTTTTCTTTGGTTAAGGCCATGATGTTTTTTTCAATCCCTTCTTTTAAAAATTCATCGGTCGGGATTTTTTTTACGATTTCCGAGATTTTTTTCAAATTTGCTAAAGTGACGGAGTTTTCTGTCTCTTTCCAATTTAATAAGTCTTTTGGATAGTCGGACAGCATGAAAAAGAAACTTGTTTGTTTTGGAAAATCAGTCAAGCGTTTCAACCTTATTTTTTCGACTTCGACGATTTTTTTTATCATTGTTTCCTGATTGAGCCAGAAAGCCGGAATAAAAGGCTTTAAGTATTCGAACAACTCGTTAGTGGGCAAGGTTTTAATATAATGGGCGTTTAGCCATTCCAATTTTTCTGAATTCATTATGGCGCCGCCTTTCTGAACGCGTTTTAAATTGAATTCTTTAATCATTTCGCCTATTCCTAAAATTTCTTTATCTTCTTCCGGATGCCAGCCCAATAGTACCAGAAAGTTCATTAGGGCTTGGGGCAGATAACCGGCGTTTTTATAATCAAGAAGCGAATGCTCAAGAAATCTTTTTGAAAGTTTTTTTCGGTCGGGGCCCAAAATTAAAGGTAAGTGTGCGTAATGGGGATGGTTGAATCCTAAAGCTTCTTGGAGTGCGATTTGTTTCGGCGTATTTGAAAGATGGTCTTCGCCTCGGATGACGTGGGTGATTTTCATCTCAAAATCGTCAATCGCAGCCGTAAAGTTATAAAGCGGTTCTTTCAGGTTTTTGGCGATGATAATGTCTCCGATTAAAGCTGTTTTGAACTCAACTTTGCCGCGAACAATGTCATGGAACGAAATTGTTTTTTCCGGCATTTTAAAACGAATGACCGCAGTTTCGTTTTGGAGTCTTTTTTGGGCTTCTTCGTGAGAAATTCCCCGACAGCGGCCGCTGTATTTTGGCGCAAGTCCTTGGCTTAGTTGGGCTTGTCTTTCTATTTCTAACTCTTCCGTCGTACAAAAACACCAGTAAGCTAACCCCCCTTCCAGAAGTTTGTTGAGATAAGTTTTGTAAATCTCCGATCTCTCGCTTTGTCTTATAATTTCACCGTTTGAGGTAAGACCCAGCCATTCCAAACCGTGAATAATGTCATCCTCAAATTTTTTCTCCGAGCGCTCCTTATCGGTATCCTCTATTCTTAGCAGAAATTCGCCGCCTTCATGTTTAGCAAAAAGCCAGTTAAAAAGCGCGGTTCGGGCATTTCCAACGCTGAAAGGGCCGGTTGGCGATGGAGCAAATCTTACTTTAATGCTCATTTTATCTATTATATAAGCTTTTTTAAGGCTTTTCTAATGTTTCAAACTTGACATTTATTATTATCTATGATAGGATTTGATTAGTTCATTTAGTTAGATTCATCACTGATCGTGGTGAGAATAAACCGTTGATACGTTGACGACATCCATTTAGGCTGGCGAATGCAGCTCTACCGGCGGTATCTAGCGCTTATGGCTATCGCTTTGCGGTCGGAGCCACATTTCAAGCAAGAGGCATTGCACGCCCAATAGCGTTAGCCTCAACCCCCGCGGGAGCCGTTGATACGTCGGCAATCAACGTATCCGTGACGAGGAGCACGCGGTTGGGCCTTAGCGTCCAACCCTCCTCATTTTTTCTAAGTTTGTAACCTGGGTTACAGGTTTAGAAAAGAAATAAACAAATAGTTTACTTTTTCGGAATTAACTCCAAAATTTCTTTTGCTATAACCGCGGCGGCTTCTGTTTTTGAAAATTTTTGAGCCGCTTCTTTCATTTTTTGCATAAGGTTTTCGTCTTTTAAAATATTTTTAATTTGCATGAGAACGATGCTGATTTTGAAATTTTCTTCCTCAATAACACACGTCGCTCCTTTTTTCGCATATTCGTAAGCGTTGTTTTTTTGGTGATTATTTGCCGAACCGCTTAAAGGTATCAAAATAGATGGTTTTTGAAATGCGGCTATTTCGTAAATCGCGCCTGCGCCCGCCCGGGAAATAATTAGGTCCGCCGCATTCATAGCGATTTTTATCTCATCGGTGCGAAGCCGGCCGGCTAAAAGATAGCGTTTTCGGAGGTTGTCTCCCAATCCGCCAAGGATGGCGGAAGATGTTTGTTTTGTTTCCTCAAGTTTATTTGTGCCTGTTAGATGGTAAATTTGGGTGGCCGCGAGAAGGGTTTCCAGATTTTCCAGAACAAAATTGTCTATGCGGCGAGCGCCTTGAGAGCCGCCGAAAATCAGGACAAGCGGTTCTTCTGGGTTAAAACCTAATTCGGTTTTGGCTTTGTTCTGTTCTGGCAATTTTTCTAAAAGTTCCTCCCTAATGGGATTGCCGGTTAGTTTTGTTTTTTTCTTCGGAAAATAAGAGGTTGTGTTTTCAAAAGAAATGACTATTTTTTTTGCCAACCCCGCGCTGAGCCGATTAGTGAGGCTTGCGATTGAATCTGACTCGTGGATAACGACTGGAATGAAGTAAAAACGGGCTGCCAGAATAACCGCGAAAGACCCGGGGCCGCCTTTTGAAAAAACGATATCGGGCATTAAAAAATAAAGACGAAACATCGCTTGAAAAATACTCAAAATAAATTTCGGGATATCCAGAAAATTAGCCAGCGAGAAATAGCGCCTTAATTTGCTCGAAGCGAGCGTATAAACTTTAATGTCTAATTTTTTAAATTCATCGTTTAGGGGGTTTGCCGGTCCCAGGTAAAAAAGCTCAATATCCTCGGCTGTTTTTTTTAGATTTTCAGCCACAGCTAAGAGCGGGTAAATATGTCCCCCGCTTCCGCCGCCAGTTAACAAAATTTTAGTCATTTAAAATTATTTTCTGTATTTTGATATATTAAGCATAATGCCGCTCATCGTCAAAAAAACAACGAGAGCCGTGCCGCCGTAACTTATAAACGGTAGAGGCACGCCGGTTAAGGGAATAATTCCCGTCATCGCACCGATGTTGATAAAGGTTTGAAGCCCGATTAAAGAGGAAAAGCCGATTGCTAAAAGACGGCTGAAATTATCCGGCGAAGCTTTGGCGATTTTAAAACCCCGCCAAATAAACAGAAGAAAAATTATTATTAATAACGCCGAGCCGATAAATCCTAATTCCTCGGCGATAACCGCGAATATCGAATCGCCGAGCGGTTCGGGTAAATGCATTTTAATGTTTGATTTGCCGAAACCCGTGCCGGTTAAGCCGCCGGAACCAATCGCAATTAAGGTTTGATTAATTTGATAACCCTCATCGAGTTTGTTCGTTTCTCGGTCAAGAAATGATTTTATTCTTTCCATGCGATAAGGCGTCAACGAAACCACGATTGTGAAAATTAGGATACCCAACAGTACAAGCGCGATTAAAAATTTAATTTTTGCGCCCCCTATGAAATACATGATGGCGGCTGAAGCGGCAATTAATACGGCGGTTGTGGTGGCTGGTTGAAGCAATAGCAAGCCCACAACAATGCCGATTAGAAAAAGAAACGGCAGGAGTCCTTGGCTTGCGCTTTTCCCGCGTGTTTGGCTTTTACTAATCCAAAAAGCTAAAAAAATGAGAAAGCTTAATTTAAGGAGTTCCCCCGGCTGAAAAGAAAAGCTTCCATAACCAAGCCAGCGGTTTGCGCCTTTGGCTTCGATGCCGAAGGGCGTGAAAACCAAAATCAAAAAAATTATGTTTAAAATTAGGAGGATAATCGCCAAATTAGCCCAACGCCGGTAAAAAAGAAAAAAACCGACTAAAAAGCCGACTATGCCGACCAATAAACCCGTGATCAGCTGATGTTTTAAATAATACAGGCTGTCGCCGAGCCTTGTTTTGGCAAGGTCTGATGAGGCGCTGGTCAGCATTACCAATCCGAAAATAACTAAGATAATAAGGAGCGACAGAAAAGCGAAATCCGGACTTGATGTTTTGCTTAAGTGGCGCATAAAATATGACCGGCTAAGGCGTTTTGCGATTTTCCATCTTTGACAACTATTTGGCCGTTTATCAGAACTTCGCTCGCTTTGAAATCGCGAATAACAACAATGTCCGCGTGATAATTTTCTTTAATCAATCCTCTTTTGTTAATTCCGTATTTTTGCGCCGGCATCGAGGTTATTTTTACGATTGCTTTTTCCAAAGGCAGATTAGTTTTATCTTTGAACCATTTCAGAAATTCTAAAAAAATTTGGTGTTCGTCGTTTATGCCAATGTTGCCTGAGGCGATAATCGAAACGGGCGAAAGCAAAAAATCTTTAATAGTTTTCGCGTCGACGTTCCGATAAAGGACGGTTGCCCGAAGGTGGCAGATTCTCATCAGTTTTAAAAGCGCTTCCTCGGTTTTGAGGCCGGAATTTTTGGCAAAATCTTTGAGCGATTTATTTTTTAGAAATTTTAAAGAAGGCGCCGTATAACCGATAATCAAATCTTTAGCGGTAAAATTTTTGAAATGCGCGAGAAGTTCGTTTTTTAGATGCGGCGTGTTGACGTACATAAGCATTTGCTCCAAATTTTCCGCTTGAATCCGTTCTGGTAGAAGTTTATAAATCGGCGATGCCGTAAATTCAAAGGGATGGCAGTCAAAATTGATATGCGTATCGGAAATTTCTTTTTCAATCAATTCCTTGGATTTTAAATAATTTTCTTTGAATTTTTTAATGGGCAGGAAATGGCTGATTTCGAGGTTGACGCCGGTTTGTTTTGCGATTTTGATAGTTTCCTGAATTGAATTTTCTATTCCATCTTTAGAATCGCGCAAATGGGTCGCAAAAATTTTTTTATTTGCGCTCACAATTTTTGCGAGCGCAAGCAATTCATAATAATGAATATGTTTTGAATGGACATCTTCTAAGCCGATTGATAAACCAAAAGCGCCTTCTTTGAGGGCTTGATTAAGGATTTTTTTGAAAGCCGCAAGCTCACCTTCGGTCAAATCCCTGATTTCATCGTTGGTTAAAGCTCTTCGTATTGTTGAGTGGCCGACAAGTGTGCCGAAGTTTATGCCCAATCTTTTTTTCTTGAGCGTGTTCAAAAATTCCCTGACAGAATGCCAATTGATGTTTATTTTCGGCGATTCGCCCCATTTACGGAGCGGGTTTAGGGAACCTTTTATAAGGGGCGCGAGCGAGGCGCCGCAATTGCCGCCGATTAAAGTGGTAATTCCCTGTTTTAAAAAAGTTTCTTGTTCGGGTTTGGCAAAAATATCTAAGTAATGGTCGGCAGCATTGTTGATGTCAATAAAACCTGGCGTGACAATCGCGCCGTTTGCGTCAATCGCTTTATCGGTCTTTCTGTTGACGTTGTTGCCGAAATGGATGATGCGGTCGCCGCGGATCAGAATATCGCCTTTAAAAGGAGGTCGTCCACTGCCATCATAAATAAAACCATTTTTAATAATGGTGGTCATGCTTTTATTATACTATCTCGAATAGGAAGATTAAACGAAACGGGCCAGAAAAAATAAAACCAGACCGAAAATCGTCATGACGGCCGAAATAATCCAAAAGCGCATTGTTGCTCTGCTTTCCGGCCAACCTAATGCTTCAAAATGATGATGGATTGGCGTAGATAAGAATATTTTCTTTTTCCTGATTTTTTTGCTTGTTATCTGGACAATAACCGAAAGCGTTTCGATAACAAGAATAAAGGCGAAAAAAGGCAAGAAAAGCGCCGTGTTGGTGAGCATAGCGGTGACACCCAGAGTAATACCAAGCGCCATTGAGCCGGTATCGCCCATAAAAAATCTTGCCGGAAAAATATTAAACCAAATAAAAGCCAGAAGCGCGCCTAAAATTGCTGCATTCATAACGGCTAAGTCATATCGTTCAAGCACAAAAGCCACGACGGTCATAGCGCTGAAGGCAAAAAGCAATACGCCGCCGGCCAAACCGTCCAGACCGTCGGTTTCGTTTGCGGAAAAAGCCGTTGCGACCAAAACGAAGATAAAAAACGGGATATACCAAAAACCCATTGAAATATAGCCGATAAAAGGAATATAAATGATGTCAAAACCCAACTTGAAATAAAACCACCAGGCGCCTAATGCCGATATTAAGGTATAGAGTAAAAGCCTTTGCTTCATACCAAGTCCCCCGCCGCGCGGCCCTTTGCCTAGAATGCCGAAAACGTCGTCAAATAATCCGACAAGCGCCGCAAAAAAAAGAGCAAATAATGGAAGATAAGTTTCGGCGCGGTTTACAAAATTAAAATAGTCGGCAAAACCGTTAAGCAAGTTTTTAAAAAGGCCAAACAAAGCGGCCAGCAGGAAAACCGTTAGCCAGATAATTATGCCGCCCATTGTCGGCGTTTCGGATTTTTGTTTGTGGAGTTGGTGAAAAATGGGCGCGGTTTTTTCGTCTTTGATATTTTTCTTTTTGAGAGCGTATTTCTCCAAAAGAAAATGGACGACAAAAGGCGTGATAAGTAGCGCGACCACGAACGCCAACGCGAACATCATTAAAACTCTTACCGCCTCAAATATAATCATGGTAATGTATATGCTTCTTTAACCCAGTTTAATAAAAACTCAGCTTCTTTAACGCGATTCGGTGAACCAAGTAAAATTAGAACCACACGGTAATTCTCTAAAGAAAAAACACCAATGAGATTTTCTTTGGCTTCTTCCGAAGTGCCGGTTTTGCCGCCAAGGAAATTTTGGTTTTTGACCAAGGGGTTGATGTTATAAACTGTTCTGTAATTTGTGTCATTAATCGGTTGGACTAAAAATTCGTTAAGGCGAGTCCAGTTAATTATTTCCGGTTCGTTTTCAAGGATATATTTAATTAATTTTAGAAGGTCGTTCGCCGTTCCCCGGTTAAGGTCGGAGAGACCGCTTCCGTCGTGTAAAACGGTTTGCGTCATTCCCAATTTTTCCGCTTTGCGGTTTAGTATTCTCACAAATTCTTCCGGGCTGCCCGTATAATCTTCAAAGGCGACGACGGCGTCATTGCTTGAGGTAAGCAGCATAATTTTCAAAAGATCGCGGGCGGTATAAATTTCACTGGCCTTGAGGCCGCCGGCATCGCCCTCGGTTTTTTCAGCTCGCTCCGTGATTTCTTCGATTTCATCTGCGGTCAGTTGTTCGA
>ERZ1292629.3983-Hain-H43-01um-R1-3983-length-11064-cov-4_pt1 | contig 11064 bp, 10 predicted proteins | sample MGYA00564399_ERZ1292629 | MGnify/ENA primary metagenome ERZ1292629 (study PRJEB36523, sample SAMEA6512636) | groundwater metagenome | collected 2019-01-08 | study: AquaDiva: Metagenomics assemblies of 32 groundwater samples | reverse complement strand
ATTTGGGTGTTGCGATTGTTTTGTTTACCGTTTTTATCCGGTTTCTGCTTATTCCCCTTACCCTCCCAAGTCTTCGCACAGCACAAAAAATGAGAGAACTTGCTCCATATCTTGAACGTCTTAAACAGCGACACAAGGATGATAAGACCAAACTTGCCCAGGCGCAAATGGAGTTATACAAGCAACACAATGTCAATCCTGCATCAGGATGTCTTCCGCAGATTATCCAGGTGGTTATTCTTATTGCACTTTTCCAAGTATTTTTTAAGACTTTAGCCGCTGATTCCCTGGTAGGTGTAAAGATAAATGAGTTTCTCTGGCCGTTATTACGCTTGCCCGAGGATGCAGTCATGAGTACCCGATTTTTGTATCTCGACCTCCTACGTCCTGATGTATTTCATCTTTCTTTCCTTCCTCTTCCCATCCCTGGTATTTTTCTTCTCCTCTCTGCTGTCGTTCAACTTCTCTCTTCAAAAATGATGATGCCCGAGGTAACAAAGGAAGCAAAAGTTGCCAAAAAGACCCCAGGCGCAGCTGATGACCTCGCCGTCTCCATGCAACAGTCGATGTTGTGGGTTTTCCCTCTTATGACGCTGGTCATTGGATTTCAATTTCCCTCAGGACTAGTTCTCTATTGGGTTGTCTTTTCTGCCTTCCAAATGGTGCAGCAATACTTAATGTCGGGATGGGGAGGGTTGACACCCCTTGCCCGTCGGATTGGTTTGGTGAAGTAAGATGCAAAGTTCATCTGATAATCTTGATAAAATGAAAGAGGTTTTAGAGGAGATTTTAAGACTCGTGGATGTAAAAGGGACGGTACGAGGGGAAATGGATACGGAAGGGGTTGTGCATTTGAATGTTTCGACTGAAATCCCGGCCCTCCTCATAGGACATCATGGGAGAACGCTGGCGGCGCTTCAAACCGTACTTTCCGTGATTGCGTACAAAAAGTATGGTGAAAGAGTGCGCCTGGTAGTAGATGTTGACGGATGGCGAGAGCGTCGCAATGAAGTGGTGACTGGCTTAGCACAGCAAGCGGCGCAGAGTGCAAAAGAGACTGGTACTCCCCAGCCGATTTATAATCTCACCCCCTACGAGCGTCGCCTGGTTCACCTTGCACTCTCTGAGGATAGGCAGGTAATCACCGAGTCACAAGGAGAAGGAAGAGAGAGGTTTATTATCGTCAAACCAAAAGGCAACAAGTGAAACGCAACAAGTTTGTAAGAAACTTACACCTCAAACTTTTTTGGCTTCTTATACTTCTACTTCCCACACAGCTTGGTTTCCACTTTTGGCCTAGCTTTGCAACAATATTTGGAATTAGAGTCGATTATTTAGCACCGACAGTATATTTAACGGATATCTTGGTGGTTGGGGTAATCGTTACCTGGTGGTGGGAGAAGAGAAGAAATTTTCAATTTTCAATTTTCAATTTTCAATTGAGTTATTTGGTTATTGGCTTATTCGCTTATTTGTTATTTACCAGCATCTTTATTGCTCAAAATCAAGAATCGGCGCTTTATAAGTTAGCAAAGGTTGTTGAATTCTTTCTCCTAGGATTTTATGTTTATCATAATTGGAAATTGGTAATTGGTAATTGGAAGTTCCAAGCCGCACTGAGTGCGGCAGTCGTATATTCTTCTCTTGTTGCTTGGGGACAATTTATACTTGGGCGCACAATTGGCGGTCCATTTTGGTTTTTAGGAGAGCGGACATTCGACGCTAACACACCTGGAATTGCCCTTATTACTATTAATGGGCAAGATTTGCTTCGTCCTTACGCTACCTTCCCCCACCCTAATGTTTTGGCTGGGTTTTTGTTAGTAGCGCTTCTTTTACTGGTGAAAAAACAAAAAACCGTTCAACCGTTCAACCGTTTAACCATTCTACTGGGACTTTCAGCCTTCATCCTTACTTTCTCCCACTCTGCTTGGATTGCAGGAATAATTATTTTACTAATTTCTGGTATCAGTTACTTACGTAATAAGATTAATAGTTTAGTAAAATTAATTCTTGCGGTTGTTACTATCGTAAGCTTAACCTTGCCATCACTGAACACTCCAACTCATGCTCCGACTGAAATCACCCAACGTATGATTTTAGCATCTGCTAGTTGGGAAATGTTCAAGGATTTTCCTCTCACTGGCGTGGGGTTAAATAACTTTATTGTTCGGCTTCCTGAATATGGGAGCCAGCCCAGTGTTTCATGGTTACTACAACCCGTTCATAACATTTTTCTTCTTATCTTAGCTGAAACAGGAATACCGGGTTTTCTTGCGTTTTTATATTTGGTGATTAAAGTCTTTAAAAATTCATTAGAAATTAGAAATTTGAAATTAGAAATTACACTCCTTGTTATTTTAATAACAGGAGTGTTCGATCACTACTGGCTCACACTCCAGCAAACGCAGCTCCTCTTCTCCGCTTTGCTCGGACTCGCGTTAGGGAGAGCACGCTCTTAGAAATTTCTGTTACAATTAAAACCAATGTTTGGTCTCGTTGCAAAAAATACGGTTGCCCAAGTGGGTGCCAGAGTGTTCTTTATCCTCTTTTCTCTAGTTCTCGTTCGCCTTCTTACTACCTTTTTGGGAAGGGATGGGTATGGAGTATATGGATTTATTACTGCAATCGTGCTCATGGCGGGTACTGTTGCCGATTGGGGAACCGCCATCATTACAACAAGAGAAGCATCTACCCATGAAGACAAGCAAAAACGTATGTTTGGTACCGCACTCACAGTTCGACTTCTATTATCACTGTGCGCATTGGTGCTGGTAGGAGTAGTAGTGCGTGTCTATCCCCCGTGGCGTGAATTTATTATCCCTATGACCATTGCGTCTTTTGTTCTTGTGTTTCTTTCAATTAAAACCTCGCTTGTTATTGTATTTCAAACATTTCTGCGACTTGAGCGGAGTGCATTGGTTGAAGCAGTTGGGTCAGCGGCATTTGTTGCAATAGCAGCTCTGTTTTTACTTAGAGGGGGGGGTATTAATGGGGTGATGGTTGGGTGGGTTGTGGCAACCGCGCTGTCTGTAGGATTTGCATGGGTGTTAGCTAGGCGACTTACCCCGCTGGTGTTTCAATTCGATGTTCGCTTTTTTAAGCGGCTTGTCGCTGAGGCGCTTCCAATGGGTGCGCTCCTTTTAGTGTTCTCTATCTACAATAGGATTGATATTATAATCTTAGAGCATTTTCAAGGGGTAGGCGTGGTGGGAATTTATAATTTGGCATATAAGATTCACGAGAATTTAATTTTAGGAGCAGCGTTTTTAATGAATGCCGCATTTCCCATTCTTTCGCATGCGTTTGCACGCCGCTCGTCATCGGACATCCGCACCCTTTACCATAAAATATTCGGAATTTTAGGATTAGGAGGATTTGTTGTGGCACTTCTCTTTTTTATCTTTGCTTCTCCTACTGTTCGTATTCTCACAGGGAGCCAGTATCCGCAATTTATTGAGTCTGTTACGGCACTACGAATTTTGGTATTCGCCACATTTCTTTCCTACTTTAATCATCTAACAGGATACAGTCTTATTGCTTTTGGAAAACAGAGAGTGTCCCTCTTAATAGGCATTCTTGCACTCGTGTTCAATGCAAGTGCTAATCTACTTTTTATTCCAAAGTATTCGTGGGTAGCTGCTGCAGCGATTACTGTAAGCACAGAGTTTATAGTGTTTTTCTTATCTTCTTATGCATTGTGGCGGGCTATCCGCGTCCTTCCATCATTACTGTTATTGCCAAAGACCGCTCACGAGTTACTTGTCAAACGCGGTAAAATACTTTAAATAAAATGGAAGGTCATACTCTAAAAATATATTGCGATGGAGGAAGCCGAGGAAACCCTGGACCGGGAGCGTCTGCGTTTGTGATGATGAATGGAGAGCGTATTGTTGCAGAGCACGGTGTTTTTTTAGGATACACGACGAACAACCAAGCAGAATACAATGCGGTACTTCTTGCCTTTTCATATCTTGAACAAACGGTGGGCCCGCACAAAAAGTTTGAGGACATAGACCACATTGTTTTTTACCTTGACTCAGAGCTTGTTGCACATCAGTTATCTGGTCGTTTCAAAATTCGCGATAAAAAATTGCAGTCACTTGCGGTAAAGATAAAGAAGAAAGAGCACGACTTAAATCTACCAGTAACCTACCATACGATTCCACGAAGGGAAAATAAGCGCGCGGATTTTTTAGTCAATCAGGTGTTAGACAAATCCCGCGCACTTTAATAGTCCATTTCCTTTCACAGTGCACTTAATTTTTCTAATAGCATCTTGTGTTATACGGTTTCCCTTTCACTTCCCGGAGATTTTTAACACCGCTTTCTTGTCTTGAAAAAACCGTGCAACTGTGGGTATTATCAATTGCATGATCCGAGGGTTAGGAACGATACTCGCTGAAAAAACACATCCTGTGGTATGGGTAACTGGTGCTGCAGGATGTCTTGGCTCATTCTTGTGCGAAGAACTACTTAAGCGAGGAAGTCGCGTAGTTGCCATTGACACATGGCACACTGGTATTGCGTCCAATCTTTCTCATTTATTGTCCCACAAAAATTTTCAATTAGTTGAAAAGGAAGTGAGCAAATCGCTTAGTACACAACTTCCTCGTCCTCAGTACATTTTCCACTTGGAAGAAACCGCTACGGAGACACCGGACACCTTTTTAGTTTCTTCCCGTGAATTTGTGAAAGCAACAGAGGAACTTTTAGAGGAAGCAAGTAGTAACGACGCAAGATTTTTACTTGCTTTTACTCCTGGGGAAAGGAATACTCCTAAGGCATCAGCGTCTTATTTTGCGCAGACACTTGTGTCGGAATTTACCAATGCCCGAAAAATTAACGGTCGTGTGGTGCTATTAGGAAATCTCTATGGGCCACGAATGCCTATGGGAGAAGAAGACTCTCTCGCACACGTTTTTCGGGGTGTGTTGTATAAGCAGAGCTTGACTACGTATAAGCAGTCCCTTTCTGTGCCAGACAAAAGAATTGCGCCGCTTTTTGTGCATGATGCAGTTGCAGGAGTTCTTGCAGCTATGTTTGGAACAGGTACACAAGGAAAGGTGTGTTCCTTCGCCGTACAAGAACTTTCTCTATCACACTTTGCACAGTTAGTTGAGAAAGTGAGTACAAGTGCTCAATTTCCGTTTTTTTCTGAGTTGTCGCGTAGCCCGCTGTCTCGAGATGGTGTGCATGATACGCTCCTTCTTGCACCGACCCCGCTTCCGGTGGGTATAGAGCAGACACTGGCGTTTTTCAGGCAACACCTCTCGCGCGTCAAGACAGTACAGTCAAAATCTCACGCACGTCCCTCCCCGAAAGAGGAAAAACCGCGTCGCTCGATATCTGTTCGAGCGAAATTACTGGTCGCGGGGAGCGTTTTTCTATTGATTATGTGGGCGGTGGGGCTTCCTTTTCTTTCTTTTGGCGCCGGGATTGCTGCTCTTGGCCTCGCGCGCCAAGCGCTTACCCAGGGTTCTTTTGAGAATGCACGCAGTTTTTCATCATTTGCAAAAACCTCTCTGGTATTTGCAGATAGGGGTTTTGCTAAATTTGAGTTTCTCTCTCTGGCTGACAGCGTGGTAAATGGACTGAGAGGGCAAGTCCAAGGAACTGTGCGCCTTGCGAGTGTAAGCAAGGATGTAGCCGAGATGGGTGTGTTGGGTGAAAAAGTGCTTATGGGAATACTTATTCCTTCGGCCTCTACGTCCGAGACTGATATCGCACGACTGGGGCTTGAAGTTGAGCAACTTGCGCACGAAGTGGGTTTTTTACAAACGGAAAAGGTACCTAGTATCGTGAGTGCTCAAGCTGCCAAGTTTATTTCCGATATGGAAGAAGGGTACGTGGTACTCACCGCTCTTTCCCGCGTGGTGCGAGCGGGGCAAGACCTGTTAGGATATCGGGGGAAACGGACGTATTTAGTGCTTTTTCAAAACAATATGGAACTGCGTCCCACCGGGGGATTCATTGGTTCCTTCGGTCTTCTCTCATTTGAGCGAGGAAAACTCACTAACATTGAAATTCAAGATGTATATGCTGCTGACGGCCAGCTCACCGGACACGTTGAACCACCCGAGAAGCTCAAGGAACATTTGGGAGAGGCCGGATGGTATCTTCGTGACTCTAACTGGGATCCCAACTTTCCGACAAGTGCCGCTCGTGCTGAGTGGTTTCTAGACAAAGAACTTAACGTCAAAGTTGATGGGGTTATTGCGGTAGACCTTGAATTTGTAAAACAGCTTATTGGCGTAGTCGGTTCACTTTCTCTCGTGGATTTTAGAACAGAGGTGAACGAAACGAATTTTTACGAAAAGACGCAAAACGCTGCTCACGAGGGATTTTTCCCAGGAAGTACCCAGAAGAAAGATTTTTTGGCTGCCGTCGCGCGGACATTGGCGGCTCAACTTCAGAAGTCACCGCAGAACGTACTATCAGTAGGAAAAGCATTTTATTCATCACTCTCTCATGGCCATATACTTGTTGCACTTCATAACAAAGAGGCGCAGTCTGCATTTGCACAGCTGAGATGGGATGGAGGGATACAAAGTGTCAAGTGCCAAGTATCAGGTATCAAATGTCAAGAGGATTACTTATTCGTGGTTGAGGCAAATGTAGGAGTAAATAAAGCGAACTATCACCTTTCCCGCAGTTTTCTTTTGGATATTTCGCGCACACAAGAACAGTTTCTTCATGAGCTTACCATTTCATACGTTAACAAAAGTCCACGAGGTGATGCTACCCTGCGCTACAAGAATTACCTGCGCCTCTATCTTCCCTCTGGTGTATCTATCGTTTCCGCATCGCTGGCCAATCCTACCACAGGGGAACGCACGACCCTTTCGGTTGATGAGGGAGAGGAGTATGGGAAGTATGTTGCCGGAATGCTTATTGAAATACCTGCAGGGGAGACCAGACAGGTGGTAGTGAGTTGGAACGGTGCAGAGAGCACTGTGGGTACCCCTATTTCATTTTTGTGGCAAAAACAACCAGGGACAGGAGAGGATCCAGTTACTATCCGTATGCGCAACGCGGATGCACGAAGTATTCGTCTTTCGCCGGCTCCCTCCTTGACGCAGCAGAACGTTCTCGGGTACAATACGGTACTGCGTGGCGATTTGCAGTTTATTACAACATGGTTAAAGTAACACTTACCGCACAAAAAAGGACGCTGGTGGGGAGGAAAGTGAAGCAACTTCGAAGAGAAGGTGTACTCCCCGCGAATATCTATGGAAAAAAGGTTGACTCTCTTGCAGTACAACTCCCCTTAAAAGAATTTGAGAAGGTGTATGAGAAAGTAGGTGAGACTGGTGTAGTTGAGGTAAAGATAAATGGCGAGGTGCGGCCCGCTCTTGTGGTAAATGTACAATTACACCCGGTAACCGATACACCACTTCACGTTGATTTTCGTCAAGTTGACTTGCGGGAGAAGATTACTGCAAGTGTACCTATTGAACTCTCCGGAGAAGCACCTGCTCAAAAGTCAGGAGCAGGTATTTTGGTACAGCATATGAACGAAGTCGAAGTAGAAGCCCTCCCGACCGATCTTCCTGAAAACTTGGTTGCTGATATTTCAGGCCTTTCGAATGTTGATGATGCGGTTAAGGTAGCGGATTTGGTTGTTGATAGAGAGAAGGTAACAATTTTAACAGAAGAGGAACAAATAGTCGCGAAGATTGAACCATTGGCTGCTGAAGAAGTCGCACCACCTCCTGTTGAAGAAGCAGCAGCCGAAGAAGGAGTCGAAGCTCCCGCAGCAGAAGGCGAGGAAGCGCCAGCCGCAGAAGCACCAGCTGAAGAGGAAACAGAAGAGAAGAAAGAAGAATAAAATTCCATGAGGAGAGAGGAAAGATTGTGGCTCCATGGGCGAGCAGTTTTCGAGCTTGTTGATAGAATTGGTGGGGTTAGAGTTTCGGAAGCAGTTTTACCACCAAATGGGGATACTCCAAACCACACTCACTCAGAAGCTCATGTTATAGTAATTCGAGAGGGAAGTATAATACTTTCTAAAGCTCCTAGTAAGGATAACAAACCCTTAAGTGAAATTCGGTTAAAAGGGGAATTTTTAGTTATCCAATCAGAAGAACTACATGGCTTAAAAGCAGGAAACATGGGTGCAAAATTCCTTCAAATAGACGTTCCACCACTCCCAGTATCCTAATATCCTAATCTCATCTTTAATTCTTTAATCTCTTCATAATTTGGGTCTATTTCAGAAGCCTTATTAAGTGCTTGTTTTGCTTTATCATCTTCATGAAGTTTCCAATAGAGCGTTGCAAGTTTAAGATATCCATCACGATAGGTTGGGGTTTCTTGAACAATTTGCTCCCATTGTGCGATTTCTTTCTCAATTGGTTCCCGTCGCCACTGTGCAACCACATTCCAACCCCACACAGTAAGATTGGCGAACGAGATGATTAAAATAATCCCACCAACAACCCACAGAACCCAATTGTTTAATCCATTTGATACTTTTGGTAACTTTGAAGGCGGTAGTATTTTTACTTTTCTGGCCATTGGGCGATAATGAGCGCTTCTTCAGAAAATAATTTTGATTTTTGTCCGCCAGCTGGCGGATTGATTTTTGATTTTCCCTTTGCCAGTTGCCATATTGTTTCTGTTACAAACGGCATAAAGGGATGGAGGAGACGAAGGCTTTGGTCTAATACATGTAACAGAGGATATTGTGCTTCTTCTCTTCGATCTTTTGTTTTTTCAATATATACATCTGCAAATTTATGCCAAATAAACTCATATATTTCAGAAGCTGCATCATGGAGTCGGAATTGTTCAATTGCTTTGGTAGTAGTTTCTGTAGTTTTATTTAATTCTTCTATTATCCATTTATCATCCGAGTTTAGTGATTGGCCTGCCTGCGCAGGCAGGTGATTTGTGATTTGTGATTGGTGAGAAAGGACGAAACGGGCTATGTTCCAGACTTTGTTGGTAAAGTTACGCATTGCTTGAAGTTTAGGATGAGAGAGCGATTGGTCATTTCCGATAGCGGTTCCATAGACTAAGGCCATACGAACAGCGTCCGCCCCATATTGTTCTACCAGTTCTAGCGGATCAGTCACGTTTCCTTTACTTTTGCTCATCTTTTTTCCATAAGGATCCTTGACGAGGCCATGGAACAGGACGTTCTCAAAAGGAATATCTCCTGTCACAAAAATCCCAACCATAACCATTCGTGCTACCCACCACCGTAAAATATCATAGGCCGTTTCCATAACCGTTGTGGGATAAAAGTATTCAAAATCACTTGGTTTTGTTGTCTTAAGCGTTGCGAAGGGCCATTGGGCTGAGGAAAACCAGGTATCAAACGTATCTGTGTCTTGGGTGAGTTTTGTTGAGTTGCATTTTGGACAGGAAGTAGGGGAGTCGCCGTTCGTTACTGTCCACTCGTTGCATTCTTCGCATTTCCAAGCGGGAATTCTGATGCCCCAGACAATTTGCCGACTAATATTCCAATCCTTAATATTTTCTAAGAATTGGTTGTACGCCTTCTCGAATTTTGCAGGGTAAATTTTTAACTTTCCTTTTTTAACCACTTCTAGCGCTGGTTTTGCTAATGGCTGAGTTTTGACAAACCATTGTTCCAAAAGAAGCGGTTCGATTGGGTTTTTGCATTTATAACAAACGCCGACTCGGTGCGTGATTGGGGCTTCTTTCTCTAATAAATTTTGTGCTTTTAATTCTTTTAAGATTTTTTCGCGGGCTTCTTTAATTGCCAATCCTTCATACTGACCCACCTCATTTGTCATCCTCCCATCAAAACCAATTACACTTATTTGCTGTAGGTTGTTTTTTTCTCCGATTTCAAAATCTGCTGGATCATGTGCAGGAGTTACTTTAACGGCTCCAGTACCAAATTCCATATCGACCGACTCGTCCTCAATAGTTGGAATTTCTCGGTTCACGAGTGGTAATAGTACCCTCTTTCCAACAAATTTTTTGTATCGTTTATCTTTTGGATTAACTGCAACAGCCGTATCTCCCAACATTGTTTCAGGTCGAGTTGTGGCGACAGTGATGTGACCTTCTTCGCCTACGAGTGGATATTTAATAAAGTAAAGCCTTCCTTCTTTTTCTTCGTACTCAACTTCTAAATCAGAAAAAGCAGTTTGGTGTGTAACACAATAGTTAACTAGACGCTTGGCCCTATAGACAAGTCCTTTATCGTATAATTTTTTAAACGTGTCGTACACAACAGTGACAATATCTGGGTCAAGAGTAAATTTCATTCTGCTCCAATCAAGGGAAAAACCGAGTTGTCGCAGTTGATTTTCCATAACTCCGCGATTATTTTGCACAAAGTCCCAAACCATCTTGTAAAGCGTTTCTGGGTCATAATCAAAACGAGATTTTCCCTGACGCTCTAGGTGTTTTTCAAACACAACTTGTGTTTCAAAACCGGCATGGTCTGCTCCGGGCAACCAGAGAGTCGCGTAGCCTTTCATTCGGTGATAACGAATGAGAATGTCTTCCACAACATACATTGCGTGTCCGAAGTGAAGCGGGGCATTTGCATTAGGGGGAGGAAGAATGATTGAGAAGGGTTTACTTTCGGGTTTTATTATTATAGGACTAAAATATTTTCCCGTTTCCCATAGAGAATAAATTTCCTTCTCGTGTTCTTGTGGTTTGTACGTTTTGTCCATGATTAATTATTCTACTCTCATCTCTCGTACCTTTTCAATTTTGACAATTTCTATATACTAAGTTATAGTATGGTAAAATTGTGCCATATGGTAAAGGTTGAGGGGGAACAGAGACAATCATTACGTCCTGATTTACCACGAATTCGACGGTGGATTCCCGATCAAGTGCAGGAGCCCACAACACTTGAATTAGAAGATCCAGAAATCGCCGGAGCAGTGGAGGCACTGATGCAGGCGGGACCAGAAGACACGCAGAAGGCGATACAAGAGGTAAGAAAGTTAATACCCCAGGACGCGTCGTCCCAAAAATCCCGAAGAAGCTTTTTTCAAAGGCTTATAACAGCATTCAAGAAAACTCCCGACTGAAAGTCGGGAGATGAATTGAACGCTGATATGTCAT
>ERZ1292629.3981-Hain-H43-01um-R1-3981-length-11069-cov-6_pt1 | contig 11069 bp, 10 predicted proteins | sample MGYA00564399_ERZ1292629 | MGnify/ENA primary metagenome ERZ1292629 (study PRJEB36523, sample SAMEA6512636) | groundwater metagenome | collected 2019-01-08 | study: AquaDiva: Metagenomics assemblies of 32 groundwater samples | reverse complement strand
TCAAGCGTTATCCGGATTCATTGGGCGTAAAGCGTCCGTAGGTGGTTTGGTAAGTGAGCTGTTAAATCCCATGGCTCAACTGTGGGACTGCGGGTCATACTGCCAGACTTGAGGCCGGAAGAGGCACACGGAACTACCGGTGTAGTCGTAATAAGCGCTGATATCGGTAGGAACACCAAAGGCGAAGGCAGTGTGCTGGGACGGTTCTGACACTCAGGGACGAAAGCGTGGGGAGTGAACGAGATTAGATACCTCGGTAATCCACGCCCTAAACGATGCGCACTAGGTATGGGGAGTATCGACCCTCTCCGTGCCGTTCAAAAGAGCTAACGCGTTAAGTGCGCCGCCTGGGGAGTACGATCGCAAGATTAAAACTCAAAGGAATAGACGGGGGATCGCACAAGCGGTGGAGCACGCGGTTCAATTCGATAACGAGCGGGGAACCTTACCAGGGTTCAAATACTAGCTGCAAATCCTATGAAAGTAGGACTTCTTCGAGAGTGCTAGATAGGTGCTGCATGGTCGCCGTCAGCTCGTGACGTGAGTTGTGTTCTTAAGTGAAATAACGAGCGCAACCCTTGTCGTGTGTTAAATCTACACACGAGACTGCCTGCGTAAGCAGGAGGAAGGTGGGGACGACGTCAGATCAGCATGGCTCTTACGCCCTGGGCGACACGCATGCTACAATGGGCGGTTACAAAGGGACGCGAAGTCGCGAGACGGAGCAAATCCCATCAAAACCGCCCCCAGTTCAGATTGCAGGCTGCAACTCGCCTGCATGAAGCCGGAATCGCTAGTAACCGTGCATCAGCCACGGCACGGTGAATACGTTCTCGATCCTTGTACTCAGAATTAAAGGCGCCTGGCAGGCGTTGACTCTAGACCGTTAAAATCGGTCCCTCATTTTTAGTAATGAGCGTAGCGAACGGACAGGTCCTCTGTCGTAAGACGTGGACTGAAGGGTTCGTAGTAGCAAAGAACAGCCCGATGTATCTGTAATACAGACGAAAGATACGACTTATGCGGTGAGTCATGAGGAAGTATCACAAAAATTTCGATTGGGATGTTTGGAACAGAATCAACATTGACCCAGGGAGACCCTCTTCTTTTAGAATGGGGAAGGTAATCATGATATAATTACACATTATGTCATTAGTTACCGAAAGAAAAGGGAGTCAGCTGCGCCATAGTACCTTGTCCTATGTTTTTACAGAGGATAAGGGAAGGGCAAAACCGGTCTTGTCCGATGATTATGTCGTTGGATTAGTAGATGGAGAGGGCTGCTTCTATGTGAATGTTCCGGAAACGGAACGGTATACGGCAGGAGCACGAGTGGAATTAGGTTTCTACATCAAAATGCAAGTAGGTGATCGAGCAATACTCGAAAGAGTAAAAGAAACACTGGGCTGTGGTGCGGTGTATTTCCAAAAAGAAACACGCCTCAATCACACACAGTGTTTCCGATATACCGTTGCCTCGCATCGAGATATCTTGAATGTCATAATTCCATTCTTTCTCCACCATCCTCCACAGTGTCCATCAAAACGTAAAAATTTTGAACTATTCCGTACCGTGGTTTCCATTGTGCAGAATGGGGGACATCGAACGAGAGAAGGTGTAGAAAAAATTCGTCTGCTAAAAAAATTAATGAATCAGCGGACAGCCGGACTCGCGTAGTGCGGGAAATCCGCATGCTACGTGGGAACGCGAAATATCCCAGATTATCGCAATCCGCCCGTCACACCACGAAAGCCGGTAATGCCCGAAGGCCCTGTATGGGGACGAAGGCAGGATCGGTGATCAGGGTGAAGTCGTAACAAGGCAGGGCTAGCGGAAGCTGGTCCTGGATCACCTCCTTTCTAGGGAGTACAACTCTAGATGTCGACATCCCGAGTCTTCCTTAGACATTCGGGATGAGAATAGACGACGTCTTTGTCACGTTGATGAGGTCAAACAAAAAATCGCCGTTGGCGGTTTTTTGTTTGCGGGTTGATTGTTCCTCTATAATACTATAGAATCCGACAATATGGCGCGACTTGAGACGGTTTTGAAACAATACGATTATACCGTGCCGGCGTCGCTGATTGCCCAGGCGCCGGCGTCGCCGCGGGATAGCGCGCGGTTGTTGGTGTATGTTCGTAAAACAGGCGCGATACAGCACGATACTTTTCGCCATCTTACGAATTATCTCCCGCCGCGAGCCGTGCTCGTGTTCAATGAGACGAAAGTGATACCGGCCCGTTTTACGGTGCGCAAACCGACTGGCGGCAAAGCGGTTCTGCTTTACGTGCGCACCGAAGGGAAGGAAATTATCGCGATGGCGGACCGCCCATTGCCGGTTGGCGAGACGGTAACGCTGGCACCGCGCGTCCGGTTTCGCGTGGTGAGCCAGGAAAAGTACGCGCGCCTTGCGCCGTTGTTTTCCATCGCGCGATTGCCGAAAGTGTTGGAGCGCTACGGCGTCACGCCGATTCCACCCTACATTAAACATACACCGCTTTCCGAGCGTGCGCTTCGCGAGAAATACCAGACGGTGTTTGCGCGGCGGCGCGGGTCCGTGGCGGCGCCGACCGCCTCATTGCATTTCACAAAACGACTGCTTCGAGATTTGAAAAAAGCGGGCCATGACATTGTTTTTGTGACCTTGCATGTGAACCTCGGCACGTTTGCGCCGGTGAAAGAAGAACACTGGCGGCGCGGGAAACTGCATGAGGAGTGGTATGACATTCCGCGCGCGGCTGCGGTGGCGTTGAATCGCGCTAAAAAATCCGGACGGCCGATTGTCGCGGTTGGCACCACGGTCGCGCGTACGCTGGAATCTGCGGCGCAGAACGGCTGCGTGCGCGCCGGACGGCGGACAACCGATTTGTTCATCCGGCCCGGATATCGTTTTGCGTTTGTGGACCATCTGATAACGAATTTTCACGTGCCGCAGTCAAGTTTGCTCATGCTCGTGTCAGCGTTTGCGTCGCGAAAGAAAATACTTGAGTTGTATCAAAAGGCAATGAAAAAACGATTTCATTTTTTCTCGTTCGGCGATGGGATGTTGATGGTATAAAAAATCCCGAGCACCATTTCGCCGATTGGCGAGTTGTGATGCTCGGGCGTACAGCTCGGGTTCCCTCCCTAGGTCATGGCGCCTCCCGCCATGCCGGACCCGCTGTCCTCCGTCTTCACGCCGCAGTTCGGCCTGCGGCACCGCCCGATGGGCTTGCCGTGCTCGCAGTACTGCATCGGCTGCCGCCGGTGGGACTCCCGCCCGCTGTTCACGTGGCCGCTGGGCCGCGTGCGCGAGGAGGAGCGGATGGAGGGCGCGGGTCTGCTGTTTCGGCTCATGCGTTCTCTCCCTTCTCTTTACGGGTTGAACGACCGCGCCACTATACCAGATGAGCGGTCTTCTGTCAAGGCCTATACAAGGCCTTGATTTTCCTTCGTAGATAGTGTATAGTACGAATCCATAAGGGCGCATAGCTCAGTTGGTTAGAGCGCGTCACTGATAATGACGAGGTCCATGGTTCGACTCCATGTGCGCCCACTAATGCCCGCCTCGCACCAATGGATGCTGTATCTCATGCGCGCCGTGTTTGCGGCGATTCTCGTATTTGAGTTTTTAAATTTGGTGGGCGCGCTCCATTTCAAACTCACCTTTAGTTGGTTCGGGCTCATGATTACAGCGGCGGTGGTGTGGGGGATAGTGGAATTTTTGTGGCGGAAACTTGCCGCGCTGCACGCCACCGCGAAAGGGTGGTTGCTGTTTTTCATCCTTGCCGCGCTCCTCATTGACCTTCTCGGTGATGTGCTCGGATGGTACGGCGCGTATCTTTGGTATGACCAATTCGCCCATTTCATGGGCGGCGCTGCTGCTGCAATCGCGGCCGTGGTGGTGCTGCGAGCAACTAATATCCTGCCGGATGTCGCCATCCAGCCGCAGCTTTCGTTTGGCGCGCAGTTGCTGATTACGGTTTCGCTTGTCACGCTTCTCGGCGTCTTTTATGAATTGGAAGAATACGCGGAGACGGTGGTTTTGAAGAATAATCGTCTGGGTGATATGCTTGACACGCCGAACGATTTGCTGTTCAATTTGTTGGGCAGCGCGGCCGGCGGTGCGCTGGCGCTCAAGAGTGTGCATCAGCCGCTCGCGCGCATGATGCGGCGGATGATTACCGTATGTCGCGCGGTGCTCGCGCGTAAAAAAGTGGGCTCGTAGCTCAGTTGGTTAGAGCGTCGCATTGACATTGCGAAGGCCAGCCGTTCGATCCGGCTCGAGCCCACCATCCGAACTTGACCGCCATCCCTCGAGGTGGTATACTTGAGCCGTTATGGCTCAACGGCCTCATTCTAACGATATCGCCGAGTTTAACGAAGGCCAACCAACTGCCCCGCGCGAGTGGTTTAAAGGCACGGGCGTTGTCATTCTGGAATTTGTGAAAATCGCGATATTGGCCGCGATTACCATCAGCGCAGTGCGTTTCTTCATTTTTAAGCCGTTCATCGTGCACGGCGCCTCCATGGTGCCGAATTTCTACGAAAGTGAGTATCTCATCATTGACGAAATAAGTTACCGGTTTAAGGAACCTGAGCGCGGGGACATCGTGGTGACGCGGAATCCCAGCAAGCAGGACGAATTTTTTTTGAAGCGCGTGATTGGGCTCCCGGGCGAACGGATTATCGTGCGCGACGGCACGGTGCGGATTGTCACCAAAGACAATCCTGCCGGCGCGGCGCTTGAGGAGGCGTATCTGCCGAGCCGCGAATTCACGCCGGGCACGGTGGATATCACGCTGACATCTGATGAGTTGTATGTTATGGGAGACAATCGCGATGCGAGCTTTGATTCGCGCATGTTCGGCCCGCTCAAGCGCGGGCTCGTGGTTGGGAAAGTGCTTCTGCGCGGCTGGCCATTTAATCGCGCCCAGCGATTCCCCGCGCCGGAGTATAATATATAGGTATGGCTAAAAAGAAAAAGGCGATGAAACAAAAAAAGAAAACGGTGAGGAAAGTGTTTGCGAAACCGAAGAAAAAGGCGCCTGTTGCGGTATCCAAAAAACCGGCGCCCAAACCGCAGCCGGCACCCAGCAAACCGGCACCACAACCCGTTGAAAAACCGGAAGCGGAAGCAGAAGAGCCAAAACAAAAACACGAAGGCCTGCAGGCGCTCCGCGGTATGAAGGATATTTTGCCGAAAGAGCAGCAGTACTGGTACGCGCTGTTGGACCACGCGCAGCGGCTCGCGCAATTTTACGATTTTGGCTGGATTCAAACGCCGCTCCTTGAAGATGCGCGATTGTACGTCCGTTCCATCGGCCGCGGGACGGATATTGTGGAAAAGGAAATGTATGTGTTTGAAGACCGCGATATGGACCGCGTGGCCATTCGGCCGGAGGGAACTGCGGGCGTGGTGCGCGCATACATCCAGCACGGCATGTTGAACTTGCCGCAGCCGGTAAAATTGTGGTACTGGGGTTCCATGTTCCGCCACGAGCGGCCGCAGAAAGGGCGCTATCGCGAACATCATCAAATCGGGTTTGAATTGTTCGGTGACACGTCATCGTCCGCCGATGCGCATCTTATCGCCGTCGCGTATTCGTTGCTTTCCGACCTCGGCATCAATGTGGAGGTGCGTATCAACAGCATCGGCATGCCCGAAGACCGCGCGCGATACATAATGGAACTCACCGGGTACTATCGCGCGAAACGCAGTTACTTGTGCGAGGATTGCAAAAAACGGCTCACAAAAAATCCGCTGCGGCTGTTGGATTGCAAAGAAGAGGGGTGCAAGCCGCTTCGCGACGAGGCGCCGCAAATTGTTGACTGGCTCTCGGAACCGTCCAAAAAATTTTTCATGGAACTGTTGGAAGATTTGGACGAGCTCCAAATTCCGTACGCGCTTGACCCGTTCCTCGTGCGCGGTTTGGATTACTACACCCACACCGTGTTTGAGTTTTATGCGAAAGAAAGAGAGAAGGATGGGGAGGATGAAAAAGACTCCGCAGAAGGCGGAGAGGAGCATGACGGCAATAAGGAAGCGGTTCCGGAGCGCGCCCAGAGCGCGCTCGGCGGCGGCGGGCGTTATGATTTGCTGGTTGAGCACATGGGCGGTCGGCCCACGCCGGCTGTGGGATTCGGGCTTGGCATGGAGCGGATTGTGACTGAACTCAAAAAACGGCCGGACGATTTTGAACCAAAACCACCCACGGTGTTTTTGGCGCACCTCGGACAAGGCGCGCGGCGGAAGGCGTTGGCGCTTCTTCAGCAGCTCCACGCCGAAGGCATGAGGGTCGGGTTCAACCTGTCCAAGACATCGCTCAAGGCCCAGCTTGACATCGCAGATAAATATAAGGTACGGTATACGCTCATCCTGGGCCAGAAGGAGATGATGGACAGCACCATCATTATCCGCGATATGGAATCCGGCGCCCAGGAAATTATTGATATCGCGAAAGTGGTGCCGTATGTGAAGAAGATGTTATAAGGCCCTATAGAAAGCGAGGTGCACTATGTCTGGACTACAACGCAGACCGAATGAAAGCTTTGAAGCGTTCATGCGGCGCACGAAAAAACAATGGCAATCAAGCGGCAAGATTCTGCAGGTGAAAAAAGTGCAGTTTCTTCAGTCGCACAAAAGCAAAAATATGCGTCGCCGCAGCGCTATTCGTCGTGTGGAGATTGCGGCGAAGATTGAGTATCTGAAGAAAGTGGGGAAGATGCCGGAGTCGGAGTTTGAACGGTCATAGTTATGTCTCTCTATCAGCAAATCCTCTCCGACCTCACGAATGCGATGAAAGAGAAACAGGCAGACCGGCTGTCCGTGTTGCGTATGCTCAAAACCGCGATTGAGAATGAGCGCATCGTCGCGATGAAGCGCGATGCGGAGCCGGATGACGCGTTCGTGCTCACGGTATTGAAACGGTACAAAAAACAACAGGAAGATGCATTGACGGATTTTGAGCGCGGCGGGCGGGGAGATGCGGTGGAAAAAGCGAAAGCGGAAATTGCGCTAGTGTCCGCGTATCTTCCGGCGGAAATGGACGACGCCGCGATTGACGCGATGGTGCAGGACGTTTTGAAAGAAATGCCGGAGCCGCGCGATTTTGGCCGCGTGATGGGCGCGGTCATGAAAAAGGTAGCCGGTGGAGCCGACGGCGGCCGCGTCAAGGCGCGCGTAGAAGCGGCGCTGAAGCAATCTCATTAGATTGCTTCGCCGGGTCTACCCTGAGCCCTGTCGAAGGGCTCGCAATGACTGCAAAAAACTCCGCTCGGAAGGGCGGCGTTTTTGTTTTTCCCCATTGCAAATCATCCACATCGTCTGCTCGGATTAAAAGTGCTATACTGTGTGTACATGCACAGCGTTGCATCAGCAACACGCAACAAGATGGGTGAAAGAGTTTTTTCGTATTTGCTTGCGGCTTTTTTGTTATTCATTCCACTGGTTGCGTTCGCGCAAGATGCACCGGCCGGTCCGGCGCCCGGTGAACTCGCGCCCGAAGGCGGGCAGGTGACGGCGCAGGATTTGGGATTATACTACGGGGAGGCCACGGGGCTGGGGACAGAGGATATTCGGGTTATTATTGCGCGCGTTATCCGGATTGGATTGGGGCTCCTTGGCATCATCGCGGTGGTGATTGTCATTGCCGGCGGCGTGATTTGGATGACTGCCGGCGGCGACGATAAGAAAGTTTTGCTGGCGAAAAAGGTGATGACGAACGGCGCCATAGGGCTCGCCATCATTTTGAGCTCATTTACCATCACCCATTTTGTGCTCAAGAGTTTGACTGATGCTACCACTGGTGCCGGTGGTTTTGGCGGCGAAGGCGCCGGCGCCGGCGGCGATGCGGCGCGGCTGCGCGCCTACGCCGGGAGCCGCCATCTCGGCACCGTGATTCAAGACCATTATCCGGGCCGCGGCGCGCGAAACATCCCGCGCAATACGCAGATTATCATTACGTTTCGTGAACCAATGCAATTGGAAAGTTTGCTCAAGGACACAAACGGCAACGGCACATTCGGCGATTGCGTGAACGGCCAATGCGACTCCATAAATGCCGAGAACGTAAAGATTGCAAAATCGCAGGAGCTCGCGCAGAACATCGTACTTGATGCGGTTGATGCCGTGGCCGCGGGCGAGGGCCGCACTATTACCTACATTCCGCGCGATTATCTCGGCGCCGCAAACGAATCGGTTGCGTACACGGTGCGGCTTGCAAAAATCAAGCGCGCAAACGGCACCGAGGCGTTCGGCGGTTTGAACGCCACGTATGAATGGTCATTTACTACGAACGGCCAAGTGGATGATACGCCGCCGTCCGTGCTGCGCGTTTCGCCAACAGGCGAAGCCGGGCCGGACAAAATAGTACAGCTCACTTTTTCCGAACCGATGAGTCCGGTTGGTTTGGACGTGGATACCGATGCGTCGCATTTCATTCGTATTTATGTGCCGAAGGCGGACGGAGCGCTCACGGAAGTGAAGGGGCGTTTTCGCGCGTTGAACGAGTATCGTTCGGCGACATTCATTCCCGAAGAAGCGTGCGGTCAAAATGCGTGCGGCGAAGAAAAGCGCTGTTTGCCGCGCGATGCCGCTGTGCGCGTGTTGTTGGAGGCGGCAACGCTGCTGCGTCCGGACAAGCCAACCGGCTTGCCGGGTTCCGGATTGATGGACACGAGCGGCAATTCACTTGACGGCGGCGGCGAGAACGGCGTGGAAAAAGACGGAACGGCAAGCGGGCCGCCGGCAGTCGCGGCCGGAAAATTTGCGCCGGATAATTATTTCTGGAATTTCAGGACGACGAATCGCGTTGACGTCTCATCGCCAAAGATTATGAGTGTGAATCCGGTTGCAACGCCGGTGACGGGCGGCGTGGACCCGAACATGCAGGTTGAGTCGCAATTTGATGAGGAGATGAATTACGCAACGTTGGTTGATAACGTGAAATTTGACGCGCAAGCGGACGCGCCGCCAGTTGGGTTCGCCACGCGCATGAGCGAGGAGGAATTGGCGAACGGCGCCATCGGCACGAAATTGTTGATTACGCCGGCGATGCCGTTCACGGAAGATACGTATTACGCTCCGCGTTTGCCGCACACCATTCAGGACGCCTCGCAGAATTGTTACTATCCGGCAATCGGGCCTGGATGCGAGGCGCTGGGGAACGACAATCCGTCCTGTTGCAGTTTGCGGCGCGATGTGCAGGGCGCGCGGCCGGCCGGGCCGGAGGGGTGCGCCGAAGCGCTCGTAGAATAATATACGTTCATGCGTCATCATGCGCGACAATGGATGCTCGGTATCACGATGTTCATGGCAGCGGTATTGTTGGTGATGCCTGCGGCGGTATTTGCCCAGCCGGCGCCCGGTGAGCTCGCGCCCGAAGGCGGCCAAGTAACGGCGCAGGATTTGGGTCTTTATTACGGCGAGGCGACGGGTCTCGGCACGGAAGATATTCGCGTGATGATTGCGCGTGTTATCCGGATTGCGCTTTCGGTGCTTGGCATCATCGCGGTGGTGATTGTCATTGCCGGCGGCGTGGTGTGGATGACGGCCGGCGGCGATGAAAAGAAAGTGTTGCTCGCAAAAAAGATTCTGATGAACGGCGCGATTGGTTTGGCGATTATCGTTTCCGCGTACGCCATCACGAGTTTTGTCATCAAGAGTTTGACCGAAGCGACCACCGGCGTTGCGGAAGGCGGCGCCGGCGGCGATGGTGCTGGCCCGGGTGGATTCGGTGGCCGCGGGTGTGCCAATCCGCCGTGCGCCGGCAACAATTTCGTGGCAAAAATCAGCCCAAAGGGGCAGCAGAGGATACAGAATGTGCTCGTGAAAATGACATTCAGCGAGCGCGGCCGCGATGCCGCGTATGACCCGGCGTCGCTTCAGTTGGGGACGAATATCAAGGTATATAAAACCGATGACCGCGAGCGCGTACAGGCGGCCGTGGAATTGGTGCAGGCGAGCGCAACCGAATTGCACCTGCGGCCGACCGGTCCGTGTCCGGCGCCAAACGAAAATACGCGCGAATGTTTTGACGCGAATACATCCTACACCGTTGAGTTGACTGCGAGCATCAAAAGCGCGGGCGGCCGAACGTTGTACTGTCCGCTCGCGGGCGATGCGTTTTCTTGCAAACGCGTGTTTATTGCCGGTGCAGAATTTGATAACGATGCGCCGACGGTTGCGATTGTGAATTATCAAAGTGGTGAATCCGTACCGCTTGGCGGCGAGGTGGAAATCCGCGCGCGGGCGCGCGACGGATTCGGCGTTGATACGGTGCAGTACTCATTGAATGACGAGGCGGTGTACACGAGCGATGTTGAGGACGCGACTGACGTGACGGATACGTTTGTATGGAACATTGACCCGGAAAAATACCGCGCGCGCGAGGCGGTGCAGGTGCGCGCGACGGCGCGCGACGTGGACGGGCATGTTACCGCATCGGAGCCGGTGCGGCTCATTCCGCGGCCGCAGCACTGTTTTAATCAGCGGCAGGATGCGGATGAAAAAGGGCTTGATTGCGGCGGTGAATTTTGCGGCGCGTGCGCCGGCGCGGCGTGCCGCGGCAATGCGGATTGCGCCGCGGGCGTGTGCCGCGTGCCGGCTGGCGCGGAGGTCGGCGTGTGCGTGGAACTGCCGTTGATTACAGGCATCACGCCGGGCGATGGCGCGCCGGGCACGGTGGTGACTATTGAAGGCCGCTATTTTGGCGCGCAAGCCGGACAGGTGGTGTTTTACAAGAGCGCGCAAGAGGCGGTGCCGGCGGGGCAGGCGTGCGGCGCGCAGTGGTCGCCGAACACCATCGTTGTTTCAGCGCCGGCCGGACTTGAAGCGAACACGATTGCGGCTATTGGCGTGCGCACGAAAGCGGGCGACGAAGACCGCACTAATGATGACCGCGGCGCGAAATTTGAGAATGTCTTTACGGTGAACGCCGTGACGCGGCCGGGGCTGTGCACGATTGACCCCGCGTTCGGTTTGCCGAACGACAGGGTAACGGTGCGCGGCGTCAATCTCGGCGACGGCGGCGCAAGCGCGTTGTTGTTTGAGGACCAGCCAGTGCGCGTGGACAAATGGGACAGAGACC
>ERZ1292629.3980-Hain-H43-01um-R1-3980-length-11070-cov-9_pt1 | contig 11070 bp, 17 predicted proteins | sample MGYA00564399_ERZ1292629 | MGnify/ENA primary metagenome ERZ1292629 (study PRJEB36523, sample SAMEA6512636) | groundwater metagenome | collected 2019-01-08 | study: AquaDiva: Metagenomics assemblies of 32 groundwater samples | reverse complement strand
GGCGCTGCCCACCGCAGCAGGACTGGCCGGTATGGTGTCCGTTTTGGTTTTGATGTCATCTGTAGTAGCGGGTAGGTTCACCGCGTCCAGTTCGGCAAGGCGAGTTTCGCTCACACGGGCCAGCAGCGTCGTGGTGCCCGTGGTGTCCGCGCCCGCGTAAGTGCTCGTGCCCCGGCTACTGATGGTATCGTCGATCCGTGCCGCGACTGCCGCCGTATAGTTGGCCTCCGTCACGAACGGTTCATAACGGTCATCCGCCGTTGCGCCCGCATCCACAATCTTGACGACGCCGGTATCGCAGTTGGTGTCGGCGGTGTTGAGCGTGAGCAAGGCCACAGGCGTTCCGGCCACGAGTGCGATGCTGCCCCCGATGGCCCCGAAGCCCGCGCCGTCCTTGCTGATCGTAGCAGTCAGTGCCCCGGTCGGCGTGATAGGTTCTCCGGCAGCATAGAATACCACCATGACGGTCTGCGCGGTCGCCTTTTGCCATGCCATGTTGTTACCTCAATCCCGCGAGTGATGGGCCGACGCGCTGCTGTCGCGGCAGAGTGATGAGCGGCAAGCCCCCGGTCACGGCTGCCGTCACCGTGGCCTTCGCCCACGTCAGGATCGGTGTCTCCGTCTTGAGCGTGTCGGCCTTCGGCGTCATTGTGACGCGCAGCAGGTTCCCCGTCGTCACCGGCAGACTCAGGCCTGTGATCGGCGAGGTCGGAGACGCGCCCCCGACTGCCGACCAACCGCCCCCGGTCCAGACTTCGACCGCGCTCACGTCGCCCTCATTATCGCCCGTCTCTGTGCTGGCCCAGGTGATATCCGTCAGCGTCCCCGCGAGCGTGTTGTTGCCCGCGATGACGTTGCCGCTGGCTGGGTATCTCCCCGGCGGCGTGATACTTGCACCGCTACCATAGCGCGCCATATTGGAAAAGCGCGCGCCATCTAAATCAATCACTCCTGCTGCGCCTGCGCCATCACGCAGCAGATTACTAGTGCCGCCAGCAGCCCCCCAGGTATTCGTGCCGCTCATGGTCGTTTGCAATGCGCCGCGCACACCATCCCAATAAACTGCGAAATCCCCGCCATTGCGCGTCACGATCACATGATGCCAGTCAGTGCCGAAGACATACTGACCAGTGCCCAGATTGCCCGCCGTACCCGTCGTGCTTTGGTCAACGGTGAGGGCTACGGCTGTCGCGCCCTGCCAGTTGTCATTCCAACGAAAGCGGAAACCCACAAACGCCGCCCAATCCACCAGAAAGACTTCATAGGCGTTGGCGCCGGAGGTGTTCCAACGGACAAAAAATTCCATCGTAAAATCCCCCGCACACTCAGCGTTAATGATATTGGAGGGTAAGGTCAACTTCGTGCCAGCGGATAAGGCGCCATAGCGATTCTGCCAGCCCGCTGCCGTCGTGCCCGCCCCCGCACTCCTATAACCATGCTTGCCTCTACCGCTACCGTCTACGATCTCATTAGCGACGCCGGCCCACAACGCCTCATCCATCTGGTACAGCAGGAGCGTGTTGTCATCGTCCACGAACTCCGCCCACAGCAGTTCGATGGCCGCGCTCACGATCTGCGTAGCAGAAAGCGTCGAGTTCCCCGCCCATGCCAACGCGGTATCTCCGCCGCCGCCTGTGCCCCAACTGATCGTTGCCATGACTGCTCTACCCTCTCAGCGCAACATTGCCATGTCTGTCATATCAAAATCGTTGCCCGTTGTAAAGTCACTTGCCATCGACAGGCCAAGCGATCAGTTCCTTGACCTTAGATGCCAACTTTGGCTTCTCCTCGAAAAATGCCTTGATGTCCTTCATGTCAGAGAACAACTCGGAGATGATCTTAATTTGGGCAGCCCGGATGGTTTGCTTCACGTTCCAGATCGCCTGCTTCTTACAGTGCCCGAAGACATCATTGGCGATCTCGTCCTCCGACCTCCCCAACACCGCCCACCTCAACCAGACACGACACTGTTGTTCAGTCAAGGCACGGAGGATGTTCCTTTCCGTCAACCCGAATGTCTTGACCATCTGTTCAATTACTTCATCAATCTCAACTTGTGTCACACAATCTCCTCTTCAACTCCGAAGAGTTGTACTGTTTATCATTGTCCCCAATACATAACACTTGTACACCCAACCTTTGACAGAGAGAATATTCAGGCAACTCATCAGCCACCCAGTCCCCGCCCTTCACGAACACATCGGGCCGCACCACGTCAATCAACTCCTGTGGGGTGTCCGTCTCAAAGATGACGACCTCATCCACATAGGCTATGGCCCCAACGATACCAGCACGTTCCTCGGCAGAGAACAGAACGCGCTCTTTGATCTCACGGGTGCGACGGTCTCCGTTCACCCCAACAGTCAGATGACAATTGGGCCACCTGGCCTTGATGAGATAGAAGAGGTCGATGTGTCCGGGATGAAGAAGGTCAAAGACCCCTGTGGTCAAAACCCTGACGCACTCAGACATGATTGGACTGTAGCGGAAGTGGGTTCTGTTGTCAACTGGGGAGAAGGGTCGTTGACAATGGCCGTGGGGGTTAGTAAACTGCAGCCACAATTCAACATAGGCAAGCGTGAAATGTAGTACGGAAGCAGGGTGTCATTGATGGCACCCTGCTTCCGCCTCTGGGGGATAACAACTATGCAACCATCTTCACGGCACTCTGGGAACGATCAGACGAGTCGATCTCGGTCACGATCACGTAAGAACTTATCGGGGCCGGTATCAATATGTTGGTCAATCGCATCCTCAGGTAGCGAGCCACGTTGACGAGGCTGGGGGCAAGGAAACTACACCGGCTGTCCCCCTTGAACAACTCGTTGAGGTTGGCACCATCGAGGGGAATGATCGCTGCTCCCAACAGATTTTCCATTGTGTCGGCAGCATCATCGGGTAGAGAGACGAACGTGCAAGTCCACTCGGCAATGTACTCATGGGAGTGGTGTTTCTTGTCACCCGTATTCTTGTGGTAAGCCCAGAACGACTTCTCTACAGTGAGTTCGTCAAGCATGGAATGTCCTCCTTGTTTGTGGTTGACGCTATGCTACTAAACATTACCACGACCGTCAAGTAGATTGTTGACAAGCCGACCACGGCATAGTATCATAATGTCCATGCAGGAACCATCGTGGGTCAAGTTCCACCAACACCACTGGCACAAGGTCCAGAAGATACACGGCCAGATTGTCATGGTGGTGTGTGGGAGGAACTACGACCTCGATATGTGCATGACGTACTGGGGTGAAGAACCGCCCAGTTGCCAACGGGTGTGTTTGATCTGCCAGGGCCTGACGAAGAAGAATGCCTTGACATAGCCGAGGACACACCATATCATAGCATTACCGAAGGGGCATTAGCTCAATTTGGGAGAGCACCTGATTTGCAATCAGGATGTTATCGGTTCGAGTCCGATATGTCTCCACCAATGGGGTAATCCGTGGCAACCGTCACGGGGAACCCCGCCTGTCTATAAGCAGTCTTGTGACTGTTACTTATAGGTCTCACCAATCTCCCCAACGGCAGCGAACCCTGCCCAAGGAGGCCGCAGATGAAGCTCAACGATTACAGTGTCCGTATCCCCGAAGGTAACGAAACCCACTCTGGCTACGTCGAACTCCCCCACAACCAAGAGTACAGCATCACCATCCGTAATGACCGCGACGTTGACTGTATTGCTCAAGTCCACGTTGACGGCAAGGATGTTGGCCGCTTCCACATCAAGGCCAAGTCCAATCTCCGTGTGGAGCACCCAGAGGACTGCAACAGACGATTCCTGTTCCTGAAGGGGGACACGGGTGAGTACGAGGCTGCCGAGGGGGGCAATGTGGAGGCCGACAGTAGAGGCCTTGTGCAAGTCAGCTTCTTCCCGCTCAAGAAGAAGGAAACCGAGAAAACCGAAGTTGATAGGTTGTTGGAGGCCCCGAGAAAATACTTGTCCGAGGAACATCACTATCACCACTATCACGATCCCCAGCACTATCCCCCGTGGCCGTATGTTCAACCCAGGCCATACTGGTACTCTGGATCATATTGGCAGAGCACCACGCTTGGGGCAAGCAACGATGCCGGAGAACAACACTCTGTGTTGTGTTCTGCGGAAGGACAGCCCGACTTGCCAGCCAACAACCGCAATTATGCTGCTGGCATTACAGGCCTTGGTTCCGTCTCTGACCAGGAACTGCCCGTGGCCGACCTCAAGCAAGGTGACGAGCCGTTGTACGAGACGACGATCTCCCTGAGGCTCGTAGCCGTACCCGAACAAAGAAAAACCGTAGCCCCATTGCGACCTATTGTAAGGGGCAATCCCGTTCCTCCCCCAGTGTCAACGTAAGAATAGAGACCATCAACGAAGAGGCCCTCCCCGAACCAACGAGGAGGGCCTGTCTGTTTCTTTGGTGGACGTGTGGGAAATCGAATCCCAGTCCAGGGGCTGCTCTTTGGCTTTGTGCCCCTGTCTACACCAGTCACGCCCATTGGTGCCCCCGATCAGATTCAAACTGATGTTCTTCACCTTGAAGGGGTGACGAGTTAGACCGCTACTCTACGGGGGCACTGGCAGGACGGCCAGGAATCGAACCTGAGTCCGTGGTTTTGGAGACCACTGTTCTACCACTGAACTACCGCCCTATGGCGGGGCCGAGGGGACTTGAACCCCCGACCTCCAGATTGACAATCTGGCACTCTGACCGCTGAGTTACGACCCCGTTACTTCAGACTCTTTGATACGGCACACCTCGATGTCCGTCTCGGCCAGCAACTCACCGCTCAACTCATCGTACTCCTTGTCTACTTCGAGGTAGACGAGTCTCTTGATGCCTGCATTGATGATGGCCCCCACGCACCTTACACAGGGCCGACCGCACCAACAATACATAGTACCACCGTTGGTTGAAACACCGTTGCGGGCTGCCTGTATGATGGCATTGTTCTCTGCGTGTACGGCTACACAGTGTTCGATACCATCCCCTGACCCAAATCCCAATACACGACGAGGGCATGGTTGACTTCTTTCTTGACAAAGACTGATGCCACGGGGGGCACCATTTCTTCCTGTGCACAAAACCGCATCTTCTTTGGTAATGACGGCCCCCACCTGTCTACTGCTGCACTTAGATGCCCCTGCCACATACTTAGCCATGCCCATATAATAAACATCTATCCGACTCTGCCTGTCGCGATCTATGCTTGCCACAATCATCCTTTCTGATGTCTTCTTCGTGGCTGACCATTATATCTTTCAAGCGAACAACCTGTCAACAACATTATTGTCCACGACGACACTCTATGGTATAATGGTTTCTATGAAGAAGGTCAAGGACGAAGACATCGGTCAGATATGCGGTGATTGTGCCAAAGCACGAGGTTGGAAGCCCAAGGACAAACAGGTGGGCATGTGGATGGGTGTTTGTGATAGTTGTGAACGATGGGAGTGGTTGTGTGCCCCCAGGGACTATCACATTCCCGGCGAGAGACAGCCAACCACGACAGAGGTGCTGAAGGCCGTGCTCTCGGCAAGAGGCAACCCCTAAAAGTGAAGAAGGCCCCCGACGTGATGCCGAGGGCCTTTCTTCTGCTCCCATCCCGACTATTGCTGCGGTGGTTGGTACGTTAGCTTCGTCCTCAGGTGTTCCCAGTCTACCTGCATCTGGGCCACCGACTCGTCATCTGCTACGTCCATTTCTGCGATTGCTTCCTCGATGAATCTGTCAACGGTCTCCAACGTCTCAATGTCTCTCTCAGAGAGTTCCACGATGTTGTCCTCTCATTTCTTTCAGGCTGGGCTTCCATAGTACAGGCACTCCATCATATCGTCAACAAGTTTTGACTGTTCGGCCAACGGACAGGATGTGTCCAGTACGTAGTCCCAACCAGCCCAGTCATTCAGATCAGTCTCCGTGGGATGGTTCTGTTCGTCCCCGCACTTCCCGTACAACTTGATGCACCGTTCCCTCCTCACATCCTCCGGCACACTACATCGAACAAGCAGCCAGCCGTCTTTCTGGAAGGCCACGGCCTCGTTCTCGTACCTGAGGTCATCACACACGTAGTCACCCACGGCACAAGACCGAAGCAGAGAGTCGATGAAGATGGTATCGAAGCCAGGGTGTGACCTCATGGCCGTGCCGAGTTCCTGCAGAAAGTGTCGGGGCTTGTTGCCGCTTTCCAACTCCACTTCCCAGTCATGGGACAGCCGATACCACTCTGCATACATTTGCGAGGCATAGTAGTTGTCTTGGGTGAGGTACTCAAGAACGTGCAAGGCATCGTGGGGTTGGCCTTTGATGGCAATGTCGGCCAACTGCTTGAGGGGGGCAGCCAAAGACACCGCTTCTAGGCCGTGGGCTTCGAGGGCCTTCCTGACATGGGATTTTCCCGAACACATCCGGCCAGAAATGGCGAGCTTCATACCTGACAGTCTACCGAAGGCAGGTAGTGGCTGTCAACCACAAAAAATTCTGTTGACCTGCCGAATACGACGATGGTAGAATGGTTGCACTTCCACACAAGGAGAACCGACCGTGCCTGACCACTTCAGCAACATCCGACTGGGCTTTGCTACGAACAGCAGTTCATCTCACTCGATCATATTGCTGCCTGAAAACGTCAAAGTCCCAAACGATCTCCACCCGCTCGACGGGCCGATGCAGTACGGCTGGGGCTTCTTCACGCTTGCGACTACCGAAGAGAAACAGAAGTACGTCTTCGTGCATCTGGCAAGCGGCCTGCAACGGCTAGTCTCCAAGTACGAGGCTGCCATGCTTGCCAATGCCCTGTTAGGCACCAACTACATGATGCCGTGGGAACGAACCAACGACAGCTTTGCCAACGACTTCTACATTGACCATCAGAGTGGCAGGACTGTGCCCCGGCCCCACGGAAAGAACACCACCATGCAGGACTATGTTGACTACCTGAAAAGGGAGGTCATCCACAACCTCCGCGTGGTCATCTGTGGTGGTAACGATAATGCTGATGAATCACACGCACTACAACGGTGCTATGGCTACGCCAATGTCATCAGCATGATGGACAACACCGACAGATTTGTTACTGATCCGTTGGGGCACATGACGTTCTTCGGACGCGGCGGGGAGAAGTGGCGAACAAAGAACCAGCGAACAGGAACCGACCCCACACATTCTACCATTCCTGAATTGGTTGACCTCAAGATCACCGATGTCTGTGATAAGGGCTGCCCCTGGTGCATGGAGGATTCTACCCCTGACGGTAAACATGCCGACTGGCAGACGTTGTTTTCCATTGCCTATCGGATGGGGGGTGCAGGTGTCTTTGAGGTTGCTATTGGTGGGGGAGAACCAACGTGCCATCCTAACTTTGAGCAGTTGTTGGAGTTGTTCCATGACCAAGGCATCGTGTCTAACTTCTCGACGGGAACAATGAGGTGGCTTTGTAACGAAAAGGTCGTAGAGACGGTGAAGAAGTGTTGCGGGGCCGTGGCCTTCAGTACGCAGTCTGCCGAGGAAGCACGGGAATGGATTGACTGGGCCGACGAACACCAGATCAATCACGCCGTGCATTTCATCGTGAGGCTAGACACAGGGGATAGTCTCAGGGATATGCTTGATGCCCTGACTGCTGAACATGGCTATCTGGAAACGCGGCTTGTGTTGTTGGGCCTGAAGGCACAAGGCAGATATGCCAACCACGATACGCCGAAGACGAACTGGTGGGAGTGTTTCGGCAAAAACAAAAAGCACCGCAAGTTGCTCAACGGCAGCATTGCCGTGGACAGTTCCCTGGTGCCGGACATCAAGCAACACATGCCGGATGTTGACCCGAAGACCTACGAGGCCAGCGATGGTCGATTCTCGATGTACTGGGATGCCGTGAAGGATGAGGTGGGGGCCTCGTCTCATCTACCCAAAAGACTGCCAGCAAGCAACACGTACTGCGTGTTTGACGAACTATGGCCTCAGATTGTGCAGGAGACGCTGAAGGAACAACATTGAGACGCCGACTATACGGGGAGTCAGCTAAGTTTGATCCCCCAAAACACCAAATGATTCCACTGTTCTTCCTACAGGAGGAAGTATGAGTACGTTTGCCGTCAAGGTCGTCACCGTCAGCGAGATCAAGCCACACCCCAACGCCGATGCTCTTGAGATTGCCATGATCGAGGGTAGCCTATGGCAGACGGTGGTGGCAAAGGGCCAGTATCGGGCCGGGGATCGGGCCATCTATGTCCCCATAGAAGCCATCATTCCTGTGGGGGTGTCCGACCAGTGGGGCGTGACGAAGTACCTGAGTAATCAGCGTGTCCGCGCGGCCCGTCTCCGAGGGGAGATGTCCTATGGCTTCCTGGCAGACGCCACCGGCTTCAATCTGGGTGACGATCTCACGGAACACTTTGGCATCACGAAGTACGAACCGCCAATCAAACTGTCCGCCGGAGAAATGGACAGGGAACTCCCGACGTTCCCCCAGTACACAGACATCGAGAACATCCACAACTTCCCATCTGTGTTACAGATAGGGGAGATGGTCGTTGTCACAGAAAAACTACACGGGACGAACTCGCGAGTCGGCTATGTGTTGGATGAGAACGAACAACCAACAATGGTCTGTGGCAGCAGAACCAACCGAAGGAAGTTGGGGACAGAAAGTATCTACGAACTGCCGCTATCATTGCCAGGGGTTGTTGCCTTCTTGAATGAATCCGGCCCGAACACCGTCATCTACGGGGAACTCTTCGGCTCGAAGATTCAGGGCAGTCACTTCAACTACGGGTCTGGTCAGCCGATGTTCCGTGCCTTCGACATCTGGAAGGATGGACGCTACCTGAACCACGATGACTTCCTGCAGGCTTGTGAGTACCACGGGATTTCTGTAGTGCCGTTGCTAGGAGTGATGCCGTTTGACATTGAGAATATCAGGGGATTGACCTGTGGGGCTTCGACCATCCACGGCGAGACGACAAGAGAGGGTGTGGTTGTCAAGCCATTGATAGAGCGGCACGACCCCGGCATGGGCAGGGTTGTCCTTAAGTTCAAGGGAGACGCTTTCCTGCTCAATAAGCACAGTCACTAATGGTATAGTCACCAATGACAAAGCTCTTCATCAACCTGACCAACGGCATCGAGATGTTTCGTATCTGTGACAAGTCCCGCGCGGCCTTCGTCAGAATCCAGTCCACCGTCTGTGAACAGAAGGACTGGGACAGGCTGATCCTCGACCTCGACAACAACCTGCTCATGTACTTGGCTCTCGGCCACGCTTGCCAGGTCTATGATCGTTCAGCACACGACCGGCCAGCACGAGCCATTCGGCAGGGCCTTGAACTGGTCAAGTTCCTGTTGGAAAAGTGCTGGTTCGGCAGGGACTACGTTGCACCAGATGGACAGAGCAGCTACTTCCGCACCATCCGATTGGGACAAAAGGCAGAGAACAAGCTGAAATACTACAGACGGTTTTTGTCCTGCGACGAAGTGAGACTGAGTGGTATTTCTGACAAGACCACTCACGACGGAGACTACGAGTGGTATGCCAATACAATCAAGAGATTGATGGGGATGCCATGACATTCACCAAGGAGACCATCCATGATCCGCCGTTGGGCCAACGTTGAAGGCTATGTCTCGGCTACCATCCAGGCCCCCACGTCCGACTGGGGCTGGGCCGACGAGCACAAGGACGAGTTCTACCCAGCACTACAGGCTGTGTTGACGGAACTCCTCCCCGATGCTGGCTACTACGACAAATACGAGTATCGGCTGGACATCTACTTTCTGTCTACGGGGTATGATGATCCAGGCAACACCTTCGGCCCACCGGAGGGCTGCTACCCCCCTGAGAGTGAGGACGAACGGACGGTGATGGCGGTGTCTGTCTGGCAGGACAACACAGAGCAGGCCCTGCCCGAAGACACTCACCCCCTCATCTACAACTGGTACGAGAGTAGCATCTGCAACGCTGTTGTTGACACCAACGCGGAGGAATGGGACAATGAAGGGCAATAAGACCGAGAAGAGATCACCCTCAGTTGTTGAGTTCGATAAGTTGGCACTCAGGGAGTTCCAGAAGGCCGCTATTATTGCCAGCAACCCCAATTCCCCTGCGATCTTTAGGGTGACAGGATGTGTCCGCCCATGTCAATCAGCAAGACGTTTGAAGGTATGACGGTGACGGTGCATGATGATTCCAGACAGCGGTGCGAGGTCTGGTCTAGAATCATGGGCTACTACGCCGTTCATGCCCAGTATAACGAGGGGAAGAAGTCAGAATTCAGGGACAGGAAATTCTATGCCATAGACGAGCCGGCCCTCACGAATGGCGGGCAACAACGACTGGAGGTCTGATGTGGCAAAGCAAGAAGTGCGAGAGAACAATGCCTGTAGATGCGGGAGGATGGTGTGGTGTCCAGATGAGTATGGATGTTGGTGGTTGGACACGAACACCAATGTTCGTGTTACTGGACTCGGCCAAACCTGCCCTGATTGCAATGATCGGTGCAGTGTCAACGGCACGGTGGAACACAATACCGCCTGGGGGACAGTCACTGGCCTGCCATTCAAGCCACACGACATCTTCAAGGTCCTGCAGAAGTCTATTCCCGTCTACGACGACCCCCTGTGGGAGTTGGAAAGCGATCATCACGCCGATACCCTTGCATTTTGTCTGCCAATGTTCAACAAGGAGAAAACAACGATGAGCCTCAGTGACGCCGTGGATGACTTGTTGGGGACGATCAATGGCGATCTGTATGACTGTGTGGTATACGGAGATGCCGAGGCGGTACAGTCGGTCAACCTATGGATAAGCGACCGTTACATCAAAAATAGCCTGTGGTCGTGGCCGACGTTTTGTGTTCGGCCCCTGACAATAGAAGAATACGACCTTGCATCAATCGTGATCCACTGCACAGGGACAATGCAAGGCGGGTTCACAATCCATGTCGAGAAGAACAGGCGTGGGCCGTGCAAGCACTACGTGTGCAACACATTTGAGAAAGGAACGCCAGCTATGTCTAACGCCGTGCCTAGCCCCTGTCAGTTCAAGCATCTCACATCGGACAATATGGGGTATGCCGAGTGCTTCCGCATCCTG
>ERZ1292629.3978-Hain-H43-01um-R1-3978-length-11074-cov-13_pt1 | contig 11074 bp, 10 predicted proteins | sample MGYA00564399_ERZ1292629 | MGnify/ENA primary metagenome ERZ1292629 (study PRJEB36523, sample SAMEA6512636) | groundwater metagenome | collected 2019-01-08 | study: AquaDiva: Metagenomics assemblies of 32 groundwater samples | reverse complement strand
TCGAGTGTTTACCTATTACACGCTATCGCTTACAATAGGTAAACACCAAGAACCGAGAGATATGCAGGAATGAAAATTTCTAGTACAAACTTAGTGCGCCAGGGCTTTTTCTTTTTTCACCAAAATTCTTTTTCGGTGAAAAACTTTCTTTGTCTCCATATGAAGTTTCCCGTCTTTTAAAGAAACGGTAATCGTATCCCCTTTCGTCACTCCGCGCGAAACTATAAGAGAAGCAATTGGATTAAGCACATTTGTTTGAATAAGACGTTTCAGTGGTCTTGCGCCGTAGCTCGGGTTATATCCTTCTTTGCCGAGATATTCCATCGCTTCGTTGCTTATGATGATGCTAATTTCTTTTTCCAAAAGCCGTTTTGTAATCAAATCAATCTGGATTGAAACAATTCGCCTGATGGTTTCTTTGGACAGCACATCAAAAACAAGTATGTCGTCCAAACGATTCAAAAATTCCGGCCGGAAATAATCTTTAAGCGCTTCAATGACTTTATTTTTAACCTCGCCGTAATCGTCTTTCCCGGTGTTGTTACTGAAACCCATTGATTCCATTTTCTCTATGAATTGCGAGCCGATATTGGAAGTCAAAATAATAATTGTATTTCTGAAATTGACTACACGGCCCTTGGCGTCGGTAAGACGCCCTTCGTCAAGCACTTGAAGCAAAATATTAAATACTTCCGGATGCGCTTTCTCTATCTCGTCAAAAAGCACCACCGAGTAAGGTCTATGGCGTATGGCTTCGGTTAATTGCCCCGACTCATCATAACCTACATAGCCCGGAGGCGAACCGATGAGTTTGGACACCGAATGCTTTTCCATATATTCGGACATATCAACTTTTATAAGCGCTTTTTCATCGTTAAACATAAATTCTGCAAGCGCTTTGGTGAGTTCCGTTTTGCCGACGCCCGTCGGCCCCAAAAACATAAATGATCCAATGGGACGATTGGGGTCGCTAATGCCGGCGCGGGAACGTCTAACGGCGTCTGCAACCTTAACTATGGCGATATCCTGTCCGATGACGCGCCCCTTAAGCATATCTTCCATACGACCCAATTTTTCCGATTCTTCTTCGAGCATTCTAGTAAGTGGAACTCCTGTCCAACGCGATACCACATCGGCGATATCCTCGGCGGTAACTTCTTCTTTCAAAATGCGACGTGATTTCTGAAGTTTCTTGAGACGCGCCACTTTAACTTCCAGCTCTTTTTTCAGGGCAGGCATTTTTCCATAGCGAATCTCCGCCGCCTTCCCGAGGTCAACTTTCATTTCCGCCGCTTCGCCTTCCAAGCGCAATACTTCAAGGTCTTTTTTTATTTTCCTTATATCAATAAGAATATTTTTTTCGTTATTCCATTTCAATTCAAGCTCGCGGGTTTTTTCTTTCAGATTGGCGATTTCTTTATCAATCGCTTTTACGCGTTCTTTGGTTTTTTTACTTTCGCTGTCGTCGTTTAATTCTTTTTTAAGCGCTTCTTTTTCTATTTCAAGACGCATAATTTTGCGATGTGTTTCTTCAAGCACCGGCGGTTTATTTTCAAGCGCAATGCGCAAAGACGACGACGCTTCGTCTATGAGGTCCACTGCTTTATCCGGAAGAAAGCGGTTAGTTAAATACCTGCTTCCAAAATTCACCGCGGCTAAAATAGCATCATCCGTAATACGCACGCCGTGGTACAGCTCGTATTTTTCCTTAAGACCGCGCAAAATAGCCACAGTATCTTCTGTTGACGGTTCATCCACATAGACCGGCTGGAAACGCCGAGCGAGCGCCGGGTCTCTTTCTATGTATTTTTGATATTCTTTCAGGGTTGTGGCGCCGATTGCGCGAAGTTCGCCTCGTGCTAAGGCGGGTTTAAGCATATTGGCGACATCAGGCGCGCCCTCGGCTGCCCCCGCGCCGACGATAGTGTGAACCTCGTCTATAAAAAGAACAATTTTGCCGTCGGCGCGCTCAATTTCGCGCATAATAGTTTTCAACCGTTCCTCGAATTCACCGCGATATTTGGTGCCGGCAATAAGGAGCCCCAAATCAAGCGAAACGAGTTCTTTGTCTTTGAGAGATTCCGGCACATCGCCTTTGGACATGCGAATCGCCAGACCCTCCACTACTGCCGTCTTTCCGGTTCCGGCCTCGCCTATTAAAATAGGATTATTTTTTGTGCGCCGAGAAAGAATCTGGATGATGCGCATAATCTCATTGTCGCGACCTATGACCGGGTCAAGTTTGTCTTCCAGGGCAAGATTGGTCAGACTGCGGGTGTATTTCGCAAGCGTCCGCGCTTTCTTTGGAATTTCTGTTTCACCTCCCTGGCTTCTCAATTCCTCAAGAACCGCGACAACTTGATCTTTTGTTATTTTGAAACGAGAGAGCATTGTGCGCGCTTGCGGAGAAACATCAATAAGCGCGATAAAAAGATGCTCCGTTGAAATAAATTCGTCTTTAAGTTCTTGCGCCACGCGCTGAGAACCTTCAAGCGCGCCGGCTAATTCCGGGGTTAGGTAGAGCTGGTACGACGGAGAAATCACGGTCGATGTTTCCGGCTGTTCAATGGCTTCCAAAAGAGAATCGGTCAAAAGCACGGTGTCAACATCAAGTTTATCCAGAATAGAAATTACTATGCTTTCTTCCTGCAGTAAAAGCGCAATCAAAAGATGTAGCGGGTTGACATGATTCTGACCGCGCTCGATAGCGAGCTCATGAGTCTTTCTTATCGCCTCTTTGGCTTTAGTTGTGTAATTATTAAATGGGGGCATGGGAATAGTTTATTGGTTTTTTAGTTTGTTGGGGGGTAGATTCTAAAATACTTGTACACCTAATATTTACTGTTCTTTTTTAGGCGCGACAAGACTGGCCATACTTTCCTTGATCAAATTAGACGGAATAGCTACTTTTACCCCTTCTCTATATATAGTAATACCAATCACCGCCCCATCAAGGTTAACCAGCGGGCTTCCTGAATTATCGCTGGAAAGAACAACACTTATTTTTATTAATTTTACAGCTTTAGTTTCTTTGGAGGTTTCATTATTACTTTTAGTGCTTGAAGCATTTCCTTCGGTGATAATATCGCGCACTAAACCGGAAATAATTCCTTTTTGTAAATCACCCGACGGCGCTATAACCAAAATAGTCTGTCCGAGCTTAAGATTATCCGAATTACCTAGTGTAAGCGCGTTGGGAATATAGGCGTTTTTTTTGTCATTGCCAAATTGAGCGCTAAAAAGAGAAAACCCGCCCTTGTCGGTTTTGATAAAGACAAGTGAAAATTCTTTGCCGTCGGAAAATACGCCATAATATTTCACCTCCTCGGCAAAATCAATCGGATTTACATCACTAGCGATAATCCCGCCGGAAGAAAGCACTATCCCGGCACCTACTATATCGCCCTCTTGACCGAGTTTTATTTTAACGATTCCTTTGGTATTATTTTCAACCGCGGTAACTATCAAATCTTCTTCAGTCACTGTTTTTACAACTATCGGCTCTCTGGTAACTTTCTCAATAGTCTGGGTTACCACTTTATTGATGGTCTGGGTAACACTCTGGGGCGCCTGTTCCATTAAAGACACGGTAACCACGCCGGTCGCGATAGAGGTGACGAAGCTGACGAGTAGAGCGAGTAATATAAGTTGGTTTTTATTTAGGTCTTCCATCCCGTTAGAAGCGAGTCGCGGTCAGCCCGCTATCGTTTGAATTATTTTTGAGTGTAAAAAGAATCGGCCTCGAAACATATTAATAACAGCTTCCCGTTTTAACCGTAACCGCGGCTTCTAACGGGATCCATTGCTCTTAATATAAATGTTATTGCGAATTAGAGCAAGTAAAATAAGAATTCAACGGATAAAAAAACCGCCCGGAATGGGCGGTTGTGCAGTCTGACGGCTATTCAGATGATCCGGGCACTTGGGAGTCAGTTTAGTGCAGTACAGACGGTTTGTGTTTTCTCTTCATCACGAATTCAAACCATGTCCTCATGGGAACACCATCCCACCACTCATTCTTTTTGTCCGCTGGTCTTAGCTCAATGGGAAAAGCTTGGGAATTCTTTATGACCTGTGAAATCCGGAGTTTATCCTCCTCATTGTTATGCGAGCACTCGTCCCAATTTATCACCTCGCCACCATTTTTCATATGGCAAGGACCTGATTTTTTGAGAGCGCATTGATTCCCCTTGGTTTGTAGAAAAACACCGGGACCCATATACATGCCATGAAAAGGACAAAGTGGCTGCGGGGGAGACAAAACCTCCCCCTCTGTTGCGGGAACTTTTATCGCATTCGATATAGACATGAGTAATTCTCCTCTATGAAGTTGTAATTCTTCGGATATAATAAGCTTTCTAATTTCTATTTGCAACGCGCCTCCATCATTCTCCAATCAATCGATTTGAAAAAAGTTTCAATGTAATCGGCGCGCTTGAGGCCGTAATCAAGCATGAACGCGTGTTCAAAAACATCCATAACTAAAAGAGGTATCGCGCCCGCGAGATGTCCTACATCATGCTCGTTAATCCATACATTAAAAAATCTTTCTGCTTGTCTATCGTGATAAAGAATAACCCATCCAATTCCGCGCATTGCCCCCATAGACCTAAAATCTTTTTCCCATATTTCTAGTGTTCCCCATTCTTTTCCAATATTTTTTGAAAGTTCTGATTCTTTATCTATCGGCGACGGATTTGAAGACATATTGCCGAAATAAAGTTCGTGTAATCTCATCCCGTTCCATTCCCAAGAGAGCCTGCGGTTTAATTCCGCAAATTCCGGCGTTCCAAATTTACCGTCTTTCTCCATCGCAACTAAAATATCGTTTAACTTATTAAAATTATTCACATACCCTCCGTATAGAGTAAAATGATTTTTTAAAAGTGCGTCGGAAAAACCCTGCGTTCCCAACAAGTGGTCGAAATTTTTTGCTTCGTACATAAATGGTAGTTTATAGTTATTAGTTAATAGTTTTTAGTTGAGGAGGGTTTTAATAATGGAAAGACTGTAATCAATATCTGATTTGGTGGTACTTCTTCCGAGCGTAAGTCGTATTGATTCCTTGGCTTCTTTTTCAGTTTTACCTAAGGCGAGTATAACATGCGAGCCGCGCTCATCGTCCGTTGTGCAAGCGCTTCTTGTTGAGGCAGAAATCCCCATTGCGTCAAGTTGTAGTACGAAAAATTCGTTATCAATACCGTCAATAGAAATATTAATGTTGTTAGGAATACGGCATTCCTGTGAACCATTAAGCGTTATACCGGGAATCCCGACAAGCTCTCTTATAAAATAATCACGAAGTTTTTCGAGGCGATACCCTTCTTTTTCTTTTATTTGTTGGGCTAAAGTAAGAGCCAGTGCGAAACCAATAATAAGAGGAATATTTTCCGTTCCGGGCCGAAGATCGTTTTCTTGCGCCCCACCCGAAAGAATAGAGTTTATTGGTGTTCTATTTTTTATGTAAAGTATTGCCATTCCCTTCGGGCCGTAAATTTTTGCGGAATTTATCGTAAGAAGCTGAACTCCCAAACTGTTTACATCCAGATTTAAGTAATTAGTCGCCTGTACTGCATCTGTATGGAATAGGGGGTAGTTATTAGTTTTTAGTTTTGAGTTTTGAGTTTTTAATTTAAAGAGTTTTATAATTCTCCCTATTTCTTTTATCGGCTGGATAGTGCCAATTTCATTATTGGCGTACATTATTGAAACCAGGGCGGTATTTTTATTCAAAAGCTTTTTTATTTTTTGCGGATTAACAATACCGTCTTTGCTCGGTGAAATATAATGCACAAGGACTCCGTCTTTTTCAAGCGCTCTACATGTTGAAAGCACGGCCTCGTGCTCAAGCAAGTTTGTAATGATTTCCGGATGCAATTTGGGATATTTTATTTTCCATGTTTGAATAACGCCCCGAATAGCCAAATTAATTGATTCGGTTGCTCCGTTAACGAAAATAATTTCAGAGAAACGGCATTTAAGAATATCGGAAATTTCCCGTCGCGCGCCCTCAAGCGCTTTTTTCGCAAAAACTCCTTCTTTATATGTGGCGCTTGGATTGCCGAAATTTTTTGACCAATATGGCTCCATCGCTTTTAATACCCGCGAATCAATGGGTGTGGCCGAGGCATGGTCGAGATATACTCGAAAATTTTTAGTTTTGTGCTTCAATATAAAATGATTCTAGTATGCCACAATAAAAAGGGCAATTAACTTAGCAATGGAAAAGCAAAAAACAATCTATTTTCTTATTCGCTCCAATTAGAAAATAGCTAGAAAACGGGTAGAAAACGGGTAGATTTAAAGAAGCGAGATAATTCGACGGGCGGATTCCGGCAAGTTTAGAGCGATGCGGTAAAACATTTGTAAACCTCGCTGTTCCCTATCTAAAATATCGGCCGAGGCGAGAGTACTAAGATGTTTTGATGTAGCAGTGAAAGATAGTTTAATTTCACTTGCAATATCACCAACATTGGCCTCTTTCTCATTTTTAATAAATCTCAAAATTGCCAAACGCCTTTTGTTGGCCAGCGCTTTTAAGCTTCGCTCCATTTCTTTTTCTTTCATATGTTTATTATATCATCCATTGTCTAATTCGAGCGAATTAGACAATGGATCAGAATTAAATAATTCCCATATTCTCTATTTTAGGGCAATCAAAACCGGGGGTATTAGAAGCCGGACTTTGTTGAATAAAATTTTGGTAAATGAAGTTTGTGAAGTATAATTAACAGTAAGGGAAAAATGAAAACCCGTTTTCATTTCGACCGATATGCCTGTGTGTACACACGGGCAGAACGAACCAATTATAAATAGCAACGAAGGAGAAGTGGAAGCTTGCTTACATTTCGACAAAGTGAACCATTTATATTTAAGTAATATATTGTATTCGGTTATATAATTTCCAATACTTAACTTATGCCACTTAATGACCACACTCTAATTTTAATACTTTCAAGCGGACTTATTATTCTGCTCGGTATTGTCATATATATGGAAGTAAGACTGAGACGGCTTTTGCGCGGGAAAGACGCTAAAACGCTTGAAGATACTATTGTAACGCTCGCAAAAGAAATGGAATCTCTAAACGCTTCACGAAAAGAAATAGAAAACTATCTTACTCTCGTGGAAAAGAGGTTGAGACATGCGATATCCGGTGTTTCCACGGTGCGTTTTAATCCGTTCAAGGGAACATCGGGAAGCAACCAAAGTTTTGCTACTGCATTTCTAAATGAAGAAGGCGATGGAGTGGTTATCTCGTCTCTTTATTCCCGCGACCGAGTAAGTATTTTTGCAAAACCGTTAAAGGGCAATTCATCGGAATACGAACTCACTACTGAAGAGAAAGAAGCGATTACGAAAAGCAAAGTTTGAATAATCACAAACCGCGCGATGCGCGGTTTGTGATTATTCACCCAGCATCCTCTTCTCTGTAAAAATATTTTCAAAAACACCATAGTTTACTGAATCCTATTGAAATGTTAAGTTTAATAATCCTAGAAGGTGCTGGATTTATCATCCGCAAACCATATTCTATAGGGCGGATGATAAAGAGTAGTCTATAACAATGGCACACGACCAAATTAAACATGGAGAAGGAAATACACAAGGGAAAAGTTCCCCGTCCGCCCGTAATTGTTATCATGGGGCATATTGACCATGGCAAATCAACACTTCTTGATTACATCAGAAAAACCAATATAGTCGCCACCGAAGCCGGCGGTATTACTCAACATCTTTCCGCTTATGAGATAATCCATAAAAAATCCGACGGTACTGAACAAAAAATAACATTTCTTGATACACCAGGACACGCGGCGTTCTCCGGTATGCGCGAGCGCGGTGTCGGCGTGGCGGATATCGCCATACTTATAGTTTCAGCTGAAGACGGAGTAAAAGCCCAAACGATTGAAGCGATTAAGGCGATAAAAGAGAGCGCTACTCCGTTTATTGTCGCAATAAACAAAATCGACAAACCGAACGCTAATGTAGAAAAAACCAAAAACGATCTCGGGGAAAAAGAAGTTTTCCTTGAAGGATACGGCGGAAATGTGCCGTTCGTGGAAATTTCCGCAAAAATCGGAACGGGTATGCCGGAACTTCTGGACATGATTCTACTCGTCGCGGAACTTGAAGAACTTTCGTATGATTCGCAAAAACAGGGTGAGGGAATTGTTATAGAATCGCATTTGGATCCCAAAAGAGGAATTTCTGGAACACTCATCGTAAAAGACGGGGTTCTCAAAAAATGCGATTTCATGGTAATAGAAGGATCGGTTTCTACGATACGGATTATTGAGGATTTTAAGGGTACGCCCATTCCAGAATCTACCGCAGGAAGCGCTGTTTGTATGGCGGGATTTTCAGAAAATCCAAAGGTTGGCGCGATATTCCATACTTTCCAAACTAAAAAGGAAGCGGATGCTATGGCGCAAGAATTTATAAAAACTCCACGCAAAGAAAATAATTTGCCTGTTATTACCCTTTCGGAAGAAGAGGAAAAACTTGTGAGAGTTATACCGATAACTTTAAAAGCGGACGCGCAAGGAACGCTTGAAGCGCTTGGAAAAGAAATCGCAAAAATAAACACGGAAAATGTGATTCTTAAAGTAACAAATCGCGGAATCGGCGTTGTGAGTGAATCGGATGTTAAATTAGCGCTTTCAGGAAAAAGTCCGATTATTATAGGCTTTAATGTAAAAGCGGAAGCTAAGGGAAAAGATTTAGCCGAACGCGGCGGTGTTACTATCGCGCTTTTCGATGTTATTTATAAATTGACTGAATGGCTGGAAGAAGAAGCAAAAAAACAAAAACCAAAAGTGGAAGTTGAGGAAACGGTCGGGAAAGCAAAAATCATCCGCTGTTTCAGTAAAGAAAAAGAACGCCAAGTAATTGGCGGAAAGGTAACTGAAGGAATTCTTTCTTCGGGGGCGATAGTAAAAATATTGCGCCGAGATTTTGAAATAGGGCGCGGTAAAATAATAGAACTCCAACAACAGAAAATAAAAACAAAAGAAGTTATGGAAGGGTTGGAATTTGGGCTTCTAATTGATTCAAATATGGATGTGGCGGAAGGAGATATTTTAGAATCGTTCAGAATAGTTGAAAAATAAGAAATGTCATTAAACATGACATTTCTTGAATTTCCGTCGCTCGCCCCAGATGAAAAAATTTTCACCTGGGGACTCGCTAGAAAATAAAAACATGTACGAAGAAACCAACAGCTCGCGCCGGGAAAAAGTCAGCGAACAATTGCGGAGAACCGCGGCGGATTTTCTTGAAAGGGAATCTAATAAAGAATCTCTCATTACGGTCACCGGGGCCACAATATCAAAAGATTTAAAGGTATCAACTATTTTTATTACAGTGCTTCCAGAAACATACGAGGCCACGGCGCTTGATTTCGCCAGACGAAATGCTGGTGAATTTCGAGAATATACAAAATCAAGAATAAAAATGCGCACACTCCCATTTTTTTCTTTTGAAATAGATAAGGGAGAAAAAACGCGCCAAAAAATTGACGAGTTGGGTAATAAAAAGTAGTGTTCTGATGATAGAATAAACGTATGGCGTAGTGGCGAAATGGCAACGCGACGGTCTGCAAAACCGTTATGCGCGGGTTCGATTCCCGCCTACGCCTCAAGGCGAGGAGTAAGCAAAATATTTTGCTTACGTCGGGAAGCGAAAGCCGGAATATGTTTCGCGTAAGCGAAACTATGAGGCGAGGTCGCGACCTTGCAAAGCAAGAGTTGTGACCGATTCCCGCCTACGCCTCAAGGCGAGGAGTAAGCAAAATATTTTGCTTACGTCGGGAAGCGAAAGCCGGAATATGTTTCGCGTAAGCGAAACTATGAGGCGAGGTCGCGACCTTGCAAAGCAAGAGTTGTGACCGATTCCCGCCTACGCCTCTCGGTAGTTGAGGGGCACTTGTAGACGGCATCTCGGTATTTTTTTGGTAATAGTTTATAGTTATTAGTGTTAAAAAGTTGGGCCAGTGGCGGAATGGTATACGCGCAACACTTAAAATGTTGTCCGCTATGCGGATGAGGGTTCAACTCCCTCCTGGCCCACTATAGCAAAATAAATTTTTATGATATAAATATATTTTTAATTTTTAAATCACATATCCGCCCATAGCTGTTTTGGTAAATCCTACAGTTATATGTAAGATTAATAAAATAAGATAAATTAATATCCGCCCATAGCTCAGTTGGTAGAGCAGTTGCCTCTTAAGCAAACGGTCGTAGGTTCAAATCCTACTGGGCGGACTCGCGAAGCGAGGTCGAGTCGGAGCGCGACGGCGCGAGACGGGCTCACGCAAAAATTATTCGTGACTGACTCCTGCTGGGCGAACTAGTAAATAACACATGAGTAAAAGATAGTGTTTACACATCACACGCTATCGCTAGTAATATGTAGACACAATGTTTATTTATATCTTATATTTTATACTTTATACTGAAAGATTGAAGTGCTTTTTTAAAACACTTGCTTCGCTTATTTCTTTAACCAACAAATACTTTATTTTGTCGCCCAAATAAAGATGTTCTCTAATAAATTCTATTTCTTCTTTGCACTCATATGGTGAAATAAATGTTGATTTTTGTATTGGATAAAACTCCATTTCCTTCAGTTTATAATTTAACAAGTCGCGGGAGCGTTTTCTTTTTTCTGGTATATCAAAAATAACAACTCTCCACATCCCGTCCCATTTTTTAGATTGATTAAGTTTCATGTCTTCAAATTGGTAAGATAATATTTTCTTTTTACCGCTCTCGGTTATCTCAACAATTTCCTTTCCATCTTTTTCATAAATTCGTACGAATCTTTGCTTGCGCAGTCCACCTAAAGATCTTCTGATTTTTTGTTTGCCTTTTCTGTCGCTTGGTAAGAATAATTTTAATGTTTGCGCCATTCCGGGTAATGCTAACACTGCGACAATTGTGCCGCCTATGAGCAAGGTTTTTAAAATAATCTTTGCAATTTGGCCCTTTGAGTATTTTTGCTTCATCTTAAATAAAGTTAATAATTAAATAATTTAGACTGTATACATATTATAGGCGATAGCATGTGA
>ERZ1292629.3976-Hain-H43-01um-R1-3976-length-11075-cov-4_pt1 | contig 11075 bp, 12 predicted proteins | sample MGYA00564399_ERZ1292629 | MGnify/ENA primary metagenome ERZ1292629 (study PRJEB36523, sample SAMEA6512636) | groundwater metagenome | collected 2019-01-08 | study: AquaDiva: Metagenomics assemblies of 32 groundwater samples | reverse complement strand
CTATCTTTCGTAAAGCTATTTCTATTAACTCGTTACGGGTGAGATTAAAATCAAATGTACTCATCTATTCTACCTCGATATAAGTTAAGGTAATACCAGTTGAACTACCCGCCATTAACATTGCCTGCGGTAGCAGTTCTTCTAATTTCTATGATCCCTGTATTCGGTAACGCCATTATGGTCTAACCGCCGTTCCTCTTGTTGCTTGAGGTCTTGTGGCTTTTGACCTTGTTACTATTGACCTTACAGTGGGGTCAACAGGATTTTGCTGAGAAGATGGAACTGCATTAACACTTGCCGAATTCACTGAAAACGTCCCACTCTTTTCAGCTTTTAAAACATAATAATAAGTAGTACCGTTTGTTAATCCGCTGTCTGTATAAGTAGCAGTAGTGTTATTACTGATGGTCTGTACTAAAGTGTATGCCCCGCCGGTACTCCTATAGATATGCTGTTTTGTAACTCCGGCAGTATCAGACACCGTCCAGTTTAAAACTATTGCCCCACCATTATCAGAGTCCACATCTGCTGCACTTAATCCAGTAGGCGAATTTACTACTTCAGAAGCATATTTAGTGATGGAAACATCATCTATGTAATAGGTAGCCAATGCTACATCATAGTCATGGAACTGAAAAGATAGTCGTCCATCATTTACCTGAGAAGCAAACCCTGTTGTCGTGAAGACAACAGTATACTCAGCCCATCCGGATGTTAAATTAGATACTGTACTAACACCATAATTTGTGTAAGGCGATGTATGCTTAATTAGTTGAGTTCTGACATCTATACCTGTGCTGGAATACGCCCAGAATGTTAAAGTATAAGCAGTATTTGGTGCAAGAATAAGCCCATATTGATAAACCTGAACATTTGTCCCTGCCGTAGTTATTACATATTTAGCTGCCCCTGAACCACTGTGCATAAGAGTGGTCTCCTGAGTTAATGCAGCAGAACCATTAGAGTAACCAATCCAGGGAGAGAGTCCGGCAACTTCAAATCCTGGATTATAGACGATATTTTCAGAAGTAGGCGGGGTAGTTCCAGTTACCACTGTAGCAGTAGATGAAAATGCTGATGTATTTGGAACTGCATCATATGCCTTTATCTTGTATGAATAAGAGGTATTAGCGGCAACAGCACTATCTACATAGTTGCTTACCATTGCTGTCGCCAAAGCAGATGCTCCATAATCAGAGCAGGAAACTCCTGAGCATCTCCAAACTTCATAACCTATTACTTGAACGGCATCAGTAGAATCTGCCCAATCTACTGCTATGGATGTCGAACCCTGTGCTGTGGCTGTTACAGAACCAGGTATTGAAGGGGCAGTGACATCTCCACTGGCATAAGTAGACTCATATGCACCCAAGTCTGGGTTACCTACGTAAGCAGTACCCTCTAAGTCTGAAGTTAACCCGACATCATTACCTGCATTTATGGCAGGGGAATTGCTTAGTAAGTGGAAATCACTCCCGACTACAGATGCGAATTGAGGGTCAGATGTGCTTCCAACTGTATTATTAGCAAATGACATATAAGATGTCACTGGACTTGTAACATCAGAATAAGTTGCAATCCTGACATTAGTCTCATCATACACTAAATTGTTTTTGACAAGATTATTCCCTACTATGGAATATGCCCCAGATGCAGGAGTTCCGCTTATTGTCAATGTAGTTGCTGTATTGTCTGTAATAGAGAATAGCGTCCCATTGGAATCTTTTAGTTTCCAGGGATAAGAACCAGCTCTGACCCAGGTATCTACTACCCATACTTTTGTATTATCCGTGAATAAATTAGCAGAACCCGTACCAGTTCCAGAATCTATTGGTACAGAAACACTATCTCTTCCCATGTAGGTATAGCTACCGCCATAACTATTATGAATAAAGTATGCCCCCGGAATATAAGATATATTGTTCTCTATCCTGAAGTCATGGTCATTGGCAATAAGTATTATATGACCATCCCTCTGTGGATTTTTCCCATAGAAAGTATTATTAAAGATATTCCACCCAGTAATTTTATCCATTTCAGGTGTACCGGCATTATCAACACCCTGTGCCTGTATCGGCCATCCAGCTTTACAGTTATAGAATAGATTATTTTGTATGTCGTGATTGTCTCCATAGGCATAAATGCCATGATCAATGCTGTAATCAGAATCAGCACAGCCACCTTCAACTCTGCCGATATTATAGATAATATTCCGTTCTATAATAAATTCATCACTCAGGTGGTCGGTACCTATACCATCATGGCCATAGTTTCTACCAGCCTGAGTACAATACATAGACCAACGAGCTACATCGTGTATCTTGTTTTTAAGTATATGTATGTTACTGGCATTACCAAATGCCAGACCAGTCTGTTTTATATTTTTAATATCAAATCCTTCTATTTTTACATAAGAACAACCACTACAGGATATACCACGCCCTGTACCATCGGTTGTGTAGTAATTCTGAGTAGAACTTGGCGTATGGTAGTAGACCGTAGCAGCTCCATCATAGTACCAGTCCCTTGCTGTTGTTACGGCCCCAAGACTACCTTTTCTTTGAGGAGAATGATTAAGTCCTTCATTGGTACAGCCAGATGAAGGACAAATTAACCCGAATGAAATATAATTTACCTGATTAGATGTAGTTACCTGTTTTATGTTTCCTGAATAGGCAGACCATGTCACAGCAGTAACATGCGTTAATTGGCCATCTAAAATAGCCCCATATTGGTTTTCTGCCTTAATTGTAATCTGGTATGCAGCCGTACCATCTTTGTCAATAGAGATGATATATCCACCATAACCATTATTATAGTTATTGGTATCAGTATAAGTTCCATCACCAATTATACAGGTATACGCCTCTGTGACAGGTTGAGGTATCTGGTCTATACACTTTTGTGGAGTTGCCCACCTATTGCCAGTAGTACCATCACCAGTCGTGTCGTTGCCTGTTGTGGCAACATACCATGTTGCTGCCTGAACATTAATGGAAAATAGTATAAATATAATTGTTAGAAATATTCTTTTCATTCCCAGTCCTCGAAGTTAAACCTCATACTATTTGGAAAAACTTCATCAAAACCGATATCCCAGGTTCCCTGCCCTGGCCTTGTTTGACCATCTACATCAGTTGTAAATGTACCTGCTAATGAAGTTCCATAATTTCTTGACCCTGTATCTGCAGGAGATAAGTGGAAATCATCTTCTGATTCAGCAACAAATACAGTAGCTACACTTGCTCTATCATTAGCTCCGCAAGTACAAGTATAACCCAGAGCATCATCAGCACCATTATTGTTAGAAGAGTTATCAACCGTACCGGAAACGTTTAATCCGGTATTATTATCAAAAAGATTATTTTTCATATAAACGGTGTTAGTCCCGTTTATATATACTCCTCTGCCTGTAATATCCCTAATAGTGTTGTTATATAAGTACCACGAGAAACTGCTATCAAATATTTCTATCCCTAATTCAGATGTATCACCAGTACTGCTGATATCGTAGATGAGATTGTTATATATATAAGCAGTAGAACCCGCCCCGCCGGTGTCATATAGGAATATTCCTCTATACGTAGCTTGTGCACTGCCAGTATGCCCCCTAATTATATTATTGGTAATATAATATTGGGCAACAATAGCGCTGGCTGTTTCTTGAAATTTTAATATTATAGGACTTGCAGCATTTGAACTTGTCAAATATAGCTGCAAACCATCAATTTGCACGTGCCCATCTGACACAACTATTGGAGTGGCATTAAGTGTTGTTTCTATCCTATATTTAGAAGTATTATACACTCCACTATGTCTTTCGCTTGTAGGCGTGTAAATTTTGATATAATTCGTAGCACTTGTAGTAGAACCATCAATAGTAGTTGCCCCATCAGGAGCAGCGGAAGCATAACAAGCTATCCCAATAATAGGACTATCACCAGCATTACTCAAAGTTACAGTAACAGCAGCATCAGTAGTCTTTTTAACAACTTCCCCACTTTGGAAGGCGGCTACTGCTATTGTTTTAATTAAAATCTGGGTTCTTGCAGCATTTACTAAAACCACCACACCTGTAGCTGCACTTGTTTGACCTAAGACGGTGTCTCCTGCTACTAAGGTGGGAGTCGTATACGCTGAAATGGAAAATACCTTAATTGTTGCGGCAGTGATATCATTCTGCAGTCCTGTTTCTGCCAACTGCAATGTAGTATAATCCCCACCGCTGCTCTTTACCGTAGCAGTAAACTCTGTGGCAGCAAAAGCTGTGCTAAGGTAAAATAAAACTATAAATATTGATAAAAAGATTCGTTTAATCACTATCTATACACCACTATAATATTGGCATCTGTTGTGCCGTTAGAAGTCACTACACAAAGACCTGCTGAAAATGCTATATTCAATGGCCATACTCCTGTGGCAGTGGTATCAATAGTTCCTATCGCTGCTGGTAAGGAGGCACAATCAGCATCATTATAAAGTATTGCTGTAGTAGATGCTCCTGTTCCAGCTACACCAACTATAATTTTTAACAAATCGCCAGCAGTACCTTTGACCGAAGTGCTTGCATCCGCTGTTATATTGGCTGATACAACATCAGGATGAGGCAGGATTGACATATCATCAGTGTCATTATCCAAAACACCAGGGTTGACATATAAAGCGTCATTAGCGTCTATATCAACTCTGTCAAACGTAGTTCCATTCCACCCCATTAAACCTACACCAAGAATCCCAGTTACAGCCAAGCCATCTGCATATGCAGTTCTTAACATATTCCAACCAGAGGTATCATAAGCACCAAGTAAACTGTAACTAACTGAGGCTGTAGTTGGGTTAGTGAAAGCATCTGAAGGAGTGGCTGAACCTACGAAACCGCCAGACTTGACATTGACATCTAAATAACCTGAAGTGTCACATCTGCCCATCATTGGAGTTGAATCAGTGTCATTAAGACACATTATACTGCTCGGATCAAACCTTCTCATCTGACTTGTTGGTTCTTCCGCATGGCTATACTGAAATAATATAAATGTCAGTAAACATATAAGTAATAATTTAAGTTTCATCTGCATCTCCCTCCGAGTAATGTATTTATATCTCATTCAACTTCTTTCCATAACCGTATAAATGTCCCATATCTCACAGGGTAATCAGACCACAGTTCCTTATGTTCTTTTATCTCAAAACACAAGTCAGTCGGCTTTATCGCTTCACCATACCTTGTATAAGTCCCATCCAGATTACTGATAACATTCCTGCGTGATCCAGGGCATGTTATTTGAGTAAATTGCTTGATTGTGAGAATTACTCCCTCATTGCAATCTACTATAGCACTTCCCTCAAATACAGGTTGGCAGTGCATCTCTGCGTGAACAATTCCACTAACCATGACTGTGGATAATGTTAGTATTAAGGCTAAGTATTTTGTCATCTTACTTCAACCTCAAACTTATCCGGCACAATCGCCATCAGCTTTGAAAATGTATCCTTACTCTTCGTAACATCCAACTGCCCGTCCTTATTAATATCAGCCTTATCCTGCCCTACGGCTATACAGCCCTTTAACTGACTGACATAGTTGGCCTTATGGATACATATACCTGAACGATGCGGAACATCCATCAGGTATATGTGTTCATAAGGTATTGCTATCGTTGCATTGATTTTCCTTGCGTGATAAGTTCCTTCGGGGATGCAACTTATACCCATTGTATTACCTTCCCAAGGGAGTTCTAACGTCACGCAAGTGAATAGAATGTCATCGCCATCCATGACAGACAGGGAGCCTAAAGTTTCAATACCGTTGTCTATTGTGCGGATGACTTCTATTCTCATCCGTTCCCCTCAAGCGGGCCCTGATGTTTAGAACAAACTGGAATACAGCAACCATGTGATAATATTTCAAGGAATTGCTGCTCTATAGCTTTAAGTTTATTTTCCGCTTCATTCAGCCTATCAACAAGATTTTCTATACATGCCATGTGAAAGTCTTTCGCCGTCTCAAGATCTGCTATCTTCTGCCTAAACATTGATAACTGTTCAATGATGTCATGGTCTACCTGCCCCGGTGTCGGTGACCCTAAATATCCACCTACTATGCCTCCTACTATACCACCATGGTGCATATAATATATGTTACCTGTATTGCAGCCGCAATTATTCATATATCATTTCCCAGCCTCCTGTTAATCTGCCGCCTTATTCACCCGAACTGTCCTATGCTTTCTTGTCGAAACCTTGCGCTTTCTGTGCTCTCTTTTCTTTTGCTCATTTGTTTCTATCTTCACTTTGCCGGTGACTCGTGGAAGGTCTGTGCCTGTAATCCCGCCCTTTGCTGTTATTGGTCTCACTTTAATATTCCCACCATTAACCCAACCACAAGAGATGACAATAATGTGATAATCGCTAACACTGCCCATGATGGTCTGCCATCTATTTTTTGCCACATTCTTGTAAGACTGTTGTCTATTTTCACTAATTCCGCTTGAACGCCTATCCGATAATCCTTTATGTTGCCTAATAACATATCAAATTCTTTTCGGCCTACTATTTCATCCTCTGACACCGATTCATCCTCCGTAACTGTGTATCCCATGAGATTACTTCTTCCGCTTGATTATGCCAACAATACCTAATACTACTCCATACAACGTAACCCCTGCGCTTATGGCAGATACCATATTGTCTGTTATGGACGATAAAACATTCTCATCTAAACTGACATCGAAATACAGACTTGCACCTGCACCGGCAAGGGCGACCACAGTTCCAACAAACCGCCTGCTTAAATATACCGGCTTGCCCTGACCAACTTCCTCATTATAGGCATCTGCAATGCTCTTACCCTTTAATATCAGCGGAATGTATTTAAGAAAGCTCATGGGACTCCTCCTTCTGCTTATGCGCCTGATTGTCATGCTCACTAACCATGCGTCGAGTTTTGTCATTCATTTTTCCCGAAATATCCACGTCAAGCTACTTTGTCGTTAAATTTATACATACTACTAATAAATGGTAGCGGGGGTGGGACTCGAACCCACGTCTTTCCAGCTTATGAGACTGGCACTGGGGCCAACTCCAGTCACCCCGCAATAATTATTGCCACAATTTATTAACCAACCCACTCGCTGAAAACCCTACACTGAACAAATAATCTTCAGGATCATCCCATCTGAAATCAGACATATCCATTGAGATGCCGAACTGAACTATATCGTCAAACAGTGTCACGGGGACTATGCCGACAACCATGTTGCCGGTATCGCCCACATGGAATGCCGCACCGCCGAGGCCAAGTAGTTTTTTGCCGGACTCAAGTTTCACTTCACCGATAGTGCCGATAAATACTCCAGCAGAACCGTTTAAGTCGTCTGAGCCTGACAGGATACTGATATTATCCTTCATGGCATAGTCCTGTGACCATTTTAAGTCGGCTGCCATTGCCGGTGAAGCTACTAAAAATCCAACTGCCATTACTGCTACTACTAAGATAAGTCTTTTAAACATTGATATCCTCCTTATTATTATCCGAAATATTCTCTTTTGATGCCCATGACACCATGCTGTCGCCATAAAGACACACTGATTTCAAAAGGCCCGTATCTTTACCAATACTGTATAAATTGAAAAAGTGCTGCATAAATGCCAGGTATCCTGCTGTTGTTTTGAATAATTTACCATTTAATTCAACTTCAACAACATCTTTTATTGCTCCAATTCCGGTAATACCAGAAGCATAATTCTTGTTTGTAATATGACAATCGAACCCAAACATATGGATATTTCTTGCCCCTAACATCATGGCAACCGATAACGCACCCAATGAGACACTTCCAACGGCATTTATCATTGACATTGATTCAATCTTTAACTCCCGACAGTATTTCCCTATATCAACACCCCGTTGCGGCACCAAAAAATAAAATAGTTTCCGACCGTGATCCTGCAAAAGGCGGAATATTTCAGGTTTGCATTGACACATCAGGATATGCGTTACATCCGGATGTGTTCGGTCAAAGGATTCGATAACATCATCAGAAGCATCCATTGCAATGACGTAATCAGGAATAATGCCACGATCTAAGCACCATTGATACATTCTCTCAATAGCATAGACGATCGCACCTTCTGACTTTAATTCCTTTATTTTATTTTCGTAGTTTTCCACCGAAGGGCCACCGCAGACAATAACGGCAGCTCTATCAGGATGAATATTGATGAGTTCCGTAATCATTGGGATACCCGATGACAATACCCATCGGATGTTTTCCCTACGCTCCTTTAATGGGAATTTGCAAGATACCCGGATCGGAGGAAGTAACTGTTTTTCACCGAATAGATGATTATGTATGGATCTTGCCTCATCCGGCTTCTTATTGGATATTTCCATAAGGTCAGCTTTACTCCACAGAGATTCTATGTTTTCATCTAAGTGTAAATCCTCAAACCCGCAGCACCGCATAACGTACCAGAGTGTGTTGCCGGTAAATTGATAAGTATGTGCATTTTGAAACAGGCTATTTTTATCCCATGTATAAAAACCGGGGACTGAAATATACAAGACTCCATCGTCTGAAAGCAGGTTACGTATTCTCGAGAGGTCACGCTTAATATCCATGAAATGCTCAAATACATGGTGCATGATAATAAGGTCAGCCTTCTTGCCGTAGGATTCCAGGAGTTCAATACCACCGCAATATATATTTCTGCCCTGCTCTCGTCCAGAATTTATCGCACGCTCATCATAATCAATCCCGACTGTCTCGCCATTAAATTCTGCCAGAAGATTCCCATTTCCGCAGCCAACATCAAAGATAACCTTTGGTGATGGTAATTCAAATTCATCCATCATGTTCTTAACAGAATCCCGTGTCATGCTATGTGTGATATCGTCGCCACCTGAAGACAGTGTATCTCCTACATTGCTATAAATGTTTCGGTAATCGTTTTTATAGAATCGTTCAAATGATTCTTCGGTCATACGTGGATTGGCATATAAGATGCCGCATTCAATACATAGGCATAATTGATACTTAATGCCATATCTATCAGAATGCGTAATAGGGATGAAATTATCTGCACCGCAGAAGCATTTGACTGATTCAGTGGAATAGATACCTTGCTCCACTTTTTTATTAAACAAGTTGGCATAATATGCGGAGGGAGTCATTACCTTCGCCTCCGCATATGATAGTTGTGGTAATTCTTCCACGTTAGACCGGTAATTTGTCATAGACAATATATATCCATCCTGCCGCCCCAATCAGGGTAGTTGAAGTTATATTGTTATAAACAATGGCTGTGGCCGCAGGATATATAGGAAATTTCCTTACATTCTGTGCCGTAATATCTGCCAGTAACGCCCCTCTGGAAAATGTCACGGTAGCAGAGGCCAACACTTCCAATGGGAAGAGATACCCGGTAACCGCTGCTGTCGCCGCAATGATATATCCGGTAGGTGTCCCGGAGATACCGATATTCAGGGATGCCAATGTACCCAGTGTAGAAACACGCAGGAAACAATCGTGAACCAAAGTATTTGCCGGTATTGAATATCCGTTAGCCCATACGGAAGCTGTAGCCGTTAAAGACCCTGCTGCGGTCAAGCAGAATGGAACTACCATTAATTGTCTGATGGATTCTACGTCAACCAGAATCCTATGTTGAGAAATTGTCAAACCTGAGATGAAGACGGAATGTCCAGATGCCGTAACAACACAAATATCCACAGTAGTCACGGAAGAAAGTGTCCAGAATCGGATGATCCCGTCAGTTATGGTATTTGCAAGTAAGGCCGCTGTATATGTTACGGCAGTCCCGTTATCATCACTGTAAATCGTTGCTGGTGTTCCAGTACCGGTAGTAAGCACACTGTAGAGTCCAGTATCATCATTAATCGGCATACCGGTTCTACCGTTAATTAATTGTAAGTAATATTCGTTATACTGATTTCTTCCCATCTAAAATCCTCCTTTTATGCTACTGGTCTCCCCCATGCAATCCAGAAGAAAGAATCTCCATTGCCATGAGTTACCGTAAATGTTCGCCCGCTTGTGGTATCGCAATATGCCGCAGTAGCACTTGTAGCCGACATAGCGACTACACCATCAACCCTGCTCAAACCTACGGCAGTTACTACTGTTGATGTACCACTGCCGCCAGCGATACCACAGGCAAGCTCCGTAAATGCTCCCATAGCCTTAATCAGCCGGGAACCCTGTGATGTTATCTGTAAAGCCATTTAATTTCCTCCTTTATCAACTGAAAGGCTAATGAAATCAATCAGTTAGCCTAATCACTAACAGCAGCCGAAAAAATGTTCACCAAACCATTGTCTTCAGTTGTAGACCTGCTAAACACCAGCTTTGACTCTTCCCTGATTTCATGGGTCTCGTAAATCCTGTCATGTCCGACATCTTCTTCGTCCTCACCAAATTTGCTTCTCTGGCCCCATACTACAGCGGCAGCCTGAGCACCAAGCAAGAGATTGTGTGAACACTGAATAGTTGATGCTATAAGCGGTAGATTCTCATACTCATATATCAGGACGCCATTCCATGAGCCTTTGAATGCAGAACCGGTAAATAGTGGTGACTCCCTGTTTGCGCCAGGAGGCAGAAGCAACTGAGCATTCCTGAATGCCGCATCGTTGTTTACAAGGTCTCTTATGGCATAGGTATGGCCGCAGAATACAAACCATTCCTCGAAATTCTTGCCAACCTTTACCATCATCGGACGTACTTTAGCGGTTGCATTAACTGGTATAGTGGCCTTTCTCTTACCAATATCTATCATTGTAGAAGTAAGCTGGTCCGCAGTATTGTCTATGGCTGTCAATGCTGTTGCATGAGTAGCATTCCAGTTGGAATCTGCCGCACCATAGAGATAACGACCCCTGACACGTTCAGCCCCTACAGTAGTAAGCGCTGTGGTAATATCATCCTCAAGACCCAGTCTTGACTTAATAGTCAATGCCCTTTTAGCCTTTTGTAGCACATCAAATCCGACACGCTTCTGAGTCATTGGCACATCTTCTATTTTGATAAGGTAGCGGACGTTATCAACAACAATCC
>ERZ1292629.3975-Hain-H43-01um-R1-3975-length-11076-cov-5_pt1 | contig 11076 bp, 28 predicted proteins | sample MGYA00564399_ERZ1292629 | MGnify/ENA primary metagenome ERZ1292629 (study PRJEB36523, sample SAMEA6512636) | groundwater metagenome | collected 2019-01-08 | study: AquaDiva: Metagenomics assemblies of 32 groundwater samples | reverse complement strand
AGGGTGAATCTCTACCCAGCCCAGCCCATCCGGCGTCAGTCCACAGAGGGTCTCGTTGTCCACGCAAGTAAGGAAATCAGAGCGCGTCCCCTCAGCGAGGTGGTACAAGATGTCGGTCGGCCGGAGCAGGACGTAAGCAAGCATTCCAAGATCAGAAACGCCGGACGCGGCGGAATGTTTCACGCTGGTCACGGGACTGGACGATGACCAACCAGAGACGCTGGCGCGGGATTTGCCAGTAGACCGGCTTCATTCGATCTCCCTCTGGATGGCAGGAATGGCGCGGATGAAGTAGAGCATCGGTCGGCCCTCCCCGGCGAACAACGCCTCGGCGTGTCTCCACCAGAAGTGTCGCGCAAGGATTGTGAGTTTGTCAACCCCATGCTTCTTCACGAGGTTGCGGGCTATCGCCCAGTCCTCCGCCTGCCAGAACGTGGACTGCCGGTGGCCCCGCTCAATCTTCTGCCAGTTGCGGTGGAACACGGTCACGTCCCCCTCCGGCGCCTCCAGCTCCACCTCGGGGTGCAGCAGGACAAGGCGGTAGCGGTTGTGGCCGTCCTGAAGAGTGATCATTCTGCCTGTCCCTTCTTTCGCTCCCGCAGCCGCCTCATGTAGGCCGCCCGGTCGAAGCGTTGCTGAAGTTCCCAGCGCAGATTGGCTGCCTTGACGTTTGTCGTGTCCCCGTCCTTGAACCGGGTGATGTGATCGGGCGAGGGGGGCGGCCCATGAAAGGCAGCGCAGACCAGCCGGGCCACAGGCACTCGCCGATTCTCAGGCTTGCCTCCCCGACCGTGTGGGTGGAGGAGGCCGAGAACCTGACCGACATGGACGTAGGCGTACCTCCCTACCCAGACCGGGGTAAGGACTTTCCCCTCCCTCGTGCCTTTCCCCCCAACCTGGCGACGGATGCGGCCGAGTGAGGAAGCGGCGTACGCTTCGACTCCAGGGATGGGACGCCACGTTTCAGTCAAAACCAGAGCCTCGATTCGCGAAGCGGAGAAAAGTGATCGTATCCCTAAGTTGAAGTAACACTACAACTAGGAATACTAATACTGATCTCTATACTCTTTACTACTCTTATAGGGTATACCAAGCTCGTTATGTAAATCATGGGGCATTTCTTTACACGGAACAGTGTATTGTGTGAACCGGGTTAACACAACGTTGCTTGGTATACGGAGTGTAACATTTGCTTGGTATACGGGGTGTAACAACCGCCCAGCTTGGTATAGGGGCTGTAACAAAACACCCTGATCTCGACTGATCTCGCGATCACTCTCGCGATCACCGGCAACCTTGGGGACAATGACCAAATAACGGCCGGAAGGAGCCGCAGCGCATACACTTCGCCGGGCACCAGATCGCCTCTAACACATAAGGCGGCGGTAGCTTTAATCGGAGGGTGTACTTTCGTATTCTCATCGTCGCCCACGCTCCGCGCCCTCTGCGGGTAGCCCGAGATATTCATAGGCCTCTTCTGTGGGTTCGAGCCAGAACGCCTCCCCGTCTGTGCAGAGGCGGATTAGGCGCTTGCTTATCAAGTCCAGCGCGCTGTCAATGGCCTCGTCTTCACTGGCGCCATTTTCGGTCATCCAGGATTTCATACACCCCCCGACTAGGAAGCGCAGGTAGACTAGGGCTTCTCTGCTGAGGTCTGGGAACTGACTTGTCATCGGTGATCCTCCTTGGCGTGATTGCTGACGCCATCCCTGTCTCGGTCAACTTGCAGGCACCATCGGCATAGTGGCAGCCCGCAGGCGGGGCAGCGCGCGACCGCCCGGCAGGCATGGTGCCATCCCTTGCGGATGCAGCGGCGGCACAGGGCTACGGTAGCAGGCGGTCGCGGGCGTATTTGGCGCCATTCTGCCTCAGTGCAAGTTACCTCAACCATGCCAGCGTCTTCCTGAGCCAGCGCTCGTCGCTTAGTCGCAGCCTGCGCCCGTACCGCCGCCGGATGCGGAGCCGCCGCCAGGGCGGGCTACCCGCTAACAGGCGCGCCGTTTCAGCTTCCGCTTGTGAGATAACGTGAAAGATCATCCGCTTGCTCTTCCTTTCCGCCACGTGGCCTTTCGGATCTCGCGAGAATCCTGAGAAACCTATTGACAAGGCCACTCAGCGCGCCGATACTACCTGTGAGCTAATTAATATTTTATTGTTGTTGGTCGCCTTCGGGCGGCCTTTTTTATTTTAGTAACCCAACCACCGCTTGTTCGAACTCTTGGAGTCCGCCCGCTGCCGGTTGGGGAAGGACGAGTTCCGCGACGGAGGAGGAGAGTGACTCGATGGGCCTGGCTAGCGACGCTGTGGCCTTTCGGATGAAGGCGCGAATCTCTTCATACTCTGATGTCATCATCGGCTCCATCGACCAACTTACATAGTGGTCTTTCAGCCGTTCCGGGTTGACGTAAAAACTAGCTACGTCTAGGAGCCGCATGGCCTCTATAAGTAGGGCTTCAACTACTAACTCCGGGTGCTGGGCATTAGATACTCGGTCTCCACAGTTGAAACAAGTCACGTAAGCCAAAGTTCACTCTCCTTGATGTCTATGACGGTATAGGCCGCCTCTCGCTCATAAGTGCGCCGCCGCCGTCGGGAATGGCGCGCAAGGTACTTGCCCTGGTCATCGAAGTCAAACACGAGAACCTCGTCCTTTCCCTCAACGGCGCGCATTCCTCGACCTATCCTTTGGATTTGCCGATGTGGCGCCCGACCCCCGCTTGCTAGGATAAGGTAGGCGATACTCGGTAGGTCGATGCCTTCATCGGCTATCTTCGACACCACGAGCAGGGTCGTCTCCCCGTCCTTGAATCGCTGGAACATGGTGGCCCGCTCTTTCTTAGGCAGCCCCCCGTGGGCGAAGTCACAGCCATTGGCGTAAGCCAGGTTCGCGCCATGCTCGATGCGGTCAACGATGATGAGGGTCGGCCCTTTGCGCCGGAGCTTCCCGGCCAGGCGGTTGATGAGGTTGTTCCGCCGTTTGTTCTCGACGATAAAGGCTTGGACTTCTTGCTTGTAGTTGATGGGTTCTTCGTCTGGGTACGCCCAGAGAACGGTATCCGGATGGATCATAAAGACCTTGGCGGGCACGAGGCGGCCGGAGTCCACCCCCTCGCTGATGGACATGCGGGCGATGATGGGCCCCGTCCAGGCCATTACCCGGATCAGGTCGCCTGGCTCGCCGGACTTATCGGGGGTGGCGCTCGTGGCGAAGCGGTAGAAGGCCGGGCAATTCCGTAGAACAAGTTCGTAGGTTGCCGCTGGGCAGTGCTGGGCTTCGTCACAGATGACTAGGTCTACCGTCTTCAGGTACTCTACCGTCTCCTGCTTACGCTGGCGCGTGTGGGCCCACCACTCCCGCCTAGTCATGCTGCTGTTCTTGGGAGGTTCATCCGGCGGATCCAAATGGGAAGCCATCGTCTGGTAGGTGGAGACCAGCACCGGCATATGACCAGCGCCGTCCACGACGGCTTCGCTGAGAATCTTCTGGCCCTCTTCCGTGAGCTGGCGCCAGAGGTCTCGCTTGTCACAAAGGACAAGGGCCGTGACGCCTAGGCTCCGGACTATCTCGAAGATGATCCGACTCTTTCCCGTCCAGGTCGGGTAGTGAATGATGCCGCGGGTGGCCGCGACTGCTGCCTCGACCGCCTCGACCTGATGCGGCAACAAAGGGTGCAGATCGACCGAACTACCCCAAGCAAAGAGTGGGGCCGGTCGCTTGGGCAACCACTCGACCTTGATGTCGCCGGGTAACTGCTGCACCACGTAAGGCACGAGGCCGGTAGGTAGGCGCGAGGGTTTGCCTGTCCAGCGCTTCATCGCGTGAATGACGCCGTCCCAGTGGCCCTTTCTGTAGGAATTCGCAAATACATAGCCGCGCGGTCTAAATGAGGTTAAACGATCAATCTCGTTATCCCGCCCCTCGACTCTGGCCCAAAGGTTGTCTTCTACAACAATTCGTGCTACCATTGTTTAGTGCAAATCTCCTGCGCCAATTGCGGAACAGTTGTAGAAATTCAGCCGCGCGGCCGCAATCGGAAATGGTGCTCGCGCGTTTGTCAAAAGCGCGCACTGTATCGCGCCGCTCATCCGCTGCTCGCGCCGCGCTATTGTACAACCTGCTCGGCTGAGTTTCAGCCCGTGCATCCTGTGCAACGCTATTGTTCGCCCGTTTGCCGTAATAAGGCGCACTATGCGGCGCATCAACCTTCGCGTGATCCAGCGTATGCGCGGGCCAGAAATCGCCGTGTGCGTTTGAGGGTTATTGAATTGTTGGGCGGGCGTTGTGTGGTTTGTGGAATAGAAGATTGGCGCGTGCTCTGCGTCAATCACCTCGATGGGGGCGGACGGCAAGAGCGCCTTCGTGTGCCTGTGCTTGAGAAGATTTATTCTGGGCAGCGCACGATAAGCGATCTGGATTTGCGCTGCTACAATTGCAACGTGCTGTATGAGTACGAAGCAGGGCGTCTGCACTAAAACGTAACCTTTGGGGCGGAAGGAAGTCAGGCGGTCAATCTCATTCTCCCGCTCGGTGACCTCTGCCCACAGCGAATCGAGGACTCGGATACTCATTTAAGAGCCCACTAGGAATCCGAGCGCCGCCACGATTGTCAGGGAGACCCCTGGGACAATCCAAAGGCTGTTCATCACGAGTAGGCAAAATAGGAACTGGCGAAAGTTCATGTGTGGTCTACCTCCCCCTTGGGCGGCTCAGAACGTATCGTTCGTGGGGCCGGATTCGCTCCGGCCGTTCATATAGGTTGTGCCCGAGTTCCCGGACGTAATCGATGATTGCGGAGAAGTATTCTCGATTTGGCTCTGGAGATCGGCGGCGGCTTTGGCGCCGCAAACGCCTGAGTTCCCTCGCTAGGTCATGCCGGATGTCTCCGATTGTCCACTCCATTTTTCTTTACCTCCCCCTCCACCAGTCGTAGAGGGCCCAGACTGCGCACCAGAGAAACGCCAGGCCCATCGTTGCGGGAGCGAAGGCGGCGATGGCATAGATGATGATAGCGTCACTCGACATTCATGTCCGCTCCGAGAACTACTAGGCGTGTGTCTGGGCGAAGTGGAACAGCTATGCTGCTCCGCAACAGGACGCCGCCGCCGGGGCCGTTTGGTGAGTACCCCACGATTTGGATTAGGCCGGGCGCGTTGCGAAATCCCAGAATTGTCCCAATGGGGAAACGATGCGGAGCGTCAAGGATGTCTTTGTATGTGACGTAGGGCGAGGGCCACCACCATTCTAGGGGATCGGCGTTCTCCCAGGCTTTCCAGTCTATCATTCGTAGTCCTCCTTCACCCGGAGGAGTCCCTTCTCCTCCAGCCAGTCGAACGCCCGCCAGACCGCGGCCTTGCTAACTCCAGCCTCCCGCGTGAGGGCTGCCATGCGCCACGCCCGGTCAGGCCATGCACAAAGCAGGCCCCACACCCGAGCGGTCGCGGAGCAATCGGCTTCCACCTAAAGCCCTTTGTAGTTGATGAACTGGTGCAGGATAGTGACCGGCTCGATTAAGTTGAAGCTGTCTTCTATGACCTGCCCGATGGGCTTGTAGGCGTTAGGGGCCTCGTCGAGAAGCTGCTGCGCCTCGCGATCCATCCAGGTACGCCCGGCCATCTGTTCCTTGAACGCCGCCAAATCCAGGGTCTTGCGGGCAACGTTCCTCCCCATGAGGCGACCGGCGCCGTGCGGGCTTGTGTTATAGGACATGGGGTTCCCCTTGCCCCGGACGATGTAGGTCGCTGCTCCCATCGAGCCGGGGATGATCCCCATGCGGCCCTCGCTGGCGTCGATGGCCCCTTTACGGGTGAGCCAGAGGCCGGGCTCCAACTCCTCGGCGTAGTTGTGGTGGCAGTTGATTTCCTGAACTATCTCGAAGCTGCCGACCTCTTCCCAGACCGCTTGCATCAAGGCAGCCATCATGGCCTGCCGCTGATGATAGGCGTAGTTCTGGCACCAGAGCATATCGGCAATGTAGGCGTCGAAGGCGGGCGTTCCTCGCTCTACAAAAGCGAACTCCCGCGATTCGAGCGGTGTCTTGCAAAGCTCCTGGGCGATGCGGACGTGCGCCGTCGCTAGCTGATTGCCTATTCCCCGAGAGCCGGAGTGCAGGAGCAACCACACGCGCCCGTCCTCGGGCGCATCCTCGCAGACCTCCACGAAATGGTTGCCGCTGCCGAGCGTCCCGAACTGATTGCGCGCGGTCGCTTCCGCTCCAGGCTTGAGCATCTCGATGCCGTAAGGTAAGCCAAACTCTTCGATGAAGGCTTCCGCGGCGCTCGATTCGATCAATTGGGCCTTGCCTACCCCCGCCGGGATAAGCTGGCGAATTCGGCCAAGCAAGCGGCCTGGGCTGGTGAACTGACGGCGATCCAGGTCTGTCTGAAGGGCCATCATCCCGCAGCCGATGTCCACGCCGACAGCGTAGGGCATCACGGCATCCCGCGTGAGGAGGGCCGAACCGACCGGCGGGCCGAAACCAAAGTGAGCGTCCGGCATAAGGGCGAGGTGGCCCTCAAGGATAGGCACTCGGCTGATAGCTTCCGCCTGCTCGCGACAATTGGCATCGAGGAGAGAGGCCCAGGAAATAACGGTGCCCTTCCCAAACTCGTTTTCGGTCTCGAATGTCTCTGTCATTCTGTGAGCTTGCCTTTCCTAGTTGTACCTGTGCTTGCCCTTGTGCTGGGCGAGCAGGTAGCAGCGGACTTCGTCGTCCTCGGGATGGGCCGCATCGCAGCGGGCCTCCGCTTGGTGCTTGGCCTTACACCCGTTGCAAATGCAAGCGGCGAAGGCCACTCTGCCGTTGTCCTCCATTCGCTCGGAGAATGTCCCGTGGGCATCCCGCAGCGGGCCCTCGCAGTCGTAGCACTGGTTAGCTACTACCGCGAGGTGCCCGGCGAGGGCCGGGTTTGGCGGGGATAAGTCCCAATCGCTGGAAGATGCCGAGGGGTGGTTCTGGTGTGGGCTCATCCGGTTTCTCCTCTGGAATCGATACTGCCGCTGCGCGGCGCGACAGGAAGTCGAGCAGCATCCGCGTAAGCGGATTCATGCGCTGGCGTGGCTTGGCGACTGGCCGCGCGTCCGCTCGCCGGGCCTTCTGCCCCGCCGCCTTGATCTGGGCTGGCGTCCGCAGCAGGGCGTCCAGGTCGGCGTTACGGTTTGTCGGCACCGCGCGCGTCCTCCTTCATCAGGTGGAGAATTGCCCGGACTAGGACAAGGATGTCCGCCATGCAAGGGCGGAGGGAGTCTTCGCCTAAGCGGCGATTAAGGCGCGAGGCCTCATCTTCTAGTGCCTCTAACTCGCGTAGCCGTTGGTCTGAGTCCATTGTTTCCTCCTGTCTCTAAAACGTAGTTGGTATAGGGAGTGTTACAGGGCGTCCTCCTCCTCCTCGCCCTCGTCTGCCATCGCTTCCAATTCCTTCCAGATGGCGTACAGGACTTCCCGGCGCTCGGCCAGTTGGCCTAGCTGAAGAGCGGAGGCGAGGCTGTCGAACTCCCCGCCGATCTCTTCCATTGCCTCGTCAACGTAGCCCATGCGGACGAGGTTGGAGGACACCCAACGCAAGAGGTCGGCGTTGTAGATGTCCGCTTCGAGGCTGTCCTCGGCCTCATCCAGATTGGCCCCGTTCGCGATGATGTGCAAGGCGTCGAGGATGAACTCGTAGCGGGTATCGTCGGGCATAAAGTCGCCGTGCGCCTTCATTGCCGCGTCCCGCATCCATTCAGGGCTGCCGTCGCGCAGCACAAAGTATGGGCTCCCGTCCTGGCGATGCAATAGGACAAAGGCCCGACTGAATTCATCTGCTAGCTCGTTAATTGTCGGCATCGCTCTCCTCCTCTGGGAGCCTTAGCGCGTCCACTTCGTCGCAGAGCGCTGCATTCTCTAAGGCGGCTCCATCCTGGATGAAGACTTCTTCCTCGCAAAAGAGGCCGACGGAGGGGCCCGCCTCGTCTACGTCGTAGTCGAGGATGGTGTAATTGACCGGCCCGTCAGCCGTGACTTGCTCGACTATCCCGCCGCGAATCTCGATCACTATGCGCGTTAGTTTCACTTCAAAACCTCCCCGATTAGAACTTGCAACTTGCGCTCGGTGTACTCCGTTTCGTCCTCGATAAGCTCTTCCTCCTCGAATGCGCCGGGCAGGAGGGCCAGTCCGTCGTCGAGCTTGGCCCACTCTTCCCCGCTTCGGGCGGTGACTACCACCGCCCATTGAAACTTGCCGTTGTGCTGGATCAAGGCGCGCCGTTTCATGCGTGACCCAACTTTGCTCCGCATTCGCAAAGGCCATCGCCGCCGTCCCGTAGCTGTCGCTTGAGTTTAGAGATTACACCAGTTGACCGCCCATCCACGAGGGAATTTTCCCCGGCGTAACCTACGGTCTGCCACTCATTGGTCAGTCTCGCGAGGACATTCTGATCTGGAATGTCCAAAAACGCGTCGTTTAGGGCGTCCTCGAATGCCTCGCCTTCCAGAGTCCCCGCCACCGAATCAGGCACTTCCAAAACGACTGTCCCGCCGATGTGAACTCGAATCTTAGCCATCTTCGTCCTCCTCACAGTTAGGACATGGCCCCGCTGGGAAATCATCGGTTGTGTCCCTCCCGCATTGCGCGCAGGACTCCCGCGCGCCGATGAAGGCGTCCAGGTGCAGGGACTTGACGATGCGCCACGCCTCGACCGCCGTGCGCCCGTCCCGCCAACTAATCCCGTCTGGCAGGTCGATCAGACGCTCGGCTTCCTCTTCCTCCATCGCCTCGATTGCGGCCTTGCACGTTGGCAGGAAGGCCAGCGGGAGCGGCGGGTAGTGGTTGCTGTGCAGGTGCCAGCGTAGAGCCGTGTCCAGGTCGGCCAGACGCGCCATCTCTTGAGCTTGCAGTGAACCCATATTATTCCTCCTGTTTGCGCGGCGTTTCCGCCACCGTGTAACTGTCCCGCGTAGTCCCCGAGTCAACCCATGCTACCAACCTGAATGTCCTCATTCTCGTTCCCTCCTCACTGATAGTATCGGCAAGCCGCTAGGATTCTGAAGGGCTGCGCGTCCAGATGGTGACGCTTCCCTCCCCGCCACCGATGGCGGTCGCTCCCTGATCGATCACGACTTCCAGGCCGACTACTCGCAGGTTGCCGACGATCTCCCGCAGAGTCTCGACGCCCGAGCTTCCACGGAGGAATAGAGACTGGTTCACTTCATACCCGGCATCCTCCAGGTCGCTCTCGTTAAAGAAGTCGCAAGGTGCTCCGCGCTCCCCGGCCACGAATTCGTCGATTGACTCCTGGTCGCGGATTAGCCGCTCCTGGAAACAGGCGACGCATTCCAGCCATCCGTCGTGGGCCACGAAATAGCCGCGCCATCCGTTGCTTTCGCATCGCTGCGCAATGGCCTGGTGGCAGGTCTCGCACCACTCCGGCCTAAAATCACCGTCGTCGGTCTCCAGGCACTGCTCGGAGCAGTAGCGCAGGATACGGTCTGGCGACTCCTGCCAGGGATCGGAGCAGTAGTCGATCACGATTGGCCCGCGCTCTACGCTATTCCAGCGGAAGCGTTCCCGCACGGCATGGCCGAAACGTGACTCGCCGCACCATGAGCATTCGTAGCGGTCAAGCTCGGCCAGCTCCCGGAGTGCCTGATAGCGCCCGTGGAAGTCAAGGCGGGCGATCCCCCGCTCTTGCCCGAACAGGCCAGCTTGCGCCGCGACGCGTCGCAGCTCCATAGGCAGACTCCCGGCAAGCTCTCGGACTTTGGCATCCAGGACGCGTTGCCGTTCGTTCAACTCCTCGACTTCGTTAACTCGCTTCAAGGCGTATCCACCGAACATCTTTATTTCCTTCCTTTGTCGGCAACGCGTAGCGCCGCCATGACCGGGGTTTCCAGGTAGACTCCGGCCCGCTCTGCGGCTAGCCGCTTCTCCAACTTGAGAATCTCTGAGGCCGCCATCCCGCGCGCCCGGCAACCCGGCGCGCATCCGCAAGTGATTAGGTGCATTTTTGTTTCCTCCCTCAGTTCTAATATCGGCAGGTTCCCGGAATTCTGAAGCGTTAAGTCTACCTCCATTCTCGCACTAAGTCTGATCCCCGCTGCGTAGCTTTGCACTGAAGCTGTAGTGCGTGGCCGGTCATGGCCGTTTCCGCTGTAGCGTGAATCGCCAGAACGCCCGCCCGCGCGCGACCCGGATTACCGAGGCTTCGTCTACCGCCATTTTTCCCATTGCTAGGATTAAGGACTCAAACACGTCCTCATTCATAAACGGCGCGGCGATGTCCGCATAGTCATGCGTAGGCTTGTCGCCAGTCCGCCCGAGGTAAACCGATCCATCCTCGGGATTAAGCATGGTCTCGGCCATGCCGCGCGTGAGTTTCGTGTAGGCCGCGTATAGCGGCGTTTCCTGCATCATGCCTTAACTCTTTTCGATTTGCGCGATCCGCGCTTTCGCCATTTGGATCGCTTCTACGAGCGGACAGTCTAAACTGCGGTATATGCCCGCGAGAATCCGCTCATACTCTTCTCGCGTCACGTATTGGAAGATGTCTCGCCTATATTTTAACTCCGGCATTCTCTCTCCTCCCTCAAATCGCTGCTAGGGCACTGTGCGGATTCGCTTGTCCGCGCCTGGCGTCCCAACAGCGTCATTGCTTAGTCCGTTCCCCTTATTTTCATCAGACGGAATGGAAGCACTTTGACCCATCGGCCATTCGCCGAACAAGAATGCTTCCCGCCAATTGCGCGAAGCTCTAGTCTCTGGCAGACGGCGCAACGATACCAGTTAAGCGGTTTCCTCATTGCCGAATCCCTCCTGAGAGTCTTAGAGACTCAATAGGACGCCCGAGAAGCTCGGGCGCCCGATGAATCCCTAGACGGGGATAGCGCACTCCCGAGCGAAATCCCAGACGCATTTTTGACCGTGCCGCTTGCCCGCGAAGATAGCGGATGCCCGGTCAAGGTAAACGTCCGTTACGTCGAGGTGAACGATTCCGGTCTCCCGGTCGATCCATGCGCCAACGTAGGCCGCAGTCTTCCGGGCGTTCTCTGCCAGCTCCCGGAATGCTTCCCAGAACAGGCGAGGTGACAGGAGCAAAGCAAA
>ERZ1292629.3974-Hain-H43-01um-R1-3974-length-11077-cov-7_pt1 | contig 11077 bp, 12 predicted proteins | sample MGYA00564399_ERZ1292629 | MGnify/ENA primary metagenome ERZ1292629 (study PRJEB36523, sample SAMEA6512636) | groundwater metagenome | collected 2019-01-08 | study: AquaDiva: Metagenomics assemblies of 32 groundwater samples | reverse complement strand
GCGGCGTGGGGGTCATCGACCTCGACACCAAAGAAGAGGATTTTGTCACGACCTTCCTTACCACGTCGACCCACAGCGACCTTCTGTTCTTTACCGATGTGGGCAAGGCCTACCAGATAAAAATGTACGATCTGCCGGAGGGCAAGCGCTCGACCAAGGGCAAGGCGGTGGTGAACTATCTTTCGATAACCGCGCAGGAAAAGGTGACCAGTGTGTTGCCGATGCGCAAAAATCAAAAAGAAGGCGAGAAATTTTTGTACATGATTACCAAACACGGCACCGCGAAAAAAGTTGATGCTACCGCCTTCCACGACGTGCGCCGCTCGGGCTTGATCGCGCAAAAATTGCAGAAGGGCGACGAGCTTATCGCCGCGCTCTTGGTGGAGAAGGGCGACGAAATATTTCTCTCGACCGCCAAGGGGCAGAGTATCAGGTTTAAAGAAAGCGATATCCGCGCGATGGGCCGCGCCGCCGGAGGCGTGCGCGGGATGAAGCTAAGCGGAGGCGACTTTATCGTGGGCGCCGACGTGGTACCCAAGGGTGCCAAAGATCTTGAGGTGCTGGTTGTCTCGCGCAACGGCTACGGCAAGACCACCAAAGTGACTGAATACAAAACCCAAAAGCGCGGCGGCTCGGGGATTAAAACGGTTAAGGTAACTCCGAAGACCGGCCCCTTGATAACATCTCGTATTGTTGGCAGGGGGCGGGAGGACGTGCCCTCCGAAGCCTTGGCGAAGGAGGGTGAGATAGTGGTCGTCTCCAAAAAGGGGCAGGTCATCCGCACCGCATTGACCGAAATCCCGTCACTCTCCCGCGGCACGCAGGGCGTGCGCGTCATGAAGCTTAGAGACGGCGACGCGATTGCCTCTTTCGTGTGTTTGTAAACTAGACCATGGAGCTAAAGGATTTCATCACTAAAGTTTTGTCGGACATTGTTAATGGGGTTGAAGCTGCCAATAGAGATGCAATTAGAGAAATTAAACTCGACAGTTCGAAGGGGGATAGGACTGTTGAATTTGATATTGCCGTCACGGCGGAAGATACCTTGACCACTGAAGGCCAAGCAAAAGTCGAAGTACTGAGTCTAATTTCTGGAGGTGGAGGTGTAGAAAAGGAAGTGAAAAATTCGTCTGTCAGTCGTATCAAATTCGGAGTCTATGTATCCGGTATGACAAAAAATGAACATAATATTATACGCACAAAACAATTTCGAGATGCTCCCGAAAGAGGAAATCCTGGTTTTTAGTTATGAAAACAATTTTGGTGGATGCGGTGAGTAAATTCATTCAAGCATTTTGCAAAAAGCTAGAATGAAGGAAGGTATTAATGCGGTATGAAAAAAGCGGTAATTTTTGATTTAAACGGCGTGTTTGTGGTAGGACCAATGCTCTCTGAGCGGTTTGCGGACGAAAAAGGCGTAGCGATTGAAAAGTTTCTGCCGGTGCTCAAAGAAATTTTGCCTAAGATACAAATGCCCGGCGCAGAAAGTGCCTATTCGTACTGGAAGCCCTATTTAGATTCGTGGGGTATATCCATGAATGAGGAGGAATTTCTTAACTTTTGGTTTACTGCCGAAAAGGAAAATGCTCCTATGCTTGAGCTTGCGAAAGAGCTCAAACAAAAGGGTCTAAAACTTTTTATCATGTCGAACAATCTAAAGGAACGTACCGCATACTACGATGCGAACTTCGAGTTCTTTAAGGGTCTATTCAATAAAATTTATTATTCGTGGCAAACCGGATTCTTTAAACCCGACTCCCGTGCGTACCAGCTGATACTGCAAGAAAACAACCTCCAACCCGAAGAGTGTATATATTTTGATGATAGCGAAAAGAATGTCGCCGCCGCAAACGCACTTGGTATCGAGAGCTACGTTTTTGCGGGCCCTGACCACGTAAAAGAGAAGCTCTCACAAAATTTTGGTGGATGCGGTGCAAGTGCTATAGTCAGGGCGGAGCCGTCGTAAAGCGCTGAGTTGCCTTCGGCTTCAGGCTTGGATTCACCTCCCAGGCCAACCCGCTCGGTGAAGTATGATTCGGCGTGCCCGTCCACGCGCCAGGATCAATAGTCGACCGTACCCCGCTTCACCGAGCGGGATTTCTTTTTGCGTAAAGTAGCAAGGGTAGTTCTTGCTACACGCTCTAGAACAACCGCGGGCATTTTTTTAACGGTATACTCTAGCGATGAGAATTGTTGAGCGGGATATTGTAGGAGCACATATTTATTCAAAAGACGGCAAATTGCTCCTGGCACGGGCAACCGCCCAAGCGGTATATCCGGGCACGTGGAAGATCCCTGGGGGAGGTGTGGACGAAGGCGAGACTAAAGAGCAGGCGCTGGTGCGAGAAATTGCAGAGGAAACCGCAATAGATGCTTCACAAGCGCACATCGAACTTGTTGATGACGATATGACCGGCGAAGGGGAGAAGACCTTGCAAGACGGCGAGAAAATCATCGCCAAAATGAAATTTTATACGTACAAGGTCGTGCTTGATAAAAATGCGGCGGATATGCATGTGGTGCTCGAGCCACACGAGTTTGTTGAATACCAATGGGTTGAGCTTGCTGAATTAAAAAATTTGCAATTAAGCCCGCCCTCGGTTGAACTGTTTACCAAGCTCGGTTTTATATGAAAACAATTTTGGGAGATGTGGTATAGTCCATGGGCTCGGGCCTAACTTTGGCACGAGATGGAGCTGACCCAGCACCCCCGCCCGGTTTTCCCGGGCGGGGACTTCTTTTTGCGGTGTATAATCCGGAAAATGAACTGCCCGTTTGCTAAGTTGTTGGAATAGAGATTCAAGCATTTTGCAAAAAGCTAGAATGAGAAAAACTGTTGAAAACAATTTTGGTGGAGCACAGTGGGTGTATACTTACTCTGCACGCCTAACCCGTAACTAGGGGGTGCAATGCAAAGGAAGGTTAAGACGACCCATTCTGCCTACCCCACCCACCCGCGCTAGCGTGCCGCGGGTGGGACTTCTTTTTTATTCACATTGACCCCAGCTCTGCCTGAGAGTAGGGTGAGGGCAGATCCGCGTTCTTCACACGTCTCCCAAATCCGACATCTCTAAATCGAAAGGAGTCAGTCATGAGATTGGCGAGGATTCTCTTCATTGTTGTCTTCGGACTCGCGTTCATCATCGGTCTGTTTGGCTGGATAAAAAGCGCCCGGGCAGATAATGTCCTTACGGAACCGGGAGTTCCGCAAAGCGAGCATTTGCTTACCCGCAACATGCTCGCATTTTTTTATTGCGCGTACGCAGATGATATACTTTTCGTCATGATGGGGATGAACCAAAATTTTATTATTGGCGTTGCGGTTGCAGCGCTCGCTGCCCTGGTTGTTGCAGCATTTGTGTGGGTTGGCGGGTCTGCCACAGTTGAGAGCGGGATTTCTGAGCTTCAGATACAAGAATTTACGGCCGGCATGCGCGCCAAAGTGGTTGCCGAGGTCGGCCAGCCTATCGAAGGATTTGAACCATCGATGTTTATGCAGGCATACCCCGGCCTCAAGGCGCAAGATTTTCATACGGTAGACGCTACGATTGGTTTGTATCGCTACCAGGGCGGCAAGCTCGTGTATGACCTCGGCGGTGAGCAAGAAACAAGTTCCGCCGCGCGCGCGGTAACCGACCAAGGTATGCGCCAACTACTCCTCAATGTGGCGACGCGGCTCCAGATTAGTCTTGACAGCAAGGATGCCGTAGCCGCCATTCTTGCTAAGCTTGCCGGTGGAGGCGCGAGCAGTACTCCCCAAACGCCGGAGAGGCCAAGCGGCAGCGAGGCGGGGATAACGACCACACTTACCGGCACCATTGCCTGCCTGCCGCACAAGGGCGGCCCAATAACAACGCTTGAGTGTGCCTTTGGTCTTAAAACAGACAATGGCCGCTATTATGCGCTCAAAAATTTGTCCGAGATTGCGCCCCACATAGCCGACACCACTATCCGCGTGCGGGTGATGGGAGCCTTGAGCGAAATAGATGAGAACGAAAAATACGACATCGACGGCGTCATTACCATCATGACAATCACCGAACTCTGAAACACCGCTCTTTTTGGATATATACTGTACATGTGAAAGAGAGTTCTTTTCTTAATCCTGCAAAAGCGGTGGCTGTGATGCAGCTCAGTGAAGGCATGCATGTGGCCGACTTTGGCGCGGGGTCGGGGTTTTTTACGCGCGCGGCGGCGCGCGCGGTGGGGCCAAGCGGCGTGGTGTGGGCGGTTGACGTGCACCAAACCCTCCTTTCACGGATAAAAAATTTGAGTTTGGCCGAAGGCTTGTCGCATGTCGAGGTGGTCCACGGCGACCTTGAGCACCCGGGCGGCAGCCACTTGCCGGCGGCATCTTTCGACCTCGTGATTGCCGCGAATCTTTTTTGGAGTCTCGAGCGCAAGAGCGTGGTGGTCGACGAAATATATCGCGTCCTCAAAAAAAACGGCCGCGCGCTCGTTATCGACTGGCAAGATTCTTTCGGCGGTATGGGGCCGCACCCAGACCATGTGATGAGTCAGGAAAAAACGCTCACACTATTTGAGGCGGGGGGTTTTGCTTCGGCCGAAGCGGTGCCCGCGGGTGCGTATCACTGGGGATTTGTCGTTAGGAAAAAAGCAAAATAAGTCGCACAATTCAATAATGGGTCATCTCTCCACATTTCAGTTCATCGTCCTCGGTGTCTTTAGCACGCTCATCTTGGTCGGCGTCGGTATATTTGCCGCGTTCGGCGGACTCCTCGGTGGCGGTGCGGTGGGGCCCGTAGTCGTCTGGGGGACGATACCCTCCGACCAGTTTACAAAAGTCATAGACACGCTGCGCACCTCCGACAAATCGTTCGAGCAGGTGAGCTATGTGCAAAAAGATTCTTCGAGCTATCATGCCGAGCTGTTAAACGCCATGGCGTCTGGCCAATCACCGGATTTGTTTTTAGTATCGCAAGAACATCTGCTCGTTTTTGCAGACAAGGTGCTGACCATCCCCTACAGCGCGGTCTCGCAAGGGGAGATGGTCAATTCCTACATCAACGAAGCGCAGCTTTTACTGACCCCGCAAGGGTCGCTCGGGCTGCCGTATACGATCGATCCCTTGGTCATGTACTGGAACCGCGACCTTTTTGCCGCCGCGGGCCTGCCGCAAGCGCCGCAGTTTTGGAACGACTTTTTAGAGATTGCGCCTAAGATCACCTCGCTCGACCAAGGCTCCAACGTGCGCAAGAGCGCGGTCGCCATGGGCGAGTGGCAAAACGTCAACAATGCCAAAGCAATACTCTCGGCGCTCTTTATGCAGGCAGGCGACTTTGTGGTCGTGCGCGGGTCGGATGGAAAAGTAGTTTCCGTGTTTGGCGCTTTTCCCGAACAAGCGTCCGTCAACCCCGCCGGTTCAGCGTTGCGCTTTTATACCGAGTTTGCCAACCCGTCAAAAGCCACCTATTCGTGGAACCGCGCGATGCCGCGCGCCTCGGATGTTTTTACGGCGGGAGATACGGCGGTGTACTTCGGCTTTGCGAGCGAATATCCAGACTTGCTGCGCAAAAATCCAAACCTCAATATCGGTGTTTCGCCGCTCCCGCAGCTCAAAGACGGCAACACCCTCACCTTCGGCAGGATGCAGTCTTTGGCGGTGCCGCGCTCGGCGGCAAACCCGGAGGGCGCGCTCACGATCGCGCAAAAATTGTCCAGCCCCGCGGGTATCGCGCTCATCGCGCAGCAGATGGGTTTGCCGCCCGTGCGCCGCGATGTGCCGGTCAACACCGAAGGCAACGCCGCCGCGAGTACCTTCGTGCAATCGTCGCTCGTTGCGCGCGCGTGGCTCGACCCCGACTCCGCCAAGACCGACACGCTCTTTAAGACCATGATAGAATCGGTTGTAAGCGGGCGTCAGACGCCGGCAGAGGTGGTTGCCGAAGTTGCAAGCGAACTTCAGCAATTAATCGGATTTTAGTCATGTTTAGCGCCGCACTTACCGTTTTTTTTGCACTCGCGTTCGCGATCGCGCTTTTGGCTTTTTTTTGGGGACTCATTGTTTATTTTTGGAATGTAGGCACCAACGAAGAGGGGCGCCGCCACGGCAAAGCGATTTTGATAGCCGGCGCGACCGCGCTCGTGGTTCTGATGGTCCTCTTCGGTGCGGTACAATGGGTAGGGCACAAGTTTGGTGCAGAAGTGTTTAGAGTAAATTAATATGAAATTTAAATTTGGACTATTTTTGATAAGCGGAATCTTGTTTACCGCGCCATTGTTTGCAGGAGCAGCACAGAATTTTAACAACCCGGTGCAGACGGGGGGCTTTGATAATCCCGTGCAGACAGGCAGTAGCTACCAACCCTCGAGTGGTTTTAGCAATTTTCAACTCACCAACCCGCTCAAGGTCAACACCGTCTGCGGGCTCATTAAATCAGTCCTGCAGGCGCTGTTGGTCATCGGGCTTCCTATTGCGGTCCTGTTTTTAATTTTTGCAGGCTTAAAGTATGTGGCCGCGCTCGGCAAGCCCGAAGCTATTAACGAAGCCAACAGAAATCTGCTTTACACCGTCATCGGCATCGCTATCTTTTTAGGGGCCGCGCTCATTGCCCAGGTCATCGCCACCACGGTAAGCAATATTTCCGCGCAATCGGGAGGAGGCTTCCAGAACATCAGTTCGTGCAACTAACATGTGCACGTTTACCGATTTTTCTTCAGTCGTTGCATGCAGCATCGGGATCATTAATGTTGTGATCCCTATCCTTGCCGGCATAGCCCTGCTCCTTTTCTTGTGGGGGGGCGTACGCTATATATATTCATCGGGCGAAGGCGAGCACAAAGAGGGGCGCGAGGTGCTGCTGTGGGGGCTCATCGCGCTGTTTGTGCTCTTTAGCGTCTATGGGATCTTGCGGATCTTGAGCAATGAGTTTCTAGGCGGGGCGGGCTTTCAGTAACACTATCCACACGGGCGGGGGTGGGGCATGGAAATCCTGCTAGAATTAACCAGTACTCACTTAATATTTGATATGAAAAAAATAGTATTTACTTCGTTGCTTTTCGCCCTGCCGCTCGTTGCGTCGGCGCAAAATATAACTACCGCGCTCTTGCGCATCAGCGACATTATCAACATCCTCATTCCTCTGCTTATCGCGATGGCGCTCGTGGTCTTTTTTTGGGGCCTGGTCAAATATATCTGGAGCTCGGGCGAGGAGCATGAATATGGCAAAAACGTGATGATCGCGGGACTTGTCTCGCTTTTTATCATGGTCTCGGTCTTCGGTATCATCCGGCTCGTCGGCGACACCTTTGGGGTCTTTGGCGGTAATAATACGTTTGTGGCACCGAAAGTTCAGGTCCGATAACTGACATGACTGCCGAGAAGCTTCGTGACGCGCTCGTCAACGTGGTGCTCAATCCATTGGCCGCACTTCTCTTTGGCGTTGCGCTCATCGTGTTTATATGGGGATTGGTTGAATTTTTGTGGGGACTCTCGACCGATACGGAGGGCAAAGAGGACGGCAAACGCCACATGCTCTGGGGAATCATCGGGATGTTCGTTATGATCGCGGCAGGCACTATCATCAATATCATCGCCAACACCATCAACGTTCCTCTACCGCGGTAATTTTTTGTAAAAAAAGAACGCCTCGCTTGGTAGCGAGGCGTGTTTTTGTTTTCGCACAAAGAAAAGAACTGTCAGGCCTTGCAGCCGTTACTCCACCGAGGAGCATAGAGGGGACAGAACACGCCCCACAGCTCAGCCTCTCCGGACTCCGCCCGGATTGCACGAGCTTTGAAACCGGACGGCCAATTCACGAATTGGCCGGGCGCCTTCGGGATGGGGTTGCCACCACCTTGTGGGTAGAACTCAACCACTCCCCGAATGACATCCGGATAGAAGATGCAGTGGTCGGGGAGCAGCACCAGTTCGGCACTGAGCTTGATGGGTTTATCCACCAAGCCGACGCAACTTCTCGGCACGCCGCTCGCGTGGCGAGTCGGAGCACCTCTTGATTGACCATGGCCCCCGATCATCCCGCCGGTAAGCTCTGCGAGGAGCCTGCCCTCAGTCAGGTCGTTGGTCTTGGTCCCCATGCCCCAGAAGGCGAAGAAAAACAAGACTGCCCAAGGCCATCGCTTCCATCCCTCGACATTCCCGAACACCACCACCGAAGCACTCGCGAGAATGTAGTAGGTTAGAAGATGCATCCACCCCCGTTTCGTTTCGAAGATCGGAGCTGCCGACTCGACTTGGAAGTAGAGGAAGAAATTGATTGCTGTGAGGCCGACGATGACGGCGACTAATGCCGGGACCTCTCCTTTGCTTGAGATAGTCCAGGTATTCGGAGGTATCAGTGTGCGCAAGAGCAGTATGAGTGCAATAGCTCCACCAACCCACACCCAGATAGGTACCCCCGCAAGAGCGGGAAGGGGGGCTGTGGTGATCACGATGATCGCCAAAACACCCAATACCACGTAGAGAGCAGTTTGCTGCCGGTTCATTGGTTATCTCCCCGTGAGCCATGTTTTTATGGCGTCAACAGTTTTGTCCAGGCCTTTTTCGAGACCTGGAACGTTGAAAGTCGTCACTGTAGCGCCAGGCTTTTCAACCTCCACCTGAGCAAGTGCTGCCGCAAGGTCGGGTGTTATACCCGAATTCTTGAACATCTCGATCTGTTGAATACGGCGTCTAACCTGGACAACCTCCGCATCGCCCTCGATAGTCTCCTGCGAAACCTTGCGGAGTGCAGTGTCGTATTCGCCGGGTAAGCTGATGTGGTTGATTTGCAGCATAGGGCTGATTTGGTAGCCCCACTTAGCATCAGGACCTTCCAGCTCAGCATGCGCTTTCTCGTAAGCCTCTTTTGCCACCTTGGACTTGCCGGAGATACCTGCCTCTTGCGAGATGAGTTCAACGGCAGTGAAGCTTTCCGGCGCTGTCCGGATATGCTTGAGGATCGCACTGTTTACCGATTTCAACGCATCCTTCGGCTCCTCTTTTCCGCTCGGCGGTCCGATATTGTACGTTTCGTAAATGTCGTACATATAGACCTGATACGTGCCGCTCAGCATCGCGACCACGTTGTCTGCGGTGTAGGCTTGGGTCTGCTCGAACGTTTCCGTCCGTTCTCCCGAAAACTTGTCCTCGAGTATCACGAATGGATAGCCAAGAGGCACCGCATTGAGTCCTTCCGTAAATCCATTTCCCTCGGGACCCATATGCCATCGCCATGTTCCGAATAGAAACACGGCGGTCATATGCTGTGTGGGAGTGTTGTGATACACCCACAGCACATATAGCGTGGCTACCATGAGCATGATCAAGACGTTGCCAAACCAACCCAACGAGGCGTTGGTAAAGGAAAGGCCGATTGCGATGAACGTGCCGAGTATAAGTCCGGCGATTATCGCGAACCCAAAACTACGATTCATTGGGAGTTTCCTTCTGTCGATGATCCGTTTATGGTCTGCGGGTGCAGTACCATTTCCACTCGCAATTATATCACCTTTGGGTCGAAAAGTCAAGCAAAATAAGCTTGCAAAATAAAGCGATTTTGACACGTGCATGCACTACGGCGCTTTAGCGAAGTAGTGGGCGGGAGAGGACTTGAACCTCCACGGATTGCTCCACATGGTCCTAAGCCATGCGCGTATACCATTTCGCCACCCGCCCGGAGGCCACGGCGGGAATCGCACCCGCGTATAGTTCTTTTGCAGAGAACTGCCTTACTACTTGGCTACGTGGCCTTGTTTATTAATCTAGCATTTGTGGTAGAAATATAAAGGCTTTATGCAAATACCACCTGCCGGGGTGATGAAATGGTAGACATAGGAGACTTAAAATTTCCAGAGCGAAAGCTCGTGTGGGTTCGAGTCCCACCCCCGGCACAGATAGAAACTTCTCGTTCGGACAGAGCCGCGCCGCAAAGCGGCGCGGCAGGGGCGGGCGGGAAAAAAGCCCGTCGCGAAGCGACGAATTCAGACGGGGCGGGGGCGGAAAAGCGGGCGGTTTTGTCACGAACCGCATGGTTCGTTCCGATTTTTTGGACGAAGGAGGCAATTTCGGAGAAATTGTCGGATGAGGACAAAAAAGCGGCTTGTTTCGTATCCCTAACCCACTCCCGCAGGGGTTCGACCCACTGGTTCTCCCCGCGTTCAAAATCTTTCCTTTCTGCTTTCAAAGCGGCGAGAGAGCGCATAACTTCGTCCTTGCGCGTGAGATAGCTTGCCTTCGGAATGTCGCCGTCGAGATACGCGGACACTAACTTTTCCATGCGCTCCTCGCTCGCTTTAATTTTGGCAGAAAGATTTTGAACATCACTTTGCGACACGGCGGTTTCTTCGCGCTCCCACTCGTCAATTTTCGCCAACATCCAATCAGCATACTTTTCGCAAAGTGATATTGATTGAAGCCGTTCCCGCAATTGAAAGACGAGAATGTCCTCGCGCAAATATCCCTGCGAGCATACGCCTCTCTTTTTCGTACACCGATAGTACCGATATGTCCCGCCATTGCCGTGCGCGTACTGCGCGGTAAACATGCTCCCGCACTCGTCGCAACGAAAAAGAGAGCGAAACGGAAAATCGTGATTCTTGCGCGTCTTGCGGGGACATTCTCGTACTTTCAAAACCTTTTGCGCGGCTTCAAACAATTGCGGGGAAACCAGTGGCTCAAAGTTTCCATCAAACCATTCGCCATGATGTTTGACGAAGCCGAGGTACGCTCGATTCGTCAACAACTTTTTGATGGAAACTTTGGCAAGTGGCGTTCCGTTCCGCGTCACCACGTCCAAATCCGCCAAAAATTGCGCCAGCGAGACATAGGTGTGCGTCCCTTTGGCATATTCCTCAAACGCACGCGCCACAACGCGCGATTTAGTCGGGTGCGGTTCAATATTTCGCGTACGCGGATTATTCACATAGCCAAAGGGCGCAAGGTTCAACCACTCGCCGCGGCGCAATTTTTGGCGGATGCCGCGATTCACATTTTGCACCAGATTGTCGCTGTAATATTTCGATTGCCCGAACGCCACTTGCAACATAAAGAGCCCCTGCGGAGTGGGTTCAAACCAAAATGTCGGAAAGCGCAAAGACACGATTTTGGCGGTGTCTA
>ERZ1292629.3971-Hain-H43-01um-R1-3971-length-11082-cov-11_pt1 | contig 11082 bp, 15 predicted proteins | sample MGYA00564399_ERZ1292629 | MGnify/ENA primary metagenome ERZ1292629 (study PRJEB36523, sample SAMEA6512636) | groundwater metagenome | collected 2019-01-08 | study: AquaDiva: Metagenomics assemblies of 32 groundwater samples | reverse complement strand
ATATAAGGAGGTAAGATATGCCATTAACGAAGAAAGGTCGCAAGATTAAAAGAGCCATGGAAAAGCAGTATGGCAAAGACAAGGGCGAATCTGTTTTTTACGCATCTGAGAACAAGGGGGCTATAACAGGGATAGCTGAGGAGTCAAAGAGGAAGCCACATCATAAGAAATAAATGTTAGACCCTGTAGCTACAATCAGAGAAATCAAGAAGCTTGATCTTACCAAGCTCACACAGGAGCAGAAAGATAAGGCCATTGCCAAGCTTATTGCTATCAGGGACCTTGATCCGTTCTGGTCTTTTGTTCCTAATGATGGTGTTTTAACTGAAGCACGGAAGGCTATTTTAAGGAGGTATTTAAAGGAAGATGACATACCTCAGAGGGTAGATAGCCAGCTTGATGTAATTTTATGCACATCTAATATAGTAGGTGATTCAGGTGGTAACAGAGCTGATAAAACTACGACTGGCTGCATCAAAGGGCTGATTAAAACCACAGGTGAGATACCTAATTCACTTAAACCCTATCAAGGCATTTTACAGTCTTACATAGACAGGGCACACAGAAAATTTATCAAAGGCAGGGTTACTGGTGTCAATAGCAAGCAGCTTCATACAAGGGTTATGTCTGTGTGGAAATACTGGGTTCCGCGGGAATATTTAAAGAATGGTGTGTGGGAAGACAGTTATTCCAAGGAGTTTGATATTCTCACTCTTTACAGGAAAGGCAAGCCCTGTGCGACGATTGAGTTTATGACTAATGAACAGGAAGTTAAAAGCACACAAGGCGGGGAGTTGGACTGGGCACTCTTTGATGAAGAGCCTGATATGGACAAGTATAAAGAAACTCTTATGCGTTTCGCCACTGCTGACAGACTGGATATCGAGATAGACTGGACTCCGACTGAAGGACTCACGTGGGCCACAAACCTATTTCATGAAGGCATCTTTGAAGGTGAGGAGATTAAGCAGGAGATCGCCCTGTTTAAACAGACACCTGTATGTAATCGCTATGTAAATCCTAAGACACTAATGAATATTATGGATGAATATGCCAAAGTGTCCTCTTATGAGGAAATGAAGATGAGGCTCTTAGGGGAAGCCATCTCTCTTAGTGGTCTTGTTTATGGAAGCCTTTTTGACCATAATATTCATGTTATAGACCCATTTGAAATTACTTATAAGGATTTTGTTATTTACCGGGGTTTAGATCCGCATCTTGTTAAACCGACTGTATGTGTTGAAGTGGCGATGGACAGGGAAGGGTTTGAGTATGTCATAGGCACTTATAGCAAGCAAGCAGATACAGAAGTCATAAAAGCGGATTTAAGACAAAGGGCTATAGACAGAAAATACCGTTTAGGCTGGACTCGCTGTGATAAATCTGCTGATTCTGAGATTAAAATACTTGGTGGTAGGAATATCTTTCTGGAGCTTGCAAGAGGCAAAGATGCCATACCTGCTTTGTTTGTATCAGAGAAGTTTACTGGTTCCATCAATGCAGGGGTTGATGAGATAAAAAAGAGACTTAAAGTTGATCCTGTTATAAACTCTCCAAATCTTTTTATCTTTAATACTCCTGAAAATAAAGAACTGGTTAAATCCTTCAGGACTTTAGAAAGAGACACTTATGCGAATGAGGAAAAGAAAGGCATGAAGGACAGGATTAATGAAGGTAAGCACGATGCTCATGCTGCCCTGAGGTATGCTCATCAGTATCCAATGCGATGGATGCCTGTTTCAGAGGAAAGACCCGAACCTGTAAGAGAAGAGAGTTATGTATAGGGTTAAAGATTTTTCAAGATTTATTAAAGATATATGGATTAAAAGGACAATAAAATTTAGAGAAAAATATGGCGAAACATTACCATTAACACGACAAATAGATAAACCGGAAAATAAATATTTTCAAGAAATATATCATTACCTGCAAAAAAGAGCTAAGAAGATTTTACCACCCAATACTTATTATGAAATAAGACGCAAAATGCCTACAGATTTTGGATTAAACAGGAGCATTGCATGGTATTACGACAAAAATATTGAACAATCATTTTATAAATCCGAAGTTTTTGATGATTATATTTTTCAATCAGGTTATTGTTTGCTTTTAAGAGATAAAACCTGAGCCAATGAGGGAGGAAAGTTTTGTATGAATGTTTATATTGATAGAGATAAAGAACATCCTAACCAATTACAAATTACTGTATTTGGAAAAGGCAAAAGTGAAATTATATTAAAAGTAGGGATAGATGAATTATCTATACAAATGCCTACTTTTAATGATTACGGACTGGCAGAAAATGTAACCTTTGAAAAATTGGTAGGGATATATAAATTTTACGAAAGTGCAAAAATAACTTCTGAAATAATGGATAAAATAAAGGATAAATCTTGACAGACTCAATTAAGTGTGATATTAATAATAGCAATGAGCATAAGTGGTCTATGGAAGAATTGACTAAATTTTTAGAAACTATAAAACACGGGGAATATGTTTGTAAAAAACAAGATGGTAGAGTAATACAGGTGAAAATAACCGAAAGCAAGAAATTATAAGACATCAAATTATGAAAACTAAAGAATATGGAACAATAGTTAAAATAAATCCTATTTTTGATCCATCAAAATATCCTATAAACAAAGAATTTTTAAAAATATGTAATAAAATAATAAAATCTAAATAACTTAGGCTGACTGAACAACAGAGGCCGATTGTCCGAAAGGATGGTCGGCCTTTTTTATTGCAAGGAGGCAGATGGAAGAGCAGGATTCTACCTTAGCAAAACTTTCTAAGTGGAAGATGGAATCAGAGGATTTAAGAAGGAAGTATGATTACAGATGGGCTAAAAATCTTAAACTTGTCAAGGGTGTTTTCAGAGAGCCAGAACAGGGTAAATCCAAAGTAAGAGACAGAGATAAAATATTCTTCCGTAAAATCTGGTCAACTATCTGGCGACTTACTGCCTCTATGTATAGTGCCTTCCTTAAAGACCCCGATACTTTCAAGATTGAAGGCAGAGACACAATCAATGATCCTGCAAAAGCCAAAATCCTTCAATCAATGGTGGAATACCGCAGGGACAAGATGGCAAATAGGAACAATCTTTTCCTGAAATTTATTTGGGCATTTCAGGATATTTTTAACTATGGCTGGTGTGCTGGCAAGATGTGTTGGGTTTATAGAGAGGGGATAAAAGACGAACCTCAATTTATACTCTACGCACCTGAACAATGTTTTCCTGATATGGCTGCCGAGACTTCTGATGATATGAGATATGTCCATTTTCTGAATTATATGACTAAAGATGAAATGGAATCTTATGGATATGACAATCTTGACCAAGCACAGTCATCTTCTGTAGAAAGTAGCATTGTTAGACAGGCAAGGAATATTTTTGGCACTGATCCTCTCCAAAATCCAGGTACAAATGAGTATCCTTCTTCTGGCAGATACCAAGATGATATGAAAGACCAACAAGTCAGGAGATATAAGGTTTATGAAAGTTTCTGGCATGAAGACGGAGAGATGAAATATGGCATTTCTAATGATTTCAGGATATGGCTGAAGAAGCCAGAGGTAAGTAAATATGGGGATAGAATACCTGCAATATTCGGAACCTGCCTTACAGAATCTCATAAACTCTTTGGTGAAGGTTTTCCCGAACCATTGGAAGGCCCGCAGGAATCCTATAACTATATCCTTAATATGAGAAAAGATAATGTTGCTTTAGCCCTGACAGGGCATACCTTTGTTTCAAGATGGGGTGGGGTAGATTTACAATCTCTTGTTAACCGTAGGTCAGGCGGTTACACAATAATGGATGATGTAAATAACTCTGTCAGACATGAACAAGTCCCTGATGTTACACAGTCCTCTTATATGGAAGCTGGTGCTGATGATGCCATGATGCAAGAGATATCGGGTGTGACTGCTGGCAAAGTTGGGATGGAGAGAGCAGAGAAGGCTACTGTCGCACAAATCAACTTTACAGAATCTAATGCAAAGATTGACCTTTATATTGCTATGGTTGGAGAGACATTTATAAAGAATTTCTATCTCGAGCTTGCAAGACAGATTCAGATGTTTGAAACAGATGAAAATGTATATAGAATTGCTAATAACAAGTTAAGACAGGAAACAGGGATACCCTATGCAAATGATATTTACGATTTGGATTTTGAGGCTGATTGCATTATTAATGTAGGTGTTGGGACTGTAGGAAGAGATATGGAAGTAAAACAGATTTTGCTTGCTATGGATAGGGCAATCATGACTATGCAATCTGTGGCAAATCTAATGAAGATGGGAGCTACTCCACCTGAAGGTATAAAGATACCGAATGTTGCTAAATTCTTCGAGACATTATTACCAAAGATAGGACTGAAGAATATAAAGGAATATTTCATTACTATACCGCCTCCACAGATGGGTATGGAGGGGGGAGGAAGTCCAGGCATGACAGGTGCTATGCAACCACAGATAGGCAATATGGGCATGCCTGCTGAGGCAAATATGATACAAGAAGGAAGTTTGGGCGGTGTATAACCTTTTAGATGACAAGGAGCTTTTTGACAAGATGGAAAAGGCTGCTTTGGCTGAAAGGCTGACTACATCTCCTGAGTGGCAATTACTTGATGAGATTAGAAAGCGTGCCATAGAGAAGTGGACAGATTATTTCATCTTTAAAATGGATACCAAGAACATAGCTGATGTGGAGATGGTCAGGGCGATGCTGGCTGTTTGGAAATATGACCTTTTCAAGACTTTGGATATATTGAAACAGGAAGGGCAGATAGCTTTTGAGGAGCTTAATTATAGCGGTAAAATTCGGCCTCCTGATGAGCCGAATGAAACATCAGGTAACGAGTGAAGGCTCGTAAAATGGAGGATTTATGGCTAACAGGCCAAGAGGAAGACCCAAAAAGATAATACAGCAACCACAGCCATTAAAAGAGGCAACATTTAATGAATCTGTAGGTGTTGCTGGCAACATGGGCGATAATACTGATTTTTCGCCTGATGAAAGGATGAGCGTCTATCAGGAAGCTGCAAAACAGTTATATCCTGATGATGTAACGGTAGCTCCTCCCGGAACAGAGGGAAAGAAAGAAACTGAGAAATCTGAGACCGAAGGAGAGTCAAAAACTCAGGAAGTTGAAGAATCTCAGAAGGTAGCAATAGACGTAGCGGTGGAAGAACCCAAAAAAGATGAATTAACTTCTGCTGATACAGCATCAGTTCAGGCTACTGATAAAAAGCCCGAAGACGTAAGAACCGTCCCTTATGGTGCTTTGCATGAAGAACGCATGAAACGCAAGGATTTACAGCGTGAAGTGGATGATGTGAAGGCTAAAATGAATCAGTTGATAGAAGATAATGTCAAACTGATGTCAAAAGGGAAAGAGCCTTCAGAAGATGAGTACGAGCCTGTTTATAAAGGTGAGCTGAATGAGCTTAGAGCAGAAAATTTTAGATTAAAGTCTAAAATTGAAGCTGTCGAAAATAGATTCCAATCTGATGATATAAGAAAAAAAGCAGATGAAGTTAAAAACATGATGGACAAGGTAGATCAAGAAGAATCTGCTTCTGGAAGACCTGGATTTTCAAAAATAGGATGGAGATTGGTTTTAGACGAAATAAATGAAGTAGCGAAAACCGATCCAGAATTGGCAGAAACCTATAGAACTCCTGATGGTTGGAAACTCATTCATGCAAAAAAATTCCCTGAAGTACAAGCAATATATATTGCGCAAGCTAAAAAGGAAGTTTTTGACCAGAAAAAACAGGCAAAGACGGGTGCGGAACTCGTTACAGCTACCGGGAAAGCCCCGGTTAAAGAAGCACCAGAAAAAGAATGGAAATGGGACGATTATCTAAAAATGAGACAAAATCTGAATTTATGAAGGAGTAATTTTCGATGGCTGGTGAAATGTTATGGACTACACAATCAGGTTATCTCTCAAATGGATACCTGAATATGCAGTTCCAGAAAGCTGCGCAGCCGCTAACGAAATTCAGGCAATTTTGTAAAATTAAAGAAGCCTTTGGTAAGAAAAAAGGGGAAACGGTAAACTGGCTCAAGGTTGCTAATATTGGAACTTATGGTGGTCGTCTTGTTGAGACAAATACCATGCACGAAACCACCCAAGCCCTTTCATGGGGTACTTTGACAGTTTACGAAAACGGAAACTCAATTCCTTTCTCCTTTAAGATTGATGCTCTTTCGATGTTTGAGTTGAGAAGCATCATTAATGAGGGCTTGCTTGATGATACTGGAAAATGTCTGGATGGAAATGTGGAGAGAGAGTTCAATAAATGTGCTCTCCGTGGCGTTGGAACTGCTACAAACACACTTACGGTAACAACCAATGGAACTACAACTGCTACCAATACTTCAGCAATGTATCCTTATCATTTGAGGAAAATGATACTCGAGCTCAAGAAGAGGAATGTACCAGGATACACAAAACTTGGCGGTGATTATGCCTGTATAGCATCTATCTATGCACTTGATAGTTTCCAGGGTGCTATGGAAGCACTGGCATATACTGTCAATACGGAAACTGGATTGTCGATGGCACTCAATGGTGAAATCGGAAGATATTATGCAACCAGATTTGTTGAGGATAGCTTTGCTTCCTACAACATCTACAGCCCTACTGCACGCACAGCAACTTCTGTCTTTTCAAATGCTACTGCTGGCGAGGGTTATTCAAGCACAAGCTGGACGGGTTCATCTTCAGGTCCTGCTTATGTGTTCGGATCTCCAACGGTAAGAGAAGCGATAGTTGTTCCAGAGGAGATAAGACAGAAAGTGGTAACTGATTATGGTCGTTCATATGGACTTGCATGGTATCAACTTGGAGGTTGGGCGATTGAATATGAAGCTACCGATGGCGACAATGCACGAATAATCAAATGGGATTCGGCATAAGGAGGAGGTGAAAGCAAAATGTCAGATTTAAAATCAGAGTATAACGATCCTTGTTTTACTGTAATTAGGGAAGCAAGGATGCAAGCTGTTCAATCCCCTGCTGCGTCTCTTACTGATTTTGCTTTGTTCAGATGCAGGAACAAGTGCATTGTGAAAACAGTAATCGTACACTGTAAGTCACTTCCTTCAGCTGCTACAACCTGGAGCTTACAGGTAATGCGTGGCGCATCTACGATAGCTGCTAAAACGATAACTTCGTTTTCTGTAGTCGGGGATTTGTCTGCGATTATCACACTCACTTCAAGCAATACCTTAACCTCTGTGGGAGAATCCATCAGTCTGGAATTGGATACTACTGAAAAAGGTAAGTTCGATGTCATATACGAGTACCAGTTGTTACCAACTGCGACTTATGGAACACAAGCTTAATGTGCTAAAAGGAAAGGGGAGGGATTGTCCCTCTCCTCTTTCTGAAAGGAGATTAGATGTACTATGAAGATGCAGTAGGGGAATGGGAAGCACCACCGGAATCCACAAAAGAAGGATTGCCTATTCCGAATGAAGAATATATTAAAAATGTAAGAGACAACTGTTTACTCAAATTACCTAACCTTACAACTCAGAAGGAAAATGACAGGATAATGGTAATGGTTTGTGGTGGGTCTTCGGCAAAGTTTTATCTTGAGGAGATAAGGCAAAAGAGCCATGACGACAGATATAGAATATTTACTTCTAATATGACCCATGACTGGCTAATTGCAAATGGTATAGTGCCTCATTACCAGTTCATAATAGACCCTAAACTTTCCAAAGTTGAAGATGTGCAACATCCCCATAAAGATGTGAAATATTTATTAGGAATTTCCTGTAATCCTGCTGTTTTCAAGGCACTGGAAGGTTATGACGTTACAAGAGTTTTTAGTGTAAGTGGTATTGGTATTCCGACTGATGTTCAGGTAATAAAGGCATTATTGCCTTACGAAGATATAAGTTTGCTTACCGGTGGGACTATGGCGGGATTAAGGGCAATGGTTCTGGCAGATATATTCGGTTATTTAACAGTTGAATATTATGGATTTGATTCATGTTATTTCGAGTATGACGATAAAGGCGATCCTATCTATTATTCTTATGAAAAAGTAAGAAAAGAAAATATCTTAGAGGCGCAAACTGACGATGGAAGAATATTTCTTACATCTCCAGTTTTTGCTTCTCAGGCAAGGCAATTTCTGAAATGGAAACATAGGCTTGAATGGATTAATTTTATTATCCACGGTGATTCTCTGACTTCTCATATCAACAAATTAGATAATGAAAAACTTAAATCAAAGCATAATCTGTTGATAACCGATTATTACAGAGAGTTAAACCGTGAGATGCATAATCATGATAAAGGCAATGGTGATAATACCTATGGAATTAGTGGTCGAAAATATGCTGGCGATATTGCCGTTCTTGCAGGGCAGTTAATTAAGAAATATGGTGATTTAACACTTCTTGATTACGGATGTGGTAAACGCACCCTTGAGAGTGCATTGCCACCGATAAGTGGTCTAACAGTAAAGAATTATGACCCTTGTATAGAAGGTCTTGACAGTATTCCAGAGCCATCTGATGTTGTGGCTTGCACAGATGTCCTTGAACACATTGAACCAGAATGTCTTGAAAATGTTCTTGATGATTTAAAAAGAGTAACCAAAAAACTTGCTTATGTAGTTATTTCTACAAGGAAAGCAAGGAAATCTTATTCTGATGGTCAGAACACACACAAAATAATAGAATCTCACGAATGGTGGAGTCCAAAACTTAAAAAAAGATTCTTTATAACAGAAACCCAGACAATACCAAACGATAAATTTATATATGTGCTACAGGCAAAGGAAATACGATGAAAGAAACAATCGCAGAACGCATAGATGCTGTTACTAAGATAGACGAGCTGAGAGTAAAAATGGGTGGCATCCAACCTGCCCCCAAAAGTGTCAAGATTGAGCTTACTGCAAGATGCAATCTTAGATGCAAATATTGCGCAGTAAGAACAAGAACAAAAAGCCCTAAAAGTGATATGGATTTCTATTATTTTCAGAAGATAACTGAGGATATAAGGATTTCTGGTGTGGAAGAAATAGGATTGTTTTATCTCGGTGAGTCTTTTATGAATCCTATTTTGCTTGTTGATGCTGTTAAATGGTGCAAGAGATTAGGTTTTCAGTGGATATTTCTTACCTCTAATGCTGTAAACGCTGATTCCTGGACAGTAAGACAATGTATGGATGCTGGACTTGATTCCTTAAAGTGGTCTGTAAATGGGGCTGATTTGAAACAATTTCAGGAAATAACTGGTGGTTCTGAAGCTCAATTTAACCATGCACTTGAAAATATAAAGTCAGCATGGCAGGAAAGAGCAAAGAATGGAAAATTTAATACTATTATTTCCGCAAGTTCTATTCTCTATGAAGGCGAACAGTTGAGGAAGATGCAAAAAATGCTTGATGAAAATATAAGACCTTTTGTAGATAGACATTACTGGCTTCCTCTTTATCAGATGAGTATGTATAAAGACAAGATAGAAAAAGAACTTGGTTATACCCCTACTGCTGGGAATATGGGCAGAATAGACGACGATACCATGCAACCTACGAGACCTCCACTTCCATGTTGGAGTCTTTTCACAGAAGGACATGTAAGAGTTGATGGTGGACTTTCTGCTTGTTGTTTTGGTGCAGATGAAAGGTTTGATATGGGTGTACTTGATGGTACTAATTTTATGAGACAATGGAATAATCCTAAATTTGTAACATTAAGAGAAGCACAGTTAAAAACCATAAAAGAAGGACAGGATGCCTTAAAAGACACAATTTGCAATGTCTGTGTAGCTTATGAAAATGAATGAACTTTATCTCGATATGCCAACAATTGATAAGTTTGAAAGGCTTGAAAGATTCTTAGAAGAAAGAAAAGGCGATACTGTGCCAGAGGCTACAGGAAATGCGTATTTCATGCAGGAAGGGATTGATGTTATCCAGAACAAAATTAAGATAGGAGATAGGATTCTTGATGTAGGTTGTGGTAAGGGCGTTGCCTTGAAGATGTTTAGATATTTAGGGACAAGACCAATAGGGATAACTATAAATGATGAAGATAAGGCAATTGCTGAAACTGAAGGGGATGATGTAAGGATAATGGATATGTCATTCCTTGATTTTGATGATAATTATTTTGATGGAATATGGGCAAGACATTGCCTTGAACACAGTATATTCCCTTACTTTACGTTACATGAATTTAATAGAGTTTTAAAACCTGGGGGTTGGATGTATGTTGAAGTTCCAGGAGTTAATACTTGTTCTCAACATGAACTAAACCGCAATCATTATTCAGTGCTTACTGCTGAAATGTGGGCAAGTCTTATCTTGAGAACAAATTTTCAAATCTGTGGTTCTTATGCTTTATCTTTTGATTTGCCAACAGGAAAGGAAATTTATTATAGAATTTTAGCTGAGAAAATGATATGAAGGAAGAAAAGACTTGGACTGATTCGGATGAAAATAGTTATAGATTCTGGCTTTATCAATGGTCTAAGAATACTGGTGTGCCTTATGATCCTAATGACCCAGAATATGATTATAGAAAGATATACCAATTGGGGTTATCCCCTACATGGCAATCTGAACATAAACAATATAGATGGCCAGATATTGGAAAATCCAAAAAGTATCGAGGGAAGGGTTCTGTTTCTACTACACCGATGGAAGAAATGCCTTCTCCTTTTTACCAATGGATTAAAGAAAGTGAATATCCTTCCACTTTAGGTTTGTTAAAAACAGGTGACTTGATGAAAGGCAAGATATGAAGGAGCTTTATCTAAATATGCCAGTAGGTGAATATTACGGATGGGCTATTTGTGGCAAGAATCTATTAAAGGAATTTTCTAAAAAGATTAAAGTGCATTATGTGGAAAATGGTTTTACTGTGAGTATAAGAACTCCCGATACGATAGACCTTGTGGATAAACTAAAGACAGAGCCTAAAGATGTTGATGTTCCTTTTATCCATACAACTATGCCTGATTTTATGCCATGTGTAACTAATCGAGGTAAACCTAATATCGGCTATGCTTTCTATGAAGATTTTACTATGCCTGA
>ERZ1292629.3968-Hain-H43-01um-R1-3968-length-11088-cov-5_pt1 | contig 11088 bp, 7 predicted proteins | sample MGYA00564399_ERZ1292629 | MGnify/ENA primary metagenome ERZ1292629 (study PRJEB36523, sample SAMEA6512636) | groundwater metagenome | collected 2019-01-08 | study: AquaDiva: Metagenomics assemblies of 32 groundwater samples | reverse complement strand
ATTAAGCCATTAGCTTGAGGATTTGTTGTAGCTTCATAAAAGCTAATTTTTTTACCACCATAATCAATAGTCCTGCCCCACTGGTCTTGATTAAATGAATCAACTGACAGAAGAGAATCCTTAGGAATATTATCAGCAGCAGCTTTTACACCAGTACCTTCTTTTACACCAGTACCCACAAATTCCGCAGGAATCTGTTGTCCAGTATCTAAAGTTACTAAACCTGGTTCATCCAGCCTAACATTTCTTGTTACTCCACCAACTTTCATCTTAAAATAAACATCATTTCCTCCTGTACTACCTAAGCCAGCTAGTGAACCAATTATTGAACCAGACTTCATAACACCACCAGCACCAGGATTTGTACTAGGCGAGTTAAGTGTATTTTGAAAATCTGAATAAGAACGCGGAGACTCACTAGCTAATTCTCCAGAACCTCCAGCACTAATATCTGCATCCGAAGCCTCTCCTTGTGTATTAAATAACTGACTTGCAGGATATTTATCAAACCAATATTTTCCATTAGTGTCTTTAAAAACAACTGCTTTAGCCAATCCAGCGTTGAATATAAATGAAAAAGCAAAAGTCACGCAAACTAATAAAAATATTTCAAGGAGCGCTGCATTTAAAATAAATAACTTTTTCCCTCTTTTATTCATGACTTAATTTAGAAAACTATTGCTTATAAATATTTTGAGATTAGTCTATGTAATTAGGATAGCACAAGATTAATCTATGGGTTTATAATTAGAATGGTAAGTATTATTAATATATTATTTTATTATACATCTTGGAGAAAGGCTTTCTATTGTTCTCGCATCTATCTCAACATCTTCTAATGTTCTATATTGAGGATAATGCTTTCTTCCTCTTGCTGCGGTCTCTACATCTTCCGCTGTTCTTGGAGGAATGCTTCTTACTGTATTAGTATTTGCTCCTTGCCCAGTGCTTCTTGCATTTCCATACTCTCTCATTGCGTGGCCCATAGTTCCTGCAACTGCGCCCAGCCTTGGGTCTTGATAAAATGGGGCAGTTGACTCAATGGCTGCTCCTTGTACAACATTATCATCAACATTATCTAGCCCTTCACAACCAGTAATTGCAAGAATAACAGCGACACCAGCCCCTAACAAAGTTCTTCTAATTAATCCACCAGATATAGAATTCCGATTAATCATAATAAAATAGAACATAGTTAAGTATTTATATGTTTCTATTAAGTAGTAACTACCCGCTTTTTTTACTTTTTGAATTAATAGTATAGCTCTGTTTATATCCTGCAGTTCCTATCCAGTTTATATTATCACCACAATCGCCCAACGATGTGCATATTCCAAGCTTGGAAGCTGTCCAGAAAGGGTCAGCATTGCCTTTATCATCTACACATCCATCTGCTTTGCATTTTTTATCGCTAAACAATCCTTTTTCACAGGTTGCAATGCACTGTGAGTTTCCTTGCGAACAAATTGATTTTGCCTCTTCACCTTCCCAGAATTTAATGCCTGGAGCATTTTTAGGAATGCATGCAATAAATTGAGGCAAGCTAGCTTGTCCTTTTGCCGCTTCAGTTACAGGAACTTCTTCTGAGCCATATGTCCATAAGCAATCTCTTTTGTCAGTATTTTCACAGTCTAGTTTGCTTGACTGGCTTGTGCACTCTCTCCACCTGTTCACTCTGCAGCCTGCTTGAGAAAATGTAACACTTGTTTTAATTGAACTTTCAATGCACTCTTCTTGCCTGAAATCCGCACATTGTTCTAAAACTTCCTCTCCGTTAATGCAGATATGTTTATAGAATCTGCTGCCTACAGCATTCTTGCCAACTCCAAGCTGGCCTTTATCGTCATAAACACACCATGATTCACCATGTTTGTAAGACTTTCCATTTTCTGTATTTTTGCAGTTTAAATCAGCACATACGTAATTTCCATAACTTGCTCGTGCATTTCCATTGCCTGACTTTCTGCAAAAACTACCTTCTAAATAATTGCAGTTACCACAGCTTGCAGAATTAGCATTAGTAGATTTAGGATTGCACGATTTGGTTTTATCTTTTATATTTGACCAATAATCCTTGTCATTAAGTTTTGTGGCATCATATATATTAGAAGGATTCCCACAGGAATCTACAAAATAAACTTCTTCTCTTCCCGGAATGCATGTTGTCTGTTTTGTAGGCCCACATTTTGTTCCAAGTTCTTCTGCAGAACATAATTTACCTTTGAAGAATTCTCCAACAACATCAGTTTTATTTACATTTTCATTACACTCTTTTCTCGTTATAATCTTGCAAGTTTTTTCACCTTCAAATTCATAAACACACGCGCCTTTGTCTTCATTTCTTACAGATTGGATGCATTGAACTTCATCTTTTATCTCTTTGTTGAAATTTGTTTGCAGTCCTAAAAATGAAGAAAGCTTTTTGCATCTGACTAAAGAAACAAAAGCAGCCTGGTCGCCCAAAACACAGCATCCTAATTCACACTGTTGAGGATGGTTTTCATTCCAAATTCCTTTATTTGCATTGCATACAAGTTGCGGTGTATTATCCAAACAAATACCCTCATTAGAATCAAAGCAAGTTCCTGGCTTGCAGTAAGAAGTTGACTCGCATGCAGTTGGAACTTGTTTAGAATTGGGTGAGCATTGATTAGCAGGAACATTTTGGCAGTATAAATTAGTAATTGTTTTCTCACAGCAAACAGTTGCATTTACTCCGGCAGCCGAAGACAAATTTGTCATTAATATTCCTGCTAGAAAAATCATTGCAAACATAATTAATTTTTTACTTGTCATTGTTGAAATCCATATCCTGGAGGCCAAACCATGCTTCTTGTGGCGAATGTAAAGCTCTCTTTTGTTACAACATCAGAGACTATGTAAATTCTGCTTCCTTCACTTAACTTTATTTTTTCAATTTTTAAATCAGGATAATACTGCATATATAATGTTGTTTCTGAATCTCCATAAGTAGATTCAAAATCAATAATGCTAGTAGAAATCATCAATAAATCATAAATTTTGCTATCTACTTCAATATCAAATTTGCTGAATGTTTGCGTTGATTCTTTTTTAATTTTCATAGGCATAGAAAATTCTATATTTATTTTTCCAGGCACTATCGAAGTATTAGAGTGAATTTCAGATAAAGAAACAGAATATCCTCTTTTTTCATACTCTTTTTTTAAATTTTCAGCGCATGCTTCTGCTTTTGGTGCTAAAGCATTATTTAGTTCATCCTCAAAGTGCCCTTTAATCCTTGGCTGTTGTACTAAGCACGTCCTGTAATTTTCAGCTGTATAGCAAATATATTTTATTGACTGGTTTTTGTAGTCAAGATTTCCTTGAGGAGCAAAATATCCTCCTTGCTTTGATAATATTTCAATATTTGATTTAACAACTGGCTCAATGCACGATTTTAAATATGAAGACGGAGAGACTTTAGGATTTATTAAAACACTTATCCTAGGATAAAGCATAATCACAATTACTGCTGCTACGATAATAAGTGCTATTATCACAAGTATTGTCAATTGCCCTCTTTTTCCCATCTCTTTCATGCTCATTTTAAATAATTTTTATTTATAATTGTTGCGGAGCGCTGCTTCTGCCTCTTTTAACAATAATGTTGCATCCACTGCCTAAACTATTTCCATAAACGTCCTGGCATTTGATATAATAACTTAATTTATCATCAAAGCTAGTAGTATGTATCAAATCTGCTCCGGACATTAATGTTCCATTTTCCCAATTAAATGAACATATACTCTTGCTATTACTGTCTGTTCTAAATGTGCACTGGCTTGGCTCATCAGTTATTATAGTTAAACTTTCAGACTGTTGATAAGCTCTGGCCACTTGCGGAGCATTATTATCAATCTGAATTTCAAATCCACTGCTTGCTTGTGCAATATTTCCTCCTATATCTATGCATTTAACATAAACAGTATATTTGCCGTTAAGCATCATGCTTAAAGTATACTCTTCATCAGAAGAGAATGTATCTGCAATTTGATTATATCCAGTAAAGCTAAATCCACAGACTGATTTACCATTTTCAACACCTCCATCTGTTTTAACTTTTAATACAGCAGTTGCAGGCTCTGTTCCTGCAGTTATTGTTGCATTTGGACTTATTTCTGTTATTCTTAATTCTGTCTGGCTTTTGATTAATGTAATTTCAGCTTCTTGCATAGTATTTCTTTGGCTCTCATTTATAGTTCCCGCAAGCCAAGGCTGGTCTCTGCATTTAATTAAAATCCTATTATCTCCTCTGGCTAAATTATTAATTGTTGTATTGCAGTTCCAGCCATATAATTCAATATCCTCAGCATCAGTTAAGCATGTAAAACTATTTTCCATTTCCTCAAATGACTTATTTTTATTAGAGCTATATTTGCAATTAGCAGGCTCGCTTAGCCAGATATTCAGAGATGTTATATTTTGATTAAATGCAACATAGCTTCCATCAGCAGGTGTGCTCTTTGTAATATACGGAGGTGTTAAATCAGGCCCGGGTTTAACACATGTTCTAATAGTATACTCTTTGACAGGTGCAGTTCCAGCTTTATCAATACATCTAACATAATAATTTAATTCTCCTAATTTATTTGCACTAACAGCTTTCAAATTTGCAAGCTCAGCATCAGTGTAATCTTCATCATTCATATTTCCGAATAATGATTCAACACTGGGAATATTAAATGCCATTGTATGATTATATCTATACAAGTTATCATCCATTATGAAATTAGACATTGCATCATAATTATCTGTATGCACAACATCATACTTGCACTGGCTTACTTTATTTGTGCTGATTCCAAATATAACAGGAGTATACTCGGTGATGCATTCTCCATTCTGTCCTGTTATCTTAAATCCGTCATCATTTATTTCATCATACTTATATCCTGGTGAAATTAATTCTTTCCATGGAGTTATTACCGGAGGATTAACATCTTTAATATCTACCTTTGTGCACATTTCGCTCCCAGTTCCCTCATTAATAAACTCACAAAGCTGCCCGAATGTCTGGCATTTGTATTTTGTGCACGGTTGCAGTGGATTTTTTGTATTACATTTTCCACAGTCATCTCCGCCTCTTGGCGCCTGCCACGGATTGCATGTGAATTGAGCAACTGTCTTTTTGACTTTGCCTATGCCCATTATTTTCATAATTGTCATGATTGCTATCGCAGCAGCTAAACCAAATACCCCTCCTGCTACTAATGCACCTAAAAAGCCTTGTGTACCTAAAGCGGCTGCAGCTCCAAGACTTGCAAGGGCGGTAGTACTTCCACCAACTGACGCTGCAAATGCCAAGCCTCCAACAATCCCCCCTATAGCACCACCTATGACAGTAGCAGTAAATGCATCGCCTTGCAAACCAAACATTTTGGCTATAATATATCCTGCAACAGCACCCGCTAGAGCAGTTAAAGTATTTGCTGCAAAACCTGCAAAAAATGCAGAAGTCGTACTAACTATTGTTCCAACACCAGAAAGAGCTGTAATAACCCCCATAAACCCACCAATCCCAATAACAGTTTCCATAATTCCAATGCTCTCAATGCTTTTTGGTTCATAATCACTTGGCCCAGTAGTAGCTCCCCAGCCATAATATCTCGCCATAATCTCACTAATATCTCCGGGCTCAGCTTTCTGTCCTATAACAGGTATTGCATATTTTGCATAATTTTGTTTATTAATTTTTGGTGCATTGCTTACACTATAACCATCATCTGTGACTTTTCCAAGAACATTTGTACTCATCCCGCAATCTCCCATGCTTGCACACCAGTCATTCATCTGCTGCGTAAATTCAGCACTGTCGCATTTATTGCCTGCAACTGTTTTCCATCCTCCTATTCCTTTTACTTTGATTTTTGTGCACTGAAAATTAGCTTGATTGCACAATACTTTTGTTATTTCTGCATTTTCAGTTTGTAGGAATCCGCGAGGATATTTTGGGGTGCAAATGTTAAATTGATATTTCTTTCCGAAATCAATGCTTCTTATCTGGCAGTCAGGATTGTCCTGGCACTCTTTTCTTAATTTTTCTTTATCTTCCCCAGCATTATAACCTACACACTCTAAAGCTCTATTTGGCCTGCAAGCAGCATTTGAAAATGTTTTTCTATTCTGGCCATCAATTTCTGACTCAACACAAATACTTGTTCTCATGTCTCCGCATGGTTCGTTCTTTACCTCACCATCAATGCAATAATATTTGTAATGCCTGCTTCCAGGAGCATCTTTTCCATCTCCAATATAAGAATCATAAACACACCAGGATTCACCATTCTTTCTATCTTGTGTAGTTCCTGCATTTCCAGGAGCATCTTTACAGTTAATATTTTTGCATACCTGATTCAAGCTGGAATCAGCAAGCTTTTCACTGCTTGATTTCCTGCTGCAAATGCTTCCTGTAAGGAAATTGCAATTCCCACAAGTCTTTTGGTTTGCAAATAAATTATTGCCTATAGATAGCAAACAACTTTGCTCCTTGCTTAAAATTTTTCCATTATTCCAGCTTTTTGCTTTATTTGCGTCATAAATATTTTCTTTATTCCCGCAAGAATCAAACCAATAAACTTCATTTTTACCTTCAACACAATTCACAGTTTTTTGTTTCTCGCAATTTGTATTAAGTTCAGGATTAGAGCACAAATATCCCTTAAAAAACTCGCCCCTATTTTTTAAGCATACAGCTCTTGTAGTAAAAATGCAATTTCTTGTTTCTCCATTTACAATAACACAAGCACCCTCATCTTGCTGGCTTGCCAAAGCAAGACATTCAATCTCGGTTCTAATTTCAGATTTAAAATTAGCAGAAATTCCTATTTTTTCACTTAGTTTCTGGCAGCGCGTTTGTGTTAAAAATTGAGCCTGTGTTCCCAATAAACAACAGCCATTTTGGCATTCTGCAGCATTTCCCGTTTTATCATTTATCCATTTACCCTTATTTGCTTCACAGCTTCCTTTAGGAGAATTAATACTGCAAATGCCCTCATTTTTATCAAAGCAAGTTCCAAGCTTACAGTTTGTTGTTTGCTCGCATTTTGTAGGAATGCAGTCAACTGCACAAATATCTTTACATTGAACATTTGCGATATTTTGGCATGTAGCATTATTTTTTAATTTAGGACAGCAATTGAGGCTTAATTGACCAATAACCTGTTTCTCAAATCCTGCAAGTCCTCCAAGCCCATCATTTGCAGTAGGATTTTCTTCTGCAGCAGAAACACTTTTTATAAAACTAACTTCATCAATTGCTTTCAATAAAAAATTCTTTAATACTGTTTTTATTATGCTATTTTTATTCTCATTAACAAGCTGATTTTGCTTTTCATCAAGAATTTTACTGCTTTCATAAATAAAATAAGAAAAAGCAAATGTAGATATAACTAAAACAATTATTTGTAAGTAGCTCGCCTGCGCTTTTTTGCAAAAAATATTCTCTTTTTTTAACTCAATCACTTTTTTTTCATTCATTACATTCCTCCAGGAGGCATTGCACAGCTTCTTATTGCAATCCAAAGTTTTTCCTTATCGTTAGATTTTTCATTTATCTTATAAATTTTAACCTCTCCATTAAGATCTATTTTTTCTATATTATAGTTAGGATACAAAAGCATATATCCAAGATACTCAAAATAGCAGAATTTAGATTCTTGATTTGCTATCTCTTGCCCAATAATTCCCAAGTTGTATAAACTGCTTGATATTTCAATGCTAAATTTATCATATTTCTGCTGGTCTTCATTTTTCTTAAGATTTAATGTCTTATTTATTTCAACACTAATTTTGCCATTATTCAATTCAACATTTAATGAATTAGTTTCTGACATAGCTACATCATACTTTCTTTTTTGAGAATCTTGTTTTAAAAGATTAAAGCATTGTTCAACTTTAGGAGTTATGTAATCTTTGATTTCTTGTTTTAAATGCTGAATAAACATGGGCTCTTGATTTATGCATGTTTTATAATATCCCTGGTTGTAGCATAAGTAATTTATTTTATTATTTTGATATAGCTTAAAATTTGAAGGATTCAAATAGCCTCCCTGTGGAAGCATTAGGTCTACTGCTTCATAAACTGCCTGCGTAGTGCATTTCTCAATAAATGCTTTTGAATTTGATGTGCTAACTGAAGTTATAGGCGGTTTTTTCTCTAAAGCAAAAAATAAAGTTATCGCCCCCACAAGTACAAGTGATAATATCACCCAAATTGCTATCTGACCTCTTTTTTCCATCTAAATTTATTACTTATAGAACAATATAAACATTATTAAACATTGTCTATAAAAATATTCGACTAAGAGATTTATTCTAATCAATATAAACAGTATAATCCAATTTGATTCAGGAATTCAGGCAAGAAAAGGAATTAAATATTAAACAATAAATTCTTTTTCTTCTGTTTTTTCCTTGCCGTCGATATTAATATGTCTAAACATAACTCCCTTTCTCTCTGATAGCTCTCTTATTCTGACAGGATCTTCAACTCCTTTTGGCAGGATGATTTCATTAATCTTAATTGTATGCTTTATTCTAATTTCATCAAATTGAGGACTATCAAAGAATAGATCTTCAATTATACTTTTGTCAGAAGTTTTTATTGAGCAAAAGTCTGCTTTCACTTCTTTTTCTCCTTTACCAGCAGGTTTTACACTTTTCGGGGCTTTAGCTTTAATTTTTATCCCACAGCCGTTTACAGAAAAAGACAATGCAAAAAATGCCCTTGGATACTTATTCATTAAATTAAGTATTTTATCAGGAGAGGTTTTTGTATTAACAACAAGCTGTCTTATGCCCATAAAATTTTTTCTCTTCTCTATTTTAAAACCTATCTCTTCATCAGAACCAAGATTAAGAGTAGATACAATAACTCCTTTTACCTCAATTTCATCTTTGATTTTTTCTAGGCACTTTTTCACTAAATAATTGGCAAATTCTGAGCTTGTTTTGATACTCCACTTATCTTTTTGTTTTTTTGCCTCAATTAAATATCTATTTTCAAAAGCTCCTCGGCTAAATTTAAGGAATTCAGCATGAACTTCTTCATCAGAATTATTTGAAAAAATCTTGTATAAAACACTACTCATTTTTTAACACAATAATACAAGCTTTATAAATTTTTTTAAAAAAAATAGTTAAAATTTATATAGGGGAATATTGATTATTAATCATGGATTTTGGAGAGAAAACTATCAGGCGCCTTGCTGTAATATTATTAATCGTGATTCTGGGTGTTTTAGTGTTCTTTTTGATCAAGCCAGTTGCAGTATCTATAATCGGAGGTTTATTGCTTGCTTATACTTTCGTTCCAGTTTTTAATGTAATTAGCAGGTATATTAAAGAAAAAAATACAGCGACAGTTTTTGTTAGCATACTAGGAATTTTAATTATTGGAATACCTCTCTGGTTTGTTATACCTATATTAATTCAGCAGTCATTTGAACTTTTCAAATTCACACAAACCTTAGATGTTCAAGGTTTTGTAAAAGCAATACTTCCTACAGCATCTGAATCTTTCATAACTCAATTGTCTGTAATGTTGAATGGATTTGTAAGCAAAATAACCTTAGCTATATTAAATTCGTCAAGTGACTTCTTTCTTAATCTCCCGACACTCTTGTTAAACTCTGCTATTGTCATTTTTGTTTTCTTCTTTGCATTGCGTGATAAAGAGCAGTTTAAGGAATATGCCTCGTCTCTTTCGCCTCTGGCCAAACCTCAAGAAAAAATAATTGTCAAGCAATTTAAGGATATTACTGACTCAATTGTTTATGGGCAGGTAATTGTAGGTTTAGTGCAGGGTCTTATTGCTGGTTTTTCATTCTTAATATTTGGAGTTCCAAATGCTTTGATTCTTACAATTTTAGCAGTATTCCTATCAATCATACCAATAATAGGCCCAAGTATTGTATGGTTTCCGGTTGCAATTTATTTGTTTGCTTCAGGCAATATATTTATCGCAGTAATGTTTCTTTTGTATAACCTTCTAATCACATCAGTTATTGACAATCTTCTGCGAATTTATATCATATCAAAGAAAGCAAATATCTCGCAGGTTGTAATCTTAATAGGAATGGTTGGCGGGCTTTTTATTTTTGGTTTATTGGGCCTTATATTAGGTCCTTTAATTTTAGCTTACTTTTTAACATTCTTGAAAGCATATAAAGAGAAAAATTTAGGAACTCTATTTGCAGAATAAGATATAAATACCATATTTTACTATTATGTCAAGATACTTGACAGAAAACTTCACACTTTAGTGTGGATTGGTATCTTGAGCACAAGAAAATCAGGGATTTTCTGTGCATCCAAAAGTTCCAAACAAAAACTCAAGAACTTTTTGATAAAAAAAGAGAATGAAATTCAGAATCAAATTACTTACACTTGCAGCAAGCCGGCCAGTAGCTTTTCTTCATATAAATGATGCAAAAAAGTTAGATGTTCATACAGGCGATCGTGTCGATATTCTAAAAAATTCACAAAAAATCGTAGCAGTGGTTGACATTGGCAAGAAGATTATGAGTCAAGGCGAAATTGCAGTATCTGAGGAAGTAATAAAAGAATCAAAGTTAAAACAAGGCGATTTGGTTGATGTGGCTTTAACTTTGCCGCCAGCAAGCGTAAAATATATTTTAAAAAAAGTAAATGGGCAATCTTTAACAAAATCTGAAATTGAATACATAATCAAAGATATAGTTACTAATACATTAAATGAAGCAGAAATTGCTTATTTTGTTTTTGGTGTTTATAAAAACGGAATGACGCTAAATGAAACAATTTATTTGACAAATGCAATGTATAAAGTAGGGACTTCATTGCACTGGCCTCCAAATAAGAAGATTGCAGATAAGCATTCAATCGGAGGCATACCTGGAAATAGGACAACCCCCATCGTTGTCTCTATATGCACTTCTGCAGGAATAGTTATGCCAAAAACTTCATCGCGCGCCATCACTACTGCTGCAGGCACCGCAGATGTTATGGAGTGCATCACTAAAGTTGATTTATCTGTTGCTGAATTGAAAAAAGTGGTGCACAAAACAGAAGGATGTTTTGCTTGGGGAG
>ERZ1292629.3967-Hain-H43-01um-R1-3967-length-11091-cov-4_pt1 | contig 11091 bp, 19 predicted proteins | sample MGYA00564399_ERZ1292629 | MGnify/ENA primary metagenome ERZ1292629 (study PRJEB36523, sample SAMEA6512636) | groundwater metagenome | collected 2019-01-08 | study: AquaDiva: Metagenomics assemblies of 32 groundwater samples | reverse complement strand
GATCGGTCCGCGTCGGGCGCGCAAATGTTTCAACGTCCGGGATCGGCGCGCATGCAAATGTCTGGAATCCATCCGCCCCATGCGATGCGTCGTCATGATGCGGCAAATCTTTCCACACTCCGCGCAATTCGTCCCATTCCTTGCGATACATCCGTAAACGTTTCAGCCCCACTCCGCACCCGGCCTCATCAAACTGACATTTAGCGAAGATCGTCCTGGCGGCCTCGATCGATTCCATCTTGGATGCTGAGCGCGGCACAAATTGCGGGCGAAACTTGAGCTTATCCATCACGCCAACCGTGCCACCCTCAAGCCAGAGGCTCTGTCTGTTCCCATCGTGTGGTAGGTAATGCGTGCCATATACCGCATCACGCTCCAATGCCCAATCATTGAGCCATTTTATATAGTGGCTTATATGTTCGTCGGAATTCTCATAATAGCCAATAAATCTATGATATCCGCTTATATATTGGTGTATCCATATCACATTAAGATCGTTCCGCCCCAAATCCCAAAATGTATTTACCCGATATCTTGGGTCATAGGGAAATCCACCTATGCGACCCTGTTTTGTGGCTATAGCCAGTTGTCGGCTGAAATATGCCCCCTCTAGTGCCTGCTCGAATGCCTCCTCCGGCGTCGACGGATATTCCCGCCTCATGTCGCCTACGTTTGTTCGCTCTTTCTTTACCCACCATGCCTTTTGCCCATCGCTCAGAACAATCCCGTTGACGGAAAGTCCGTCGAAATATCGCTCATCTTCTTCGGTTAATACGACGCTGGCCCCCTCGAGTGTGTAGGATTTTTCTTTCCACCATGGGAAGAAGTGAAACTTGTAATCGAGTGCCGTCAACGGTGTCTTGGCGAACGCCATTCGCTGTGCTTCCTGGCACATTCGATAGAATGCGCCGTCCTGCCCTTCCGCCGTGCTCTCGATAACTACGAATTGTCCAGCGTGAACCGTATTCAGCGATCCGGTTACAATCTCTCGTGACTTCTCGGGATACTGGGCACAGATTTTTCCGAATTCCGACACGTGTAGATATTGCAACGTCCCGGAACGCATCGAGGTCGCAACGCGTATCGTGCTATTATTTTTGAATGATAGCGTATCAACGCTATCCTGTGTCGCCGGACATACTGATTTAATCCCGTCGTCTAATTTGTCGTATGGATATTTGATCTTGTTTTTGAATATTGCTTTCGCGTCGTCCAGCTTATGTGCGATGACGCCGGCGTTTGTGTTTGGTTTGAATATGCACGCATCCAGATATATCAAACAACACAGAGTCGTAAATCCTAACTGCCTCGCTTTTAGAATGATATTGCAATCATGCAATCCTTCCATGAATTTCAATTGTGCATCATTAGGCCGGAACGCCACCATGTCGCCGGCCTCATCGATAATCGTATAGAGATTCGATATCCGCCATCTCGGATCGAGCATCTGCCCGGCAGGATCAACCTGTATCGCGTTCATTGATGCGTCGACCGTTCTCGGCTATTCGCCTCATAAGGCTCTCTATCGTCCCGTCAACGCTGTGTTCCATTGTGCCAGCGTGTTCAATCCGATCGCGCCAATCGTCGGCAGCTCGGTTCTTGAGGCCGAAGATCGCGGCCGTTGCATTGCCCGTGCTGGTCCTGGCGATATTGACCAGGATGGATTCCCAGAAACTCGTAGCTTTAGCCTGCCCGATTTTTACGGAGTTCATAAATTCCGGGTGCTCGTGCATCCAGTTGAATACCGTTGTTCTTGCAACCCCTATCCTGCCAGCGAATGCCGTGATGGAATGGCCTTCCGCGAGGCACTCGATTACCTCGTTGCAGTAGGCGGGACTATAGGTCGAGGGTCTGCCGGCTGGCATGTGCGCTTTCCGTCCAACGCCCGTCTAACATTCGGGCACGATGCGTCTAGGCATATCAATTGTATGTTTTCCGTATTGCTTGTCAACGGCACTGCCGTTTACGATCTTGTGATCGCATCCCCGCACTTTATTTTTCCCGCCCGTTGACGCCATATATCCCAGTGGCTATATTAAGGATGTAAGGCGCTGATGGTGGTGCCCGAACGGAGGCAGGAAGATGAACAACATCAAAGCAGGGACGCGGATCGAGTTTTTCGGAATGTCAGCCATGGGCGGATTTTCCGCCGTCGCGCCCGAACGTGCCACCATTGTCAAATGGCGGGATTCTATTAACGGCCCGCGCAGCGAGTGGGCCGGATGGCATATCGTCAGGTTTGCCGACGGCGGAAAGCTTTGTGCCCATGAAAACAGGTTCCGCATCGTTGACAATCGCTAATTCACCACGGAGACAGGACGATGGCCACTCTTTGCGGCTGGATTACCGATGCGGCTGGCGACGAACCCATCGAGGGTGTCGTTATTGGCGCGATGGGATGGGGCGGTGATTACGGATCGGAAGGCATCCCAGACTATGATTTGATCCCTAAGGACGCGCTTCTTTCGTGGGATGAGGCTCAAAAATATCTCAGGTATGAGTTCAGCGATGGCTTCGGTGCTCCCGGATGCAACGCTATCACTGTCTGGACAGCAACCAAGGTGATGGCTATCAGCCAATATGACGGCAGCACAAGCTTATTCTGGCTCCCGCGCCATCCGATCAATCATACGCCTGAAATGCCCGGCGGCTGATATGACCGGCCCTGAACTCGCCGCAATCCGCAAGCGCCTCGGTCTGACCGCCGAGGCGCTTGCGGCCGCGCTTGGCTACAATGGCAATCCGGCTTCAATCGCCATGATAATCTATCGTTTTGAGGCCCCAAAAGGTCGCCATGTTCCTCCAGCCGTCTCACGCCTCGCCACGATGTTCGACAGGTTCGGCGTGCCCGCTGACTTCCTCGCCGGCCGCCTGTAACTGCGCCAGCGCCAATCGCCCGTGCTTGCGAAGATACGTTTGCACGGCGCGATTGACTGCCGCGGCGAGAATGTGGATATCACGGTCGGCCAATGCCTCGGCAGGCACATTGCAAAGCGCCGCCACGGCATCGCGCAGGGCGGCTTCGTGAACCATGTCGAATGTTTGGTCGGTCATTTGGCAACTCCTTCATTGTCGGAAAGGTGTTTTGCCAAGTCGGTCAGGTTAATTTCTATTTCATATTCGTCCTCCCCTTCGTCTTCAATGTAGCCAATGACGAATATATCGCCATGCGTGCGATCTATTACAAATGAACCATGCCTATCGAACCATTCGATCACTTTCGCTTCGATCTTCATCCAATCGGTCATTTCCGATTCCTCCGTTTCCTCGATTTAGGCTTCGGCGCGGCGTCGAACGTATCCGCCGGCATGTCCGGCAGTTGTGCCGTCCAGCCCGGCTCGTAACCGCTCGCCAAGCGCGGATGCATCCCGACAATCTCGCGCAGGGTTGCCAAAAGGCGGGCTTGCAGGGCTTCGATGCGGTGTTTTGCGGCGGGGTTCATAGCATTATCTCCACCAAGAGCCACAGGCACACCAGCACATAGCCGGCGATTGCGAGTGCCGCGAGGAATTGACTGGTCACTGGGAGGCTCCATACGTTCAATTTTACCATTTCGACTAATCAAACATCAGTGTCGAGAATTATTTTTCTCCAAACACCGCGCATATGCATAACCCTGTCAAGCGCACGCTGCCTTTGTTTGATTTTCCCTTTGACAGCCGACCGCAACGAAAAGCCCAACTCGTTCAATTCATCGTCCCCCCATTCAGGAATATGTTTTTGAAGTTGAAATTTGTATTCTGTTTTGGCTATTAATAATTCAATTCTCCTTACTATATTGTATGGCTCCAGATCGGATATTAATGAATTACAATCAATGCAACAATTCACTGTCTCCTGATCCTTATACACCATTTTCCCGCTATTCGTTCTTGCCGCATGAGGAAAAATATGGGAATTATATACTTGACTCCCCTTTCCATTCATCAGTGCTCCTCACAAAACGAACCACAATCAGGCATCTTGAGGCTTTTCAGTGGGCGTCCGGTAGCGGCTGGAGGCAGTTCGTCGAGATATATGCGCTTACCCTTATGGCGCACCAACTTGGCCCCCAAACGGCGGCTCTGGAGGGCGCGAGAATGAAAGGCGTCAGGGTCAACCGCACGAACCAAATTCCAGTAAGTCGGGCTGGTGGCCTTAACGCATCCACGACAGTTCGCATTCGGGTAGCCGAGAGCATAGGCTACGGGCGGCTCAATCCCAGCCGCTATCACCATGTCCATGCAGTCTTGCTTGGTAATTCCGGCGTCGATCAGAACCGGCAGCACATTGCTGCGCTCAGTCAGCACGAACCTTTCATGCCGTCTACGCTCCTCAACCGTGAAACCAAGAACGTGCCAATCGACATGGTTGGAGCGCTCCCAAATTTGTCGCGCCTCTTTTTTCAGGCTCACCGTACACGGCGCTCCGTGCGGAAATACCATTCCCTTGCGCCTATCCCAGACTTCCTGGGCGCTGCAATTCGGATAGTCTGGATGAACGACGCTCTCAATCGGTGCCTTGCACCATACGCCGACATCGGAGAGAAAGCGCCGATTGTCAGGCCCTTCCTCTACCACGGGGTTGTTGACGAGTCGGATATTGTGGGTTGCGCCGTAGCGCTCAAAAGTGAGTTTGGCTGCCGCTGCGCTGGCAAGGCCGCAAGACACCCAAACGGCAATGGTTTGGCTCATGTCTTACCCCACGCCAGCGGCGATTTGTGGCCTGTTTAACTGCCGACCCAACTCCGCCAGCCATGCCGTCGGCACCGACCATCCCATGCCGCCCATGCCGCCCTTCGTTGGCGGATTGCGGCCTTTCTCGGCACGCCAGCGGTCGCGGATCGCCGGCCAGCGCGGATCGTCGGTATTGATCCAGGTCGTTGAAATCGTTGCAGGTGCGCCCTTTCCGTTCGGCGCGATCGTTGAATTGGTTTGCTTTGCATCGACGATGCCGGCGATGAAATAAGACCACGTTTTCGGCCGCTTCCCGCGCGCCTTGGCGGCCCGCAGATGCGGCAGAATGTCGGTTTCCAAATCGTAGTGTTTCCGCAGGAGTTCAACGATTGGGGCAAGGTTCAGCAGGCTCGGCGAGGGATCGTTTTCCAGCCCGGCGGCTTCCCGGCATCGGCGCTCCAGTTCGTCCAGTTCGGCTTTCCGGGGTGGATTGGCTGGCAAGATAGCCGGCAGGGCTGTCCCGTCCGACGCGCTGTCGATCTCGCGCGGTTCTGAGTTCTGTATCTGCTGTGCTGCTCTATCTCTTTCTATAGGTGATTGTGATTGGTTACTCTGCCGTTGTAACGGCAAAATAACATCCGTCATAACGTCCGTTATAACATCCGTTGGAACGGATGTTGAATTTCCGTTGGCGTTCCGTTGCCTTCTTTTTTGAACGGATGTTCGGCCGGCGGCGGATTTCTGCGCTTTTATCGCTTCGGCCTTGGAAAGCTCCACATCGAGCCTCCGGAGACGCCAGCCTTTTTGGAAGAATTCCGAGATGGTCGCTTTATCCTCGTTCCATTCAACGGGTGTTAAACGGGTGATCCTGGCTAGCGCGTCGTCGGTGGACGGCAATTTTCCATGCTGCCAGTAGTGCATGATCATGTGCAGATAGGCCCCGCTCTGCCGCGCACTCAAATGCGCTGTATCGGCCAGATAATCGGCCACGTAGAGAGGCATCCACGCTCGGCTCATGTGGCTATCCTCCCGGCGACGTGGCCATCCGTTGTAAAATTCCGCGCCGATACGCCGTCACGATGGTCGAATGGTCGCGGTTCAAGGCGCGGCCTATCTGCGTCGTGCTCAGCCCGACCGCCATCAGCCGGCGCACGGCCTCGCGCCTCGCGTCGATATGTTCCGTCAGCCGTGATTGGCCGGTCAGCTCCGGCCTGGTCATTCCGCGCTGAATGCACACGTCGCGGATTATGCCGTCGATCACGGATTGTTCAATAGTGAATTTAGGGGTCATTCTAATGCCTTCGGGCGAATTGCCAGTTCGTAGCCGAGAACCGAGAGTGTGCATGATAGGTTGAACAAATTCGGAGATCGCCCGACGCGCCATTCCCAACACGATTGGCTGTAAATTCCGGCCTTCCGCGCCAATTCCCGCTCGCCGATGCCCTTTTTCCCGGCGATCGCCAATAATTCGGCAACGATCGGGTGAGCGTGAGAGGATACGGCCCCGATCACCCTCCGTTTGCTGATTTTTCTATCCATCGATGATCCTCCGATAGCACAATTCTGCATGATATTTGCAGTAAGCGCCTCTCACTTTTTCGTGACCGCAAAAGCCGAAGCCCGGCGAACCGACATCGCCGATCGGGAACCGGCAATCCTCCGCCCGGAGCTGCATCACGGCGAGCATTTTGGCATCGGGCGCTTCGATGCGGAGGTATCCTTGGAATCGGCCGTCCGACTGCCCCGCGAGCGTTATTGCCGGCCGGCCAGGTATCTGGTTCGGCCGGCTGACCGTCTTGCCGAGTTCCTTGGGATATGGCTTGCGTTCATTGGTGGCCGCCCGTCGCGGCAATCTCATCCGGCGAGCCTTGCCGATGATAGCATTGCGCGTCATCCCCGCGCCAAATAATGCCGCGATTGCGGATGCACTATGACCATCGTCCCATAACTGGCGAAGTTTATTCGCGGCTTTGAACGTCCAGATATTGTTAGATTGCCCGCGATACATTGGTTTTTCCCAGCGGATTTGACTTCAGCATACCCCAACAATCGAGGATATTCGCGGCCTGTTCCGCGGTCGATGCGACTTCATGGTAGTGGGCATATTTCAGGCATTCATCTTGAAACTTGCGCTGGTCAGTACTTAGCCGCCCCGTCGGCGATTTCAATTCGATGAAAAAGACGATGCCTTTCAACGGATGCACAAGCACCACGTCCGCTATGCCCGGATACATCCCGAGCCGCTGATAGAAGCCCTTCGACCGGACGGCACGTTTGGCTTCGTTGAACGGGTGAAAGGCAATCAGGCCGTCAATCCCGTGAAAGCGGAGAAGATCGAACACGAACATCTGCAGATTGCGTTCTTCGTTTTTCATGGCTTTCCCTCATGGCTGGCAGTCGAGCCAGGATCCAATGAATTCGGCGGCAACCTGAGGGACGATGGCGTTTCCGTATCCTCTAAGCGCGCCGACGCGGCTGTAGCGGTGCGTTTCCTGAACCGTGGCTTCGGCTTGCTTGACGGCGCGCACCAGCTCCACTCTGCCGGATACCCCTGTAACCAGCGGCTCAATTCCGGGTTCAATCGGCCTCCACTTGCCATCCCGGCAGAAGAGCCAGTCAGCATCTCGCCAGAGGCCGTTAACCGGGCCGGGCCGGCGATCGTCGCCAGCGCTACTGTCTTGCGGCTGCTGTCCGTGTTGCCCGCTTCGTTGTAGCCCTTTTGCGCCGGCGTCCCTGCCATCGGCGTCGGCCATCCTGCCAGCCAGACCGTCCGGCCCAGGAGCGCATTGATCGGCGCCGTCCCCTCGCTCGCCCCGTCTTTGTGATCGCGCGTCGTCGGTGTCGGCCACGAACCAAAGCCGTTGACGGATGTGCGGGGCACCGATGCCCGCAGCGCAGATATCAGCCGCTTCGACGGCGTAGCCCGCGTTTTCCAGGTCAGCCGAAACGAGGTCAAACCATGCGAGGCCAGCCGGGCTTGCAACCTGCTCTCCAAAGACGACTGGAGGGCGGCATGCGTCGATAAGCCGGAACCATTCCGGCCAGAGATGGCGTTCATCCGCGAAGCCCGCGCCTTTTTTGCCGGCAGCGCTGAATGGTTGGCAGGGGCAGGAACCGGTCCAAACAGATCGGCCATCGGGAAATCCGGCGAGGCGGATGGCGAGTAACCAGCCACCGATTCCGGCGAAGAAATGGCATTGTCGATAGCCTCGGATATCGTCGGTCTGGACTTCGACGATGGATCGTTCGTCAACGTCGCCGTCGGCGATATGTCCGGCCGCGATGAGATTGCGGAGCCATTGGGACGCGTAGGGATCGATTTCATTGTAATAAGCTCCCGCGGTCATTCGGTCGGCGGCCCGGCGAGACCACAAAAGCCACGGCGCACATCTACTAAATCATTCGGAGCAGTCGTCACAACCTTCAGCGGTGGGCATGGGTCCTTGAATATGCTATTCGCCCGTCGCCACGCCATACATTCGGAACCGGCGCAATACGTGGTATCGCGCTTATTTGATCGGATTGGGCATATTCTGTTTGGCGCTTCGTCCTCAGATATTTTCATCATATGTTCTCCCTAACCGTATCCAATTCCGCCGCCGCGACCATGCCGGCCTTCACCCATGCGCATTCCTGGGCATTGTCGGCGCGCGGTAAAATCTGCCGCTTGCGGATGTTGATCTCGCGCAAGGTCGCGATGGCGAGGCTGTATGATTGATAACTATCGTCGGCGGGATTGTGGCTCATGCGGCGTCCTCGGCCAGCAAGTCACCCTGTGAATCCTCGGCTTCAAGGTTCTTGACCGCCTGCCGCCAATATGCCGGCTTCAGTTTGATCCCGATGAACCGCCGTTTCAGCTTTAGCGACTGAACGCCCTCGGACCCAATGCCGGCGAATGGCGACATGACGATATCGCCCGGATTGCTCCACATGATCAGAGCACGGTCGATAACATCCAGTTGCAACGGGCATAAATGCCGCTCGTCGCCGCGCTCCCGCGCCGCCTTGACGTTCAGGACATTTGATTGGTCAACCGACATCCAGACAGGCGATGCCCATTCCTGCCATTGGTCGAGAGGAAAATTCGCCGGCGTGTGCGCGATCGGCGCGGCATTGTCGCCCGGCTTGATGAATGTCAGGAGATAGTCCGGCATCCCGCCACGCGACTTACTGCTATCCTTTTGTAATTGCTTGTATAAAAGCCCTACGTGTTTCGTGCGGGTCATCTCCACTACCGGGCTTTTCCAGATTGTCCGGCGGCTGTGGAAAATCCAGCCCGCGTCGATATGTGCCTGTATGATCTCGCCGGAGAAGTCCTTGATACCGACCGCACCATCTTTCCATTTGGTCATAGGCAAGTCGGAACAATGCACGGCCGTCAGCCTGCCGGGCTTTGTCAGCCGGTATTTTTCCGCGATCATGAATGCATAATGCCGGGAAAATTCCTCGTCGGTTGAATTGCCCATGTCGGCGGCGCTTTCGGAATAGACGAAAAGCGACCCGAACGGAGGCGAATAGACCGAGAAATCAATGCTTTCGGACGGAAACTGCGACATGACATCGACGCAATCGCCGTTGAAAAGCTGGTATTTCGTGCCGTCCTTGGCGTTCAGGCAGCGGATATCCATGGCACAAGCCTCGCATTGTGAGTGGGGTGGTATGGCGTCTTGGTAATTGATGCATCGCCGGTCGCACGGCGCATGGCCTCGCGCATGGCGGATTTCATCTTCGCATGGTCCCCGGCCTTCCGGTCAATGATGCGCCCGATTTCCGATTCACCCTCGGCGACGACGATATCGACGATGACCTTGCGCTTTTGCCCGAAACGCCAGCACCTGCGGACGGCCTGGTAGAACGTCTCGTAGGAATAAGACCGACCAACGAATACCATGCGGGCGCAATGCGACCAGTCAAGCCCGAATCCGCACATGCTCGGCTTGCTGATGAGGATGCGCGACTGCCCTGTTTCGAAAGCCTCGATCCGCGATTCCTTTTCGTCGATCGACATCGAACCGCGGATATCCATCCAGGCCGGGATGGCATTCTTGAGTGCATCCGCCTCGTAATCGGTATCACACCATATGATGATCGGTTCGCCGGCAGGCTCGGCAGCGACGATTGCCGCTACGGTATCCGCCCGCGCGCCGATCGTCTGCCGCTTCACGTCGTGTAACGTCGTCGCGGAAAGAACCGGCGCGCCGAACATATCCGCCAGTTCCTGGCTCAATCTGGTGTCGGCAGCACGATGGCGCCGGACTTCATATGGCGGCAGGATAAAGCCGTCGTCGTTATCGCCGAGATCGCTCGGCTTTTCCGCCATCCGCGACCATGACGCCATCCAGTCCCAGAACGCCATGACGGCGTGGCCTTTCAGCCGCCATTGTTGCGAAGCGGTAGACGTGTCGTTGATGAAAAACCGCGACAGCATCTCATTCGCCTGCATGATTTCAAGAAACTCGGCGTAATTGCCCAGCTCCATATGATCGTTAGGCGCCGGCGTTGCGGTCGCGGCAAGCCGGAACCGAGAACCGGCAAAAGCCGCGATAAGCTTTTGCGTCGTTTTCCCGGTAAAACTCTTGAGAATTGACGCCTCGTCCAGCGAGACAATGCCGAATGCGGCCGGATCGAGCCTATCGATCCGGTCGTAATTGCAGATATTGATCCCCGGCTTGGCCTCCGACTGGTCGCGGATAACCCGCGCGTCGTATCCCCACCGATCCGCGCGGCGTTTGGTCTGACCGGCGACGGCAAGCGGCGTCAGGATCAGAGCCTTTCCGTTCGTTGCATCGATCGCCTGTTGGCAGAATTCAAGCTGACATTCCGTCTTGCCGAGGCCGGTATCGAGGAATAGGCCAGATGAACCGGCCCGGAGCGAAAATTCGACGCTTAGCTGCTGGAATGGAAACAGATGCGGCGCAAGTTCCGGCACATTAGCAAGCCCGCGCTCCTTTGCCCGGATGACCTTCCCGGCCAGGAATGATTGATATTCCGATGGCGAAAATTCCCCGTACCGGCTCGCTAATGGCGGATTGCAGCCATCTTGGCCGGGATTAGACGCTGGCGAAATTTCGTTCATGTGGCTTCGCCAGAAAGGTTCCATCCGCGCACTTTAGCGACACGTTCCATGTTTTCAATAATCAGCAGCGTCTCCTCTCCCAACTCCGTCCCGCCACGCGTTTTGGCCCAGTGTTCGCGGGCCTTAGCTGGCGGGAAGTTCCGGCATCCGGCTTTAACGCGCAAGCCCTCGGTCGGGAAATTGGTGAGAAAGAACCTGTAGCCATCGCTTCGTAGGCCGCCGTCGACCATGGGAACGCCGGACAGGTTTGCGCCGGCCATGTTTGCGGAGGACAGGATCGCGGAGGACAGGTTCGCGCCGGACATGTCCGCGTAGGACAGGTCTGCACGGGACAGGTTTGCGGAGGACAGGTTTGCGGAG
>ERZ1292629.3966-Hain-H43-01um-R1-3966-length-11092-cov-5_pt1 | contig 11092 bp, 13 predicted proteins | sample MGYA00564399_ERZ1292629 | MGnify/ENA primary metagenome ERZ1292629 (study PRJEB36523, sample SAMEA6512636) | groundwater metagenome | collected 2019-01-08 | study: AquaDiva: Metagenomics assemblies of 32 groundwater samples | reverse complement strand
AGCTCCAGATGCGGGCTCTTGCACGACTCGTTGCTTTGAAACTCCGCATGCAAACAATTCGGCCTCCATCAATGTATTCAAACGGTACATGCGGCAAAACCCGTTTGACGATTTTTTGAATATCCGGAGCACGTTCTATTTCCATAAAATTGACTCATTTGCTGACAAGATACAACACATCTCCGGGTTTGGTTGGTTGATCAATTTTGAGCCCGCCACTTTCCCCCGGTGCCAGTTCGTCAACCTGTTTATGCTCCACTTGAAGCGACTCCACTTTTTGGTTAAATTCACTATCGTGCCCGGAAATTTTGATCATATCACCAACCTGAAGCCGCTGACTCACCACTTCGATGACGGCAACGCCAATTTTATCGTAATAATGGGTGACTTTACCGATTTGAACGTCCATATCGTATCACCTCCTTAAATAGTTCTTCCCTTTTATCTTCTCCGGTAACAAACTTTCCTTAGTATACGCCTCGTAGCCTTTGCCGTAATCAAGCGCTTTCATGAGTTTTGTCGGGGCGTTTCGAATTTTTAATGGAACCGGTAGATTACCCAATTTTTTCACATCGTCAAGTGCGGCAAAATAGGCATCGTAGGCACTCCGATCTTTTTTGGCAAGCGCTAAGTACGCTGTCCCGTGAGCAAGATTTATCTGCGCTTCCGGATATCCAACTTTATTGACTGCATCAAAAACGGCGTTTGCAACAACGAGTGCAGTCGGTTGAGCTAAACCTATATCTTCCGAAGCAAATACAACCATACGTCGGGCGATAAATAGCGGATCTTCACCCGATTCTACCATTCGTCCCAAATAATATAAGGCGGCATTGACGTCACTTGCCCGCATTGACTTAATGTAGGCACTTATTGTGTTGTAATGCTCTTCTCCAAGTCTATCGTATTGCAGCATTTTGCGCTGAGCTGCTTCCTCGATATCCGAGGAACTTAGCTTCGAAAGGCGGGGCCTTTTGAGGCTGGAAGCGATTTCTAAAATAGTCAATATAACTCTGGCATCGCCGTTTGCGATTTCCCTGAGAAACGCTCGGGCACGATCCGCAATCCTTCTTTTGAGATAGGAAAGTCCTCGATCAATTATGTTATTCAAATCGTCGTCTTCGAGTTGTTTCAACACAAATACGCGACAGCGGGATAACAGCGGCGAGATAACTTCAAACGACGGGTTTTCGGTGGTTGCACCGATAAAAATGACGGTTCCGTGCTCAACATGCGGCAAGAGGGCATCTTGCTGGGCTTTGTTAAACCGGTGAATTTCGTCGATAAATAATACGGTGCGTTCTTTCCTGGCAGTGAGTCGCTCCTGCGCTTCTTTGACTGTCGCACGAACGTCGGAAAGAGTTGCGGTGACTGCGGATTTATGGACAAAACAGGAATTGGTGAGATTGGCAAGGAGTTTGGCAAGGGTCGTTTTTCCCGATCCCGGCGGTCCCCAAAAGATAATGGAGGGCAAAAATCCAGACGCAAGGAGCTTCCGTAAAATTCCGTTTTTTCCAACCAGATGCTCTTGCCCAACGACCTCGTCAAGAGTTTGGGGGCGAAGAATATCAGCAAGTGGACGATGATCATCCATCGCGACTATTGTACTACTGCTTCCCAAGGGAATCCATCGCGGCCGAAGTGGCCGTACCGCGCCGTTTTTCGGTATATAGGGCGACGTAAATTGAGACCTTCGAGGATTCCGGGAACAGAAAGATCCAATAACTTCCATGCAAAATCCTCTATTGTTTTGAGAGATTTTTTTTCTGTCCCGAATGTCCCAATTTGTCGCGCAAGGGGTTGTCGCCGGCCGATAACATATGCAACACTCACTTCAGCGCGGTTAGCCAAACCCGCTGCAACGATATTTTTTGCGATGTACCGGCACGCATACGCGCCACTGCGATCCACTTTGGTTGGATCTTTTCCGCTAAAGCATCCGCCGCCGTGACGGGCAAACGCTCCGTAGGTGTCAACGATAATTTTCCTACCAGTGACTCCGGTGTCTGAAGCCGGACCGCCAATTTCCCACCGTCCCGTACCGTTGACAATAATAGTGCGGCTCGCAGGAACTCTGAGATGGTATGCACGCACAACAGGGCCAATAACGTGCTTCATAAGGTCGACTTTCAGCTGGGTATTACTGACTTTCGGATCGTGTGGCACAGCAATAACGACCCTCTCAACACCGACTGGTTTTCCGTTTTCATAGCGTACCTTGACTTCACTTTTCCCGTCTGGCCGTAGGTACGACAAAATCTTTTTTTCGCGTACCTCATCCATCCGTTCAACTATTCTATGGGCAAGGACAATGGGGATTGGCATAAGTTCAGCTGTTTCACGACATGCATAGCCAAACATCATCCCCTGATCTCCGGCGCCGCCAGAATCAACTCCCACCGCGATATCCGGCGATTGTTCGTGAATATAGACAGAAATAGGTGATGTATAGGAAAAACGAAAGAGTCCGTTGGTGTACCCGAGCCCACGCACGACTTCCCGCGCAATCTTGGCATACGGAATTGGTTTGGGGACGGTTACTTCTCCTGCAAGAACGATGCGATCGGTCGTAACCAGTGTTTCGACCGCAACTCGCGATTTGGGATCAATAGTGAGCGCCGCATCGACGATTGCGTCGGAAATCTGGTCGCAGATTTTATCCGGATGTCCTGCGGCAACCGACTCGGATGTAAAGTGTGTGATCATAGTTACCTCCTTTGTAATAAAAAACTCACCCGAAGGTGAGTATTCTTTTCCCAAATTTTGGGCCTATCGTCCGCCTTCGACGGTCTCATTGAAGCACCGTTGTCCTGATTCAATCGGGACTCGGTTGCTGGACGGATCATCGTGCGAGTTCACTCCCCGTCACTCTTGATATATTGACTTGTATCTTTACACTACCCAAATCGTGTTGTTTTGTCAAGATCAACCTTTGTGAGTTCTCGGATGCGACCAAAGGCGATACGGTCGAGGACTTTTTGCTCCATCGAGAGCATACGAGCAGGTGTTACCGTAAATTCTCCCCAACGATCGGCGATTTTGTCTAGTACTTCCGTAATCTTACGTTTTTTTCTGTCCGCGTCCCAAAGTGGTAGCTGTCCCGCATCTTTTGGCAAAAGATCAAAACTGGTTACTGCCAAATTTCGCACGAGTTTAGCTGGCGCCAGAAGGAGTAATTCGCGTCCGTAGCGGAAAAAATCATTATCGGCAAACAGTGGCACGGAAACAGTTTTATTTTTATGCCAATAGGAACTGTCACGGAAAAAACAAGAAACGCTTATGCCGCGTGCGACAAGCCCATCGCTGCGGAGCCGCCGGCCCATTTTGATAATGAGCTGTGAGAGGATTTTCCAAAGTTCGGGATCCTGAGGCAAGCGCGGTGTACCCAAAGCAAATGACTGACCGAATGTTTTCTGGAGATTCTGCCCGCTTTCAAAATCTTTATAGAGTACGCCGTCTTCCCATCCATGGAGCCGCTGCCACCACCAATAGCCGGTTTTTGAGTGAAGCGCGCGAATAAGCGCGACTGCTGAAGCACGCGCCAGAAGTACTGGCGTCGTAATACCAGCAACCACGAGCCGCCTACCGATACCTTCTTTGATACCACAGAGATCTTCCAATTGTATGGTGGCAAACACGTTAAGAATGGTTTCTTTGGTAATAATGTCCAACCCATCCGGCTTATGGAGGTTTGAGGCGACTTTTGCTAAATACCGATTGGGTGCAATTCCTATGGAAACTGTAAGCCAGTCACCGATTTCCTTTCGAACGCGTTCTTTTATTTCGCAGCCGATGTCAACCATCGATTGAGCAACAGACACCTCCGAGGTGTGGGTACTTTCACCTCGGAGGTGAGAAGTCAAAGCTGGCGTTCCCGCCAAGTCCATCACCATTTCGTCAATCGATTCAACCGAGAAACGAGCGGTATACGAAGAAAGGAGCACTCGGAGCCTTCGATTAACCCATCGGTACTTCTCCGGATCCGGAGGCAATACCACTAATCGTGGATACATTTTTTTTCCGTCGCTTACATTCATGCCCGTTTTAATACCCAGTTTTTTTGCTTCCCGAGAGCTAGCCAAAATACATCCGTTTCCAGTCGTGTAGGCCGCCACAACGACCGGTTTACCACGAATTAATGGATTTGCCTGTTGCTCCACACTCGCAAAGCACGAATTGAGATCAATGTGCATGACGGTGGGTGGGTGCGGGTTAAAGTCAGTGGCTATCATAGGAAATTTCCAACAACTTCCAACTAAGCGCCTCGGTATCGAATCGCAGATGAAAAAATGTCACCCCGTCGGTGACGGAATAGAAATGGTAGAGGGTTCGTCCATCGCGGACCGTATGGTGAAGACCAACTTTGGTGATCGTGTAGCGCCGGCCCCGCCAGAAGATGACCCAGGGATACGCAGTGCCTTTCAAATGGTTGGAAAGAAAATTCACCGAAATTGATTCATTGATACGTTCTGCCATATTCCTTTAATAACCAAAATATACCCGAATATGTATCTTGTCAAGTTAACAATTTACTTTACGAATAACATTACTATAGCTAGTCTCAGTCGAGACAAAAAACTTGACAAATACGTTTACAATTGATATACTTTACCCATGTATACACCTACCTACGAACTCACTCCGCAGCTTCTTTCCCTGATAACGACCATAGAGCGCCTGTATGGCCAGATAGAAGCGCTTAGAATTCCTACCAAGCTGGAACTTAATCTGACGCGGGCAAACCTCATCAAATCCACCTTTGCCTCCAATAGGATCGAGGGCAATCCCCTCTCTGAGGCCGAAGTCACCAATCTCCTTTTGGGCGATCGCGTACCGGTCAATCGCGATGAAAAAGAAGTCGTCAATTACTTTGCCATACTCAAACATTTGAGTGATTACCAAGATAAACTGATCACGCTCGACACTATCGTCGATCTCCACAAACAACTCTTGAGCGGCGTTGATACGATTGCGGGCCATATTCGCGATGTTGCCGTGGTCATCGGGCACTACAAAAAAGAAAAAGGCGATGTGTCCCTTAGAGTCAAGCACAACCCACCGTTTCACAAAAAAACTGATATTGAAAAAGCGCTGAAAGAACTCTTAGAGTGGATGCAAACATCCAAAGAGTTGCCAGCAGCGTTACAAGCGGGACTCTTTCACCATCAGTTTGTCTATCTTCATCCCTTTGAAGACGGCAATGGCCGCGTCTGCAGGATTCTTATCGCCCTCCTATTCCTCAATCGTGGCTACGCCATCAACCGATATTTTGTCCTCGATGATTACTATGATATTGATCGTGATCACTATTCGGATATGCTCCATAGCGCCGATACGGGCAATCTCACGCGCTGGCTTACGTACTTTAGCGAAGGGATGAAATATTCGCTGCAGTCCGCGCTCTCCAAATACACCGATGCCATGAGGACACTCCGCTTTGAAGAGCAACCCACACCCAAAGAGCGCGGAGTATTGAGGATCGTAGAGGAATACAAGGAAGTAACCGCACCAAAAGTAGCTGAAATATTGAAGGTTTCCCGCCAGCAAGCCCACGCACTTTTGCGCTCACTGGTGGATAAGGGACTGGTGGAGAAAAAAGGCATTACCAAACGAAGCTATTACGTGATAAAATAGATTACTGTCAACTGGTACGGCGCCATCGTCTAGTGGCCTAGGACAATGGGTTTTCAGCCCATTTACACCGGTTCGAATCCGGTTGGCGCTACTTTTAAAGCACATACACATCCTGCCTAAAGTCATTGATACCGACGAGTTGAGCTTTTCCGGCAACGATGGCTTCGAGCGGCCGGCAGGCAACACAACCATCCTTATCGTTTTTACAGACAAAGCGACCGAGCTTTCGGGCAAGCGCAATTCGTTTTGCAATTTCAAACACGCGTTCTTTTGCAGCCTCCCGATCCGGCAGCTGGACCGCGACCGGTTCACTGTCGCGGTCGATATACCAGTACCGTATACCCGAAACAGTTCGATTTTGACACGCAGAAGCCAGCAGAAAATAAATCGGCATTTGCAACGAATCCGGATCTTCGTCAAATTTCCCTGTTTTAAAATCCAGTATTTTGACACTATCAGTAACCTCTTCATACTCAAGCCAATCAATCTTGCCGCAAAGGATGATATTGTCCTCATCCGAAAGCCAAAAATGCGGGAACTCCTGACGGATCCGGATGGCTTTTTCCTTAAGCGGCCCGGGGTGCTTTGCTACCCGCTCAATCATGTGCTTGCCCCGCAATTTAAATTTTGCTTCTTCCTCCAGATCCCGAAATCCCCCCAAATGGCCATGCACTTCAAGCCAGACGTTTTCAAACTTTGTCTCAAGCGGCTGGGCAAATCGTTCCTCGAGGGGTAATACCGCGAGGGACTCGATGACTTCGTGAACTGCCTGCCCCAAGGCTAATGCCGGTGACATGAGACTTACTTTGTGATTGGTTTTAGGATCCCGATAGACGTTTCTGAGGTAGTAGGCCCTCGGGCACTTGAGGTAATCGCCAATAGAGGAATGAGATACCCAGACTGCGGTATATTTATCTTTCATATCTTCGGATCCACCCAAATCCGGCAATGATCGATAATAGAGAGATGATTATACCCCACCGAAACGAGTCTGGTTCATAGCGAAATTCGACGCGTTTTGACCCGGCTGGCACAGCAACTGCCCGAAAGGCATAGTTAGCCCGATACACTTTACTCTTTTTTCCATCTACATAGGCATTCCAACCGGGAAAATGCGTATCTGAGAGAAAAAGAAGCCCATCATTCGTTGGAACGACACGAACCGTTACGCTATTTGGTGTATATCGTTCGATTTGGGCACTACCTATATTCATGTCTGCATTTTTTACTGAAGGCTGTTCTTCTAAAACAAGTGTTGTGCCGGTTGGTTCTTGAGCAAAAATTGTATCAAGAATTTTCTGCCGATCGGTTTCGACCTTGTAGGAGCTACTTAAAAAAACTCTCGGCAATGCGTCTTTGTATTCGAAGATATGCCAGTTTTCTTGATTCCAAACAGTGAAAAGAGCACACCTCGGAGGTGTCTTACGTTGACACCTCGGGACATCACGTATCTTCATGATCTATCGCAAGGTGTTTTATTTCTTCGAGTCGTTTTGCGTAATCCACGTTGTCAGTCAAAAATGTTTCGTACGAGTCAAAAGACTTGAAGCTGCCCATGATAGTTGATGAGTCAACAAGCTGGTGGTCTGTTTCTGCATACGCATATAGAGATGACCATGGATAGGTAAATAAATCATCCTGGTCAACGACATAAGAGGTAACGGGATTGAGGTGGATATATCGTGATAGGTGCAATAGTTGCTCTTCTGTCTCGATGCGAACCGCCTTAAACGCTCCTTGAAAAACAGGGCCAACGCGCTTACTTCTTGTGTTCTGGTATCGTGTGTAGCTATTTATTGTACGGCTTATGTATACGGATATTCCTTTATCGGTTTCTTGACGAAGAATGAGATGAAAATGATTGGGCATGAATACATAACAACAAACGGTAACAAGCTTGGCTGAAGTTCGAAGGGATAGTAACAATTGATCTACTTGTTCATTTGGTAACTGAAGTAACTTACTTAAACGCAGTGGAGGCTTAGCGAAACGATAGTAGTCAAACGTCAAGAGTAAACGTTCGTAATCCCTTTTCCGAAAAAAGATGGGTTGACGCGCCACTCCTCTATTAAATATATGGTAATATTGACCAGTCACGAGAGGTGTCTGTCGAGTGGGCATACTTTATCATAAGTGTTATTTCCCGAGGTGTCAAGCTAGTACACCTCCGAGGTGAATCTATGACATAGAACCAGACGGGTTAAGTAGCATCATAGTTTTAGAAATAATCTAAACACCCGCGGGCTTCAGTCAATTAACTGCATATTTCTTCGTCCTTCAGGGGTTGTAGTAACCATGTAAACTCCTCCCGGAGATTGAAAAAATTGTATCTGCTTTTTTTTTATATTAAACACTTCGCCCAGCGGTTTCATACCATGCGTCAGCGGATCCGTTAAGCCGTCTGCTGTATCTGATGGAAATTGTTGACCAATTCTTTCGTCAAATAGTTTAGGAGCACTTGAACTCTCCTCTGTCGCCTTCCATTTGGCTTCCTCCTCGCGAATTCCTTCAATCAACCACTCAGGGATATTTGACATATTAGAGATTTGGTTTTCGAGCTTTGCCCGACTAAACCGATCCGATAATGGTGAGTCGGCTGAGATTCGAACTCAGAACCAACAGCTTAAAAGGCTGCTGCTCTACCGTTGAGCTACCGACCCGTAATGAAATTATACCAGATTTAGGCGGAGGTAGCCGGTTGCGGGGCGGATTCGGTGATGCGGGTAGCGGCTTTACCTTTACGGGCGCGGAGGTAGTAGAGCTTGGCTCGGCGGACGTCTCCTCGTTTTTTCACTTCGATCTTTTTGATCCAAGGGGAAACCAGAGGGAGAATACGCTCTACTCCAATCGCCCCTACTCCCATGTGTCGGACCGTAATCATTTCGTTATTCCCACTACCTTTGATTGCAAGTAGAATCCCCTCAAAGACTTGGGTACGTTCACGCGTCTCTTCTTTGACTTCGCGTTTGGTTTTTCCTGCGACTTTTTCGTGCTCGATAAGCTTGTAGTGTACACGAATGGTGTCGCCAACATGAATCGTCACGGATTTCTTTTTATCGCCCTCTGTCGTAACCCAGGCGGTGGAATTAGCCATAAGAAAGATATTATACCAGCTTAGCCTCGCGCCAGACAAGCGTCGATGTATGAGAGGAAGATTGGGTGGGGCTTCAAAGGTCTGGATCTGTACTCCGGGTGATATTGAGTGCCCAAAAAGAACGGGTGCATCATTTTGGGAAGTTCGATGATTTCGACGAGATTCTCGACCACCGAACGACCTGCTAAGACCAAGCCAGCTTCTTCGAGTTTTTTGGCATAGGAATCGTTGAATTCATACCGATGGCGATGGCGTTCTCCGACAATCTTTTGGTCTGGTTTGTCGTAGGCGTTTGACGCCTCATACGCCCCGTCCGCTATTGAACCGCGTTTGACGCGGCATTCCCAGCGTCCAAGCCTCATGGTGCCGCCATAGGCGCGGCGTTCCATTTTTTCCTTTTGAGAAGGAATGAGGGCAATCACCGGATCTGGCGTTTGCGGATCCACTTCACTCGTATTGGCTTTTGTTAGTCCCAAGACGTTTCTCGCGTACTCCACAACAGCCAGTTGCATACCGTAGCAAAGCCCTAAATATGGAACTTTATTCTCCCGCGCGTACCGGATGGCGGTAATCATGCCTTCAACCCCGCGCGGCCCCCAACCAATCGGCACAATAACGCCTGCAACACCGCCAAAGAGTTTCCTCACGTCCTCGCCGTTTTCGATACGCGCCGAGTTAATCCATCGCGTTTTGACCGTTGCTCCCTGTGCCCACGCAGCGTGATCAAGCGCGTCCATGAGTGCTGCGTAGCTATCGCGGAGTTCATAGTCACCGGTTGCGAAATACTTCCCAACAATAGCAATTTCTATGGTTTTTTTCTTATTTTCTTCTACTCTACGCAGGAATTTTTTCCATTGTTCGAGTTTTGGGGACTTTGCGGGAAGATCCAGCATGGCGAGAATTTTCTGCGTAAAACTCTGTTGTTCAAAGGTAATAGGCACTGAATATGCAGTCACGTCATCGGGATTATTGATGACGTTTTCTGCATCGACGCTGCAAAACATAGCCAGGCGCTCTCGTCGTCTTTTATCAATGGCCTTTTCACCACGACAAACGATAAAGTCAGGCTGAACCCCCATAGATTGCAGGAACTTTACCGAAAGTTGCGTTGGCTTCGTCTTCGGCTCTCCTAAATGCTGGGGGGTCGGTAAATAACTCACATGGACATGGACGACCGGAGCCTTTTTGACGATCTTCAAAATACGGGACGCTTCGTAATAAAGAATATTTTGGTACTCGCCTGCAGTGCCGCCGAGCTCGACGACCACAATATCCGCATCTTCTTTTTTGGCCGCCTCATTGATGCGCCTGATGATTTCGTCGGTGATATGCGGTATCGCTTCAACATCTTCTCCTTGATAGTCAAAGTTTCGTTCGCGTTCGATGACGCGCTGGTAGATTTGCCCCATGGTGATGAAATTGTGGCGCAAGATGTCTTTGTCGAGAAATTTTTCATACGTTCCGATGTCCATATCCGCCTCCGTACCGTCTTCACACAGGTACGGGTCACCGTGTTCGATGGGATTAATGAGCCCTGCATCGATATTGAGGTAGTTTTCGCACTTTATCGGGGTGACATTGTACCCTCGAGATTGGAGAAGATAGGCAATCGAGGCTGTGGTGACGCCTTTGCCAAGTCCCGAAAGGACTCCACCGGATACGAAGATATAGGAAGGCTTCTTGATCGGCACAGCCTAAGATAGCAAAAATTACCACGACCGTCAACCGGAACTTAATTGTTACGTACCAAAATACCGGTCGCCGAAATCGCCTAAGCCCGGCACGATGAAAAAACGATCATTGAGTCGCTTGTCCACGGCCGCGGTGATGATGGGTACGTCGGGATGATTTTTTTGGATCCGGGCAATACCCTCCGGAGCTGCCACGATACACACAACCATGAGTCGTTTGGCTCCTTTGATTTTCAGGGCTGTAAGGGAGTCGTCGAACGATCCACCGGTAGCCAGCATTGGATCAATCACCAAAACGACATGAGATGAAAATATGTCCGGCAGTTTGCGATAATACTCTCGCGCCTGCGCAGTCTGTTCATCGCGCTCTAAACCAATAAATCCAACGGAAACGTCCGGAAGGAAATCCTGTATCGCAAATAGCATCGCGAGCCCTGCCCGCAGCACCGGTACAACTACAACCTCATCTTTTAGTTTTTTTCCCACCATCGGTGCAAGCGGCGTCTCAATTTTGAAATTCTTAACATGTAAGTTCCTCATCGCCTCGAGAAGCAAAATTTTGGATACGATCCCCGCGTGCCGCCGAAACTCCTCGGTCGGGGTTTTTTTATTACGAAGAATGGTAAGCGAATGGTCAATGAGGGGGTGTTCCTGCAACGGTACGTTTTTCATA
>ERZ1292629.3965-Hain-H43-01um-R1-3965-length-11092-cov-6_pt1 | contig 11092 bp, 13 predicted proteins | sample MGYA00564399_ERZ1292629 | MGnify/ENA primary metagenome ERZ1292629 (study PRJEB36523, sample SAMEA6512636) | groundwater metagenome | collected 2019-01-08 | study: AquaDiva: Metagenomics assemblies of 32 groundwater samples | reverse complement strand
CGTCAACTACAAGAACGAATTCATCCGGAGCCCGCGCGTCGTCTACCCACAGCCTGCAGTCGTCCTGTTCAGCAGGCTCAAATCGAGAAGACCTCGAGTCCGCTTCAAGGCAGAGAACGTGCTTGCACGCGATTGCTGGTTCTGCACATTCTGCGGAACGAGACCCACGAAGAGGGACGGTTCTGTCGACAGGGACGCGCTCACGATGGACCACGTCATCCCGAAATCCGTCGGCAGGAAGAACGGAGGGCGTGTATGGCTACCGTGGGCGAAGAAGTGGGTCCCGCAGACCTGCTGGCTCAACGCCGTGACCGCATGCGAACCCTGCAACAGACGAAAGGGGAACCACGCACCTGCAGAAGCCCACATGGCCCTCAGGTACATGCCCCGCAACCCCACAGCCGCAGATGTCCTGAGGATGAAGCTCGCACGCGTGAAAGCAATCCCTGAGGAATGGGATGCTTGGCTGCCCTCAGGCTGGCGCAACGAGCTCGGAGTGACTGCGGTCGAGAACGTTGCCAGAACCGGCTGAACAAGGTATACAGGAACGGGACAGGGACGGGACAGGGGACCCGGAAACGGGACTGGGGCCGCCGAGGACAACCTCGACGGCCCCTTTCCTTTTCAGCCCCACCAGATCAGTCCCACCAGATCAGCCACGCCAGCCAGGAGGAGCCGGTACGCCACCATGCTCGGCTGGGAATGCGTTCGGAACGGCTCGCGGCTTCCTATCGAGCGGCACGCCCCAGGCCTTCAGGACCTTCGCGGACGCGTACCTGATCGTGACAACCTCGCAAGGATTCTCCTCGCGGTCGAACGTCGTAGGAACCGTGACGAATGCTGACTTTTCTCCGTAGCCCGTACCCGCATCACCCGACACATCGCGGCTCAGGACGTTCTGACCCTCCCCGTTAAGAAGACCCCCAATGTTTCCACCCAACCAGATAGGCCACGACTGCGGCCATCGATCATACGGCCATGGACTCGGCAGATACGGCACCGGGACCGGATACGGCTCCTCGATGAAGACCGGAGGAGAGAAGCCCACTATCGGCCTCGGCTTATCTGCAAACACCGCACACCCGATCACCCCGACGTTGCTCGAGTCGCGCTGCATCCAACCGACGTAACTCTTGCCCGGCGAAGTGAACTTGAAACGCGCGCATTCCTTGCCATCGCGCCACCAGCCCGGCACGTCCATGATCTGGTAGGGCTCGAGCACGTAGCCGTTGCCCTTGAAGCTCCCATCGCTTGCGTCGAGCGCGTTCACTCCGTCGACAGTGAGAACCGCGAGACGTCGCGACGAGGACGTGTTCCTAAGCCTGATCGCGTACGACTTGCCGAACTTGGCCTCAACGTAGGCTTGGCCCACATGGTGATGAACAGGAAGCAGCCTGTCGCCGACGATGATCTCTACTTGCACGAGAGTCTCCGGATGTGGGGCGTAGAGGTGCTTCTTGCGCGCCCACTCTTCGCGCAGGAGACGGTTGATGATGAGAGACGCATTGCCGCAGGCCTCGTTCTCGGCCAGGATGTCGAGCGCGGCCGTGAGGTCGGACTGAACGCTGAACGATCGGACTTCCGAAGCCTGTCGCTTCGGATTCCCTGATTGGCTGGGTTCCCTCTTGCTCTTCCGCCTCATATTCCTGTAATAGTCAGATCCGGCTCAGGTGTCAAGCCCTAGTTGCCAGAAAGAGTAGCCACGAGGTATGGCATGACCACGAGGAGGCATCCGTCTCGACGTGAAGCGCCCGTTCTACGAAGACATGCAGACGCGCCACGGACCCTACGGAATCTTCGTCCGCTGGTTCGAGGGCACGGTCATCGACCGCGCCTCGGAACCTCGTTTCTTCGGCCTCCTGAGGCCACGATACGTAATCATCTACGATTTCCAGGAGCTGGACGGACCCTTCGCCATCGTCGAAGACATCGTGCGTTGGTCGAGAGCCAAGAAGGACACGACATGGTGGGTTCCCTTCGAATCGAAAGACGGAGGCAAGACCTGGAAGCCGTCCAAAGGCAAGTACGGACTGCCCCCATGCCCAGACGACGAACCCGAAGCTCCCTAACTAGGAGACCGCATGTCGCTGCTCAAGGGAACCTTCACAGGTTGCCGCTACAAGGTAGATGGCCAAGTCAATCACATGACCAAGATGATCAGGATGATCCAGGAGGGAGCCTTCGCTGCGCCTCCAGGCAGGACACGCGGTACCTCTGTAGGCTGGGCACGCTCTGACAACTTCCTCGAGACGGACTTCGATGATACGTCCATGTGGATCTTCGGACCGTGGCGCGTCTTCGTGCTCCGCATTGAGAAGACAAACGTTCCTGCGACACTCGTAAAGGCACATGCGAACAAGCAGATCAAGACATGGTGCAAGGAACACGAACGTGAGCGTTGCCCTCGGATAATCCGTCGCGAAATCGAGGATCAGATCCTTCAGGACCTGCTCCCAAAAAGCCTCCCGAAGACATCGGCCATCGAGGTCGCATGGAACGAAGTCGAGCAGAGGCTGTGGTTCGCGAGCACGGCCGAAAGTGCGAACGACAGATTCCGACAGCTCTTCAAGAGCACCTTCGGACTCGAGATCACGCCGCTGGAGGAGAAGACATTCGCTGCCGAGTTCTACCTCTGGCTCTGGTGGCTCACTGAACACGCTGAGGGCGTCGCCACCCTGGAAGACATGGAGCCTGCAACGGTCTGGATCTGGATCGAGGATCTGCTTTCTTTCTGTTCGCCCGGAGACACGGACAACAAGGTCGTGCTCACAGGAGACAAGGCCCCAACCTCGCCAGAATCGCGCACAGCGCTCAGAGACGGAAAGCTTCCACGCGCCATCAAACTCGGTCTCAGGCAGGAAGATACCGAGTTCGCCGTGACCCTACGTGAGGATGGAACTAACTTCAACAGTGCAAAGCTGCCCAAGACTGAAACCAAGAATGACGAGGCACACGTCTACGAACGACTCGGACTCGTCGATAGACTGGCTAGCATCCTGGACGGCATGTTCAAGCACTTCATTTCGAAGAGGCTCGCGAAGGACTGGCCGCCACGGGCATTGACAGAATGGGTCGGATCACACGAGGACGCCGCATAAGATCTACTCCTCTGGCGTCCAAGCCCAGGCTTTGACGATCTTATGTCGACGGCCCTTGGGACTCTTCGTCCAGACACGAACACGGCGCCGCTTGAATTCTGGAGCCTCGAGCCTGTCGAGCCTGGCCATGACAAACCCGTTGTCCTCGTAGAGTTCGCCCGCGACCTTACTCCTACCGGGAAGCATGGCAGGACCGCCGAGACGCTTGACACGCTTCACGTGCAGCGCCTTGGACTCGCTCCTGTATTTCGCGCCCTTCAGCCACTTGTGGTTGCGCTCCCCACGCCGGGCCGTGCCATACACGAAAAGTAGCGTCTTCGGCGCCTGCCTGCCGCCTGAACGACGAGAACGCTGTCTCGAGTCTGACTTCCTCTTGTGACGCGCGGCCATGGACCGATTCTACCCTAGGTTCGGCACCAATGCCCGCACTGACCTCCTGAGCACTTCTACACAGGCAGCAGGGCTATCGAGACCGTCTGCCAATACGTCGCCACATCGCTCGAACATCTTCGTCCAGGAGACCCGACAAGTACCAGCCTCGAGCCGCGCAACGCGCCAGATGCAACCATCCTTCGCAGTCCAGACCCATGCGAACGCCTCGCCTGTCCGAATGCCCACAGGATCAACACGCGACCAACGGCCATGGAGGGCTGCAGGAACAGCAATGAGACGTCCCATCAGGAACGCTCCTGAATCACCCAGGCGCCAGCATGTACGAACCCGGCTTCACGCCAGAAGTGGATGCGATGATTCCCATCGACGATGAGGATCTGGCCATCCTTCCGCACCCACAACTTGACGGCCGGAACTGTTCCCCGGCTCTCCAGCTCGGTCCAATCGTAGGCTAGATTTTCCTCTTCTTCTTCAGCTGGCGTGCCAATCAACTCGCGCTCCACAACTTCAGCCAGTTCCGCCTTTGGAATCTCGTCGAGTGGAACCCACGCGAAGTACACATCGAGCCTACCAAGATTCCTGATCCTGTAATTCCCCACCAAGCCATAGTCACGACCGTACTCGACGTAGTCGCGCAGCACAGTCTCAGCCGTCACGGGGCCTTCTCTATCCATCATGTCTCTCATGGCCGGATCGACATTCGGTGCCTTGCTTTCACCGACCCATGTTGGCGGCAGCTCAGGCGACCCAATTCGGCCATACCACGGATCGGCACGCTCTGCTTCCTCTTCGATCCGCTCCCTCGCTATCCGGGTCTCCTCATCGAGATCGAAGCCGACCGGATCCTCGACGAAAAGATGCTCCATCGAGGACCAATCCAAGTAATAGACAGGTTTGCCCGACGGAAGCTCAGCTTTCCAGAAGCTGACGCCGTAGGATCCCGTCGAGAGGCGCCATACCGCCGGATGCCCGACCCTCCTCAACTCTTCGAGGTCGACATGACGCGCGAAGACATCATAGGTAATCTCACGGGTCGGAATCCTCCTCCATAGCCCGTGACCCCAAGCATCGGTGATGAAGCCGATGAGCGGACCTTTCATCTCCGGGCAAGCGCCAATGAACTTGAACACATGCACACGCCTGCCACGATCCGAGAGGACCGCACCCACGAGCATCAGCATCCAGATGGAAAAGGGGTCCATGTCGCAGACATCCCAATCCTATCCCACCAGACGCTCCGATGCCTCCACCGGCCACCTGAACGATTTCCACATGAGCGCCCCGTTGCCCCAAGCAAGCACCACGTAGTCGAGCTTCTCGTAGAAGCGCCACGGATTGCCAGCAAAGCCGGCCGCGTGCAACAGGACGCCTTCGGCTCCGCGGCTCCTTGCCCAGATCTCAAAGGAGACCATAACTCTACGACCGAATCCGTAGTTTCTCAGCCCATGAGCGATCTCGATGTATCCAAGAACAGCCACGGGATCTCGCGGAGCGAGACTGAGGTGATTGTAGATACTGCGGCAGCCCCATCGGGAGGGACGTGAAGAGACCTCATCGAGGAGTGCCCGGAGAGCTTCCCTGGTGCTCAATACGTAGGCATTCAGCGTGACTCCCGCAAGCTCTACCTCAAGCAGATCAGGGTTCTTGCGAGGCCTGCGCGCATCCTCCGCGAAAGTTTCGATCCTCTCGATAGCAGGCACGACGAGGTCCATACAGCATCCTTAGCCAGCACCCCGTCCAGCGTCAGGATGGATCTGGAATCGGACCCGGTCTTAGCGCCTCTTCCCTTGATACGTGCTGAACGAGACCCTCACGACCTGCAGCTACTACGTCCTCTGGCGAACGGTACGCAAGACGAGGTGCCTCCAGCACGTTCCACTGCGCAAGATCCGGCATGAGGCCTGAGAGTCTGAACACCTCCGAGATGGTCACGAGCGGATCGGTTCCACTTGCGGCGGCCACAGGCTCCTTCTGACCGAGATTCCCGAGCCTCACGTCGAACAGCACATCATGCGACCTCAAGACGGCCCTGATGGCGAAGTAGTCGGGATGCCCGAAGAGCGCGACACCGTGCCACTTGGTCGCACCCATGGGTACGAGCTCGACGGATTGCTCTCTACTCGGTGCCTTAACGATATCGGGACCCTCGATCTGGAGATGGGGAATGTCTCTCTGCGAGCCTGCCGAAAGCCCGTCCGCGAACACGGAGAGATTCGTATCGAGGTAGACCAAAGCGCGTCTCTCACTAACCTGCCCGTGGAGTACGGCATCCTGTACGGCAGAAGCACGGTAATGGAGATCATCCCCCAAAGATATCAGATCCGAAAGATCGACTTCTATGAAACGCTCTAGACCGAGCAGAGTCTCCTCGATCTCCTTCTCCATCTCTTCGTGCCCCAGACCCACGCGCTCAGCCCATCGAGGCTCAAGGGCAAACGGCTCTATCCTCAATACGTCAACGAGCCACCAAGCCAAGCGCTCGCGCGCCAGCGGGTCTTGAACGTGACCATTCCCAGACCCTTGAAGCTGGACGATGACCGGCTCAGGTCCCGTAATGTCCACTTCTGTCGTGACCTGCGGCGCTCCATCCGGATCCCGATAGCTCACAATGACGATCTCGCCACGTTCGATCTCGTTCCAATAATGCAAACTTCGGCGGAGACAGTGCTCGGACGAGATCCCCTCGGCATCGAGATCCCGCGGACGATCGAGCCTGTCGATGCGGGCTCCGTCAGACCAGGACGCGAGAGCAGTCGCCGAAGGAACAGGAGCACGATGACGCCAGCGCGCATCAAGCATCTCCTGATGATCCATGACCGCAATCATCACGGCCTCTTCGCTCCAAGCATCAAGGTCAGGAAAGCCTCGCGCCGCCCACCACCAACGGATGAGGTTCATGCGATGCGGTGCATCAATACCGGACGGCAGCGAGCAGAGGCGCTGGAATTCCCGAGACTGTCGCAGGAACCAGCCAACGAGGCCGCCAAAGGGCGTGCTGTAGCCTGGATTCGGGAGAAGACTGCCACGCGGCCATCCAGCAACGAGCGCACGGCCCTCGGGGTTCTCGAGGGCGGCACGTAGCCGCCCGATGACCTTCGAGAACGACGCCGGATTCGGGCCCGTAACGGCAAGAATTGCACTCCGCAGGTCCTGCGGAAGGACAGGACCGCGAGAGGCATCCGAGACCAAGGCGCCCACGAGGAAGGCCAGAGAGAGGAAAACCGGGTCCACAGGAGGACCATAGCCCATGTTATGTTACGAATCAAGCAAGGAGATACACCATGCTGCCAGCCATCGTCGCCCTCGGCGCCCTCGGAGCCGCAGTTCTCTCGGACCGCAGCAAGGGCGCGGAGAGATTTCACGGAGAAGCGTTCGGAGCCCCCGGAACCTATATGACCCCAGAACGCGCCGCTGCAGGACGAGACGCCGTAACGGACGATGATTTCACAAACTTCCTTGACACAGCACCCGGAGAGTTCCGAAAGCTCTTCAAACTTCCAGATTTTGCAGCGAAGGCACTCCTGAAAGCAAAAAAACTCGGCCACCTGAGCAAGGAAATCATCCGCGGAGACATGCGCGTCATGCCAGGATGGTTCCAGCAGGCGTACGCATCCAAATGGTTCGCAGGCTCCATCGACGCCATGCTCACCGAGATCAGCGCGGTCACAGGAGTCAGCGTCCCGAGGCGCACGTAACCTTCGTGAAGACGATCAAGTACGCTCCTTCCGCAGGCGCTCAAACGTTCTTTGCGCATCGCGCGTCATCGGAATGCCCCCCTGCTTGGCCGCCGAAAGGAACGGAACTAGCGAACCGAGTGCCTCTTCCTTCGTGAAGCTGACAACATCAGGTTTCTCGATCTCTGCCACGAGGTCTGCACGGGCTTCAGACTGTGAGACAACAGGACCGCCATGGTTCACTAGAGCCTCAAGCATACTCGTCCGACTTTGGTACCCGAGAGGACCCCTATGCTGCTTCCATGTCTTGAAATCTACTGACCCCCATCCAGGAAGATTCTCGTAATCCTCTATATGCAGCCACACGATGTACTGAGGTTCACGCCACTCATATTCGCCTGTCGCCTGGTAGAGTTCCCAGATAGTAGGTGCATCTCGCCAACCGCGCGCTCGTTCTTTTCCTTCTGCGAGACCCCAACCAGAAGATCTCAGAAAACGATCAATGTATCTCGCTTCGTCATCCGCCGCTTTCCAGAGATGCTGAGACAGCTCAGACAGGACGACGTCAGAAATGAGTCTCTGCTCGGTCTCGACCGTGAAGTCCTCATCCACATAGTCTGAATCTTTTCCGTGCGCCTCCAATATCCCACGAACTCTGTCAAGCCATTCATCGAGCGCATCCCTGTAGGACACATCGCCTTCTGGTTCGTCGCTGTAACGGTCCCAATTTGGCTTCTCTGACAGACCTCTCAGAGCCTCAAGCATGCCCTCAGCATCCTGCATGGATAATGAAGCGATCCTCACCTTCGACCAAGCCCTCAAGAGATCTCTGCCCTCCTTCGAAAGCGCCTCCTCCATCTCCGGCGTGATCTTCGTCGCTCTCGCGAGAGCCACAATCTCATCTGGAAGCGCAGGATAGGAGATGCCAAGCTCGCCCGGCCAAATCTGCCAATCGAGAACGAAATGGGCAAGACGATTCAGGACTCTCTTGTCATCTATGATCTCGTCGTCACGCGCTCTGGCTTGAACGATCGCAATTCTGTCTCCAGCACTCGCCTTGATCTCAAGAGTCGCCTGCGGAGTACCATCTGACTCGCGATAGGAGAGGATGACCGAGCTACCATCTCGAACCTCGGACCAGTACCCGCCAACACAATGACCCATGGACGTGCCCTCTGAACCAATCTGGACCTCTGTGACAAGCCGCTGAAGCGTAGATCCATCCGACCAAGTCGCTATCGTGACTCCCTTGTGGGCAGGCTTGCCATATTCGGCCTGACCTATGAACTGCCTATGCCACTCAGCTGAAGCCTCCACGGCCTCATCCCAGCTCATCGACATCAGATCCGGATTCTCACTCTCAAACCAGTCGAGAAGAGACGGAAGCGCGTATGACGAGATGTGTGTTTCCACAGCTTCGCGGCCGAGCCACGAAATGATCGGCTCAAGATCGGAACGAAACCCCGATGGCGGCATCCGGACAGCGACGATGTCCTCGAAATCCTCGATCGTCCAGTAGTCTCCATGCTCGTAGTCCTGCACAGAGCGAGCGACGCGTCGAAATGCCTCAAGCGGGTAGTGCGACTTGACCCAGAGAAGGCGCGCCCTCAAATCGCTTTTCGCCGGAGATGCGCCGAGACCGAGACGATTCGCAAGCTCTCGCAACCTGGCTCTTCTCGTCGACGCGATAGCGCCCTCCGAAAGGCCAGCAACGGCAGCAACGAGAAGGACGTATGGAATCATGAGGGATCCACCATAGGCTAAGCCTATCAAGAACGACGGCCGTTCGCCTATGGACCGTAGATGGCGCGAGACCCGCAAGCGCGTTAGACCTCCACTCCGGAGGTGAAACGTGCAGAAAATCAAGAACTTCCTCATCCAGTACAAGGGAATCGTGGCGCTCATCATCGGCCTGCTCGCGGGAGCCGCATCGGCCGCGAACATGCCAGGACTGGCCAAGATCCTGAACGTCACATCCGAGGTCGTAGAAGAGATGCCTACACCGAAAGCCCCCGCAGCCATCGAGAAGACCATAGAGACCCCGGCGGCCACGGCGGATCCGACTGCCCCCACGACGCCAGAGACGCCAGAGACGCCAGAAGCTCCAGTCAAGCCGCAGGGGTCGAACTAGGAAAAAAGAAGCACTAGCGCTTCTTCTTCTCCTTCGGAGACCGCAGGGACTGGGTAGTGGGTCAGTTTGAACCGACGGGCCGGTAGCGTCGGCCGGGCGGCTGTGGTACCGATAAGTCATGCCTGACCGCAAACGCACCCGACGGGACGTGAACCAGGTCGCCGCGAGCATCGTCGCGCGGGCGACCGGACAGGACGACGGCGAGCAACCGGAGCCGGAGCAAGAGAAGAACGCGGCGGCCGTCGAGCTGGGCCGTCGTGGTGGCTTAAAGGGCGGACCGGCACGTGCAGCGAAGATGAGCGCAACCGAACGATCAGAATCAGCCCGGGCGGCGGCGCGAGCGAGATGGCGAGGGCTATAGACGGGTACTGAGCGCGGTCTGTGAGGACTTGTTCATCCGCCTCTGAGCTTGACGAGCACAGTTTCTGGCGTGCGGTGAAGGCGGCGACACACCTTCTTGATCTCTATGTCGGTGATCTCAGTGCTCGCGCCGTGGTGTGAAGACAACGCCGCAGCACGGCTCCCGCAAGTGACGAAGTAGCTATGGCGCCCTGGGTTGTTGAGATCAACGAGGGCCGGCAACTCGTCGGTTGGTATTCCATCCGGATCTGCCAAAGCGGCAGCAATCTGCCTGACTGACCAGCCCACCTCAGCCCCCCGCGTGTGCCCCATCGCTACGCTTGCTGGACCATGCGGCGACGTTGATGTCCTCTGGACTCTCATCCTGTGCGACGAGCTTGGCACGGAGCGTCGGGAGCTGTAGAACCATCGCGCGACCGTCAGCAGACTTGAGGTCCAGTGTTTCCATGGAGATAAACTCCGGGAAACTGCGGCTCATAATGTCCGCGATCCGCTTGTGCTCGTCGCATTGGTCGCCTTGGCCAAGGTAGAGCGGCTCGCGCCCCTCCTTAAGGTCATGGAGAACGAGGCAGGTAGCCGCTTCGGCCGCCGCGAGAACAGCCTGAGATGCCGTTGCACCCTGCATCACCGTAGAGATGTCAGGGATGTGCGCCATCCAGACGCCTTCGAGTTCCTCACTTCGCTCCAGAAGAACGAAGAGGTTGAAATCGCGATGCCAGATCGGCATGCTGAGCCTCCACAGGAGGTATACCACGTGGCGCAGACACCCGTGCGGCCTGCGCTCTTCCATGGCGCGGGTTTGAGGATGGCCTTCGGCCACCCCCAGCCTGCCTCGGCCCGAGAAACTTGTCAATGTGGCTTGACTTCCCGACCGGTCACGCATATGGTCCATTTATGAATATCCTCCCCCGCGAGAAACGCATCCGGGTCCTTGCCGCGCTGGTCGAAGGGAACTCGATTCGCTCGACTTGCCGCATGACCGGCACCGCGAAGGGCACCGTCTTGAAGCTCCTCGCAGACGCCGGCCGGGCCTGCTCCGCCTTCCACGACCGCGAGGTGCAGGATCTCGAGTCAAAGCGCGTCCAGTGCGATGAAATCTGGTCCTTCGTCGGCTGTAAGGAGAAGGCGAAGAAGCAGGGCGCGCAAGGCGACGGCGACGTGTGGACCTGGACGGCCATCGACGCCGACAGCAAGCTCGCGGTCGCCTGGCGTGTCGGGGACCGGGACGGCGCGGACGCTGAGGTGTTCATGCGCGACGTAGGTGGACGGTTGAAGCACCGCGTCCAGCTCACGACCGACGGACACGCCGCGTACCTGGAAGCCATCGAGCACGTCTTCGGCGCGAACGTGGACTACGCGATGCTGGTGAAACAGTACCGCGAGGCGAAGGACGGACAAGGCGCCGAGCGGAAGTACAGCCCTGGCGCGTGTTGCGG
>ERZ1292629.3964-Hain-H43-01um-R1-3964-length-11093-cov-16_pt1 | contig 11093 bp, 14 predicted proteins | sample MGYA00564399_ERZ1292629 | MGnify/ENA primary metagenome ERZ1292629 (study PRJEB36523, sample SAMEA6512636) | groundwater metagenome | collected 2019-01-08 | study: AquaDiva: Metagenomics assemblies of 32 groundwater samples | reverse complement strand
AGATCTTGGAAGTATTTTTGTTTTTCTTCTTTTGTATATTGCATATACTTTTTTTAAATGAGCTATTAAATCCCTTTCGGGATATTTTTTGCATATCCGTGAAAAAATAAAAGCGGACGATGTTTTTTTCGTGAGCGTAGGCGCTCGGAGATAGTGGAAAAATTCTAGTGTGTATTTTTTCGCTATCTTTTTTTGTTTTCTATAAAAAATTATTTTAAAAAGTTTTTTACTCTTTAAATTATTTTCACAAAGAAAAATTTTTTTTGATTGACGAAATCTTTTTGCGAGAATTAAAAAATTAAATTATTTTTTTTCTGAAAAAGATTTCGTCAATCTATTTGAGCGCCTAATGTAAAGTGTATTCCGGAAAGTTTTATTGTCAAGCCCTTTTTAAATTAAACTGTGGATAACTATTCGCAATTTATACAAAAAGCGAATAGTAGAATACCAAAAAAGCTTTGTTTGTAGCCGTTTATTTGTTTTTTATATGATCCGCCCGTCTTCCGGCTTGTTTTTACTCTTGACTTTTTTTCTTTTTTATGGTCGCACCCCCAGCCCAAGAAACGCAACCTCCTATATAAAATATATTAACAAGGGTCCCCTGGCACACACAAGCACGAGACCCCCCAGCCTAAGATTTGAAAACCAAAACGAAAAAGGTGGTACACCCCCTGAGTAATTTTTTAAAATTTTTTAGAGAGTATCTATCGGAACAAATCGAGTTAACGCTCCCTCGGGAAAGGCGCACATTAAGTTTCCATTCCGAGTCACCACCTTACCCCCTTTCTTTTCACATATCTGTTCTGGAGTAAGCTTTTCTTCTGTCAACGCCGAATCGATAACACTCCTACTCCCAGACTTTCCTTTATACTTTGAAAAATAGAACTTATTGTAATAACTACTTACTATGGAGTGTAAGGCGCCAGTAAAGGTTTTGTGACCCTCCTGCTCTTTTATAAAATTAACAACATCAATTACCCTCTCGCTAAAATCTATAATTTTTTTCATAAAATAAATATACTATATACCAATGATTAATTATAATAACTTCTATAATATATTATATATACTATTTTCGCAACAAAAGTTATCCACACTTTCGACTTTTAAGAGTTTTTAGGAGATTCTCTGAATCGTCAAAAACCGAAGTGGCTAAGAATAAGGGTTTTTAGTTCCCTAGCAATTCTGAGAGAGGGTATAAGGGCTAGAAAATTAATTTTCTCTTTGTAGCAATACCCCCTAATATAAAAAAAAAAAATAATTATTATAATGCTATATATACTCTCTCAGAGTTTATAGGAAGCAAAAAACGAACTTTTTCTCTTTTCAGGAAAATTTCAAACCTCGCCGGGACCGTTTCTTCCACTCGAGACCATACTGTGTTACTATTAAGGTATCTTTATGTCAGCCTCAACCGAACTGACTAACCAGATTATCCAGCATATCTACGAACGAGGCGGTTACGCCTGGCGCGCGAACTCCGTCGGAGTTTTTGATACTAAACTGGCGCGCTTCAGGGCTTCGGCTAAGAAAGGAGTCGCCGACGTCCTTTCTTGTTTTAAGGGGCGGTTAGTGGCCGTCGAAGTAAAAATAGGCGTAGACCGGTTAAGTCCCGAGCAAGAGGGCTTCCTTTCTAACATAAGACATACTGGGGGGTATGCGATTGTGGCTAAAGAATTTGAAGAGTTTAAGGAAGACTGGAAGTTGATGGAGTTATCCACATAGTAAAGTTGAGAAAGATATTGTAGAATAAGGCGAAAGGTAAGTTTCTCGTTTTTCGATAATATGTTACACATGAAACGAAAGCGTGGATAGGTCGGACTTGCTAAAGAAAAAAGAATATAGAAGAAGATATGTCTAAAAAGCTATATGTAGGAGGGATTAATTACGAAACGACAAGAGACTCCCTTAGCGGGTATTTTTCACAGGCTGGAGAAGTGATCTCTTGTGTTCTTATTATCGACAAGGTAAGCGGGCGGTCGAAGGGGTTTGGTTTTGTGGAGTTTTCCACAGAAGAGGAGGCGGCGGCAGCAATAAATATGTTTAATGAGCAAGAATTTGAAGGAAGAACTATTTATGTTAAGGAGGCGCGTCAAAAGGAGCAGAGAGATGGGAGGACGCAGTAGTTTTTGGTTCTAGTTACCCACAGGTTTAGTGGACTTGCATTTTAGGGGTAACTGTGATACGTATAAGGTAAGGTGTGGGTGGAAGTGGTTGCGTTTAATTTAGTGTTTAAGCGTGACGACGTGATGCATAGCATATTAATCGTTCTAGCTATTAATATGTTCCACAACATCCACCCATCACCAATAAAAAATCACTCTGTGGAAACGGTGTGATTTTTTATTGGTAGAAAAAAAGATGACGGAAAAAATTGAGACACCGAAGGAGATACTGGTTCCGCTTGAGGATCTGAAGGCGGTGGATGTTTCGGATAGGAATGTGGAGAGAATGGCCCGGGGATTTATTATGGGAACGCAGTCGATAGCGAGAAGGAGAGACATCAGGGCGAAGCTGGAGGAGAAGGTTACTCACAGGATAGGAAAGAAAGGAAAGTATTTGGTGGATAAATTATTTGAGTTGATTGAAGGAGTTTATATCGTGGATAAAAAGAAGGGAGTAAGAGGTCAGGCGGTGGAGGTCAGATACTATCAGGTGCCACCGAACCTCACTGCGATCGTCTACGCGCTTGATAGAGTGCTCGGTAAGCCGAAGCAGGTGAGCGAGCACAGTGAAGAAAAGAAAGGAATAATTTTGGTCGAGCATGTGATTAAGAATATGGCGGCGAATCCATACAATAAAAAAAATGAAGACGGAACTGGAGAAGATATTGTCGGGAGAGGAAGAATCCTCCCTGCCGGAAGAAGAGAAGGGGTCCCCGCTCTTTGATAATTCGGATACGCGAGCGCTGGTGTCATCGCTCTACAAGGATGACTACGGAAGGCCGTTCATTCTGTCGGAAGGACAGAAGGAAATATTCGACTGTATTTTTTATAAGCAGTCGGTGGATAGGAAAAACCGGATACACATCATGACCTTCACGCAGTATGGGAAATCGGACACGGTGTCGATGGCGGTCTTGACTAGGGCGGCGACATTCCCGGAGAAGTGGGCCATCGTGGCGCCTTCGCAGCCCAAGGCGAAGATTATCATGGGGTATGTCATCAAGCATCTATTTGAGAACGAGTATACTCTTGCTCGGTTTAAGATAGAGGAGGGGGAGAATACAGAGATGATCAGGCGTGAACGGAGTAAGAACAGATTGACGTTTGATATCGGTAACAACCAGATAGGAGAAATATTTATTTTGTCGGCGGAGTCTCGGCTTAAGCGGGGAGATGATATGGGGAACTCACTCATGGGTTTCGGAGCCCCTAACCTCGTTGAAGATGAAGCTGCGCTGATAAGCGACGAATCGGACGCTAAGGCCATGCGCATGGTTGGTGGGTTTACTCACGGAAAGACGGACTTTGTGGTGAAGATTGGGAATCCCTTCACTAGAGGACACTTTCTTTCGGCTTATGAGGACCCGGCTTACCACAAGATTAATGTGGATTGGAAGAGAGGAGTGAATGAGGAACGGTTGTCGGCGAAGTTTGTAGATGAGATGAGGAAGAAGCCGTACTTCGGGGTGCTCTATGAAAACAAGTTTCCGGCGTCGGACGCCATCGATGCGGCCGGCTGGACGCAGCTTATTTCGGAAGAGGAAGTGGAGATGGCTATCTCAACCGATCCGGAGATTAAGCACATAGGGGAGAAGAGAATCGGGAATGATGTGGCTCGCGGAGGAGCGAACTTTACTGTTTGGAACATGAGGTCGATGAACTACATGGAGGTTTTAGCGAAGAGTAAACAGGATAATTTGACGGAGATAGCGGCTCAGACACTGTTCTTTGCAAAGGAAAAAATGGTGCCGTTTGAAAACATTTTTATTGACGATGTCGGAGTCGGAGGAGGCGCGGTGGACCCCCTTCACTATCAGCAGAAGAACGTGCGCGGAGTGAACGTCGGCATGAAGGCGATGGAAGAAGCGAGGTTCACGAACATCAGGGCGGAGGCGTACTGGCGTATGCGAGAATGGTTGAAGAAAGGCGGAAAGCTTTGTTCGTGCCATCGGGATGAGTGGATGGCGGAGTTGCCGAAGGTTAAGTATAAGCCGGATACTAGGGGGAGATTAAGAATAATGTCAAAGGACGACATGCGCGGGTTGGGGATTGATTCGCCGGACGTGGCGGATGCGGGGATGTTGACTTTCGTAAGGCAAGAGCATGGAGATTTGGAAAGGCGTCGAAAGATTAAAGAGTCGCGACGCAGGAAGCACACGGCGGGAAGAGGTCTCCGTGTGACGATGGGAGGTTATTAATATGAAGAAGAGAAAAATTGAAAAAAAAATAATTACGGAGGATATGTCGGTGGATACCATCGTTTCGAAGTTGAAAAAGGCGAAGACGAATGAGATGCTTGCGCGGATGAGGGAAACGAAGGCGGCGGAGAAGGTGGATCTCTCGGACGATGTAGGCAAGGATATCGTGTCAAAGGCGAGCATAGTGATACCACCGATATACTACTGGGAGGATGCTAATCAAGATGGGACATCAAGTTTAATGACAATGGCGTTTCAGATATACGGCAAGAAGTTCGGGTTGAGTTATCCGGTAGAAGATCAGAATGTCGTTAAGAAAGATATGGATAGGAAACGCCTGTTCACCGTAGTGAAGGAATCGTTGGACTCATTGGTTCATCACGGTGAGAAGGTGTTGGACGCCTTTGGGAATATCAACCCGACATTGGTTAACGACGAAGAATCGAAAAGGTGGAAGTATGACAGATACTGGGGGAAAAAAGTGGCGGCGTTTAATCAACTGGTTAGAGTGGCGCCGATTACAAAAGAACAGGCGGTAAAAATGAAGCTTTTATAAAATGCCGGAAGAAACATTACAATCTAATATTCAGGCTCAAGCGGAACAAAAGACCGAAGAGGAACTGAATAATGAAGCGCAAAAAGCGCGGGTTAAATTTGTTTATGAAGAGCGCGCCGACATGAAGAAGAAGCGCGATCAACCGTATGTCCAGTTTAATGACAGAACCATCAAAGAGTTTATCGACGATTCGGAGAAGCGGTTGAACGCGTACGTTTTGGATAAGTCGTCGCAAGGCAAGGAGGACTGGCAGGCGAACTTCGCCACGCGCGCCCACGCCAACAAAGCGAAGGCGCTTCTGGCCGCTACTGCGAGAGATATACCGGCGATGTACTTTAAGGTGGTAAACGGAGAAGATCAGTTTGACCACTTCGCGGCGGATATAACAAAGAATTTGGTTAGCCACTCTTACAATCAAGGTAATCCACAGGAAGATCTTTTCTTTCTTGCGTGGAGTAATGTCGGGCACGGGACGGTTTTGTCTTGCGAAGACATCCAAAAGAATGTTTACCAGAAATCCAGGATAAAAAGTTTTGATATTCTTACGGGAGACATAGAGGAGGAGCTTCTTGAGCAAGAAACTTACGGAGAGCCGTATTCATACGAGATTCCATTGATGGACCTCTTTGTAAAAAATTTTTATATTCGTGACGTACAGGACCAGCCGGCTATTATCCACGAGACTTATTACGCCGACAAAGAACGCTTCGAGGCTATCTTTGGGGGTTATCCGAACGCTTCGAAAGTGAAAGATTTGGTGGATATTAAGGCAAGCGAGCATGATACTTATTTTCATAAAATGTGGAGTGAAAGCGTTGAGGACGGACGAGGATATTTGGTTACTCGTTATATGAATAAGTTTAAGGGGCGCCGGGGAATGTATAGAATCGTGGCCAACGGAGTTGAACTTTATAACGGTCCGATGTTGTGGGTTGATGTAACTAGGAAGAATTATGGGAGACCCGTTTATCCTGTTGCGAAGACAATCTTTGAACCGTTTGCAAATAGTGATTTTTTCTACGGTAACTCTATGCCGAACGCGGCCATGGGAGAGGGCGACGTCTTGAACACTCTTTATAATACTTCGCTTGATAAGCAATATAGGTCTATGGTTCCGCCCCTGCTCGTAGGCATGGTTAATAAAGATATGTTGGATCTTGAGGATGAAGTGGTGGCCGGAGACACGAAAATCTATGTGGACGATATTAATCAGGTGAAACAGATGGATATAAAAGGAGTGACAGATTCGGATGTAAAAATGATTGACTTGATTTCTCGCGGACTGGACTTGACGACTCTTGATCCTCAGCAGCAAGGAGCGGCTCAGAAATATGTTACAGCCAGAGCGGCGGTGGCGGCCGATGAACGGGCGCGACAGTTGAAAGGAATATTTTTCATGTTTTTGGAAAGTTTATGGTTGCAGAAAGTACGTCTGCGTGTGCCGAACATTCTTCTCACTTATACTATGCCTAAGATGATAGAGGTTGTGGGAGAAAATGACACAAAAAAGCTGACTGAAAAATATAGAACATTTAACGTGGAAAAGACGACTCTTTCTGATGGTACTCGTGGAACACTTGGAATTGAGTTTAAGCCGAGAGAAGAAATGACCGATCGTAATGCTATGATGCTTGACGTGGAGGCGGAAGAGGAACGGAACTATCTGGCTGGGAAGCCGTACGAGAAAGTTATTTTACCATATGATTATCTTAGTAAGTATTCTTTCGATGTTGAAATAATTCCGGAGACTTTATGGCAGTCGTCACAGTCGATTGCCATGGCTATGACTATTGAAAAAATAGCGCTTATTGCCGAGCGTTTCCCGGAATATTTCGCGGCAAATAAGGAAATTTTATTTAGGGACTTGACTAAGGTATATGGCGATGACGTAAGTCGCTATGACCTGCCAAAGACAATGGACTTCTCACAGGAGAAGGGGTTGGAACTGGCGGGGTTAGCAGGTAAAGGGGGAGGGAAAGGTGGCGGAATCGTCAGCGATCTCTCGGGGTCGGACCAAAACAATAAGTTAAGCGAGATGGTTGGTCAATAAAAACGAATGAAAAGATTCTTAATTAGATTCGCTTTGCGGCTTCTAGATTCTTCTTTTAAGGTTGATTATAAGCAACTTGACAAGAAAGCGCTTGAAGACTGGGCTTTTCAAAGTTTTGATAATCGAGGTTGGAGGAGTTATTTTGCTTATGAAGATTTAAAAATTTTGAAAGAGATGTCTTTTGGTAAGGATAGAGACGCATACTTTATTCTTGTCGGTAGACGGCTACAACTTCTTTATTTGTTTGATGAGATGAAAAAGGCGTTTGAGAACAAGAAGTCGGAAGAGGAAAAAAAGAAATCGCAGGCGGATAAATCATAAATAAAAAATATGCCGATTAAAAAAGGAAAATCGAAGAAAGTTATCAGTATGAACATCAGTGAAATAATGCATTCTGGTAAATCACAGAAACAGGCAATCGCAATTGCGATGAGCGCTACCGGAAAGTCAAGGAAAAAGAAAAAGAGTAAAAAATAAATTATTAGTTTTAAGTTAATAAAGAAAAGCTATGTCCAATAAAACGTTGAAGATAAGAAGAGTATTTGTGTATTCGATTTATAATAAACTTAGGAATACTCCGCCTAAAGATTATCCGACCACAGGTGAGATTAAGTCGACAATCAGTGTTATTTTGCCGGCGTTGAAAGAGCAGTCGTCCACGTATCTTGAGATACTCGGTAAAGCGGAGGACTTGTCAATTAAAGTTGCCGAGAAGAAAGTTACCGAAGAAGAAGCTCAAAAAATGGTTAATGAATATAATGAAGAGTTTAGAAATTATGGTAAGGAAAAAGGGAATGAGATTGTGGAAATATCTTTAGATGAAGAAGCGTTTAAGGTTTTGAAGTCGCAGTTTGATCGTGAAAATTGGGGCAAGAATTGGGTTATGAACGTGGAAGAGTTCGGGGAGTTATTAACGGCTTTTGCGGAGGCGGAAAAGTAGTTTGACAAAATAATAAAGCTAACAAACGAGGACAGCTAAGATAGGTAGCTGCAATCCGTCGGCGTTATAAACGTTTTGGTTTTCACTTCGTTTTCCAAGATGTTTCGCCGCCGGATTGCAGCTCCTTATACAAGTCGCGCTGTTCGTTAGCATAAGATCGCGTGAACCATAGCGATTTAAAATAAAGGTTTTAAAAATTATGCCAGAAACAATCGACAACAATAATGGGGGAGCAGGTGGTAATGGTGGTGGAGAAAACGAAACGATCACTATTAAAAAAGTTGAATTAGATAAAGTTAATTCTGATTTAGAAAATTATAAAAGCATGGGCCTTAAACACAAAGAAGATGCTGAAAGATGGAGGACCCATGAAAAAACCTTAGCCGACAAAGCAGCCGCTGATAAAGTAGTTGCCGAGAAGGCTGAGGCTGACAGAATTAAAAATCAAAATGGTCAAGGAAACCAATTTGACGAGTTAAAGGTCAGCGAAGTTGCCAAGAAAACATTACGCGATGCTAACCAAAGAGTAGCCCAAAGTTCTTTTTTTAAAGGAGTTTCCGACGACGAAAGAACAGCTATTTTGGCAGAGCTACACCTTACAGGGATCGAATTGACGGTTGAAGAAATTACTGACAGATTGAGCGCTGCTCGGTTAGAGCATAAGCGTAAGACCGGGAAACTTGATGAGTATCTTAAAGAGGAGCATGAACGCGGAGTGCGCGAAGGCCGTATCCAGGGTGAAATGGGATTGGGCCGTGGCACTGGAGGCGGGGGAGATAGAAATGAAGGTGGAAAGACGGGAGAGTTGTCCCCGAAAGGTCAAGAAATGGCTCGGGGGATGCACGTTGACCCCGCGAAAGCAGCGAAAGTTGAGTATTCTAAAGACAATATCATTGTTAATCCTTAGTAATAAGTAACAATTGGAACAATATTGTTCTTATCGCCTTAGGCGATTGGAAAGATATCGCATTCCATTACAAATTTATGGCTGTAAGAATGTTTAAAGCTAACGGTCCAGTTCATATTGAGTTTTACCAGAAGACAGCATCAACGGCTTTTGGTTTTGATGAACCTGTTTATCTCGGTACGGCAGGCAGGTTGCTCGCCTATACTCCCGGTGTTGCTGCGCCGTTTCTCGGTTTGATAAAAAAGACCATTGCGTCTACGGACAGCGACTATGCCTCTACGACAAGAGTTCCGGTCGAAGTAGGAAACTACGATACCGAATATCTAATTGATGCTTCTACGACTTCGGCGGCATTAACAGATGTCGGGGAGTGGGTTGACTATGTGTCTGCCACGCGATCGGTGAACGTTGGTGCTTCAACAGAAGATGATTTCTTTGTGACGGCGTTCCTTTCAACAACTTTGGTTGTTGGGAAGTTTGCTCGCAGAGTAGCCAGCAACAACCTGAACACCGCGTTCACTTAGTTTGAGTGATGTAGTAGTTCATGATTGGTAGTTAGAATAAACGAAGGCATAATAATAAACGAAGAATTAGTAGTTATTAAAAGATTATTATGCCTATATTAACAACACAGTAAACGTTCGTTAAGCTGTGTATAAATCTCCTCTAATCAATGGCGAAAACCCGGAAACGGGCAACGCTCAACAAGCCTAAGGGCAGTTGCAGAGACTAAGTGAGGGGACGCCGAGAGGTGAAGCAATAGTCCGATCTCCGCGTATAACATAATGAAGGCGGAGAGAATAGCAGAAATGACTATTCCGTTCATTGACAACCAAGTTTAATGACTATATCATAGAAGTATGGTATGTCATTTGTGTAAAAAATCGTTCAAACCAAAAACACCAAATAATAAAAATTTGTTTTGTTCTTTAAGATGTTACTGGGATGCAAAAGTTGGTACCAGAAGAAATACTGTTTCTATTTTGTGTGGAATATGTGGAAAAATGATGTTGAAGAATAAATATCACCTAAAGCGTGGAGAAGGGAAGTATTGTAGTAGGAAATGTGTTGGTGAAGCAAACAGGAAATTTCGCTCCCGCGATAAACATTGGAATTGGAAGGGAGGAATATCTCCAAGAGTCTTAACTTCAAAAAGATATAAAGAATGGAGAAAAAAGGTTTTTGAACGAGATAACTACACATGTGTTTTGTGTGGCTATAAAGGAGGACGAATGTTACAAGCAGATCATATCAAGTCTTGGAAAAATTTTTTGAGGTTAAGATATGTTGTAAGTAATGGAAGAACGCTTTGTAAACCTTGTCATATAAAAACACCAACTTGGGGTGGAAAAATGAATAGTAACAGATGTTAACGATTTAGTCAAGAATGCCTTGATGTACTAGGGCATATAAAATCTTCTCTGATATACGGCGAAACTCCTGAAGAGGACAACGCCTAGCAAGGTTCTTCCAGAAATGGATACCGGCTACAACGACTAAGCGAGAAGACTTGTGGAAACAAGATGCAATAGTCTGAACATTGGATATAACAAAGTGAAACCAATGAGAGCGATCCGAAGAGAAAGCTCCGTTCGTTGACAAGAGTAATAGCATTGGTACAATGGAGATATGATTAAATCATTTCTCTGCGAATATTGTGGTAAGCAAAAAACGCTTATCGATATGGCAAAGTGGAATAGATCGAAGAAACATTACTGTTCTCGACGATGTTCTAACTTGACGAGAAAAGGGAAAAAACTTTCCTCCCAACATAGGGAAGCGGTAGTGAAAACTTTGGTGCATGGTTGGAATAAGGGAAAGATTGCGTGGAATCATGGGATGAAGTTTCCTAAAAAGTCAGGTAAAAATTGTCATCTGTGGAAAGGTGGAGTTACTAAACTTTCTGCACAAATTCGTACATGTGAAGAATATCGTATATGGAGAAGAAAGTGTCTTGAAAGAGATAACTTTATTTGTACCAAATGCGGACAACGTGGCGGTGACAAGAACGTAGACCACATAATAGGGTTTGCAGATATGATAAAAAAACTGGGAATAACCTCTTTCTTTCAGGCTCAAAATTGTAAAAAATTATGGGACACAAAAAATGGAAGAACATTATGTATACCATGCCACGCAAATACCGATACTTTTCCTAAAAATCTTAAATTGTATCGATTGTCTAAAACTCTTGTTAAAGAAAAGTAACATATGTAGTGCAATGGCGAGAGGAATATGAATCGGTGGAGAGAAACGCTCGGCAACTATATGATTTAG
>ERZ1292629.3959-Hain-H43-01um-R1-3959-length-11104-cov-4_pt1 | contig 11104 bp, 9 predicted proteins | sample MGYA00564399_ERZ1292629 | MGnify/ENA primary metagenome ERZ1292629 (study PRJEB36523, sample SAMEA6512636) | groundwater metagenome | collected 2019-01-08 | study: AquaDiva: Metagenomics assemblies of 32 groundwater samples | reverse complement strand
ATTCAATTCATAAGAAAAATTTGTCAGCATTAATTCCTTAACTTTCTCCCGATTCTGCGTCTTCGCCAACACCCACCCCAATTTCACCAACGCTGTTTCAGCGAGCATGTCCTCGAGAGGGATTATTCCTGTATCTAAAAGTTCTCTTCCATTCGAATAAACCCAGGGATTCAATCTACCGTAAATTGTCTGGCACGCAGCGCAAACAATCAAACCCTTGTCCTGCACCTCTTTCAATTTTTTCGTCCAGCCGTTTCTCGCCCTCATCGTCGGTACATGCCCAAGCCCAGTCATTTCCAAAACAATTCCCTTGTATTTTTTCTTCAGATAATAATCCAAAATATCCGGCTCCTGCCCAGGATAAATTTTTACAAGAGCAACTTTCTCCTCGAAATTCAAATCAAGTTTTATTTTGCTTTTGCTTGTGCCTTTTAGAGTATTTCTAACATTATAATCTGAAATCATTTCTATCTTGTCTTTGAAAATTTTTGCAAAGGGTTTTGAATTAACAACCTTGAACGCGTCCCGTCGTGAAGTGTGCATTTTCCTGACTTTTGTTCCAGGCATTGCATAGCAAAAATCATCATTTGTCGACGCGTGCCCAACAATCATGACTTCTGCAATATCAGAAATCGCAGCCAAAGCAGAACACTGCAAATTCAAATTAGCGTCGCTGGAAGCCCTGTCAATACTTCGCTGGCTGTAAGTCAAAACAACTGGCTTGTTTAAATTTTTCAGGAAAAAACTCAAAGCAGCAGAAGTGTAATGCAAAAAATCAGTTCCGTGAGTTATGATTATCCCGCGGATATTCTCATCATTCAAAAGTTTCTGGGAAATTCTCGCAATCTTCTGCCAGTCATGAAAATCCATATCTTCTGACGCTTTCATAAACGGAATTTCCACTTTCGCAATATTTACTTTCTCAAAAATTCCAGGATAAAATTTAAACAAACTTTCAGGAGTATCGAGCCAGTCAACCCCGCCTTTCTGCGGATTCAGCCTCGCTGCAATTGTCCCGCCTGTGATTATCATCGCAACATTCGGCTTCCCGCTGTCTTTCTTGATTTCAATTTCTTCCTTTTTCTCAGAACTTCTTTTCCTGACTTTGATTTCTGAAATATCTCTTTTATGAAATCCAATATTATAGCCAGTATCAAGTTTCAGCAGAACAATTCCTGTTTCTGAACTTTCAAGGAGAACCCCCTCGTAAATTTTATGTGTCAGATGAATCTCGACATAATCGCCAGGGTTTGCGTTTGTTTTCATAATCAATAAAAAGAAAGAAAGTATAAAAAGTTTTAGAAATTAAGATTTCCACCCAAGAACCTTAGATTCAAAATCACATAAATGAGGATATTCTTTAAATTCTTGCCAATTGGCTTTAAATAAGTTACAATTTCTTTCTTGATAAAGTGAGTTTGCACGACCATTTTGAGAATAGAGGTCAACTAACCCGAAAGAATGCAATGTTTCGTGAATCAAGGCTCCCCTGTCTTTAATTCCTGCTTCATCTCCGAGGCTAAATAGAAGAATTCTCCCAAAATTAATTCCTGCAACTCCAAAAACCCCTATTCTATTCCATTCAACATTCAATTTATCAAAATTAATCTCGGGTTCATCATATCCGGTTTTAGCAATTATATCATATTTAGTTAAATCAACCCCGCATTCAATAAGTTCCTTTTTCTCACATTCATTCCAAGATTCACAAGTCTTTGTAATAGCCAGAAGTTCATCAAGAGTAAATGCACAGGCTTGATAAAATTCAAAATCAATACTAAAATTATTTTGAGCATTCTGAAACACTCTTTCATCATCAAACCACTCAGAAACATCATCTGCCATTTTTCTTAATTCAATCTCTCTTTTAATTTTCTCATTTTCATACCAGCCTTCATCTTCATAAATAAAAGAAGAAACTATGCCCACTCTGTACTCACTTTTGATATCTAAATCCAAGTCAGGACTTAAACAGTTATAATTCAAACAAACAGACTCTCCAGCACAATCTTCATTACTATAACAAGAATATCCTCTTGTTGTGGGGTATAAAATATCATTAATACAAACAGCATTTTTAGAATTAAATTTCAAATTTCCACAATTTGCTTCATATTGAGAATCATAAACAATTATTAAACCGGTCTTGACAATATGATAAATTATCTCATTATCTTCTAATTTTATATTAAAAGAAATTCCTGCATTGCTTGATTCTTCTTCAAATGCAGGTATTAATATTTCAAAATTATAGTCTGAATTAGGAATTATTTCTTTAGTTTCTTGGAAATTAATTGGTTCCCCATTACTTGAATCTTCATATAAAAACTTAACAACATAATCAATTGTTATCTGAACAGGTTCATCATTTTTATTCTTAACATTTACAATAAAGTTAAAATCTTCACCAACAGCAACAGAACGAGGATAAATAGGATTTACTTTAATAGGCAATCCCCACGGTTCGTCAAACAAATCAGTTAAACAATTTCCTTCTATGCATTTTTCATTGTTTGCACATTCTGGGTTAGTTTGACATAATTTTCCATAATCTGAATCTTTTGGAAATTCAAAATATTTTCCATCTGAAGTGCAAAGAGAAGTAAATCTTTCATTGTTAACATAACATAATCCATGACAAAAAGTACAATCATAATTTGGAACAGAGATAGTTTTCTTTATGCACTTCCCATTTATTAAATCAATTAGGTTCAGTTTACTACAATCTTCAGGTTCTTTGACTGGACTTTCCTCACCAAAATCATTTTCAAGTTCAGTTTCTTTGGTATTATTTAATATATCCGGCTTATCTAAATTTTTTTGGGAATCAGTTATTCCCTCCAAACTTCCACCCCCATAAGCATCTCTATAACCCGAACCAAAAATATAAGGGGCATATTCAAAAATCCCCGCAACTAAAAAAAATAATATTAACAAAATCAATGGAATTATTATAAACCACTTCTTTCTCATATCCTCCAAAATAAAATCTCCTATAAAAACTTTATTAAATCCCCTTTCGCGATGCAAAACATTTAAATATACAGAATATTATATAGGTATATAAAAAATTGTATAATCGTACTAAAAAATGTATAATTTTAATGAACAGAAAATATTAAAGGAATTCTTTGAAAATCCAACCAGAAAATTTCATATTCTGGAACTGGCAAGGATTACCTCGCTGCACCCGAATACGGTTCTCACTTCATTAAATAGTCTAACTAAAGAAAAATTAGTAAAACAGGAGAAAAAAACACATATTAAAGAGGCGTATGCTAATCCTGAAAACAAGGAATTTGTTTTAAAAAAAAGATTGTTTAATTTGGAACAAGTTTATAATTCAAAAATAATTGAATTTTTAATTAAACTTTATGCACCTGAAGCAATTTCAATAATCGGCAGTTATTCCCAGGGAGAGGACATAGAAAAAAGTGATATAGATTTGGTAATAATTACCAAAAAGAAAGAAGATGCAAATCTGGAAAAATTTGAAAAAGTTCTCAAAAGAAAAATTCATCTGATTACAACAGATTATAAGGAAATGAGCAATGAATTTTACATAAATTTAATAAATGGGATATTGCTCTATGGTTATCTGGAGAAAAAATGAAACCCTTCGAAAGATTTCTTAATGGACAGGATGTAAAAAAAGCGCCAGTAAACAAAATTTTAGCAAAAGCATTAATAGACGACATGAAAACAAGAATAAAAGAAAACTGGGATTTAAACGAGGGAAAAAAACCAAAAACAATTTTCGAAAATATCTACGAAGCAATAAGGTGTTTCTGCGACGCCCTGCTTGCTAAAGAAGGATACAAATCCTATTCTCACGAAGCATCTATATCTTTTTTATTAAAGAAAAATTTTGATACAGCAACAATCCAGAAACTCGACAATTTCAGATTTAAAAGAAACGGTTCAAGATATTATGGAAGAACAATCTCTCCAGAAGATGTAAAAGAAATCAAAGAATTTTATTTGAAAATAAAGGAAAAAATGAATAAAATAATAAAGGAGGAAATTTTAGAATAAATATAAAATGACAAAAATCGGACTTGAAATTCACGGCTATCTTCTGACAAATGAAAAACTTTTTTGCAAATGCAAATCAGAACACGGCTTGAAAAATTCAAAACCAAACACAAACATCTGCCCGATTTGCACAGGACAACCCGGAGCAAAACCGCTATTGCCAAACAAAAATGCTGTCGACAAAATAATCCAAATCGCCTTGATTCTTGGTTGCAAAATAAATAATAAATTAGTTTTCCAAAGAAAACATTATGACTGGGCTGATTTGCCAAAGGGATTTCAGAACACAATTTCCGGCCCCCACGCAATTCCTGTTGGTGAAAAAGGAAATTTTTCAGGAATAAGAATAAGAGAAGCGCATTTGGAAGAAGACCCTGCTGCCTGGAATCCCCAAACAGGTGAAATCGATTACAATCGCTCTGGCTCGCCATTAATAGAAATTGTGACAGAACCTGACTTTGAAAATTCAGAACAAGTGATAGAATGGCTGAAAAAATTAATTGCAGTTTTGGGCTACATAAAAGCAATTGACAAAAAAGCAGGACTAAAAGCAGATGTGAATGTCTCAATTCCCGACGGAGAAAGAGTTGAAATAAAAAATATTAACAGCTTGAAAAATATTAAAATTGCAATTGAATACGAAATTGAGAGACAAAAAAAGGACTTGCCGATAAATCAAGAAACACGGATGTTCGACGAGAAAAAAGCCATTACAATCAAGATGCGTTCAAAAGAGCAGACAGAGGATTACAGATTTATTTCAGAACCTGACTTGCCTGCAATCAGGATTGACAAAAAAAGGGTAGAGAAAATAAAATCACAACTACCTGAAACTCCTGACGAGAAATTGAAAAAAATTATCAAGAAATACAAGATAGACAAAAAGTCAGCAGAAGTGCTTACAAAAAAACTTGACATTGTTGAATTTTTCGAGGAAATCGTCGAGAAAGTAAATCCGAAAATTGCAGTGCCGTGGACAACAATTGAGCTTTTGAGAATTTTGAATTACGCGAAAAAAGAACTTGACGAGGTTGATATTAAGCCGGAACATTTTATTGAATTGCTGAAACTCGTCGAGAGCAAAACAATTACAGAACTGAAAGCAAAAGAAATCCTGAACAAATTTATTCCAAAATCTTTTTCTCCTCAGCAGGAAGTTAAAAAACACTCGATAATTTCAGGAAAAGAAGAAGTAGAAAAAATCTGCAAACAGGTTATCAAAGAAAATTCAAAAGCAGTCGACGATTTCAAAGAGGGAAAACAGGAGGCATTGAATTTCCTCGTCGGACAGGTTATGAAATTGTCAAATAAAAGGGCGGACTTTAAAACAGCGAGGGAAATTTTGGTGAAATTGGTGAGATGATTAAAAAATATTATAAAAATTCGTGGAAAATAATAAAAGAAAATAGAAAAATAATCTTAATTATGGCTTCAATATATGTCCTGTTTTTTATAATTGGGACTATATACAGCTTGAATCATTCTTCTTATTCCTTTTCTTCAGAAGACGCTAAAAATGCGTATGAAGAATATTTTATAACAACAACATTTAAACAAACCTTTCTTGGAAATTTTCAGTATATATTTTTTCACAATGTTGTTGCCAATTTATATGGTATTATGACTGGGATAGTGTTCGCAATTATTCCTGTCGGCGTGATAATATCTATGGGAGTTTCAAATAGTATGGTGATTATAAGTTCAGAATATGGATTTTGGCGGACATTATTTTCTTTTGTTCCTCATTCAATATTCGAAATTCCAGCAATTATTCTTTCTTCTTCTCTTGGTGTAATGATTTTCTTTTCTATATTCAAATCAAAGGATAAAAAGAAGGATATTACTCAAGCATACAAAAATGCTTTACTTGTTTTCTTATTAATTATTCTTCCTCTTTTATTAATAGCAGGGATTATAGAAGCCCTAGAAATTATGATTTTTTACTTTTGGTAATTATTTCCCCTTCTCCAAATACCTTCTCCCCTTCAATTCTTCTGGCATGTGCTCCTGCTCAACTTTTGCATTTTCAAAATCATGAGCATATTTGTATCCTTTGCCGTATTCTAATTCTTTCATAAGTTTTGTTTCAGCATTTCGCAAAACCAAAGGAACAGGAAGATTTCCTGTCTCTTGAATATCTTTTCTCGACGATAAAACCGCGCGATAAACAGCATTGCTCTTTGACGCTTTCGCAAGATAAATCGCAGTCTGAACAAGCGCAGTGTCGCATTCAGGATAACCCAAAAATTCTACAGCGTTTCTCGCCGACGTTGCAACAACCAAAGCATTTGTGTCGGCATTCCCAATATCTTCTGACGCAAATCTAATCATTCTTCTTATAATATATTTCGGGTCCTCGCCTGCTTCAATCATTCGCATTGTCCAGTAAACAGCAGCGTCGGCATCAGAGTCGCGCATTGATTTGTGCAGCGCCGATATAATATTATAATGCTCCTCTCCGTTCTTGTCATATCGCAAAAAATTTCTTTGGACAGCGTCGAGAATTTCTGAATTTTCCAGATTTCCGTTTCCCTTGAGCGACGTGGTTAATTCAAGAATATTCAAAGCGCTTCTGGCGTCGCCGTTTGCAAGCCGTGCAATAAGCGCAACATTATCGTCGCTGATTTTGACCTGGATTATTTTCTTTTCCAGAACATTAAAAATAATTTTCCTGATTTCTTCCTCTGAAAGAGAATTCAAAACAAAAACCCGCGAACGCGACAAAAGCGCAGAAATAATTTCAAACGACGGATTTTCAGTTGTCGCTCCAATCAAGGTGATAATTCCTTTTTCTACATAAGGAAGAAGAAAATCCTGCTGTGCCTTGTTGAACCTGTGAATCTCGTCGAGAAAAAGAATCAAGCGGTTGTTGAAAAGTTTTGCCTGATTAACAATTTTCTGAATGTCCTCTTTTTTCGAATTAACTGCAGAAAGTTCAAAAAATTCTGAATTTGTTAATCTTGAAATCAACCTTGCAATCGTGGTTTTCCCGCAACCAGGCGGCCCCCACAAAATAATCGACGACGGAATTTCTTTTGATTCAATCATTTTTCTCAATGGTTTGTCTTTCCCCACAAGATGCTCCTGCCCAACAAATTCACTAAGAACATTCGGCCGAACCAAATTCGCGAGCGGACTTTTAATTGCCATATTAATCTTAAGATATTTTATTTTTAAGAATTTATGTTCTGCGGTTTATCGAAGATATTATTGATTTCTCACAACTTAAAGGCGAGCGAAAAGAACAAATTTCGCGAGGGGAACGTGGGAACGCAAGCAAAATTGGGGAGGTGAGAAATCCTTTGAAAAATTTGTTTTCTTAGTTTAAAATAAACATCACAATATCTCCCAAACTATTCCCAAAATAAAAATCAGACTCAAAATACCGACGACAAACCAGTTTATTGAAATTGAATATTCTGGTTTCCTGTCGCCTTTTCGTTTTGCTTTTTTTACCATAAACAAAATCGCTATAATTGTTATTCCGCCTGAAATCACTCCGCCAATCGAGAGAATTCCCACAAAAGAAAATATATTAAAAAATTTTATCAAAAAAAACAAAATTACAGGAATTACCGAAGACAAAAACCACGCGCTCCTTTTCTTCAATCTCTGGTCAAACATCAAACTTTCCATAAGCGCGTTCCCCAAGGCAAGATAAGAAGTAAACATTGTAAAAATCCCCAGCAAAACAAAAACACTTCCCAAAGCCAGCGTCGCTATCTGCGGAGTTTCCAGCCCCTTAAAACCAACGACGACAAACGCAAACAGCGAATAAAAAATTATAGAAATCAGAGACGAAACAATAATTGCTTTTTTCATCATCTTCTCATTTTTATGCAAAACCATCCTCACTTCAGGAACAGCAGAAAAACAGAGCAGTGCAAAAAGAACAACCCCAAACGGCAGAAAAATATTTCCTGAATTAATATAAGTCAGATTATTGAAATTAACATCCCTGACAAAAATAAAAAATATCGCCAGCAGCAAAAGCAGAACAATGGAAACCCCGATTTTTTCAAATCTTTTCAGTTCTCTCATCCCCCGCCAAATCAAACCAGACATGACAACTCCGAAAAAAATCCCAAGATAAATTGAGTAAGAAGAATTTTCAAAAATCAAAAAACTCAAACTCTCGCCAACACCGAGGATATACGCAATTATCGCAGAATAAATCCCAAAGATAACTGCAAAAGTTATAATTCTTTTTCCGTTTCTTCCGAGATATTTACCGGCATAGCCGGTAATCTGGTGAGTTTGTTTTGTCCTCAGGGAAATTTCCCCGAGATAAAGATTGACAAGCATGATTAACAATCCAAGAAAAATAATATAGCCCAGCGCAGCAAAAAAACCTGCTCTGCTCGCAACATACGGGATTCCCAAAACACCCGCGCCTATGCAAGTCCCGACGAGAATAGCCGTTGCTGTAAAAAATTTATTCGCGTTATCACCCATTTCATGGGCCTAGGAGGAATCGAACCCCCATCTACAGGGTTTTTCTATAATTTATTATACCCGAAACCTGTCATTCTATCCATTAAACTATAGACCCAAATTACAAGAAAAGTTAGGTTTTTATAGTTTAATATTTTCTAAAAATTAAAGAGGAGTATCTAATGAATTAGATTTCTCACAACTGAGAGGCGAACGAAGTTCGAGGTGTGCGAGCGGTTTCGTGGTAGAAGAGTAATCCAAGAAAAACTTCGTGCGAAATTGCGAGTTAGGGAATTCAAGCAAATCGGGGTAGGTGAGAAATCTAGAAAAATTATTTTCTAAACATATTCAAAAATTAGGAGCGTGTCTAATATTACGGAGTTTTTACAACTTAAAGGCGAGCGTAGCGAGGGGGTGCGGGCAAGAAATGCAAGACAATAAATTGGGGTTGGTAAAAACTCCTTCGATAAATTATTTTTTAGACACGCTCAAAAATTAGGAAAATTAATAAACATAAGAAACTAATTAATAAAATGGAACTTAAAAGACACCACAAAATCCTCATCGGAAGTTTTAGTTCAGTCGTGATTATTTTTATGGTTGTCAGCGGAATTCTGATTTATTCGCTGTATGTAAAACAGGAAATAAACTACAATTCTCTCGACGAGAAAATCAAAGACAATCAAAACAAAATAAGCGAATTATCTGAAAATTTAATTCTTACAAAACAAAATTTGGAAGTAAGTCTTGAAGAAAATCAAAAACAACTTAATTCATTGAAAGCATCTGCAAGTTCAGATTTTTCAGGAATAATCGAGAGTTCAATTAAATCAGTTGTAACAATAAGAACAAATGTTGCTCAAGGCACTGGCTTCATAATCACCGACGACGGCTACATCGTGACAAACGCCCATGTTCTCGCAGATTCAAACGGATATCTCGCGCAAAATATAAGAGCAATAACTTCAGAAGCGCAGACAATTTCTGCTGCATTCATAGGATTTGATGATAATTTTGACGTCGCCCTGCTGAAAGTTTCAGGAAATTTTGACTCAATAAAATTAGGAAATTCTGACAATGTTCAGATAGGAGAAAAAGTTATTGCAATTGGAAATCCGCTGGGCTTGCAGTTTTCTGTTTCAGAGGGAATTATTTCTGCAATAAACAGAGAGGGCTCAAACGGCGAAAAAGCATACCTGCAAACCGACGCTGCGCTGAACCCGGGAAATTCAGGAGGCCCGCTGATAAACAAACAAGGTGAGGTTATAGGAATAAATAATTTCAAAGTCAGCGGCGGAGAAAGTTTGGGTTTCGCCCTCGAGAGCAATTATATCAAAGAAGTTGTAAACAAAATTTCACAGCAGGCGATGCAGAAGGATTTGATATAATTTTGAGAGGCAGTTAATAAATTAGATTGATAATTTATTGTAGAAAAGTTTATTAATCTTAATTCTATACTTAGTATATGAATTTTAAATTAACAAAAAACAAAACAATTATTTCATCAGTTATAGCATTGATAGGGGGTATTTGGGCACTCTTTTTTTGGAGACATTCATTAATACCAGGTCCTGGCCCATTAAACGAATCAATTCTCGTCGGAATAGTCGCATTAGTAATTGCTTTCATAATACTTTATTTAATAATTAGTTTATTTCAAAAGAAAAAACATTAAACCTATTCTCTTATCTTTATCTCCACAAAAACATTTATTAAACTCCTTATCTATTTCTAATTATGAACAAAGAAAAAAATTTCAGCGAATGGTATAATGATGTTTTGGATAAAGCAGAAGTGACTGACTTGCGATATGGAGTAAAGGGCTTTGTGGTAATTCGCCCGTGGGGAGCAATGATTCTCGAGAATATGTATAACTTGTATGAAAAAGCGCTCCAGAAAAAAAATCACAAGCCGTGTTTTTTCCCGATTGTAATTCCTGAAAAAAATTTCCAGAAAGAATCTTCTCATGTCAAGGGATTCACACCAGAAGTTTTCTGGTTGGAAAAAGTTCAGGGCGAGGACAAACTCGCGCTCCGCCCGACGAGCGAGACAGCATTTTATCAAATGTATTCTTTGTGGATTAGAAGCCACAGGGATTTGCCTTTGAAACTTTACCAGCGGGCAAATGTTTTCAGATATGAAACAAGAGCAACTCGTCCGTTAATCAGGGCAAGAGAATTTTATTGGATAGAAACCCACGACGCATTTGCGACAAAAGCAGAAGCAGAAAAACAAGTTCAGGAAGATATCAAAACAACAGAAGAAATCATGCACAACAAATTCGGAATTCCTTTTCTTCCGATGAAACGTCCTGCATGGGACAAGTTCGCAGGCGCTGTTTACACAATCGGCTCAGATGTTCTCATGCCTGATGGAAAATTAATCCAGCAGCCGTCGACGCATTTGCTCGGGCAGAATTTCTCCAAAGCATTCGACATAAGATTCAAGGACGAAAATGGCAAAGAGCAATATGTCTGGCAGACATGTTACGGCCCTGCGCCGTCGAGAATTTTAGCTTCTGTGATTTCGACTCACGGCGACAACAAAGGCTTGGTAATTCCCTTTTGCATTTCTCCGATCCAGGTAATAATAATTCCTATTTTCAGCAAGGATAATAAAAAAAATATCTTGGAAA
>ERZ1292629.3957-Hain-H43-01um-R1-3957-length-11107-cov-26_pt1 | contig 11107 bp, 9 predicted proteins | sample MGYA00564399_ERZ1292629 | MGnify/ENA primary metagenome ERZ1292629 (study PRJEB36523, sample SAMEA6512636) | groundwater metagenome | collected 2019-01-08 | study: AquaDiva: Metagenomics assemblies of 32 groundwater samples | reverse complement strand
TGAAATCCTTGAATTCGCTTCCTTTCATCTCTTCAAGGTTTTTTTCCAATCTTTGCTGGATGTTTTCCTTATTTTGTAATTTGGTCATGACCTCGCCGAACCTTTCAAGGTGTTGTTCTCTGGCTTCGCGGATTCTTTCCATAGTGGTCGTGGAAACCTGGGTTTCCAGTTTTTGGAGAATTCTCTGATGAAGGGTCTGCTGCTGGATGAATTTGTCCAAGAACTTACCGACCGCATCGCTTGACGAGGCGTTATCTTTTATTTTATCGACCGCATTCTTCACTGATTCGACTTCTTTCCGGAAGTTCTCGGTGGCTTTTTTAAGGACTTCGGGATTCTTGGTCTTTTCGGTCATCTTCTTCAATTCGATCAATTTTTCATTGGCGAATCTTTCTTTAAGTTCGGCTTTTTTAATCGGGTTTAAAGTTATAGCGCTTTGAATGGCCCTGCCCAGATTTTTGAAGAAATAAAAGGGGCTGTCGGGCAAAATGGTTGATTCGGAGACGCCTAAATCCTGGGCTGTAACGTTTTCATCCAAAGCTGCGGCTTGGGTGCCGGTTTCGGTTTCTTGAGCCAGAACAACGCCGAAAGCGAATAATAAACAAAAGCTTAAAATAATAGAGTTCAATATTTTCATGCAGTTATGGGTTAATTATTAATTTATAATTGATTAACTTCTGACCTTTACCCTATTAAATAATTTCGCTTAAGGCGAAATTGCCGCTTCGCGGCATTTAACAGGGTTAATGTATTTTTTCTCTTTTTTCCCTTAAAAACGACCGCCATTGTTCTAAGAATTCGACGAATAGCTGGAAGGGCATATCAAGCAGCGAATTAAACAGGACTGCGACCGCATTATATTTGCTCCATTGGGTGCTGAGCCAGCGGCCGACTTGGATCATGGGCAAAGAGAAGAGGTCAATCAGACTGTGCAGGAATGTTTCTTTCTCTTTTTCAACCAAGAGCTCCTTCGCTCTTTGGCGGATTTTCATGCCGGTAAAAGAGATCATGGAAATAAACAGGAGGAAGATAAGGGTGGAAAGAACGCTGAAGTGAGCCTTTTGGAGAGCCCAGACAATCAGGCCGTAAGAGATAACGAAACCGGCTAAGTAGAAGATAACCATAAAGAAATTCAAGACCAAGCCCCGGCGGGGAGACGGCTTTATTTCGTAAACATTCTTTTTCTCTTTGCCATAGACTATTTTCATCACTTCCATGATTACCAATCCTTCATTGTGTTTTGAGGGCGGGCGGATGGAAAGAACGAGAAAGAACATCAAAATAGGCGGAGTTACAACGCTTAATGCAGAGGTCAAATAATTAAATTGCTGGGTGACGTATGCCTCAAGGGGAACTTCAATGGCGATAGCCACCAAAACTTTAGTGATAAAAATGGAAATGGTGCTGTAAATGGCTGCTCGGTTAATCTTCGTTCGGACTTTTTTTAATCTTAGGCTGTAGGCTTCCTTGATTTTGCTTTCGAGCATCTCCGGGTTTTTTAAGGTTTCTTGGGCCTGGACAGGATTTTGAGCGATAATATCACCCAAGATTAAGTAAGGCGTATCGTATCTTTCGCAAACAGCGTAGAATTTTTCCGAAAGCGGGTGTTTCAGCGCTTCATCAATCTTTTTCCAGACCTGATAGATATTTAAAGAGATTTCGTTGAGGGTGGGTTGAGGGAGATTTGTCCAGTCCGAAAACCATCGTTTAAAAAGATGGTAGGTTATCGTCGGCGAGTCAAGTTTGAAAAGCGCTCTTTGGACGGCGATATAAAGCTGGGTATCGGCTTCTCCTTCGCTGATGGTGCGGACGCTTGTCCCTTCTTTTATTCGGATGCCCACTTTCATTGACTCCATCATAAAATCAATCAAAGCTGATTCTTTCGGGGAAGGAGAGAGCGTGGTCTCAATTTCGCAAGCCGCTACTCCGAAAAGCCAGTCATAAAGATACATTTTCGCTTTTTCTTTCTTGGGCGCCGGAGCGTTCTCTAAAATGAAAACATATTTATCAATCACTTTTTGCACTTCTCCGATTTTTGTTTCGGGGATGGTTTCGTTGGGGAAGTGTCCGCCCCGGATAAGTTCAGCGATGAAGGGCTCGGCAATCTTATCGTCCTTATTCAGGTTTTGTTTTAGAAACAGCCTTCTTTTCAGAATTCTTTCAACCGCCGTTTTTCTTAAAAGATGTTCTTCCCGCCAATCAATCACTCCTCTCATTTTTTCATAGAAAGAAGCGACACGGCTCGCCACCTCGTCCACACTGATGGTGCTGACGCTTTCTTTGGTTTGAAGGCTAAGCGCCCATTCTTGGTAGCTGGTAACTAAGCGTTGAGCTAATGGGGTTAGTTCTTGCATATATTTTGTATAAAATTATTTAAAGCGATAATGCCTAAATCTCCCTTGCCTCGTTCTCTGACGCCGACTGCGTTGGCTGCTATTTCTTTGTCGCCGACGACGAGGATGTAAGGGATTTTCTGCATTTCAGCTTCTCTGATCTTTTTACCAAGAGTTTCTTGTGCGTCGTTGATTTCCACCCTGAAGTCTTTTAATTCGTTTTTAACTTTTTGGGCGTACTCAACATGTCTGTCGGCGATGGGTATAATCTGGATCTGAACGGGGGACAGCCAGAAGGGGAGAGCTCCGGCATAATGTTCCAATAAAAAGGCCATGGTTCTTTCAATAGCGCCGATGGACGAACGATGGATAACAATCGGCTCTTTTTCTTTGCCGTCTTTGTCGATGTAAGCGAGTTTAAATCTTTTTGGCATAACAAAGTCATACTGAATGGTGAAGGCAGTTTCCTCTTTACCGGCAAAGTTTTTCATTTGAATGTCTATTTTAGGACCATAGAAAGCCGCTTCCTTTTCTGCTTCAAAGAAAGGAGCTTTCCTTTGCACTAAAACTTGCCTCAAGATATTTTCGGCAAACCGCCAGGCTTCATCGTCTTTATAATATTTTTTACTGTCTTTTTTATCGCCCAGAGAAAGGCGGTATCGGTAATTAACGCCCACTTTCAATCCTAAAGCCTCGGACATGTATTCGATTAAGTCTAAAACGCCATTAATTTCGTTTATAGCCTCGTCTTTTTGGCAAATAATATGAGCGTCAGCCAAACAGAAAGACCTTACTCTAATAAGACCCGTTAACTCTCCCGATTTTTCGTATCTGAATTGTTTGGCTAGTTCCGCGATTCTGAAAGGCAGTTCTTTGTAGCTTCTCGGTTTGCTCGCAAAAAGCTGGAAATGATGAGGGCAGGTCATGGGGCGCAGAATCAATTCTTCTTCGTCTATTTTCATCACCGGGTACATTGATTCTTTATAGTAAGGATAGTGCCCGGATGTTTTATATAATTCCACTTTGGCGAGTTCCGGCGTATAAACGTGCTGATAACCTCTTTTAATTTCTTCATCAACGACGAATCTCTCAAGCACCCTTCTGATAATCGAGCCTTTTTCGGTGAAGAGGGGCAAGCCCTTGCCCACTAAGTCCGAAAAAACAAAAAGGCCAAGCTTTTGGCCTAAAATACGGTGATCTCTTTTTTCAGCTTCGGCTTGCAATACTAAGTAGTCGTCCAGTTCTTTTTTAGTTTCAAAAGCCAGGCCGTAAATACGAGTCAGCATCGCGTTTTTCTCCGAACCTTTCCAATAAGCTCCGGCCAGCTTGGTTAGTTTAAAAGCGTCGGGGTTTATTTCTTCCGTGGACTTCACATGTGGTCCGGAACATAAATCCACAAACGCACCCGATTCATATACGGTTAATTTTGTGTTTTTTGTTTTGGATTTTTCTTTTACAAGTTCTAACTTGTACGGCTGGTCTTTAAATACATTAGCGAGAACGTTTCTCGCTAATTGCCGCTTTTTAAAAGAAACGTTTTGCTTGATGATTTCGCGCATTTTCGTTTCGATTCTCGGGAGGTCTTTTTCCATTAGGTCTTTGACGCCAAAATCGTAATAAAATCCGTTTTCAATAGCCGGCCCAATGCCAAATTTGACGTTAGGGAAGAGCTCCCGGACGGCGTAAGCCATGATATGGGACAAAGAATGCCTAATTATCTCAATTTCCATGTTTTTATCTTAACATGAATCCTTCATCTGAAAAAGGGAGATCCGTCTTTCCGATATTAAAAAACAGCCTCTGCGGGCTGTTTTTATGTTTTCTCAATAATTTCTTCAATCTCGTTGCAGATGATTTTAGGCACGCCGTCCCGCGCATCCACTCGGCCCGAAACAAAGACGACTTTATTTTCTTGGAAGATGCCGGGGTTGCGGGTAATGGCGGAAGGGAAGACCACAACCTCAATCTGCTGCGTTTCATCTTCCAGTTTTAAAAACATCATGGGTTTTCCGGTTTTGGTGATAATTTTTTTAATACTGGAAATAACTCCGCCGACTTTAACCAATTTGCCGACTGCGGTCTCAGAGACTTTGGCAAGGGCCAAGCAGCGTTTTTGAAGAATATCTCGGAAGCCTTTTAAAGGATGGCCGCTGACATAAAGGCCCAGCAGTTCTTTTTCCCACGTTAACTTGTCGTGGGAGCTTGCGGGAGCTGATTGGGCTAAAGCTAAAGTGGCCGTGAATCCTGTAAATCCGTCAAAAAGTCCTTTTTGGCCGTTGCCTTTGTTCTTCTGCGTTTCCCGGGCATGCTCCAAAAGTTTTTCCAAGTTATTTAGTAGTTTATTTCTTTCTTCCAGGCTGTCAAAAACTCCAGCCCTGATTAAGCTCTCCATTGATTTTTTATTTAAGTTGCGCGAGGCATTGCCCGCGGCGATGCGGGAGATAAAATCCTGGATTGAAGTGTAGTGTCCGTTGGCTTTTCTTTCTTCCAAAATAGCTTCCACGGCATTGATGCCCACGTTTTTAATCGCCAAAAGTCCGAACCTGATCTGGTTTTTTAGAGGCACCACGCCGAAGTTCATAAAGCTTTCATTGATATCGGGCGGCAAAACCTCAATCTTCATTTTTTTGCATTCTTCAATTAATATAGCGATCCTTTCCACATCAGCTTTTTCTGAAGTCAAAACAGCTGACATGAATTCCACCGGATAGTTTGCTTTCAACCAGGCTGTTTCGTAAGAAATCGTGGCATAGGCTGCGCTGTGGCTTCTGTTGAATCCGTAACTTGCAAAAGGCAGCATCCATTCCCAAATTTGCTGGGCAATCTTTTTATCAATACCGTTCTTCTGCATACCCTGAACCATTTTCTCTTCCTGGGCTTCAAGCAGTTCTTTGATTTTCTTGCCGACAGCTTTTCTTAAAATATCAGCTTCGCCTAATGTGAATCCGGCTAAATCTCGGGCGATCTGCATCAGCTGTTCCTGATAAATGCAGATGCCATGAGTGTTTTCCAAAATCGGTTTTAATTTCGGGTGGATGTATTCTGTTTTTTGCTTACCGTGCTTTCTCGCAATATAGTCCGGGATCAATTCCATGGGGCCGGGACGGTAAAGCGCGATCATGGCGATGATATCCTCAAATTCAGAGGGCTTCAATTGTTTCAAATATCTTCTCATGCCATCACTTTCCAGCTGGAAAATACCAACTGTGTCGGCCTGTTGCAAAAGCTTGTAGACTTTTTTATCTCCCTCCGGGAGATTTTCAATATCAACCGAAACATTGTGCACTTTGTAAATGCGAGCCAGCGTGTCTTCGATGATGGTCAGGTTTTTTAAACCCAAAAAGTCCATTTTCAAAAGACCCAAGTCTTCAATGGCATGCATTTCATATTGAGTGACGATATTTTGGTCGTTTTGAGTGGGATGCTGCAAGGGCACGATTTCGTCGAGCGGGTCTTTGGCAATCACGACCCCGCAGGCATGAGTGGAAGCGTGGCGGGCTACTCCTTCCAGTTTTTTTCCGATATCAATCAGTCTTTTGGCTTGTTCATCTGTATTATAAAGATCTTTGAATTCTTTGATTTTCGATAAAGCGTCATTGAGCGTGAAAGAGAACGGGATCATCTTCGCCAATTTGTCGCAAAAGCCGTAAGGGTACCCCAAAGCCCGGCCCACGTCTCTGATCACGGCTCGGGCCGCCATGGTTCCGAAGGTAATGATTTGCGCCACTTTGTCGCGACCGTATTTTTGGGCGACATATTCGATGACTTCATCCCTTCTCCGGTCGGCAAAATCAAGATCAATATCAGGCAACGAGATGCGTTCCGGGTTTAAAAATCTTTCAAAAAGCAGATTGTGCTTAATGGGGTCAACGCTGGTGATTCTTAAGCAATATGAGACCAAGGAGCCGGCAGCCGAGCCCCGGCCCGGGCCCACGACAATGCGCTGGTCTTTTGCCCAGTTGACGAAATCCTGTACAATCAAGAAGTAGGGGGCAAAGCCGGTTTGTTTGATGACCTTTAATTCATATTCCAATCTTTCCATCACCTCTTTGCTCGGTTTTTCATAGCGTCGGGGCAGTCTTTCCAAACACAATTCTTTCAAATAGTCGTCGGGGTCTTTGTTGTCCGGTACGGGAAAGTGGGGGAGTTTTGCTTTGCCTAATTCAAATTCAAAATTGCAAAGGTTCGCAATTTTTTGCGTATTTTCAAGAGCTTCGGGAAATTCTTTAAACTCTTCCGCCATCTTTTCCGGAGTTTTCAAAGAAAAGTCGTCTATTTTCATACTCAATCTTTCAGGGTCATTAAGATCAGCGCCGGTGTTGATGAGCATGAGAATATCTTGAGCCTCCGCATCATCCAGTCTCAAATAATGGCTGTCATTGGTAGCAACAAGAGGTATTCCGGTTTTTTTTGAGATGTTAATAAGCCCCTCATTCACTTTTTCTTGTTCCGGAATATGGGCATGATGCTGGAGCTCCAAGTAAAAATTACCCTGGCCGAAAATCTCCTGGTATTTCAAGGCTGTTTCTTCGGCCTTCCTCATCTCTTTATTCAAAATTAATCTCGGGATTTTTCCCTTGACGCAGGCGGAAAGTCCGATGAGGCCCTCGGCATGCTGGGTCAGCAGCGCCTCATCGATTCTCGGCCGATAATAAAAGCCCTCAAGGTGGGCGCGAGTGACGAGCTTCACGAGATTTTGGTAGCCTTGTTCGTTTTTAACCAAAAGAATTAAATGGTGTCTGGCGCTGTCGATGTTCGGCCTCATTTGCGTCATGCCTTCAATGGCCACATAAGCCTCGCAGCCGATAATGGGTTTGATTCCCTTGGCTTTGGCTTTTTTGAAAAACTCCACGGCGCCGTACAAAACCCCGTGATCGGTAATGGCAATAGAATCCATGCCCGCTTCTTTGACGCAATTCAAAAGCTCATCAATTTTAGGGAGACCGTCAAGTAAAGAGTAGTGAGAGTGGACGTGAAGATGAGTAAACCCCCCACCACTTTTATGCGGCGTTGATACTGTTGATGATTCTTTTTTTGAGCTCTCCATAAGAGTTCTTGAATTGTTTTAACTTTTTTTCTCGCATTCTTGCGTCTGCTTCCGCAGTATAAGCTTCGTAATATACAAGCACTAACGGTATTCGATACTTTGTAGACTTATTAATACCACGATTATGTTCGCTAAGACGTTTTTTAAGATCATTTGTGGATCCGATATAAAGATTTCCATATGCTTTACTTTTTAAGATGTAGACGAAATACATAAAAAGTGGTGGGGGGTAAACTTCATGCGATTAAATCACTATACCATTGTCTGGAAATTTTTAGCAAATGTGCTACAAAAATATTAGGAGAGTTCATTGAAAAGGAGGGTCTTGTGGAAAAATACGAAACCATACTTCACGGCACAATCAATCTTGATGATTTGACCCTGGAGGAAAGAACGATTTTCGAAGAAATGAAAACTTCGGCCGAGAAAAATCCGGAATGGCCCGATTTGGATGAGCTTTTTTACAAAAGACTGGAAGAAACAGGTGCTTTAAAGAAACGCACAGGCTTCCAATATGCCCATCAGCAGCCCTTATGCCGGTTATACAGCGATGTCTGTCTGCGTCTTCGCTTGAAACAATGGGAGAAATTAAAACAAGAACAAGAAAACAATAAAAAAGCGGTGAGTTAATCGCCGCTTTTTATGTTAAAATTAAATAATGACCCATTCGATAAACTCAGGGTCATACTGAATAGAATTGAAGTATGATACCGAGTTTTAAAGAAGAAAATAAATTATGGAAAAGGGGATTTAAAAGAGTGGCGGGGATTGACGAAGTTGGGAGAGGGCCGCTTGCCGGCCCCGTGGTCGCTTGCGCCGTAATAGTTAAGAGGTCGGACCTCCAGCGGAGGTCCGACCTCTGCCATATCAAAGATTCCAAACAGCTGTCCGCAAAACAAAGAGAAGAGATTTACAGCGTTTTAACTAAACATCCTGATGTGGAATGGGGGATTGGCGTAGTTTCAGAAAAAGTCATCGATAAGATTAATATTTTAGAAGCGACTAAATTGGCGATGGTCAAAGCCGTTGATAATTTAGAGTCGAAATTAATAGATGTCGGACATCCGAAAATATGTCGGGATGTCCGACATCCTAAAATATATCCTAAAATAGATTTCCTGATTTTGGACGGGAATTTTAAAATAAATTCAGTTATTCCGCAGAAGTCAATCATTAGGGGCGACGAGAAAGTGTTTTCCTGTTCTTGCGCTTCGATTATTGCTAAGGTCACCCGTGACAGAATGATGCTGAAATACGATAAAAAATATCCTTGCTATGGTTTTGCCGAAAATAAAGGCTATCCGACCGGTTTTCACCGAAAGATGCTTAGAAAACACGGACCTTCAAAGATTCATCGCAAAAGTTTCAGCTATTGACTAATTCTTTTAAATGGTATATAATGTAGGTGGAATGAATGATTGGAGGTGGAGTATGTTCACATTAGGGGCGAAGATTACCTTGATCACGACTGTTCTGGTTTTGGCGCTTATAGCGGTTGCGTTGAGCACCAATATGCCTCCTGCGGGAGTGCATCAGATCCCACCACCGGCTCACATGGAGCATGTGTGGCCAAGGTAGTCAAGGCGAAAGCCAAGAAGCGGAGGTTATCCTTTAAAAGATAACCTCCCTTTTCTTTTTGGGCGATTGACAGGATTTTCATATTGACAACAGTTTCGTGTTATAATAAAAGTGGTCGCGAACGAGAAACTTTAAACAACTTAAAATGACCAAGAAAATTTTATCGGCCACAGTTTTAATAATTATTTTAGTTTTAATAGGGACAGTAAGTTTTAATTACGGCTATCAGAGAGGGGAAGCTACGCCCTCGGGACTTGAAGTGTCGAAATTAGTAAAGAATAGAAGCGCCGTCGTTTCAGGCGAGATAACCGTGATTTCGGGCCGGATTTTGACTTTGACAGCTGCTGAAGATACTTTGGCGATTCCGATAAGAGAAAGAACGCAAGTGCGCGTCGGGTCGAAACCCATGGAATTTGAAGAAATTAAAGTCGGAGATAGGGCGGAGATCGTGCTTCAATTGAAGCCGGATAATTCTTTCGAAGGGATAAATATAATGATTTCTCCCGCGCAGAAATAAATTAATCTAAATTATATTATGAACAAAATTTTTGTTATCATAGCCGTCGCAATCCTAATCGGAGCGGGCCTCATTCTTGGTTATAGAAAGGGGTTGGAGGCGCCTCGGCCGTCGATTTTAGAAAATTCAAAAGTAGTTCTGGCAAGATACGCTGCTGCTCAAGGGATAATTACTGCGATACAGGATAGAACCGTAACCTTAACCTCACAAGAGGGTGATACTTTATCAATTCCTCTGGCACCCACCGCCAAACTGCTAGCTTTAATCCTTCCGCAAGGTAAAACAAGCGAAGTTTTAAAACAAGAGACTAAAGAAATAATATTCAGCGACGTTAAAGTCGGCGATAAGGTGGCTGTTCAGTTGGAATTGGGTCAGAACGGCGCGTTCAAAGGAATATCGCTCACCATCCTTCCTTAAGAGTATGATTTTTTCGAAAAAGATATTTTTAATTTTATCGTTACTTTCCAGTCTTTTTATCATCGGCGCTTTTAGTTCTACTGCGGGCGCCCTAGAAAGTTGTTCCTGCGGTCTCGCTTGCGATCTCGGTTCCGACGAAGAACTGTGTATGGATCGATGGGGTCACACCTCTTGCGATGGCCGGGGGTGGTTATCAGTTCGTTTTGATTGCAGTAATTTAAATACCTCTTATTCTTACTGCTCGGGAGATACGGCCATAAATTCGGGCACTAACTATAATTGCTCTTCCAATCTTTGCGAGCCTTCTAATTGGGGTGGTCCCGTTGATTGCAATGCCTATGACGGCTATGGCTCCAACTATTGCTCGGGCAACACGGTGGTACATGATTATCGCGACTATTATTGTTTTGAACCTCCGGCATCTTGCCAATCTTCTCCACCAAGGACCGACACCGTTCAAAATTGTTCCGCTTCTGACGGCTGGTCCTGTTCAAGCGGCGTGAGAGAATATACAAGTTATTCCTGTTCGGGCGGCTCGTGCTCCGGATCCGTCCTCTCTACCGATTATTGCTCCAGTTACGACGGCTGGGTATGCTCGGGAGATATCAGAGAATACAGGGCTCACTCTTGTTCGGGCAGCACCTGCGACGCTTACAGCGTTCTTTCTTCCGAAGATTGCTCCGCTTCTGACGGTTGGGTTGATGTGGGCGCTTCTTATCCTTGTTGCGATGGAACGCTTAGTTGTAGTACTTGCCAGGATCAGCAATATTTGAGCTATACCTGTTCCGGAGGAGCCTGCGGTTCTCCTTCGGTGTTTGGTACTAGAACTAATAAAACCAGTTGCTCTGTTGTGGCGGGTTCTTGCGGGGCCCCTCCACCGTCTCCGCCCAGCAGTTGCGACAGCTATGACGGTTGGACCTGCGTGGGAGATACAGATACAAGGGAATACCGAGATTATACTTCTTCCGCTGATTGCAGTGTTTATAACGTTCTCTCTTCCGATAATTGCAACAGCTATGACGGCTGTTTAGGAGGATATTACCAAGATTACGGTTGTTCCGCAGGATATTGCGCTCTAAATTCATCGACTTGCACCGAAGCTTGCTGCGATGCCGCTTATTCTGATCCGGCCGCTTATTGCTCAAATGGGTCATGTTATCCTCCAGAAGGTCAGGAGCCACCTCCTCCTGGCTGCACTCCCAGTCCGTCATGCGC
>ERZ1292629.3956-Hain-H43-01um-R1-3956-length-11108-cov-4_pt1 | contig 11108 bp, 12 predicted proteins | sample MGYA00564399_ERZ1292629 | MGnify/ENA primary metagenome ERZ1292629 (study PRJEB36523, sample SAMEA6512636) | groundwater metagenome | collected 2019-01-08 | study: AquaDiva: Metagenomics assemblies of 32 groundwater samples | reverse complement strand
TGATGATGACCCCTTTGACTGGCGTTTTGAGTGCTTGACAACGCTTGATAAGTTTCAACGCATCAATAATTGCGGGTAATTCTGGAGTCGTCACAACAACAACTTCGTCCGCAATGGCTAATGCAGCAAGCGTTTCCTGAGAAATACCTGACGCGCAATCCAGAACAATCTGCGGCGATAACGATGCGACCAACGAAGGAATCTTCAGCAAATCTCGTTGTTTGCCTTGCGTCGCGTGCTTCAGCGCAAGAAGTCCCGGAATAACTTTCAACCCACTCGGCGCGTGATGATACACCGCGTCATTCAACTTCGTCGGATCGTCAAGAGCGTCCTGCAAACCAACAGGAACATTCGGCGTACCGAGATGTATTCCCACGTTCGGCAAGGACATATGTGCGTCGATCAATGTTGTATCAAGCCCGTGCTCAACAAAACTTGCCCCTAAAGAAATCGCGAGCGTCGTAACGCCTGTGCCGCCCTTCCCTGACGCGATTGCGAGAATGCTCATGGTTCTTCTTTGCCGAGTGTTTCCCTAATAATCTTGTCAATGAGCACCATGCATTCCTTCATGCGCTCAAAATAATCCGTAATGATATCAATATCAATCTCAACTTCTTCCTTCGTGTCCAGCGTCGCGGTCATCGTAACGTGTCGACGGAATTCCTGACTGCGCTTGAACTTTGCCTTGTCAACCTTCTTGAGGAACGTGTAGAGCTCGAGATAATTCAGGAGTTCTTGATTGTCCTTGAACAATGCCTTTGTCTGCTCAAGTTTGATACGCGGCAATGTCGGGACAACTTCAATTTTCTTTTTGTCCTTCGCATACTTCATCAAAGATTCCATGCCGAAATCCATCGCGTCAATCAATCTCTGGACGACATGCTTGATGACATCGACTGTACGCGTATACTTCAAGCTCACGCTAATCAGATGGTCAGCGCGCTTCATTTCCGCTCTCGCGTTAAACAGGGATTCGTGCATGGTCTTCACTCACAACTTTCTCGACATCCGCAACAAATCCGCGGACACCACTCATGAATTTCTTCAAACTATCAACCGTGACACTTGTTAACTTGTAATCCTTATCACACAACACAAAACGATCCGGCTTCGAAAACTCGACCGGAGCCTTTTCATGCAACACCATCAATTCCTGCAACTGTGCCACCGTTTTGTGGTGCGCTGCGGAAATCTTGTGCTGTTCCAACGATTCTTCCAACAATTCCAAACGACTATCCATATCTTTCACTAATGCAGGAATGCGTCGCGCTTTCAAATCCTGCTCCAACAACGCGGACATGCCTGAAATTGCCGCCGCATGGATTTCCTTCGCAACCGCGAGCAAAATCCGTGAATCATTCACCATCGGATATGTGCGCCCCAATAGGTGATTTGCCACGCCTAATCGCTGCTGAGCATCCGCAAGGTAGTTTGGAGTGGCGCGCATACACCTCGAAAGAAGTGAGAACTATATAAATACTACACAGAATTCTCGTTATTCCTGCAATTCCAGAATGGCAGCCGCCAAATCGCCATGATGCTTCTGAATCGCCTCAGTCACGATTTCACGGCTCTTGCCTGTCTGTTCCATGACCGTTTTTACATCATCCAAGGTCAGTTCGGGAGCGTTGTTCAGGGCGCGTTCAACGATTTCGCCGCTGATTTGGAACGTTTCTTGACCCATCATGTTGACCTTCGCAACACTCGGGTTTTGGATGACCAATTCTTTATCCTGCAATTTGATAATGACTTCCGTCGCGTCAAGATCGACCTGCGTCATGCCAAGACGCTTCATCGCCTTTTGCATATCCCTCGGGTTAATACCAGGAATCATGAGAAACCGAGCAATGTCTTGCCGTAAATATTCAACAGAATAATGACAATTGCGATAACAACCGCGAGCACAACCACATGACCCGGACGCAACGTAATCTTGCTCGTCTGTTCGTCCGAAAATCGCATCAATCCAGCACCGCTGGACGGCATACGCGTTTGAGATTGGGCCATACACTGAAGTTATGATGAAGGGTATAAAAAGGTTAGGGGCATTCGCTGATACGTTTGTGTTTATCGTGGCAACCTCCGCAGCGCGACGGCTGATGCCTACTCGCCACCCCGAATGGGGCAACCCCCGGCTCGCCGCGCGCGGAGTTGCCGTTTCTCATTCCTTTTTCCATAACCTTTATAAAGGGCCTGAAGGAAACCACTAGTATAACCAAACGTTAACACCAGCTCGGGGTTGACAAATGCCACTTGAGGTTAGAAACATAGTGGCGGAGAACACATGAACGATAATCCATTGCTCGTCGCACAAGACCAATACTTGAAAGCAGGCATCCATATCGGAACCAAATTCCGAACCAAATACATGGAACCCTTCATCTACAAAACACGACCTGACGGTCTCAGCGTTTTGAACCTGCAAAAAATCGATGAACGACTTCGATTGGCAGCAAAATTCCTTTCCCAATACTCGCCGCAAGACGTTCTCGTCGTTTCTCGACGCGAAAACGGTTGGAAAGCAGTTAAAGCATTCGGCAAACACACCGGCGTCAAAACATTCGCAGGCAGATATCCCCCTGGAATCTTGACCAACTCCGCACTTGACACCTTCATGGAAGTCAAATGCATCTTGGTCACCGACGCATGGCCCGACCGAAACGCCATCAAAGACGCACTCCTTATCGGAGTGCCCGTCATTGCATTGTGTGACACGAACAACCAAGCAAACGAAATTGACTTGGTCGTCCCGTGTAACAACAAAGGCAAAAAGTCCTTGGGACTGTTGTTCTACATCCTCGCACGAGAATACCTGCGCAACAGAAGCGCACTCGGCGCAGACCAAGAACCCCCGTTCACCATCGAAGAATTCACGGAAGAATAAATCTGTTATTTTTCTTTTTTATTTTCTTGTTCAGTTTTTTTTTAAATAAAGAATCAAAACAACGAAAACCGTTTTTCTTTGACTTCGACAATTCCAGAATTAACAATAGCATAATTCGTGATTTTTTCCGCAGGCATGCTTCTGTGCTTTTTCAGGACGGCTCTACGGGCGTTCGGTGTGATTTGCAACTCGATTAAGCACTTGCTTGCGTATCGCAACAAATCGCCACCCACCATCTGGATTTTGTCTCGTGAATCGAACAACGCATACACCTGATTCGTGATTAAAATAGGAATGTCTTTTTTCCGCGCAATTTCTGTCAGCAATGCGAGCTGCTTCCCCATCGCACGATTTACTTCAGGAGCGTCCTTCGGATTCAACTCAAGACGGTACAGCATCGCGACGCTATCCACCACAATCAGCCCCACATTTGTTCCGCTACGCAACTTTGAGAATGCTTCTTCCTGCTCTTTAAACGTCGTCGGCTTGTAAAAAATAACGTCTTTCAAAATATGCTCGTGATCTGGAGCGATCTGGGTGAGTCGTTCAACACTCATGCCTCCCTCCGTATCGATATAAATCACTTTTTTCCCCGAACGAACAACCCCAACTGTTGAGAGAAGCGCAATATTTGTCTTGCCCGCACCCGCCGGACCATACACCGTTGTTATGCAGCCCGAATCGAGACCCCCATCAAGAAACGCATCAAGAACCGCATTCCCCGTAGCCACCCTCATATTTATTTCCGACCTCCGCACACTTTTATGTCTTTCGAGGCTACAGAAGCTATTTATAGTCACTTTTTGTTTTCAGCAGTATGAACAAATGGCTCGGAGTCATCATCGCCTGCGTCGTGATTATCTTACGCCTTGCCACTACGCACAACGAAGGCCTGACTGTTGAGTCATACGCTCACGTTAACCAAGCAGTCCACATTCAAGCAACGGGATTCCCCTTACTTACCTACACTCTCAGCGGAACTACCACTCGCGCACTGTTCTCGCCCGTTTACGACTATCTTTTAGCTATCACTGGTTCGATTTTTGGCAACACCCACGCAATTCATCTCATCGGCGCGTTCATCGCAGGACTTCTTGTGTTGGGCGTTTTCACATTCATTTTGCATTCCACAAAAAATTCAACGGCAGCAGTCCTCGCAAGTCTCGCCGCAGCCCTCATCCCTATCGGCTGGTCTGATATACTCACCGCGTCCAGTGCAAACCTCGGCATTCTCATCGGACTCTGGATACTCATTTGTTTTTTGCATATTGACAATAACATTTGGCGCATCTTTTTTCTCATTCTCCTTGTCTTAGGAGTGCTTACGAGTTCAGTCATCCTGCTTTTTCTCCTCGGACTCGTCGCATACCTCGCCCTCGCAGAAATGGCGCGCATCAACCGACCGCACGGCGAACACGAATTTGTCTTTTTCGGACTCTTATTCCTCCTCTGGGTCTACATCGTCCTTTACAAAGACGTCTTTGTCTTACACGGCTGGCAAGCAATCTGGCAAAATACACCAACACTTTTCCGCAACTCTTATTTTTCAGACCTGCACACCCTTGACGTCATCGTCTCCATAGGCATATTCCCGTTCATCGGAGGCATGTACGTCATGTATCGCCATCTTTTTGTCGAACACGAACGACCTGTGTATCTTATCATGAGCCTCGTGCTTTCAACGGGCATCCTCACATGGGCACAAATTGTTACTCCCACTATCGGACTCCGTGTGCTCAGTATTGGACTTGTGGTACTGTTCGGCTTTGCCGCACGCGACATTTTACACTACCTCCGAACAACCAAACTCGGACTCTTACGACACGGCGTTCCATTGGTTGCAGTATTGCTTTTGCTCGTCAGCAGCATTCCCGCAACTGACGAAGTGCACGACGCAAAAACAAACACCGTAACTCCCGATGAACTCGCAGCAATGCACTGGATCCGAGAAAACACCCCCGAACACGCAGTCATCGCAGCATCCTGGACTGAAGGAATACTCCTTTCCAGCCAAACAGGACGCACACCCATCATGAACGACCAGTTTTTACTCCAACCCGAAAGCACCACTCGCATTGAAGACATCCACACCATTCTTGCCGCACCATTCCAGTCTGACGTCATTGATGCACTCAACAAATACCACGCAGACTTTGTTCTGTGGACCGAGGTCAGCCGCGCCATCACTGGTAGAGACAGCCCTATTTTTGCAACAGACCTCATCTGTTTCACCCCCCTCTTCACAAAAGGAAGCGTTATCGTTTACGGAATTGCCTGCGGACTCGAGCGTGATGCCTGATGTGGTGGGTTATCACGGCAATCATTCTCGGACTCCTCCCATTTATCATCCGATGGGTCATAGGAAACCCACTCCTGCCAGGAACAGAAACATACCTCTTCGCCAACTGGCTCCACCAACTCGGATTCTCCTCGACACTTTCCATCAGTATCATACTCGTTACTACTCTATCCATTCTCGCAGGAGTAATTGCAAGTCTCCCTCGCTTCTTCCGAACAAACAAATCGTTATGGCAGGTAAGCGACGCAACTCGATTACTGCTCCTTCTTTCACCAAGTTGGATTGCCAGCGCAACTGTCTTTCCCTCTCACGCATTTTTGTTGGGCATTCTTACTGGCTCGCTTGTTCTTTGGAAAAAAAATAAATTATTCGGAGCAGCACTCTTCGCCATATTTCTGGCAGGAGTATCACTCCTCTTTTGTCTCCCTTCCGCACCCGCAGGCATCATCGAATTCGGCGTCCTCAACGGATACGGCCTTTTTGGATTGATTGTCGCATTTTTGGGCGGCTGCGTTTTGTGGGAAAACAAAGCAAAAACCTATTTTATCGCACTCGGAATAGCAGCCCTCATCATTCTTTCATTTTTTATTCCCGAACTCGTCGTCATTGGCGCAACAGCAGTCGCAATCATTGGAGGAATAGGAGTTGTGCGACTTTTGCACAGAAAATGGGCATTTCCACTCCTTCGCGGACCAAGCATCCTCCTCTGCGCATGCGGATTGCTCTTTTCAACACTTGCCTGCATTTCGCTTATCAGCCACGTTGGACCCGATGGCGGAACTGCTTCCGACCTTGCCGCATTACAATCAGCCATTCCTGATGGACTTGTCCTGACAGAACTTTCACCTGAATGGGTCACGTGGTGGGGTCACGCAAACACCATCACCATGCCCGAAACAATCCGCACAGAAATTTGGCAGTCACGCAACATCTACCGCACCCGAGACATACTCGAAGCCTGGAATGTTACCACCATACTTATCACCCCTGAAATGAAAGCATCACTTTGGAATGACCACGAAGATGGACTGCTCTTCCTCCTGCACCAGAGCAAAACATTTAAAAGTCTAGGACAGGGAAAATTCGTCGAAGCATGGGTCTACGACCCCCCGCAACAATGATACCGCTCCAACAAATCATCCTCTGGATTGCCGCCGCCATTTCCACCTACTTCGCAATTTTTTGGTTCCTTGTCCTTATCGACGTTCCTTCAGAAGTACGCCGCAAAAAATGGACAACCTGGCCAACACTCACTGTTGCCATCCCTGCATGGAACGAAGAAGACTGCATCCGAGACACCATGGAAAGCGTTCTTGCGGCGGATTATCCCTCTTCCAAACTGCAACTCATCGTTGTTGACAATGCAAGTAAAGATAATACCTCCATAATTGCGAAACAAGTCATGGCCGAACATCCTTCCCGCAACATCAAACTCATCTATGAATCACGACCGGGCAAAGGAATTGCGGTCAACAACGCGCTCGCGCAAGCCACCGGCACATTTTTCGCCACCATGGACTCGGACAGTCGCGTTTTTCCCGACGCGCCCAAAAAACTTCTTTCCTATTTTACTGCGAATAAGATAGCTGCCGTCGTACCCGCAATGAAAGTCCGCGAACCAAAAACATTTTTGCAAAAACTCCAATGGTACGAATACAACGTAAACATGTTCTACAAAGACCTCATGGGACGCGTTGACGCGTTGCACGTCATTCCCGGTCCATTTCCCGTCTATCGCACAAACGTTCTCCGCACCATAGGAGGATTCGCCGAACAAGGCAACCTCACCGAAGACCTCGAAATTACTTTGCGTTTACAGCGAGAACAATACAAAATCGTCCAATCCATGGACGCATTTGTCGACACCATTACACCATCCACCTGGAAAGCATTTTACCTGCAACGCAACCGCTGGTTCAAAGGCGCATTCCTCAACGCATTCGCCTACCGCAAACTCGCATTCAACAACAAATATGGCGACTTCGGCATGATACAAATGCCCACACTCCTCATATCAGGTTTACTTGCGCTTGTCCTCATTGGAATAACCGTTTATTCAGCATTTCCTCCGTTTATGCAAGCGTTTCAGAATCTTCTTAACATACGATTTGACCTTTGGACATTGCTTACGAATTTATCTTGGAACCTGTCCGTTTTTGATTTAGACTTTATGACTCTCACGTTAACCGCCTGCATGCTTGGCATCAGCATTTACATCTTCATCCAAGCCCACCGTGTCGTCAAAGAACCTCTACTGCAACAGGGATGGTTTAGCTTTGCGTTCTTCATGCTTGTTTATTATTTACTGCTTGGCGTTGTCTGGGCAGGCGTCGCCCGTGATTTGGTGCTTGGCAAGCACCAGAGGTGGTAACATGCGAGATTATAGAAAGACACGTTACCTTTTTGCAGGTCTTATCACCATCGCCATCTTCGCGCTCGGACTCATGCTCGGATTTGTTGTCGAAGGCAAACGAGTCACCACCGTCCAAACACTCTTTGATACCCAACGCACCGAATTTGCAAGCTCACAACTACAATACTCTTACGTCTCTTCGCTGAATTCGCAAGAAGCCTGCCCCGCAATCTACACCATTTTTTTCAACAACATCAAAAACCTCGATGAAACAGCGCACAGATTGGAAAGTTACGTTAAAGACAGCAAACTCAACGACGAAAATTTTGCCGTCCTCAAACGAGAATACACCATCGAACAATTACGTTATTGGTTATTGAGTAAGCAAGCCCGCGATCTCTGCAACCAAGACGTCGTGCGCGTTTTGTACTTCTTTTCCACCGACGACCAATGCACGACTTGTACTGAACAAGCATTTGTTCTTGACTATTTGAAAAAATCGTTCGGCGAACGACTCCTTATCTTTTCCCTCGATGCAACCTTCGAACAAGAACCCATGATTGGTATCCTCAAACAACAGTATAACATCACAGCCTACCCCACACTCATCATCGAAAACACACCATTTTCTGGCTTTTCTTCCCGCGAAGACCTGCAAGCCAACATTTGCTCGCTCTACCGCGACCCACCCGAAGCATGCGTATAAAAATAGTTTTGTTGGTGCTCGCAGGATTCTTACGATTGCTCTTTCACGTTTTACCTCGTCCACTCACGTGGGATGGTTCCGTTTACATAGGCATGGCAAAAGCCATTGTGACCGTTGGAGCAGGAGGATTATGGGAACCCTTGCGCCCACTTGTCTGGCCATTGTTTCTTACGCCTGCCGCGCTCACCCCGTTACTCTTTGTGTGGGCGCATTTACTCCAATTCCTGTTTGGCATGGGCATCGTTGTACTCGTTTATTTATTGGCACGCGACGCATTCGGTGAACGCGCAGGACTCTGGGCACTTGGCTTTGCTGCGCTTATTCCTCTGCTTGCGTTTTACGAACACCAATTGTTAACAGAACAGCCCGCAACGTTCTTTGCTTTGCTCGCAATCTGGTTCGCAACAAAACACAAATGCCAAGCATTCTTCGCAGGACTCTTTGCAGGACTATCTTTTCTCACTAAATTTCCCCAAGGGCTCATTTTCGCAGGAATTTTATTTACGTTCGCATTCGAAAAACGCTGGAAACATTTGTTTGAGCTTTGCTGCGGATTTACTGTACCGGTGTTCGTTTTTATCGCCTACAACTCCTTCATGTATCACAATCCTCTTGCGTCTGTTATTGCAGCAAATGACGTTATTCAGACATCAGGACTCTGGCTGTATCACGAACCCTTCTTTTTTTACGCAATCACTCTTGTCACACTCAACATTTTCTTTGCATTCACCATTCCAGGAATGATTCCCATGTTCAAAAAGAATAAATCGCTTTTGTTTTCATTTCTTCTTGTCTTTGCGTACTGGTCACTTTTGCCGCACAAAGAATTCAGATTCATTCCATTGCTTTTGCCATTCGTTGCCGTGCTGGCAGCGGGAGGTTGGAACCTGCTTGCTGAACGAGCGCATAAGAATCATTACCGTACAGCTTTTCTCTTTTTAACCTGCGTACTACTTGCAGTGGCAGGAACGCAAGCAATCTTTTGGACACAACGCATGCTGTATGATGAAGGAACGATTGATGTCGAGATGGAACAACTCTATAAACAAACAGCGTCAGGAACAGACATCGTCACCAGCGACCCTCGCGTTGCGTGGTTCACGAACAAACAACTCGTGCCGCTCTACTACCCCTTATTCCCGCAGAATCTATCCCTCGGACTCGCCGCGCTCGAAGACAGAAAAACATTATTGTTCAATCCCTGCGACACCCCGTGTTCTGCTGATGATGTATTGTGTTTGAGCAACGTTGCAACGTTTGAAAAAGAAGTTCGTGCCACGTGGACACTCCACAAAGAAATTACGCGTGGCTCGTGCCGCGTAATGCTATTTAGCCGCCCTTAATCTTTATCATGTCACCGATTGTCATCGCAACGTTCTTCGTTTTTTCATTCGTGACTTGAACAGGCGTCGATTCTTCGACTAGTGTCAGACGCAATGCCTTTTCCAACTTTCTCGCAAGCTCAATCGAAACAGGTTTGCCAATTTCGATGTGATGAATAACGCTTTGATGTTCATTCAGTTTCAGCGCAAAATCTTTTTGGCTCACTCCGCTTTTTTCACGCGCTTGACGAACAAGCGTATGCACGTTTGTAACAACAGTAAGAACGGGTTCGGCAGGCTTTGCATAACTGATTGTTTGCTTTACTGCGGGTGGTGCGAGTCGGTTACCAAACTGGACACACTTTGCACATACGGTTAAGGTCGCCCCTTCAATGATGGCACGTTCGGTCGCAGGTTTGCCACACAATTCACAGTTCATACACTGGTTTGGGCTTTTGCGATTTAAATAGGTTGTGAAGGTAATAAACAAAATTACTTCTTTCAAAGAGTAACATCAATTTAAAAAGCATTTTCGCTGTTTTTCCCCTATGACAGACCCGCTACAGCGGTTTGTCCAGCAAAGTGTCTCCCGCGGCATGCCTAAACAGGATTTGCAAGAGACATTAGTCAAAGCTGGCTGGCCCCGCGACCTCGTGTTACAATACTTGGGAAAGACAATCGCTGTAACAAGCACTCCTGGCAAACCCATTCTCCGCGTCCAAGGCGTCACCAAAACATTTCATGGCCGTAAGGTGTTGGACAACGTTAATCTTGACATTACTCAAGGCGAAGTGTTTGGCATCATCGGCCAAAGCGGCTCGGGCAAAACAACACTGCTTAATTTACTCGTGGGATTTCTTCAGCCTGATGCAGGAAGCGTTAGCGTGTGGTTGCCCAAAGGCCCGCAATCAGTTACGTCTGACCCCGAAGCAACTAAATCGTTTATTGGTTTCGCCGCGCAATCACCCTCTGTCCAACCTGATTTAACCATCGCGGAAAACATCAATTACTTTTCACAACTCCACGGCAAAAGCGAACGCCAAGCACAACAAGCAGCACAAACACTTTCCAAACTTGTTGGACTGCACGACTACAAAGACGTTCGTGCATCCGAATTGTCCGGCGGAATGCAAAAAAGACTTGACCTCGCGTGCGCACTTGTTCACGACCCAAAATTATTGATTCTCGACGAGCCAGTGGCTGACCTTGACGTGGTGTTACGAGCACAACTCTGGGATGTTTTGCGTGCTATCAATAAACAGGGAACCACCATTCTTATCGCCTCACACTTCCTTGCCGAATTAGAACAAGTCTGCGATCGCATCGGCATCATGCGCAACAACCGAGTCGCGGAAATCGGCACACCCGAAGAACTTCGCGTCATTTATTCCCGCAACCAAGAAATCAGACTTGAGTTGGCTTCTCATGCTTACGAAAACGTGCTCGCTGTGCTTAAGAAAGACGCAACCTTACAAGTTTCTAAAACAATCAAAGACGGAAACCGACTCAAGATTCAAACAGCGCAACCCACCGCAACACTTGAC
>ERZ1292629.1497-Hain-H43-01um-R1-1497-length-22366-cov-32_pt4 | contig 11113 bp, 15 predicted proteins | sample MGYA00564399_ERZ1292629 | MGnify/ENA primary metagenome ERZ1292629 (study PRJEB36523, sample SAMEA6512636) | groundwater metagenome | collected 2019-01-08 | study: AquaDiva: Metagenomics assemblies of 32 groundwater samples | reverse complement strand
CCCGTCCATATTACTTGCCGACGCCCCTGCGGGATGCGTGCGATGAGCGGGGCGAGCTTCGTGGCTTCCGGCCGCGTCCCCAGCACGAAGGCGATCATTGAGTTCGGCCCTTCGCAGATGCCACTATGGCACCCACGATTGCACCACCAATGCCCGGCCCATAAGGCGACAGTTCAGGGCCACCAGGATATACGCAGTCCTTCACATCCCTGTCAGCCTCGTAATACACACATCTACATCCAGCAGATGCACAAGTTGCCTGCCCCCGCGGCATTGCTTCCCACCGCTCATAAGCGTCCTTGGTCGCCATGCGAATGTCATCCAGATAGTCTGCGTTATTCATCCCGCTACCTCCTCGTAGTACTCCCGTATCTGCGCTATCTGCGTGTCGATATTGTGTCGCTCCTCAACCCATGCCCGCAGTGCCCGCCTCTCCTCCAGCATGTCGTGTTCGAGCGCGTGCTTGCAGTCAAGCCAGACCTCAAGCGCGCTTGGCTCCTCCTCGCAATAGGCGAATGACTGCTGGGCAAGTGTCTCTACATTCGCGGGAACTACCAGGAATCCGGCAGGCTTCACGGATGCCATATTGACGTGCGGCGTCTGCCCCGCGATGACCAATCTGCCCGCCGCCATCGCCTCCATTGCGGTCTGCGCGGAGGCTAACACGACACGATAGCGGGGGAATACCTCGGCAAGGTCCTGGAAGCCATGCCAATGGTAGGTTATCGGCCACTCCTGGTCGGGTTCTGCGGGCGTGCCATAGCCATCGATCACTTTGTCATAGTGCAGGAGAACCTTGCGGACATTGATGCCCTTGAATTCGCGGCCCGCCGAGCAAATGCCCTCGCCCAATTCCTCCCGGAATGGGAAGCGGCGGAGGTTCACCCAATTCCAGACCACCGCCGCTCCATGCTTATAGTGCGATCCATTGACAAGGCGGTCCTCTACTGCGACCACGCCCTGAAAGATGGATGGCGGCGGTGCGCCGACGATGCCATGCAGCGTTGCCACTGCCGGGCACGGATACTCTATCTGTTCATAGCCCGGATGCCACTGCACATCCACCACGTCTGCCTTGACGCGTTTCGCGATCTTGTTGATCCAAATAGACATTGACGATGCCCGGATGGCACCGCCGTTATCCTCGAAAAAGAACATGCGGTCTAGCGGCACTCCGCACTGCTCTACGAGCAACCTGACGCCATCGAAGCGCGGGATATTGGCGGCAATCCACGCCTCATCTCCGTGGTCTATTAGCCAGCGCACTATGTCCCCCATGCGCCGCTCACATCCGCCCGGCATCAAGACGCCATACGTCAGTAGCACCCTCAATTCGTCCTCCTAGATCGAGATGTCGCGTCGCGGCCTTAGCTGGTCCTCATTCACTGCGTTCGGACGTACCGTCCGCATGTATGCTTCGGCACCTTCGCGCCCACGTGGGTAGTTGGTATTCGGCAGGAAATCCCCGAGCAGATGATCGCGCGCCGTGAACCCATAACTGAGCGCGACTGCCCCCGCTGCCCTTGCTGCCCCTACCAGACAGGATGTGTACCAACCCGCTCCGAGCAGTGCGAGCTGGGGCTTCGTCTGCCCCATGAGACTCATCGCCGCCCGCACTTCTAGCCAGTGCGAGGCCGTGTGGACGATGACGATCCGCAAGCGGGGGAAGTGATCCCTCATCCAGAGCGCGTAGGCGGGCATATGATTGCCGACGAGCGCTACCGTCCACTCGCCGCCGAGCACCTCGTCCGTCCACTCTCGCCAGCAGTTCACATAGCGGTTGCACCAGGGATTGATTAGTGCCTTGCCCGTCAAGTCCAGCCCGGCGCTATCCATAGCCTGCTTCGTGCCCCTATCGTTGGGATGCACGCCGACTATATCGGCGAGATCGACACCTCGCAGAAATGCCTCGCGGAAGTAGGGCCAATCGGTACTGCCGAGATACCCCTCGCGGTAGCGATAAGCGTCAGCTGGCTCTCCCCCATGTGTCATTATCCAGTTCGACGAATCCGCCCAGCGCGTCAGGCCGAATGGCTGCTTGTTTCGCAGCGCCATAACGACCCGCTCGATGAGGTCTTCGATGGCAATGAATCGCTCAGGGGAAAGGTCTACAGCCACTCGACTAGCTCCTCTAGCGGCTTCTTCTCCGGGCAATCAGGGATGATGGCAGCGTAGCCCAGGGCAACCGCCCCGCAGAAGAGACGGCATTCGAGGTTGAATGCCTCAGTAAACGCGTTTACTGAGGATTGCCGGATATGGGGATTCACGATACAGGAGCCTACCCCGCACACAGTTGCCGCCTGGACTATCGCCATCATCATCACTCCAGCATCGAGCCGGGGCATATAGTCGCGTTCTACGGGGGATTTGTACGCGCCCATGTCGGCGAAGATCAGTACAACCGTCGGCGCGCCAGACAGCCAACCCTCGCCGCCCGCGAGGAGCTCGCCCACCACCGTGCCAGTAACAACCTTGAGCTTGAGCGCCTGGCGGTTGCAGGACTGCGGGGCATCTTGCGCTGCGGCACATATCATCTCCCACGCCGATGGAGCCAAGGGAACCGACGTGAATACTCGCACGCTGCGCCGAACATGTATGAGTTTCACGTCCAGATCATCACCCCATGCCAATCGCTCACCGACCTCGGTCAGTAACTCCTCCTTCCGCCGCCGGTGATCTTCATATCGCCGCTGGTAAGCGTCTGTCATTGCGGGGCCGGCCCGCCGAGCAAATGGCAGCGCCCAAGTCCTCCTGAAAGGGGGAAAGAACGGGCCATCCCGCTCCGCCATGGGCGGGCTTGCATTCTCTATTGCTTCGACGAGTTGGGCGTATGCCATGAGGATCGCCGAGGTATCATCCGCGCGGGATGCTGCGACTCTGTCTCGGTCGGGAACGACGTTTGGCCCAGGCATCTCTTCGGCCCTGCGGTTGCAATCATATCGTCTCACCTTGGCACAGAAGTCATCCGCGGCCTGGCAAACAACCTGGTAATCATCGGTCATTGTGGGGCCACCATATCGTTGCGCACAACGGTCAACCGCGGCGGGCCATCTGCCTGTGCCTTGGGCGCGGTTGCGGTGATTTGCTGTTTGCCCACTTCGAGCATTCCGAGTATCTCTAGCACCGACAGCGGTTTGCCTCTGGTAGCGTAGCCGATCCGCCCGTCGGCTAGCAGCACGATCTCAATGGCAGAGACGATCTCCACGTTTCCTATCTGCTCGCTCATCGCCACTCCTCCGGGGCTGCCTTGCCCCTGATTGCCCGCTCAATGCGCTTCATGCGGTGCATATATGTGTGGAGACTCATTACGAAGAGCCGCCCGCGCTCTCCGATCCCGTGATCGTTGGACAGTATTGCCGCCGCCAAGTCCAGCGTCCGCGCCGGCGTCTCGCTCCAAGCTAACTCTCCCCGATAGACTGGCGTGCGCTCAGGCGTCAGATACTCGTGGCGGTATCGGTAGCAGACCAACCCCAGCGCCTTGTAGGCAGAACTCCATGACGCCAGGAACGGTTTCCCGCAGGCCAGCGCCTCGAAGGTGCGCATTGAGGTCATCACCGTGTATTCGTGCCCGTCCATACCGCTCCGCTGATTGTTCGCCCCGAGCACGATCCTGCCGTGCGTATACTGCTCCGCGACATTGCGACAGCCGCCGCCGTCACCGCGGACAAAGGACCGCAGTTCTTCTGGCATGTGGGGATTGACGGGGTAGGAGAAGATCGTCAGCGAGTAGCCCGCCCTAATGATTGGCAGCAGTATCGTCTCCGTCGCCCACTCCCGTGCTTGGTTAGGGTAGAAGTTCCCGCTGAAGACGAAGTCGGTAGCGTCATCTGCCAAGGGCAATGGATGGTGATACTTATCGCTCGCCGCTAGGGGCAGCCAGAAGATGCGTTCGTGGCGAAGATCGCGGCGATACTGCTCTATCAATGCGCCATCGCTGGTGAATACGTAGTCCGCCAACCGCGCCTGGGGTAGCGTAAAGCGGTAGGAATTGGGGTCCTCAATGGTGTAGTACAACAACGGCACATTATATTCGTCCGCGACCGCCCTCGCTAATGGCGTCACCTCGCGCCAATCCCCGGCTTGGTTCATTGTGATAATGGCATCGGCATCTGCTGCTCTGGGGACAAAGCACTCCGTATCCTCAAAATACGGATAGAGAAAGTCAAACCCGACGGCATAGAGTCTCATAGCAACCTCCCGCAGAACTCCTGCGGCGTCTTTGTGAACTTGCGCAGATTACAGGAGGGACATGATAGCGTAATGTTGGCCGCCGTATCATCACCGCCCCTACTCAGGGGAATGCGGTGATCAACGTGATAACCCGTACTCGTTAGGGATGCCCCACACCACCAACACTGAGCCGCCTGGTTCCGCATCGTTAGCGCGACGTCGGCTGCCGTATATGCATCACTACCCTTAGTCGCGCCGAGGCGAATGGCCTTGCGTTTGGCCGCATAGGAACGCGCTTGTGCGCGCACCCTTTCTTGGTTAGCAGCTTTGTATCGCTTCTTCTTGTCTGCATACTTTTCAGGGTTATCCGCATATCGGCTTTTCGATGCTTCTCGTGCCTCGGCGCGGCGCGCGTCTCGATGCTTCCTATAACTTTCTCGCAATCGCCGCTTCGCTTCCTCATGATCGGCGAAATAACGGATGCATCGCCTTTCACGAATGCGCTCCCGATTGGAGCGATAGTACGCAGCGAAGTAGGCCGCCCGCTCTCGCTCGTCTCTCATAGGGCCTCTTCGCAGTAGGGCCGCAGGAAGTCGAACCCGTGGGGGTAGATGGTCACGGTCGCCATTCTCCGGCATGACGGAAGACCGACCACGCAAGGCATAGGCGCTGCCAAAGACTAGGCCGTATCGGTAGCACAATATCGCTTGCCTCGACGCCATCACAGATTACGGCGGCCCGCTGCGCCTCGAAGCACTGAGGGATGTAGTCCTGTAGAAAGCGATCCTTTGCCAGGGCAGCGGCGCAGAGCAACTCGCGTTCGCGCGTACGCTCTAGCGCCCCTGCTATTAGTAGGTCTTGTATCGCACTCCATGCATCGCTCATGGCTATTTGTCCTCCTTAGTGTAAGCCGCGTCCATATCTCTCCCCAACTGATCGCAGAATGCGCCGAAGCGATCGCCATGCTTCTCCCGGCAGTATCGGCCATTCGCGTGGTAGTCAGCGTGGTGGTCTCGCGTCGTTTGGGTCCGGCTGAACGCATACCAATGCCAGACTACGGAGGCCGGGCATATCCCGATCCGCCATCCTGCCTCCGTCGCCCGGTATGCCTCCTCTGTGTCCTCGTAGTTCTGCAAGCCCGGCATGGCCTCGTCGTATCCGCCTAGCTCGACCAGCATCGACCAACGCTTCATTGCCGGATGCGTCAGTCCGGACCGGATCAACTCTATGCCGCGATGCCTGGCGGCCGCCTCTTCCACTGCTGCCCGCGCCGTTCGATAAGGGCCGCTGAAGTCTACCTCGACATGCTCCAGTGACCATCCCATGGGCCGCCCGGTGAGCAGCATCGGCCCAAGCATCCCGACAGTGAGATTGCGCTCCATGACATGAAGTAGCGGCAAGCACCATTCCTGCGGGAAGATATGGTCAGTGTGCATCTCGACGACATAGTCGGGCTGCCAGTTCTCGGCAAAGAACTGATTGCCCCGGTTGCGGCCCCGCGCTATGCCTAGTTGCTCCTCGTTGCGCCAGACATAGACGCGACGGCCAGGCCACCCCCGCAGAGACACGAGATAACGCCGGGTCTCCTCGCAGGGACTGGCATCATCCACGATCTGCAAGCGCCAATCAGTCAGGCATAGATCGCTATCGAGCAGGGACTGCACCGCGAACTGCGTCGCTCGCAACTGGAGCGGCATGTCCGGTATATTGCGGACCAGTAAATTGACGCCAACGCGAGCCATCTCAGCCCGCCGTGCCGAACCCGACCATCACGTCACAGACTAGCATCACGTCCTCCTCGTCGTAGCCCCCAAAGCAAAAGCCCCCGCCTTCCCCTCTGATCAGAGAAGACGGGGGCTTCTGTCCTCCTCGACAACCGCTGGCCGGCGGCTGCTTTGGGGTATTCAGTTGGAAGCGCGAAATATATGCATCGGGTGCCTACTCCACCCGTTCCCCCCGCCCCCCGATTGACAGTCCCGTAATGCGCCCCTCACGAACCGCCTTCTTTACGTCCTCATCGTCAGTATGCGCCGCCCATGCCCAGGCCTTCGCCACTTCGAGCGGCGGCGAGTCAGGCTCCGGCCACCGCGTGCCCTTACAGATCACCGCGGACTGGAGTAGCTGCGCATCCTTCAGTGCGGCCTTGTGCTGGACACCGATATGCCCGTCAACCGCCTTGGCGATCTCGTCGTCTGTGCCGCCGATAAAGACGATACGGCAGACGATAGGGCCATCATCTGCCTTGTAGACTTTGAGCACGCGCCCCGGCCCCGTCACCTGTGCGAGATAGCCTTCTGCCATCTCGGTGAGTGTCGCCTCGCTCATCCACTCGCCCTGGGTATCCACAACAGCCGGCGCGTCATCGGTCGGCTTGCCTACGCCTTCCCACTTGGCGATAGCCTCGTCGTCGGCAATAGCCGCGAGCGAGTAGATGTTGCCCTTCTCGTCGGCCTTGAGGATGCCCGTCTCTGCCTTCGCAACCCACTCCTCGCCCTTCTTCTCATACTTGTGCTTCACCGCCGCCCATGCCGTTGCCCACACCTTTGCCTCGTCGCCCTTATACTGGCGGTATGCGGCATTGAAAGCGGCCAGCATGATCTCCTTGCCGTGCTTGGGGAGGCCTTTCGCTCCCTCTGGCAGATCCTCGATGGAACCATAGGGCTTGTGGACGTCGGCCTCGAAGTCGTCGCCGTCCTCGTCCTTGGCCGTCGGTTCGCCCTCCAATACTACCATCTGCCGCCGTTGCATCTCCGCGTGTAGGACCGCGTGCTGTCCTTCCGCGTCTCCGGTCGCCAGAACGATGTGCCCATCAATGGCCTTAGAGAAAAGAAGACTGCCGTCGTGGCAGGACGCGTGCATCTTCAGCAGTTCGCTGTCAGTTGCCTTACCCGCCTCAGCTATTGCCCGCGCCCGGCCCTTCCCGCCGGCGTGCCCGCGGGCCGCCAGGTGTATCCTCTCCCACACCGCTATCAATCCTGCCTTGGACATGATCTCCTTGGCAGATTCGAGAACCTTCTCCAGGTAGTCGGTTGTTCGCATCATCGCTCCTCTGCCGGCCCGTGGTCGAGTTCGTCTTCGATCAGGTCGCGGACGTTCGGGTGATCGTGCTCCTTGGCGAGCACGTCGTTTATGCCGTAGTGATAGCGCGAGTCGAAACTCTTCTGCGCCTGCTGCTGCCCCTGGCCCACGTCGCCTGTCGGTTCCGTCCCCGGCTCAATCTGCTGATCGCCGCCCTCTTCTGCCGGAGGCGCTATCCCATAGTCCTCTTCCAACTCTGGCGCCCCCACTTTCCCCCTCGTCCATACCTCCGTCTCAGGTGAGGGCGTAAAGAAGCCCTGCTGCCCGAGCTTGCTCACGTAGTCGCCTATCGCCGCGATGTCCGGCTCCGTAATGTCCTCGGCGACCATCTTCGGATAGCCGGTCAGCCCGGTGAAGTCATTCAGATCAATCAGCCTCGGAATGGCAAACGTATTCATAACTGCGAGGTCGGCGTTCAGGTAGCCTTTGACCGCGCGCAGCCAGAGGTTCTGCTGCTGCTTCGCGAGCTCGTAGGCCCCGCCGCGCTCCATGCCGAGCAGCAGGAACTGTACCAGCATCGCCATCGCTATGCGGGTGTGATAGCGGTCGATGATGCGGTTGGTGTCGATTGATTGCCCCCCCGCATTGAGCAACTGCAGCACCCAGCCAAAGGGCAGCACCGCACCCATCTGCTCATCGACCTTGATGTTACGCACGAGCTTCTTGCAATCGGCGAAGAGGGCGGCCATCGCGGGGTCTGACGCATCGGCTATATCCACTCCTTCGGGCGAGGTCAGCACAGGATAGCCCTGGAGGTTGCGCGCCACACCTATCGCCTCCGCATCCTCGACTCGTTGCGATAGGCGATACTGCCGATAAACACCCATGCGAAGCAGAGAGATGCCCTCCGGGTTATCCCACATGGTGTTTGTGGTGAAGTGCAAGGCCTTCTCAAATGGCAGCCACCGCTCCGTGTAGTCCGGTGGAGCACTCTGGTACAGCCCGATAACGTCGCTGTTGACAATCTCCCAGCGCGCCACCGTCTCAGCATTGCGAGGCGCAAACTTGTGCCATCCGATCTTGCCATCATCGTAGTCGCTGGAGGGCTTGCCCTTCTGTATCCAGCCCTTCGTTTGGGCGTCCTGCATGTACATATAAGGCTGTTTGCCCAGGCGGCGTTTGTAGACGATCTCGTGTACGGAGAATCCATAGATGAGATAGGTGCAGGTCTCGTTTCGGAAGGAGGCGTATTCGTGCGCCATATCCCCCATGCACTGCTCGACGAACTCTGCCGCGGCTACATCCGCCGCGCTCTCGGAAGCAGGTTCAATGGTGATTTTGGGGTACGTCAGCATCTGCCGGTAGCCGAAGATGCCGGCCGCGCAGACGGGATTAGAGAAGGCCATCTCGCGCAGTCTCTTGAGCCCGTTCGGGCCGCGCAGTGACTTCTCGAAGTCCTCCTCGATATAGCCGCCATATTGAGTCAGTCCGGTCGAGCCATACTCTTTGCCGATCACCAGACTGCCGCGTTCCTTAGTCACTGTTTTTCGTGGTGGCATCATCGCTCCTAGTCTAGCCACGACAGGCGGGTACGTTGGCTAGCCTGCTCTTCGCGTCGCCGCTCCTGTGCATCATACGCGCTGCCTGCAGAATCTGACATTACCACTCCATCGCTGAGGTTGTGGACCGCCGACGAGAGCAGGGCGGGCTGCGTACCTATCAGTACGTCGTTGATAGCCCATACCAGCGCGTCTAATCGGTTGGGGCTGGGCATACCCTCCCCCGGCACCCACGAACAGAGTTCAGCTTCGAGCGCGCCGAAGAACCCAACGTGATGTAGCCTCCCCTGCTCGGCCAATGCCGATACCGGCTCTGCCCGCGCCTGCTTGCCCTTACTCGCCCATACATCCTTGAGCGGGACGTTCTTGTCCACGATGCGTAGCGTCTGCGCGACCATATCGCCGCCCTGATTCTTCTCGTAGACGATGCGATCTGCGTTCCATTTGTGATAGGCTGCTACCGCCGCCCGCCCCCATTCATCGGGACTGCCGGACATGGTTACGTCGTCGAGAATGTAGCCATGCGCGATGGTGGCGACCTTGCCAATGCCCGCGACGACGATACCCGTCTCTCCGCTCGCCCCCGCCTGCGGATCGACAGCGACGATGATACGCGTAAGGGGTGGGTGCTCATGCACGCGATGCGCATCTATCATCGTTTCCTGCTTCCACAGCGCGCCCTCTACATCGTCGAGCACCTCCCCATGTAGCTCCTGCCGGCCTAGGCGTGTGCCCTCATACTGCGCGACGATCTGCTCTAGAAACTGGCCCGCCAGGTTCTCTTTGTTCTCGTAGGTAGCGCCCTTTGTTACCACAACGTGCGGACGCTTCGGGAGCCCCTTAACGTGCGGCAGGGGCTTAGGCGTACCCGTCACCAGCACGCGGGGCCGATCTCCTATGCGAATGCACAGAAGGAACATGTCGAATGGTTCGCTGTTGTGCCACGTGCCAAACTCGTCCGCCCACCCAAAGTCGAGGTTTGCCCCGCGCAATCTGTCAGGATCATCCGCGCTGAAAACCTCAACCGTCGCACCATTAGGCCAGATGATCTTGTGTGTCGTGGGGTGATAAACCGGCTTGTTCCACGGCGGGCAACACGCGATAATGCCCGACGGCCCGTCCACCATGAGGTTTCGCGTCGTCGCAATGGTAGGCCCTACAATTCCCCCCTGCCGGTACTCACCGGATTCGATGCAGGCCCGCACCCACTCCGATGCAGTTCGGTTCTTCCCCCAACCTCGCCCTGTCTCGATATACCAAATGAACCAGTCACCAGGAGGTGGTAACTGCTTCTCGCGGGCGTGAGCAGGCCAGTAGTACGCGTGACCAGTCCGAATCTCATCTAGTACGGGGCCTGCAGTTGCCGTCACTGCTTTATCTCCGCCTCGATATGCCCATTGAGCAAACTATCCACCTCGGCCGCCGCCTCCTCCCATAGCTCCGGCGGCAGACGCCGACGAATCACATCTGCTATTTGCCTGGCCTTCTCTCGCGGCATCCGGTGCTCAGTAATCACCGTCGGTTCCTTCTCCTCAAGTCGCTCGTGCATCGCGCCCTTGTCGAACATCAGCGCGGCCTTGCCCGCTAGGCCGATGAGTTTCTCAAGACGATCCGTGCCGACCACCGCGCCGCATTTCTCACACGTAATCTGCTGCTTGTGTTCCCCTGCCTGGAGCGCCGCGAGGAGTTCCGCCGCCGCCATGCTTCCCGCCATACGCATGACGCGAGCACCGCCAAGGCGCGTCTTGCGCTGACGCTCGCGCTCAGCCTGCTCCTGTAACTGCTCGTCAATGCGGGCCTCGAATGCCCGATGCTCTGCCTCAGCGCGGGTCGATTCCTCATAGGCGGCGACGCGTTCTAGCCAGCCCCACTTCGCGCTCCATATCTCCATTTGGCCCTTGGATTTGCCCAAGGCCTGCCCCGTCGCGGCAAGAGTACGGGTATCGCCCAAATCCCGGTAGCACAGGAAAGCCTCGAAGGCCTTCCGCGTCTCGCCCTTGCACCTATCCCACGGCTGGCGCTCGCGCTCAGCCACGATGCTCCCTCAGATACTTCTCGCGCTGGAGATCAGCGGCGCAGCGGCGACGCGGGACACGACGGATCGCTCCCCCCTGATAGATGCCCCATGCTATCTCCGCGTCACCGACCTGGACGGACGTTCGATGGGCGAAGCCTTCACCAGCACGGCCTGCCCTGCGCCCATTCATTGGCGTCGGCTGCATTAGTTCTTCCCACTTAGACATACGCCACCTCCCGTCTAAGCACATGGTCGCGCCCGTCGCTGTACTCGTCCTCGAAGACCTCCACCAGCACGAAGCCTACGCACTCCATTGCGCGCACGTCCTCTTCACAGACGCGCACCCATT
>ERZ1292629.3953-Hain-H43-01um-R1-3953-length-11114-cov-6_pt1 | contig 11114 bp, 13 predicted proteins | sample MGYA00564399_ERZ1292629 | MGnify/ENA primary metagenome ERZ1292629 (study PRJEB36523, sample SAMEA6512636) | groundwater metagenome | collected 2019-01-08 | study: AquaDiva: Metagenomics assemblies of 32 groundwater samples | reverse complement strand
TCTGTGCGACCATAAATTGAGCGACGATGAAAAGAAAAAGGTGGAAGATTTTGTCAATGACAAAATAAAAGCCGGGCTTGATGTCATACGCCGGGAAATGCCCTTGAAAGAAGCGGAAAAAATCGGGGCGGAAATGGAATTCGGGGCGAAATATCCGGATATGGTATCGATTTATTCCATAGAAAATAAAAATGGCAATCAGATTTCCAAAGAATTCTGCGGGGGCCCGCATGTGAAAAATACTTCCGAACTGGGTCACTTTAAAATCCAAAAAGAGGAGGCCGTTTCCGTCGGCGTTAGGCGCATAAAGGCCGCGCTTTTATGATATAATCGTATATATGGGAATTTTTTCTGGGCAAAAGGAGAGAAGAGAATTGGCGTTGGTTTTTGATGTGGGGTCTTCCTCTGTCGGAGGTGCTCTCTTTGAAGTACAAAAACTTGGGATTCCCAAAATAATTTTGTCCGTACGAGAACCGATAATTTTCGAAGGAAAAGTCGATATTGACCGCTTTTTGTCTTTAACATTAAAATCACTGGAAATAGTAGCCGGAAGAATATTCAAAACAAGTATTCAAAAACCGTCGAAAATTTTTTGCGTTCTTTCATCGCCTTGGTATGCCTCTCAGACCAGGACCATTAAACTCGGAAAGAATACGCCATTTCTATTTACCCAGAAACTGGCCGATAACCTGATTCAGAAAGAAATAAGTCTTTTTGAGGAGGAAAATTTGTCAAAATTTTCCCATACTGGAAATAAAGTTCAGCTAATCGAGTTCAAAAACATGAAAACAATGCTGAATGGATATGCGACATCCGATCCCATCAATAAAAAAGCAAAAAAAGTCGAGATGATTATATTCGTTTCAATGAGTGGAGATAAAATACTGAAGAAAATAAAAGAAACAATATCTAAACACTTTAACTTTAAGGATATAAAATTTTCTTCTTTCGCAATGGCATCATTTACGGTAGCGCGGGATATGTTTATACATCAGGAGAATTTCCTTTTGGTTGACATTGCCGGTGAAGTTACCGATATCTCCATGATAAATAAAAATGTGTTAAGTAATTCGATCTCATATCCTCTGGGACGCAACTTTATGATACGAAAAGTGTCCGACAGTTTGGGTTGCACCTTGGATGAAGCAAGGTCGTTTGTTTCGCTTTATAAGGACGGCCATGCATCGGAGGCCATGGAGAAAAAACTGGGACCGATTATAAGTAAGTTAAAAACGCAATGGCTGCAGGGATTTCAAGAGTCCCTGGTTAAGCTCTCGGACGATATTTCCGTGCCCGCGACTATTTTTATAACAGTAGATCAAGAATTGAAGGATTTTTTCGGGGATATTATCAAGACTGAACAATTTAACCAGTACACCCTGACCGAATCGGAGTTTCGAATTATTTTTTTGGATAACCAAACACTTCATAGCATTACAGCCTTTAAAGACAATACGGTTCGCGATCCGTTTCTTATTGTCGAATCTATTTATATTAATCGTTTTATTTGCTAAAATATAACTATGCCAAGAAACTTACTTCAAGATATGGTCAGAGTGAAAACTCCTCCCAAAGAGATACAGAAAGAAATAGACAGAAAAATAGAAAGAAAAAAGGAGAGGCCTGATCGTCCGGGGGGCGAAGAAAGGATTCCCGAAAAGATAAAGCGAAACAGCAGAGGATTCAAATACAAGATTTATCTTGTTGCGTTTATCTCCATCATATTTCTTCTTTTTGCTCTTTCTTTCCTGTTCTCCGGAGCGAAGATTACCATAGTTCCGAAAGTCAAAGAAATACCGCTAAATGACAATTTATCTGCGGATAAAGATTCGAATGTACCCGGTTTGTCTTTTGATTTGGTTGTTATTTCCGGAGAAGAAAATAAAACGATACAAGGCGGAGAAATGAAAGATGTCGCTATCGCGGCTAGTGGGACCGTTCTGATTTACAACTCCTACAGCTCCTCTCCCCAAGGACTTGATGTAGACACAAGACTGGAGGGATCGAATGGGAAGATTTACAAGACAAGCAAAAAAATAACAGTCCCGGGAATGATTGGTGAGGACAAACCGGGGAGCGTTGAGGTTAATATTTACGCGGCGGGGGCCGGAGAGGAATATAACAGCCCTCCCATTGATTTTAAAATCTTTGGTTTCAAGGGGACGCCCAAATATTCTAAATTCTACGCCAGGTCAAAAGGAGATATAGCGGGCGGATTTAAGGGCAAGTCTCCCGTCGTTTCTTTACTTGATAAAACAACCGCGGTAAGCGAACTTAAAGCCACATTGGAAAGCAAACTCTCGAAAAAGGTGACGGATCAAATTCCAAACGGATTTATTCTGTTCAAAGATTCTGTGTTCACCAACATTGACGATAAGGATATTACCTTTACTCCCGACAAAAACAACACGGTGCTGGCGAATGTCAAGGGCACCCTTTATGGATTTATTTTTGACGAGAAAAAACTGACAAAAAAAATAGCCGAAGATATTATCGATAATTACGATGAAAGTGAAATTTATATACCGAATATTGGGGATTTGACTTTTACTCTGGCTGATAAAGAAAGTGTTTCCTTTGCGGATGCAAAAAATGTAAACTTTACTTTAGTGGGTACTCCCAGGATTGTTTGGAAGGTTGATGAAGTGAAGTTCACCTCCGATTTATTGGGTCAGAAAAAGACCGACTTTAACAAGATTTTATCGCAATATCCCAGCATCGATTCGGCGGTATTAGTGCTTCGTCCGTTCTGGAAAACCTCTTTTCCCGACAAAAGCAGCAGCATTCAAATAATCATGAATTACCCGAAATAGATTAGTATCAAAGAGTGTCAAAGAGACTCTTTGACATACATGATTATATGCAGATTGAAACGAAAACCTGCCAGAATTGCGAGAAGAATTTTGTCATAAAACAAGATGACTTTTCCTTTTACAAAAAAATAAGAGTTCCTCCGCCAACTTTTTGCCCAGAGTGCAGATTGATAAGGCGAATGATGTTTCGGAATGAGCGTAATTTATATAAGAGGGAAAATAGCGCATCAAAAACCGGGGAAAAAGTATTAAGCATGTATTCTCCGGATTCTCCCTACATCGTCTATGACAAGGAGTATTGGTGGAGCGACAAATGGGACCCGCTTTCATACGGAAGAGAATATGATTTTAATAAACCATTTTTTGAACAATTTGAAGAATTATTGAAGAGTGTACCATTACCAGCACTGCAAAATATGAATTCGGTAAATTCTCAATATTCAAATTATACTGACAATAATAAAAACTGTTACTTGGTTTTTGGAAGTGGATTCAATGAAAATGTTCGTTATTCAAATAGAATCCATTATATAAAAGATTCACAAGATTTAATCGTTTCATCTCATAACGAACTTTGTTATGATTTATCAGATTGTCATGAATGTTTTAACTTAATCTCCAGCGAAAATTGTATTTCTTGTTTAAATTCGTATTTTTTATATGGGTGTAAAAATTGCCATGATTGTTTTGGATGCTCAAATTTAATAAATAAGTCACATTGTTTTTTTAACCGACAACTATCAAGAGAGGAATATCTTGAAAAGATTAAAAGTTTGGATTTATCAAGCAGTAGTAATTTTTTAACGCTAAAATCGAAATATGAAAAAGAAATAAGAAATAAAACAATTCGTCGCTTTGCAAATATTACTCAATGCAAGAACTGTACCGGACATAATATTAATAAGTCAAAAGAATGCCTTGATTGTTTTGACATAGTAGAGGATGCGGAAAATTCACGATATACCATACATTCATTGCGTGTGAAGGATAACTATGATGTATATGGAAATTACAGAACTGAATTATTTTATGAAGGAATGGATAATGATGTAGGGATGAACAATTTAGGTACAATTACTGTTTATAGCTCGAATAATTGCTCTTATTGCTTTACTTGTCAGGCATCTTCGAATTTATTCGGCTGTATCGGACTCCGAGGCAAGGAATATTGCATATTAAATAAGCAATACTCTAAAGAAGATTTTTTTGAGATGAAATCAAAAATAATAAAACAAATGAATGAAAAACCTTATCATGGGAAACAAGGCAGAATTTACGGTTATGGCGAATTTTTCCCGGCGGAAATTTCTCCCTGGTCCTACAACGAAACTATTGCTCAGGAATATTTTCCCTTGACCAAAGCAGAAGCTTTAAAACAGGGTTACCAATGGAAAGAAAGGGAAGAAAGGAACTATCAGATAGACATTAAAACAGAAGATATTCCGAACGATATTAAAGAAGTTAAAGACGATATTATCGGTAAAGTCATAGAATGTGAACACAAAGGTACTTGCAACGAACAATGCACCGAAGCCTTCAAAATCATCCCGGATGAGCTCAAATTCTATCAAAGGATGAATTTACCCATACCGCACTTGTGTCCAAATTGCCGACACTATAACCGCTTAAAGCAAAGAAATCCTTTGAAACTGTGGCATAGACAATGCATGAAGGAAGGATGCGCTAACGAATTCGAGACTTCTTACGCCCCGGACCGGCCGGAGGTTGTCTATTGCGAGAGATGCTATCAGAAGGAAGTATATTAACATCGTAAATATTGACCTATTGTCATTAATTTAGTATGATTATCGGATCTGATGAGTGATTTAAAAAACGACCTGCCTGCCGGCAGGCAGGAAAAAATATTGACCGCAAGGGGAGTTGTCACTGAATCACTGCCTTCTACTTTGTTTAGGGTGAAAATGGAAAACGAAAAAGAAATTCTGGCGTATCTTTCGGGGAAAATGCGTATGCATCGGATCAAGGTTTTAATCGGAGATCCGGTCGAGGTTGTGCTGGATTCCTACGGCGGAAGGGGAAGGATAATTAAAAGGTTGTAATTTTTTAAGGAATGGTGTATTATAGTAGATATAGTTTATGAAGAGTTTTATATATTGAAAAATAAGGGTTTTTCCCTTGTTTTTGTCTTGTTTTAATAAGTTTTTCCCGTTTTTATTTTTATGCGAGTTAGATCAACCGTAAAAAAAATATGTGACAACTGCAAAATGGTAAAACGCGCCAGACACCTGCGCGTGATTTGTTCTAACCCAAAACATAAGCAAAAACAATAATTATGAGAATTCTTGGAATAACAGTACCAGACGGAAAAAGACTCGAGATTGGCCTGACTTGCCTTTATGGCATTGGCGTATCAACTGCCCGAAAAATTTTAAAACAAGTCGGTATTGACGCGGGGAAAAAAGCAAAAGATCTGACACCGGACGAAGAAAATAAAATTCGCGCCATAATTGAAGGAATGAAAATTGAAGGAAATTTAAAAAGAGAAGTTGCCGGCAATATTAAAAGACTGAAGGACATTAAAACTTACAGGGGTATCAGGCACATGAAAAGATTGCCGGTCAGGGGACAAAGGACAAAGAGCAATTCCAGGACCGTCAGAGGCAATGTCAGAAAAACAATGGCATCGGGTAAGAGAAAAGAAAGCAAGACATAAACTTGTTTATGGGAAAGACAAAAATCACAACTAAAACGGTTGAGGAATCCAAGGCGGAAGAGGTTGCTTTAAAAGAAGGGCAAATAAAAGCGGTTCCAAAAACACCCAAGAAAAAAGTAACTTCCGGAATCTTATATATCGACGCGACCTTTAACAACACGAAAGTTCTTTTTGGGGACAAGTTGGGAAATACTTTATTTTGGTCGAGCGCGGGAACATTGGGTTTTAAGGGGGCGAAAAAAGGGACCCCTTTCGCGGCCTCCAAAGTGGGGGATTTAATCGGCGACAAGGCGGTTACCCTTGGAGTAAAAGATTCTGATGTGGTGGTACGGGGCGTGGGTTCCGGCCGTGAACCGGCCATCAGGGCATTTATGGCTCATGGCATAGAAATAACTTCTATCAAAGATGCCACGCCGGTGCCTCATAACGGACCCAAGCCCAAAAAACCTCGAAGAGTATAAAGTTTAATTTATATAATATATGATAAGCAAACCGAAATTTAAAATAGGAAGAAGATTGGGGGCCGGAGTATATGACAAATGTCAGACTCCCAAGTTTTCGGCTTCTTCCGGCAAATTCGCGGGTCCCGGCGCGCGCCGTCCCAAAGCCCTGTCCGAATACGGGGCGCAACTTATTGAAAAGCAGAAAGTCCGTTTTTCTTACGGCATTACTGAACGCCAGCTTTCGAATTACGTTCAGAAAGCTTCTCAGGTTAAGGGGGCAGGCACAACGGAGAAATTTTACGAGGAACTTGAGTCCCGTCTTGATAATGTGATTTATAGAATGGGCCTTGCTCCCAGCAGACGGGCTGCCAGACAAATGGTTTCTCATGGACATTTCATCGTGAATACTCGTAGAATTACTATTCCTTCCTATGAAGTAAAGCCGGGAGATGTTATAAAAATCCGTGAGGGGTCCAAAACCAAGAAAATTTTTGATAATTTGACGGAAAGAATCAAAGATTATAATCCTCCCGCTTGGCTTTCGTTTGATTTGGCCAAAATGGAAGGGAATATTTTAGCCAAACCGAAAAACGCGGAGACTTTTCTTGATTTGAATGCAGTGCTTGAATTTTATAGTCGTTAATTCCAGCCATAGGCTGATCCGCCTCGGGCGGAAATTATTAGATAAAAGTTTAAAATTTTTTTAAAATATGCCTGAATATAAAATAATTATGCCCTCCAAACCTCGCATTGTCTTGGAAGAAGACAATAAAGGAGTATTTGAAATAGATGGTTTATATCCCGGATACGGCCACACCTTAGGCAACAGCTTGAGAAGAATAATCCTTTCTTCGTTGCCGGGCGCCAGTATCACCTCTATTAAGATAGATGGCATTTCTCACGAGTTTCAGACAATAGACGGAATCAGAGAAGACGTAATCGTAATGATTCTGAACTTAAAGAAGATTCGTTTTAAAATGATATCCGACGAACCACAGACGGTGGCCCTTTCCGTAAAAGGACCCAGAGAAGTTTTGGCAAAAGATGTGAAAACGGGCGGACAGGTGGAAATTTTGAATCCAGATCTCCATATTGTCGAAATTACGGGCAAGGTTAATTTGAATATTGAAATGAAGGTTGAGAAAGGTTTGGGCTTTATACCGAAAGAAATTTTACAGAAAGAAAAAGTCGACATCGGAATGATTACCGTTGACGGCATCTTTACCCCGATCCGCCGGGTTTCCTATGAGGTTGAAAATATGCGTGTCGGCGACAATACCAATTATAATCGTCTAAGAGTTTCAATCGAAACGGACGGGACCCTGACCCCGCGCGAAGCATTTCTGAAATCAATCGAAATAATGATTAACCAACTCAAGTCGATTATTGATTTTAAAGAGCCGGAGGAAGAAATCAAGGAGCCCGCCCGCGCTTTGCACGGCGATGCAGGCGCAGAAAAAAAATTCGACAAAGAAGAGACCAAAAAGACGGACGACCTTACCGATGTTTTAAAAACTCGCACGGACAGTCTCGATTTGTCCACCAGGACGCTGAATGCCCTTACCGTCGCGAATATTCGAACGCTGGGAGGCCTGGCCAGGAAAAAGAGAGAAGATCTGCTTGAAGTTGAGGGTATTGGAGAGAAGGGAATCAGTGAAATCAAGAAAGTATTGGGTAAATTCGGCCTGAATTTGAAAGAATAATCATATGAGACACCATAATACCAAAAGAAAATTCGGAAGAGACAAGAATCAGAGAAAAGCGCTTTTGAATTCTTTGGCGCTCAATTTAATCGTGCGGGGAAAAATAAAAACAACCGAATCCAAGGCGAAAGAGCTGCGCCCATTTATCGAGAAACTCATAACCAAAGCGAAGAAAGGGGATATGGCAACCCGCAGAATCATTATCTCCAAACTTTCAAATCGCACCAAAGAAGTCAAGAAACTTTTCGAGGTTATTGCCCCAAAGTATATGGATAAAAAAGGCGGTTATACCAGAGTTTTAAAATTAGGAGCCAGGAAGGCGGACGGAGCCCCGATGGCCATAATAGAACTTGTATAAATATGAAAAGAATCGATATAAAAACAATAAACGCGGAGGGAAGAACATTAGGCAGGGTAGCCAGTGAGGCGGCTGTTTTTCTGATGGGCAAAACCAATGCTTCCTACCAGAGGCATATTTATTCCGGTTCCAGAGTTAAAGTAATAAATGCCTCGAAACTTAGAATCAGTGCCAGAAAATTGGAAAAAATCTATCATGCCAGATATTCGGGACACCGGGGCGGACTTCGCATTCTAAAAGGCACGGAAACAGCGGAAAAAAAGGGCTTGAAAGAATTGATAAAACTTGCCGTGCATCATATGCTTCCGGGAAATAAATTAAGGAGAGAAATGATGAAGAATTTAACAGTAGAAAATTAATGTAGAATATCCAGATGGAAAAGAAAGTGATAAAAGAAAAACCAAAAGATACATATGTTGAAGCAATAGGCAGAAGAAAAACCTCGACCGCCAGAGTTCGCATTTGGCAGGCAACGAAATACAGTTTTACCGTTAACGGCAAAGATATGAGAGAGTATTTTAAGACCGAAGAAATCCGCCGCCTGGTTGGAGATCCGATAACCAAAGGCGTCGGAGGGGGAGAGAAAAGTGACTATAAATGGAAAGTGGAAGCGAAAATATCGGGCGGGGGAGTTCATTCCCAAGCCGAGGCTGTCCGCCACGGTCTGGCCCGAGCTCTGGTTTTGTTTGATGTCAAATTGAGACCCAGATTAAAGATCTTGGGATATCTTAAACGTGATCCTAGAGCCAAAGAACGCAGAAAATTCGGTCTCAAAAAAGCCCGCAAAGCTCCACAATGGTCTAAACGTTAGAAAAAATACCCCTTGAAAATAGGGGTATTTTTATGCTAATATATGATTATGTCGGATGAAGAAAAGAAAGAAGTTCCGGAAGAAGAGAAAAAGGAGTCGGAAGTTCTGGAATTCGAATTTAATGAAGATGGAGAAGAGGATTTAAAGAAGACCCTTAAGAAATTAAGGGCCGATTTGAAGGCGTGTAAGGCAGAAAAGGAAGAATATCTGACCGGCTGGCAGAAAGAACGGGCGGATTTTATAAATTACAAAAAACAGGAAGAAGATAGGAAAGCCAATTTTTCCGAATCTATCCGCGGACGGATACTCGCCAGATTTTTGATAGTATTGGACAGTTTTAATCTGGCTTTCGCGAACAAGGAGGCTTGGAGCAAGGTGGATGAAAATTGGCGCAAAGGCATAGAACATATTTATAATCAGCTAAACGCGATTTTTGAGGAATATGATGTGAAAGAAATCGGTGCGGTCGGAGAAAATTTTGACCCGAATATTCACCAATCCATAGAAATAAAATCGACCGATAAAAAAGAAGACAATCACAAGATTTCAGAAGTTATTCAAAAAGGATACAAATTGGGCGATAGGGTAATCCGAGTCGCCCGGGTCAATATTTTTGAATATCATGAACCAGAATCAACAACTGAAAAATAGGGTTTGTGAACACTGTAAAACTTCTTTTGAAATTTCAGAAGGTGAATTCTCCTTATACGAAAAAGTAGGCATTGAATTGCCGGTTTTGTGCTTTTTTTGCCGGATAAAATTGCATTTGTCTTTTTGGCTGTTCGGAAAATTCCGCAAAGGCAAGTCCGATCTTTCCGGGGAAAATTTGATTACGGTATTGCCGGAGAAAACCAGGTATCCGATTTACACTCTGACAGAGTGGCATAGCGACAAATGGGATGCTATGGATTATGGGCAAAATTACGATGAAAACAGGCCCTTTTTCGAACAATTACAAGAGTTGCAAGAAAAAGTTCCTCACCCCCATCAAAACGGCATTAAAAATACCAATTGCGATTGGAGCGATGACGCTTGGAATTCCAAAAACTGTTATTTATCCCGTTCGATGGAAGAATGCGAGGATTTACTGTACTCGTACCGAAATATACAGGTTAAAAATTCGATTGACATGTATGTCTGTTATAATTCTGAAAAATGCTACTCTTCTTCAGAATGTCATCATTCATACAAACTTTTTTATTCCAAACATTCTCGCGATTGCGTAGATTCGTACTTTTTATACGATTGCCGAAACTGCCAGAATTGCTTTATGTGTTGGAATCTTCGAGGAAAATCATATTGCATAGAAAATGTCCAATACGAAAGGGAAAAATATCTGGAAAAGTTGAAATCGTTCAATCTCGGTTCATATAAATCAATTCAATCTCTCAAGGAACGTTTTGAGAAAATAATTCAAAAAGATACGGTCCATAGGCAAAATTTTAACCTGAAAGTGTATAATTCCGATGGTAACTACTTGCTAGATTGTAAAAATTGTCATAATTGCAATACCATATCGGAATCCGAGGATTGTTTTAATTGTGTTCGGGGGTTGAGGTCAAAATCCTGTATTGACACGAATGGTTGTTGGTACTCCGAATTGACGGGAAATTGCAGTAGTTGTGTAGGAGGCTATGCTGAAAAATATTGCGCATGGTCTTCATCGCGATATTCTGAATATCTGGATTTGTGTCTTGAGTGCGAATATTGTTTCGGCTGTGTCGGTTTGAAGAAAAAGAAATATTGCATATTGAATAAACAATACACAAAGGAAGAATATGAAACGCTAAAGAATAAAATTATTTCAGATATGAGAAAAAGAGGTGAGTATGGAAAATTCTTGCCATATTCTATGAGTGCCGGGCCGTTTAATTTTTCTACCAGTTTTCTGTATTTCCAAGATACTAAAAAGGAAGATATTCTGAAGCTCGGTGGATATTGGGAGGACATTGATGAAAGCCATCTAGAAGGAATACCGACCTCCGAACTCCCGGACGACATAAAAGATGTTCCGGATAATATCATAACTCAAGCGCTGATTTGTCCGGAAACCGGCTGGCGTTTCAACATTTCCCAAAATGAGCTTATTTTTTACAGGGAAAACAACATTCCACTTCCGCGTTATCATTTTGATGTCAGAATAAAAAATAACCTGAAATATCTGACTATTCTGCAATCGTATCCATACAAGTGTTTTTATTGTAAAAAAGATATGGAAGCGTACTATTTGCCGGAATGGAATTATCAAAAAATCGCCTGCGAGGAATGCTATAAACAAAATATAAATTAATGCACATCTACGCTATAGCGTA
>ERZ1292629.3952-Hain-H43-01um-R1-3952-length-11115-cov-7_pt1 | contig 11115 bp, 7 predicted proteins | sample MGYA00564399_ERZ1292629 | MGnify/ENA primary metagenome ERZ1292629 (study PRJEB36523, sample SAMEA6512636) | groundwater metagenome | collected 2019-01-08 | study: AquaDiva: Metagenomics assemblies of 32 groundwater samples | reverse complement strand
AGCGGGACAGACGGTAAAAAGAGGGGATGTGATTGGGACGGTAGGTTCTACAGGCAGGTCCACAGGACCTCATCTGCATTTTGAGATCAGAAAGTTTGGGGTGGCGGTCAACCCGCTGGACTATCTGAAGTAAGGCCATCTTCGTGTTATAATGCTTGCGGGACTAACTGTGGAACCTCCTGTCGGAGAAAATACAGGGTAGAATCTCGAGGAGGTGACTAACAAATCATGCAAGACAAATCAATGACCTGTAATGACTGTGGGAAGCAATTCACATGGACAGCAGGCGAACAACAGTTCTATCAAGATAAGGGCTTTACTAATCCGCCGTCTCGATGTCCGGATTGCCGTCAGGCAAAAAAGGCAGCGATGTCCGGTGGAGGACGACGTGACTTTCCGATTACCTGCGCTAACTGCGGGAAACAGGATACCGTGCCGTTTGAGCCAAAAGGAGACAGTCCGGTATTATGCCGCGATTGTTTCAAGGCCAAAAGACCTGCTCGTTAAGAGAGAAAGTTTTTTGGATCCAAAATTACAGCAGAGGTTACAATGGGTGTGGGGAGTCCATGCTTGTTGGCCTCTGCTTTTTTGGTGGACCCGAGGGGAATCGAACCCCTGACCTCGCGATGCCATCGCGATGTGTTACCTCTATACCACGGGCCCAGATACGAAATCCTAAATTCTAATTTCTAAATCCCAAATAATTTATCAAATTTTAAATTCTAAAAGTTTAAAATTTTGAGCTTATATTTTATTTGGAACTTAAGATTCAGTGCTTAGAATTTTATCAGATTGTGGACCGTGGGGGAATCGCACCCCCGTCCCTGCAATGCGAATGCAGTGCACTACTACTATGCTAACGGCCCCGATACGAAATTCTAAATCCTAAATTCTAAATCCCAAATAAATTTCAAACCCTAAATTCAAAACCTTAAACAATTTTTTGATTTGGAATTTTTAATTTAGAATTTGTTTGGAGCTTAGTATTTAGTGCTTAGATTTTACCATCAAGGATTACTTGGTGGTGTGGTGGGGGCCTCGGGAGAGAGGGATTGATCGAGTTCAAGCGGAGGTTTGACAATGGGAGTGGGCAGAGGTTCGGGCCGGGTCAGTTGAGAAGCGGCGGGAGTGGCTGGAGTGGCGTTTAGGTCGGCCAGTTCTTGGGCGGCTTTGGTGTAGTCGGCGGAAGATTTGTCCAAGAGATTGATAGTGGCTTCCAGGGAAGAGACGGCTCGGAGAAGTTCGCCTTTTTCGCGCAGGGCAGCGGACAGATTGTAGTGAGCGTTGGCTAAATCAGGCTTGAGATCGGTGGCAGTTTGGAACCAGCGGATAGCTTCGTCCCAATTCTTTTGGGCAAAGTAGACGCCGCCTAGGGCGATACGTAGATTGGGATTGACGGGGTCCAGAACAATAGCTTGGCGGTAAGAGGCTAGTGTCCAGGCATCAGCCCCTTGGGCAAAATTGAGCAAGTTGCGGTAGATACCGGCTAAATTTTCTAAATTGGCGACTTTGGTGGGATTTAAAGCGGCGGCGTTTTTGGCTTCGCGGATGGCTTGTTGGACTAGTTGGGTGATGGTGTTTCTATCGGTATCGGTCAGACCAGCAGGTGTGGGATTGGCAGCTAAAGAATTGGCAATTAAGAGATTGGTTTGGGAATAGGCGATGCGGTAGGTGTCCCGATAGGGATTGGTGGCGATAGCGGAAATAAGGGTGTCATAAGTATTTTTGCCGTCGTTGGCGGCGGCGAATCGCAGAGCTTTTTGAAATTTAACTTCGGCGGCGTAGGCCCGGGCGGCAAAATAGGCACTGGGGATCGCCAGGGAAGTGATAATCACCAGGGTCAGGATGGGCAGAATAGCTGTGGAAGAATTAGTGGCCACAATATCAATATTGGATTCATGGACCACAGAAGAGCCGCCGGTTTTCAGGGCCGCTACGGCCAAAATAAGCAGGAAGAACAAAACGGCGGTGGAAATCAGATAGGCGGGCAGAAAGAGTTGGCTGATAAAGACGGCCAGGATAGCGGCCAGGGCCGGGGAGGCGATGGTTTTGGTTTTGGCCAAAGTGGTATAGACGCGCAGAACCAGAAACAGATAGGCGGCTAAACCAACCGCACCGAGGGTAGTGAGTAAGTGCAGATAGTAATTACCGGCGGTGGTGAAACGCAGGTCCCACTGGGGAGTGAGATTAAAGGCGATGGGGCGATATTGAGTGAAAGCAGCCGGGTAGGAGCCGGGGCCGACGCCCAAAAGAGGGGAGATTTTAAGGGCTTCGAGTGCAATGGCCCAGCTTGCGCGATAGGAGAGAAACGCCGGGCGGGAAGCGTTGTCTGGAGAAGCAAAAAGACGGTAAGAAAGGATACCGGTGGCCACTAAAATTAAAGCAAAACTGACGGCCAAGAGGACAGATTTGGGATGGAAGTTTTTTTCTTTGAGTAGTTGAACGGCCAAGAAGACCAGAGCAGCGATAAAAACAGAGAGGGCGGAGAGAGGGAGGCCAGCGGGAGACCAGACGTTAGATGCTAGATATTGGATACTAGAGATTAGGGGGATTTTGGGGGCGAGATCTGAGGACCAGATAATAGTGATCAAAGAGAGGAGGGCAACGGAACTGGTAAAAGCATGGGCGAGGAGGTCAACCTCTTTTTTAGTGCGGATGAAGTTCACGGCGCAGAAAAAGAGCAGACCCAGGGCGAGATAGGTGCCGGTTTGACCAGGGTCTAGAAATGTGTCGAGACGATTAGGGGCTTTGAAGAAGGTAGAAAGAATAAAGGACGTAATGAGGGTCAGGACAGGCAGGCTAAAAGGGGAGAAAGTAAGGCGGACCTGGCGCTCGGTGACAAAGGTTAAACCGAGGAGGAGAAGAGAAATTAGAGAGACGGTGATAATGAGGAAGTGTTTGGGAAATTCATAGAAGTCGGGGGTAAAAGGCAAAAAGAAAAGAGGGGTGAGAAAAACCAGGGTTAAAAACAGGAAGAAACCAATTTTTGGGAAGACAGCGGCAAGCTTCATACTCTCTATTTATATATGGGTTATAAATAGGGTGTCAAGAGGTAGCGCGGACAGGGTTGAACCTTGTTCGGACAAGGTTCAACCCTGTCCATTTGACACTCATCGTTTATACTGTATGCTAATAATTAGATAATTAACTATGCCCGCCAGAAACGTCGTCAAACAATTTATCGAACACGGCCATTACCATATATACAATCGCGGTGTGGATAAAAGAGATATTTTCCTCGACGATCAGGATTATAAAACTTTCTTGGCTCTACTCAAAGTTTATCTAGCTCCGCCCCATCCTCTTCCCAGCCCCGGCCCTTTTAAAACCGAAAAACCTTCTCGGCTTAAGCGCCGCCAATCCATGAATTTGACTACCGAAGTCAAACTCCTGGCCTACTGCCTGATGCCCAATCATTTTCACCTGATGGTCAAACAAAATACTCTCCATGGTATTACCAAGCTTGTTCGTCGTGTGGCCACCAGCTATGTCACCTATTTTAATCAAAAATATGACCGGGCCGGCACTTTATTTCAAGGTACTTACCGGGCCGTTACCATTCAAGACGAACGTTATTTGCTGCATCTTTCCCGCTATATTCATCTTAATCCGGTTAAAACTACCAAAATCGGTCCTATTTCCACTTCTGAGTCTCCGGCCGCCTACCCTTATTCCAGCTACCACTGGTATCTGGCACCCACTCCTCCGGAGTGGCTGGACACGTTTCTGATTTTGTCCTATTTTCAAAAAAGCCGCGGTCAACTCCCTAATCCTTATACTTCCTATATCGGTTTCGTGGAAGACTATCGTCTCGACTCCAATCTCTATTTGGAAAACCTGACTCTTGAGTTCTAAACGGACAAGGTTGAACCTTGTCCGCTAAGGAAGGATATAGGCGGCGAGGGCGCCGGTGATGATGGCAATAATTATAGTTAGTAGTATAAAGAGAGCGGGAAGATATGTTTTGAGGCGAAATGATGGACTAGTGAGAATAATAGTGGGGGATTCTGGGGTGAGTTTAAGAGATAGGCCGGTAGATAGGGAGAAGGCGAGGAATTTATTGAATGATGACAGGCGGCGCTTGGTGGTGGCGGGGGAACATGTTGTGTGCAGATAATTTTGATAGGTACTGATAGAAGAAGAGGAGAGAAGATGGGGCAGAAGATTTAAGGAAATGTGTTGATCATGGGCGGACAGATAACGAAAAAACAACTGCACGTCGCATAGATAATTTTTGATGGTGTTGTCTGATGCACCAGAAGCGCGCAAATATTGAGCAAAGTTTTGTAAGAGTAGTTGAGAGAAATCCATATTTGCGGAAATATAATTAACCTCGATTATACTAATTATACTATGAAATTTAGTTTCCACCGGCGCAATTGTCAATAAGCATTTGACAGAAACAAAAAGAGTGTATAATTTGGCTATGGCGGAGGAGAAATATGACCACAAAGCAGTTGAGCTTAAATGGGCAGAAAAGTGGCAGAAGACGAAGCTTTACCGGGCAATTGATGGGAGCAAGAAGAAAAAAAGCTATATTTTGATAGAATTTCCCTATCCTTCCGGAGAAAGACTGCATGTGGGGCATGCTCGAAGCTATTCTTGTTTGGATGCGGTGGCGAGAAAAAGACGTATGCAGGGGGAAAATGTGCTGTTTCCTATTGGTTGGGACGCTTTCGGTCTGCCGGCGGAGAATTATGCGATAAAGACCGGGATTCATCCGGCCATAACTACGGCTAAGAATATCGCCAACGCGAAAGCTCAAGCTATTTCCTGGGGATTATCTTTTGATTGGAGTCGAGAGATAAATACTTCTGACCCCAAATATTATAAGTGGACACAGTGGATATTTGTGCAATTATTTAAACACGACTTGGCCTACAAGGCTGAGATTCCTGTTAATTGGTGTTCGTCATGCAAGATTAACCTGGCCAATGAAGAAGTGATTGACTGTAATTGTGAGCGCTGTGGAACGCAGACCGAACGGCGAATGCAAAATCAATGGCTGCTGCGTATCACTAAGTACGCTGATAGATTACTGGCTGATTTGGAGACGGTGGATTATCGCCAGGACATTAAACGGCAGCAAATTAACTGGATTGGCAGAAAAGAAGGGATGATAATTACCTTTGGGGACATTGAAGTATTTACGACTCGTCCGGATACTCTGGCAGGGGCAACTTTTGTGGCCGTAGCCAGTGATGACGAGGAAAGATTTACTGGTCAGATGGTAATGAATCCGGCTACGGGTGAGAAGATTCCGGTCTGGAAGGCTAATTATGTGTTGGATAGTTATGGTACTGGGGCGGTCATGGGAGTACCAGCTTATGATGAACGGGATAGGGAATTTGCCTTGAAACATAAAATAAAGATTATTGAAATGGAGCCGGATGAATCAATGAAGAAGTATGGAGTGTCTGCGGTGACGTATCATTTGCGGGATTGGGTGTTTAGCCGGCAGCATTATTGGGGGGATCCTATTCCAATGATCTATTGTGACAAATGCAATTGGCAGCCGGTCCCAGAAGATCAGTTGCCGGTAAAACTGCCGGAAATTGCCAAATATCAGCCAACGGACACCGGGGAGTCGCCTTTGGCTAAAATAAAGACTTGGGTGAAGATTGCTTGTCCTGAGTGCGGTGGACCAGCCCGAAGGGAGACAGACACCATGCCCAACTGGGCCGGATCCTCCTGGTACTATTTGAGATATATTGATCCGAAAAATACGGAAAAGTTGGCTGATCCGGGAAAGCTCAAATATTGGTTGCCTGTGGATTGGTATAACGGGGGAATGGAACACACCACTTTGCATTTGCTATATAGCCGGTTTTGGCACAAGTTTCTGTTTGATTTAGGTGCTGTGCCGACGGCAGAACCGTATGCTAAGCGGACGAGCCATGGGGTAGTGTTGGGACCAGACGGAAAGAGGATGAGCAAAAGCCGTGGGAATGTGATTAACCCTGACGAGATAGTGAAGAAATATGGAGCGGATACCCTGCGGATGTATGAAATGTTTATGGGCCCGTTTGATCAAATGGTGGTTTGGAATCAGGCGACGATGGAAGGGACGTATCGGTTTTTGAAGCGGGTGTGGGATTTGACTCAAGGCTCAAGGCTTAAAGCTCAAAGCTCAAACGGGGCCAAGGCCAGGGTGGCTAAATTGGTGAGTAAGATAGACAATGATTTACAGGCAATGAAGTTTAATACGGCAGTATCTGCGGCTATGGAGATGATAAATTGGTGGAAGGAGAACAAAGATGAGATGGGTCGGGATATGGCAGAGGATGTGGTAAAAGCGCTGGCTCCTTTGGCCCCGTTTATTACAGAAGAGTTGTGGGAGAAATTGGGGCATAAAGACTCGGTGCATGTGCAGGCGTGGCCGAAGTATGATTCGAAGTTAGCGGCAGACGAGAGGAAGATTATAGTGGTTCAAGTGAACGGTCGGGTGCGGGATCGGTTAGAAGCCGGGCCTGATGTTGAGCAGAGAGCGGTCCAGAGTGATAAGGTGAAGAAGTATCTAGGCGGGGCTAAGTACCGCGCTATTTATGTGCCCGGGAAGATTATCAACTTTGTATGTTTGACTTAAGAGCATGGGTGGAAGCCCACCGCTGGGTGGTGCTGGGTGTTCTGGTAGGAGCCGCTTTGATAGGGGCAGGAGTGTTTTGGACTAAAACCCAGGCAGAGCCGGCGCCGGTGGTTTTGTCAGCTACGGTCTCGGCGGAATTGGTGGTAGATATAGGCGGGGAAGTAGCCAGGCCGGGGGTGTATAAATTGTCTACTGGGGCCAGAGTAGAGGAGGCGCTGGCGGCGGCGGGGGGAATAACCAGTGACGCTGATATAAATTATATCGAAAAGTATCTAAATAGAGCGATGCGGTTATTGGATGGGCAGAAGATTTATATTCCGCGCATCGACGCGGAAAATGCTCAAAGTTCAAGGCTCAATGCTCAATTGAATATAAATACCGCAAGTCAGAAGGAGCTGGAAGGTTTGCCGGGGATTGGGTCGGAGAGGGCGGGCAAGATAATTTCTAACAGACCATATCAAAACATATCGGAGCTATTAAGTAAAAAGATAATGGGGCAGAAGGTGTACGACCAGATAAAGGACCAAATCAGCGTATGGTAATTATCGCTCTTTGGTTGCAAGTGCTAAGGACTTCTTTGCCGCCGATTCGGGCTGAAGACTGGCGCAATTTTTTGGTGATGCGGGTGGAAAAGTGGTTGCCGGGGGATGAGGGAGCACTGGCGGCGGGAATGCTGTGGGGAGGGAGCGAGGGCTTGAGCCGACAAACCAAAGAGGCCTATCGGCGGGTGGGACTGCTGCATATTGTAGCGGCGTCGGGGTACAATGTGACTTTGGTGACCGGTTGGATACTAAGTGCTTGTTTGATATGGTTATCCAGGCGGTGGGCTCTGGGGGTGACCGTGGCAGGGATCGTAATTTATATGCTGTTGGCCGGATGGCAGCCATCGATTATACGCGCGGGAATTATGGCTATCCTAGCGATGACGGGTTTGATTTTGGGGAGGGAGAGGGATGCTAAGTGGCTGTTGATGTTAACGGGGGCAGCCATGTTGGCCTGGAATCCAAAGCTGATTTCGGATATTGGTTTTCAGTTGTCTTTTGCGGCGACCTTTGGTATTCTGACGTTTCTTAATACCTCACCAGGGGTGAGGTCGGTACTCCTGGCCGACCTAAAAACTACTCTGGCGGCCCAAGCCATGACCACACCCCTGATCCTGCATCACTTCGGCAATTTGAGCGTCATTTCCCCCCTGGTCAACGCCGCCGTCCTGTGGACGGTGCCCCTGATTATGCAAATTACGGCGGCGGGATTAGTGTGGGGACCGATAAATTATTTGGCCTGGCCATTATTGAGGATGCAGACGTGGGTAGTTGGTAGTGTGGCGGCCTGGCCGATTAGTAATTGGGAGATGGGGAAAATGTCGTGGTTATGGGTGGCGGTGTATTATGTGATGTTGTTTCTTTTGATTAAAATCCTAAGCACTAAGCACTAAACTCTAAACAAATCCAAATTTTTGAAATTCGAATTTTGAAAATTATTTAGGATTTAGAAATTAGTATTTAGAATTTATGATATTCAAGACCTTGGCCTTGGCGGCGGCAACCATCTGGTTAGCGGTGCTGGCGCTGCCGGATAATAAATTGCATCTGGTAGTGTGTGACGTGGGGCAGGGAGACGCGATTTTGGTGAGCTACAAGACGACGCAGATGCTGGTGGATGGGGGACCAAACAGTTCGGTATTAAAGTGCTTGGGCGATTACATGCCTTTTTATGACCGGCGCATAGAAGTGGTGGTGCTGACTCACCCGCAGGCGGATCATATGAATGGGCTAATTGATGTTCTGAAACGTTATACTGTGTTACAGTTTGTTAAGAACCCGGTAGCTAATGATACGGCCGGATACAGGGAATTGATGAAGCTGATAGCCAAGATGAATGTGGTCGCAGTATACAGTGGTGATGAAATTAAGTTGGGAAAGATGAAATTTGATGTGATTTGGCCGGAGAGAGGGTTTGAGAGTAAAGAACTAAATGAGACTGCGATTGTGGGAAAACTGAGTTTTGGGGATTTTGATGCGCTGTTGACCAGTGATGCTGGTTTGATTGCGCCGCCGGTCCTGGCAGATATACTCAAAGTTCCCCACCACGGAAGCAAATATGGGATGACTAAGAGCTGGTTGGAGGCGGTTCAGCCAAAGTTAGCCATAATTTCGGTGGGGAAGCGCAATAGTTATGGGCATCCTACGCCGGAGGCTTTGAAGTTATTAAGAGATGAAGAGATTAAGATGCTGCGCACCGATCAGGATGGGACAGTGGAGATAGTGAGTGATGGCAAGTCTTATTGGGTCAAGTAGTTTGGCGGTACTCCAGGCGTTTTTTGAGGAGATTTTCCCGGAAACCGCCTTCTTTGACAAATTGCTCCTCGGTCCAGCGGAGTTTTTGATCCAGAAGTTGGTTGGTTTGATTGATCAGGATGACCATCGTATTCGCCGCCGTTTCCGGCGGCGAAATATAATCTTTATAATCGTTATAATCTTTATAAACTTTATAAGCGATCTTCCTGATCGCCAGAGAGCGGGAGTCGTCTTTGTCCCATATCATTAGCTGATGTTGGCGCAGGTAATCCAGATAATCATTGAGTAGTTCTTCCAGTGAACCGCGGGCCACACTCAACAGTTTGAGTTTGCCTTCAATGCTTTTTTGCAAATAGCCTTCGGCGATGTTTTGTTTGCCGGATCTGGCGGCTTGATCCATTTGATCGCGAGTACGGGATTTGTAATCGATGTAGAGTTTGGTGAACTCGGCAGTGAAGTCGTGAATTATCTCTGCCTGCCTGAAAAACGGCAGGCTTTTATAACCTTTATAATCGTTATAATTATTATAATTTTTATCGGTAGTCATCTTATTAGTTTACCACCCACCACTTAAACGGCAAATCACGGTCGAGAGAGTGGGGGATTTCCACTTTGAACGAGGCTCCGGGGGAAGATTCGGTGACTGACAGGGGAGAATCGAGAATAATATTGGGAGTCACAAATACCGCCGATTGAGAAGAAATGGCAGCAGTTTCGATGGTGAGCGAAGCTGACCCCGAGGCCATGATGGCTTGGCCGATGGAATCTCCCAGGATCCGGATTTTGCCGGTGATGGCCAGATCACCCTTGATAGTGATTTCTCCGGTCAGGGAAGAGAGGGAGGCTTCCATGTCATCGAAGGTCAGCAAGCCTACCTGCAGTTTGCCGGTGACGGTGAGTTCAGGGACTTGGACGGGGAGGATGGAGATGAGTTTGCCTGATTCGGTGGCATATGACCAGTTCTCAGAGCTCAGAGAAAAGTGCTCGGGGGTACTGAGTACTGAGTACTGAGTACTGAGTACTGCCAATTGGGCGGAAATGCTGGCAATCTGCTCTCTCAAACTCAAACTGGCACTATCGGTAGCTATGGGATCAGGGTCAATTTTGATATCTGCTACTTTTATCTTTAGTCCGGTATCAAAATAGCCATCGGCAGTCATGGGTCCCATGAAGTAACCGATATTTACAAAAACATCTATGGCCGAAGGTGCTGAGCCTGTCGAAGCATTCCAATTCTCTAAAGCTTTCCCTACCGTATACCCTGCCTTCGTGGCTTTCCTGGCCAGGCCGGGCTTATCAGAACTTGTCAAGAAATCTCCCACCTCAATCGGCTCACTCTCTGGGTCAATCTTCACCGGCACCCGGCCGGACAGGGCCAGCATCCGCTTGTCCGCTTTCCCCGTATCCCCATCAATGCTCCCCATCAAGACTCCGGGGTTCGTGGAAATAATGCCGATGAGCTTTGCGTCATAAGGTTTTTCAGCCTTCCTCAAAACTCCTTTGGTATCGACGATCTCCTCCTCCGAGGTGGCAGAATTGACTCCTCGGACGGTGGAGTCGGAGATGGTGACGACATCACCAGCCTCGATACTCTTGTCCCCACTCACATAATACTCCGCCAAGTCAGCCGAGGAGGTGTTGGTGGCTCCCAAATAAAGCGTGCCATAGCCGAGAGAACCAGTTGTATAACGAATAATGACGATGCCGGAACCACCATTCCCACCTGCTACGTTTTCTCCACCTCCACCACCACCTCCTCCAGTATTAGCAGTACCTGCTACTCCAGCGGTAGCTCCATATCTACCATTTCCTCCACCACCAGCGCCTCCTTGTGGAACCCCGGCAGTTGCACTACCGTGTGACGCACCCGCGCCGCCACCAGCATATGTTACAGATGAACCAGAAATTGTACTTGCAGTTCCAGCACCACCATTTCCACCTTCTCTTCCGTTAGTACTATAAGAATCACTACCTACACTACTTGCTCCACCCCCACCTCCTCCTCCGTATCCACTACTAGTACTGGAACCCCCAGCAGAGCCTTGGCCTGCTGTCCCTGCGGCACCTGCACCAGCCGTTTGTCCGCCTCCACCACCGGAACCTCCAGAACCAGCTGCGATAATATTGTAATAGCCGCCTTTGCCCCCGCCTAAAGATGTTATTGACGAGAAAACAGAATCTTCACCATTAGTCGGGCCAGCTGTTGTGCCACCACCACCAACAGTGATAGTG